>PVBE011835197.1_pt1 | contig 12616 bp, 6 predicted proteins | sample 1631181 | NCBI WGS metagenome assembly PVBE01 (sample SAMN08397723, study PRJNA350692) | Marine metagenome, whole genome shotgun sequencing project. | isolation source: water | place: Pacific Ocean | collected 2012-04 | reverse complement strand
GCTGAGAGCAATCGCTCGACTCGGGGGATTCTTGGCCCGTAAGAACGATGGTAGTCCCGGATGGATCACCATCTGGCGTGGCTGGCGAAAACTAATGTTGCTGACTCAAGGATTCGAACTGGCCAAAGGAGAAAACTGTGGATAAAGACAAGGCCTTCCGGCCCCGGCTACCATCGCGCCGGCCCTTTGGGCCTAAGCAACGACAAACGACAAACGGCCAACAGTCGCTGCCGGGCTTTGCGATGCATCACGGCGTATGGTCAGAGGAGTTTCTTGAGATTTTCGGCGACGATTTCGCGTTGTGCCGGCGTCAAGCTTTGTAGCGGCGGCGCCATCGTGTCGCTGCATATTCCCATCTGCGAAAGAGCGCACTTGAGGCATTTGACGTAAGCTACGGGATCTTCGATCGCGTGGTAGATCGTGTCGTAGATCAGGACCACCTTCTTCTGGAGTTCGTCAACAGCGGGCTGGTCTCCGTCGTGGGCGGCCTGATACAGCGCCACGTAGTGCGCCGGGAACAGGTTGGCCCCTGCGTTTACGGCGCCGTGCGCGCCAATCGCAATAGCGCGAGCGGTAAGTTTGTCCGGGCCGACCATGAGCGTGAAGTCCGGCTTGTCGACCATCGCCTCTACGAGCGGGCCGAACTTCTCGATATCGCCGCAGGAATCCTTGATGCCGACAACGCCCGGGATGTCCGCCGCGGCTCGAACGGTCTGGGGCTCGAACGACAGCTTGGTGCAGCCGGGAATGTTGTACAGGAATATCGGCAGCGGCGAGGCGCCAGCCAGCAGCCTTACCCACTGCAGTATGTCGTCTTGCGAGGCTTTGAAATAGCACGGGTGTGCGGCGACTATTGCCGCGGCGCCGCATTCGGCGGATTTTTCAGCCAGCGAGATCGATTCGCTCAGCGACGTATCGGTAACGCCGACGAGCACAGGGGCGCGCCCGGCGATGATCCGGCAGGTCTGCTCGATGAATTCGCGCCTGAGGGAATGCCCCAGCGACGGTCCCTCGCCGGTTGTGCCCATGATGAACAGACCGCTGACGCCGCCGGCCAGCACGTGTTCTATCAGCCGCTGGAGGGAGTCGACATCGAGCGTGTCGCCGTCCAGCAGCGGCGTAGCCAGCGGCGGGACTATGCCGCGCAGCGGGGTCGGAAGTTCAGCACGGTTCATTGTCGTTTCCTGTCGGTCATTGTCAGTTTACGAAAGTTCTTTGCGCGATAGAACGCCAGATAGTCGGCGTGGGCCGTTCGAATCGCAGCGAGCATCATTTACTCCGGAGCGTCACGATGAATACCTGCGGGAATTCGATCCCTGCGTACTTGATGTTTCTGCAGAACGCGATCTTGTCGCCGCGGTTGGACCAGACTATCGCATGCGGCTGGGGTCTGCGTTCGTCGGCGGCGCGCGGAGTGAGGCGCATCGACTTGCCGAACGTTTCGCCGTCTCGCATATCTGTCACGAAAATCGAGTTGTCCAGTGCGTATGCGATGTATCGCCCGTCGGGGCTCCAGTTAAACGCCGACTGGACCGCGCGGGCGTTGCGGGTGAGCTTCACGCTCTTGCCGCCGTTGGGCGAGACCAGATGTATCTGCGCCAGGCCATCGTCGTCCTTGGCCAGGTAGGCGATCCACTTGCCGTCGGCCGACGAGCGGAGCCAGTGCTGCGGGCCTTGTATGCCGGGGTACTTGCGTTTGGTGTTATAGGTCAATCGCCGCTGGACGCATCCCTTCGGCGGCGCCGGCGACGTCGACGCTGTTCCGGCCAGCGGGCCGCCGGGGTCGGGGGCGTCTATGCTGTCGGGCAGATCGACGATGAACACCTCGGCCACTGGATGTTTCTGATCGTCCCGCACTATGCCCTGGAAGGCGATCGCTCTCTTGCGGCGCGTGCCGTCGGGCTTGAGATATCCGTCGGCGCCGACCCAGCTATGGTTGTAAGCCCGCTCGATCTCGTCGGAATCCGGCTTCGGATCAGGCGTCATCCACACCGCCAGCACGCTGAACATGGCGCCGTTGTGGTTCTCGCCGTCGGCGTCGGAGTCAACCTTAACCGGACCTGTCGGAGCCGAAACGCCGATGGTCCGCAAGTCGAGTCTCTTGCGTTTGACCTTCTCCAGCTTGCCCAGCACCGCATCGTGGTAAATAAAGCTCACCCACTTGCCGTCCCCGCTCCAGGCGTGCGCGTACGTGCCGCCCCGCAACGCCCCGACGGTGAACGGCGCCGTAATGTCGCGCCCATCGGCGACAATCGCCTTCAACGGCTCGGAGTCTTCAACGATAACGCCGCCCCGGCGCCTGAACCCGTACGGCCGGAGGAAATTGCTGCCCAGCAACCCGCGAGCGAAAATCATACGTTTCCGTACGGGATTATACGCCACGGCTCCGGCTCCGGGACCGTGTCGCGTCTGATCGGGCGTGCGGTACATGACGATCATCTCGCCGGTCTTCACGTTGACTTTTTCGACAACGCCCGTCGACCCGATCGACCCGCCTGCGATACGCGTATCGTAGACAATCCATTTATCATCGGGCGAGAAGCATTGATGCGAGTTGAGATAGTGGCCTTTATAGTCGAATGTGAGTTGCTCTTCGATCCCGCCCAGCGACGGATCGAGCGGGCGGGAGAACCTGAAACAGCCCGAGACCAGCATCGCCGAGGCGCACATTGCACACACAATCATCGCAGGACGACAGACTCCCGGTATGTCGACGGACCTGATTCTCATGGCGTCTATGATAGGCGCTGCGATTGTCTGGGGCAATCCCCTTGAAAATCGGAGCCCATATCGGATAATCAATGATGAACGACGGCAACTCGAACGAAAGGATCGATCTCATGCAATTCACAAGGGTTCAAATGTTCGTGATCGCGTTGTGCGGGGTGTTGCTGTCAGGCGGATCGGCGCCAGTCGAGGGCCGAATCAGCGTCATACTCGGCGACACGGAATGCAAACAGGCCATGACGCTGGTAACTGCGCCGCAGTCTGTCGTTCTGGTCCAGTTGAACAAGGCCGAGGATGTTGACGCCGCCAGGCGAGCGGCTGGGCGGGCAGGTCTGCTGGGCAAGAAGATATTTGTCGTCAAGGGCGATTCGTCGCGGATTCACCTGGCCGACAATATCGCCGACATGGTATTCGCGCCAGACGCCGGCGAAAAGGCCCGCGCCGAGATCTTGCGCGTGCTCCGCCCGGGCGGACAATGGCTGGCGGGCGAAAAACTCAAGCTAACTAAGCCGTTTCCCGACGGGACTGACGACTGGTCGCACCCCTACCACGGGCCGGACAACAATCCCCAGTCCGATGACAAACTGGCCCGGGCCCCGTTCCTGACCCAGTTCGTAGCCCCCCCACGATACGCACCGGCGCCGCAAGTCGCCGTTTCGTCCAAGGGGCGACTGTTCATGGCGTTCGGACACGTCGCCTGGCACAAACGCGAAGAAGGAATGCTCGACACGCTGATCGCGGTGAACGGATTCAACGGGACAATGCTCTGGAAGCGAAAGCTCCCGACGGGGATCATGGTCGATCGCTGCACGATGATCGCAACGCCGAAGACGCTCTACCTGGCCGACGACAAATCGTGTAAGCTCATCGACGCGACAAACGGCAAGACGATGTCCGAGATCACGCCGCCGAAGGAACTGACCGGCGGGACGTTCTGGAAATGGATGGCGATGCAGGACGGAATCCTCTACGCCATTGTCGGCCAGGCCGAAACCGCCGACAAGCAGGCCCGATGGCGCAAAGAGAGGCACGGATGGCCCTGGGGCGGAATATCACAGGGATACAATCTGCCGAAATACGTCTGGGGGTTCGGCAAGACGCTCGTTGCGATCGACCCGAAGACCCAGAAAGTGCTCTGGAGCCACAAGGAGACCAAGCCGATCGACTCTCGCGGGGTCTGCATGAAGGGCAAGCGGATATTCATCACGCGTTTCGGCGAATATCTATCGGCGCTGGACAGTGCGACGGGCAAGCCGATCTGGCGGCGAACCGCCGACAAAGATGCGGACCTGTTCAAGGCGATCGGCCCGTATCGGCCCGGTCACGGTTACATCGGCGGGTGGAAGTCGACGGTGTATCTCAAGTGCTCCGACAAGGGGGTCTACTTCATCGGTCCACAGGTCAATCATCTAACCGCGATCTCCGCAGCCGACGGTAAGTTCCTGTGGAGTTATCGAGCCAAAGACCTGCACGTGGTCATTCGCGACGACGGGCTCTACACGATCGGCCCGCAGTCCCGCGGCGGGAATCAGCACACGCTTCGCCTCGACCCGATGACGGGAAAGATTCTGGCGAAATACAACGTGTCGCGGCGGGCGTGTACGCGATCGACCGGCAGCGCCGACGGTATCTTCTTCCGCGCTCACGGCGGATCGGTGCGCCTGGACCTCGCCGCGGGCAAGCCGCAGTGGATATCGCCGATGCGCCCGTCATGCCATGTCGGCGTGCTGATCGCAAACGGGCTTACATACTGGGTTCCATGGACCTGCGACTGCAATCTACAGATGTTCGGCGTGATCACGCTGGCGCCAGCCGGGAAGTTCAAGTTCAACGCCAAAGCCGGGCCCGATCGCCTGGAAAAAGGATCCGGCGATATCGAGAAGATCGCGGAATTCAACAGTTCTCTGATGGACTGGCGAACTTACCGCGCCAACAACAAACGCACAGGCGCCACGGCGGTGAAGATACCCGCGAAGGTTTCCCCCGCATGGTCTGCGGCGCCCGAGGCCGGCGAGTTGACCGCCCCGACCGCAGCCGGCGGGCTGGTATTTGTAGCAGACGCATCCGGCGTTGTCTGGGCAATTAACGCAGGCGATGGAAAACTGCGATGGACCGCCTATACCGGCGGCGCGGTGCGATATCCGCCAACCATCGCCGGAGCCAGACTGTTTGTCGGATCCGACGACGGATGGGCCTACGCCTTCGAAGCTGCGACCGGAAGGCTGCTCTGGCGGTTCCGGGCGGCGCCTGCTGAGCGGATGATACCGGTTTACGGGAAGCTGCAGTCGACCTGGCCGGTCGCGGCGGGTGTTGCGGTTCGAAATGGGGTCGCCTATTTCGCCGCCGGCATGAACAACTTCGACGGAACGCACGTTTACGCGATCGACGCGGCCAGCGGGAAGATTAAGTGGCAAAACAACAGTTCCGGACACATCGACGCCTTCTCGCGAAGGGGCGTCGGCGTCCAGGGCGGAATGTTGATCGACGGGACCACGCTCTACCTGGCCGGCGGAAATGCGGTCTCGCCCGGGCGGTACGACACCGCCACCGGCGAGACTTTGATCGGTCCCCCGCCGCCCGGATCGCGCGGACCCAGGGGCAGAGAGCTGTCGCTCGACGCCAATGGCCGGATCAGAGTCAGCGGACAGCCCCTGTACTCGAAGCCAGCGGCGCCGGTTTACGACCGGTCTACAACGTGGAGCAACGTACTGGTCAAGGCGCCCAACGCGACGCTGTCGTTTGTCAAGGACGACAACGGCTGGTCGCTGGTCGCCAATGACAGGTCCGCGAAAAAGCAATTATGGCGCCAGGGGCTGGGCGACGCCCCTGTGCGATGGGGAATTGCCGTCGACGCGGCCGGACGGATATTCGTCACGCTGCGGAACGGACGGATTATGGCTTTGACGCCGGCGAAGTAGTATCGTCGACGCTCTGAACATCTGGAGAGTGACATGAGAAAGTACATCTACATCGCGACGGTCTGTCTGGCGATGGCCAGCGGCATGGCCCACGCCGAACAACGCAGACCGGCGCCGAAGGTTTCCGAAACGGTTACAGTCGCGCGGGACATCGTCTACGCGACCTACGGCAAGCGGAAGGTCATGCTCGACATGTACCTGCCGAAGACAGAAAACCCGCCGAAGGGCAAGATCCCGTGCATAGTCACGATCCATGGCGGTGGGTGGAGGAGCGGCGACAAGAACCGATTCGCCCGATTCGCCTCCACGTTCGCAGAGAACGGTTTTGCGGCCGCGTGCATCAGCTATCGAAAGACACCCGAAGTCGGCGTACCGCAGTGCATCGAAGACGCAAAGGCGGCGGTCCGATGGGTGCGAGCCAACGCCAGGAAGTACAACATAGATCCCGATCGCCTCGGCGCGTTCGGAGGATCGGCCGGCGCCCATCTGGTCGCAATGCTGGGCACGAGCGACAAGGTCGATAAACTCGAAGGCGACGGCGGCAATAAAGGCTTATCGAGCAAAGTCCACGCGGTGGTCGCACTTGCGGTCCCGGCCGACATGACGCAATACCCGCGTTTCTCAAAGAACACCGAAGAAGCCAAACTGATCTCGCCGGTGACACACGTGAACAAGGACAGCGCCAAGTTCCTGTTAATACACGCCACCGGCGATAGGGTCGTTCGTTACAAGCAGTCGATCGCCCTGCAGGATAAGCTGAAAAAAGCCGGCGTGCCGGTCGAACTGATAACGATCAAGAGCAACGCCCACGCATTCTGGAACGGAACCTCCCCCACCGCAAAGAAGACAGTCGCCGACACAATCGCCTTCTTCCGCAAGATCCTGAAGTTCCCTGGGGCGAAACCGACGGAGAAGTCCAAATAGTAAGAGCACACAGCCTACTTCTTCGACCAGCAGGCTAGTTTTCCGTCTCTCGTGGCGATGTAGAGTTTTCCGTTTGCTGTGATCAGGCCGTCGAGCACCGGGGGAGCGTCCAACTTGTACTCGGCCAGCTTACCGCCGTCCGCTTTGGAGACCGCTCGCAAGAGTCCGCCTTTTCGGCCCTCCAGTGCGGCAAGCGGGTCTTCCGGGTCGAGACTGTCCGGGGCGCCGGCGATGAAAAGTTTGTCCGCCGCACTGACCATCGCTTTTACGCGAATCGGAACCCAGACAGCCCATTTCGGCGGCTTGACGCGCGAGTAGCCTATGCCCTTGTCCTTGTTGTACGTGTAGGCGTTTGCCTCGCTGACCTGCGGAGCCGAGCCAATGTTCGGGCCGAATTTCCTGCCTTTGTCATTCCCGCCGCGAGACATGTTGAACTTCGGCAGCCAGTCTATGGCCTTGCCCTTGTCGCGGCCGACGAGGATCGGCTCGTTGTCGTTGTCGTCGGCGAACAGGAGGTAGCCCCGGCTGGCCGGGAAGAACATCGGGGTGTGGCGATTCCGCGTCCAGAACGTCTTTATCGCGTACGTGGCGTTTTCGTCAACGACCAGCAGTTGCCCGGACTTGGACGCCTGATTAGCCAGGTAGAAACCGGGCCAGATGTTGCTGTTCATCCAGAACGTGCGGTTATACCACTCATCATCCAGGAAACCGGCGGTAGAGAAAACATGACGCCCAGCCCGGCGGTCGCCCAGCAGCGAAATGGTTTTCGGCAGCGCGGGCTTGAGCTTCTTGTCGAAGCGAAGCTGCATGATGTAGACATACTCGCCGTCGCTTACGAGCACGTCGTTGCGGGCGCCCTCGGACCAGTACGAATGGCCGAAACCCTTTGTGTGATCCTCGTAGGGCCCGAGTTCCTGGTGCTGATGAACAACCTTTCCGGTTTTAGGATTCAGAGCGTAAAGGAACAGACCGCCGTCGAGGTAGGTCGAACGCCCGGCCGACACGTACGCCAGCCCATCCAACACAAGCACTGAGCCGTGCACCGGCCAGGTCGATTCGATTTGCCCGAACGATCCGATCAAACGCTCGTGCGGCGCGGCGCGGAATCGCCAGGCTAACTGGCCGTCTGTCGCCCGCAGGCAGTAGACATATCCGTCGGCCGAGCCCAGCAGCACCGTGCCGTTATGGATAGTCGGCGGCGAATCGATCCGCCCGCCTGCGATAAAGCTCCAGCGTTTCTCGCCGGTCTCGGCGTTCAGAGCGTAAAGCGTGTGCGTGTCGCGCGAGGCGACCCAGACGGTATCCCCAACCGCCACCGGTTGGGTGAGCGTCCCGGGCAGTTGAGCGTTCCACGCCGACTTGATCTCGGCCGGGAGTTGGGCGTCGATCGCCCCGCTTCGCAGCGAATCGTGCCTGAACGCCGGCCAGTCCTTCGGCCCGCTAGCGGCCGCCTTGCCGATCTTCCCGTATGCCGGACCCTTTTCGAGGCGCTTTTCGATCGGGTCGGCCGGGCCGGGATCTTTGGCTCCGATCAGTGCATTGAAACCCAGGAGCTTTACGCCCGCCGAGCAGTAGCACTGATCGGTCGGCACGTACGTCATACCGTTTGCCGGCATGATCCCGAGCCTGCAACTGCCCCGCACCCAGTTGTTTCGCGAGTGTTCGTCGCCCTTGATCGCCAGATACTCCATACCTTCCATGGCGCCGATCACGTAGCGGCTGGTGGCTTTATTTGTGTAGCAGCGGTGGTGATGCTGCGGGCTCCAGAGGCCTTTGACGCCGAGCGATTTGAGTTTCTTTCCAGTCTTCAGGTCAACTCGTTCGCCGCGGTATCCAAGCCAGATCGTATCGTCGACAATATACACGCCGGAATGTCCGCGGCGGCGGCCCTTGGGCTTGGACTTCTTGTTGTCCCAGATGGTCTTACCGCTTGTCAGCGAAAGCGTCTGCATCGACGAACCGGCGATCGACAGGATCGTATCGCCGGAGATCATCGTGTTCCCAGTCACGCGTGGATTGGCGTCCCAGATCGTCTTGCCCGAACGGATATCGACGCATCGCATCGAATTGCCGCCGTTCGTATAGATCAGTTTCGAACCGCTGGCCGCCGGCGAACCGGCCCGATTATCGACCTTCCAAAGCTGCTTTCCCGTAACGCCGTCGAACGCAACAAGCGCCTTGGACATCTGTGCGACGAGAACTCCGTCGCTGAGCAGTAGTTTACTCGCAGACTCCGAGCCTTTGCATACGGCCAGCACTTTCCCGTCGGCCGCATCGATAATGCTGACCGGAGCCGAGGCGCCCAGAGTAAAGTACAACCTATCGCCACCAGCGACCATGCGCCAAACGTAGTCGCGGGGGATCTTCGTTCGAAAACCCACCGTCTTCGTCCACCCCATATCGCCCTTGTACTTCTTGGTCCAATCGCTCTGCCAGGTCTGCCAGCCGAATTTGGGGACAGGAATCTTCCACAACAGCATCCCGTTGAACGCATCCCGCGCGATCAGAGACCATTTCTCAGGCAGGCGGGCGTCGTTGATCCCGATCGGACCTTCGTCAAGCGTGTAGAATATCCGCCCACCGGCGGTCACCATCGATGATATGCCGGTCGGAACTTCGTGGCTCCGGAGCCATCGCGGACCGGCGGCCCACTGCATTCGCCTCGGCGGCGCCACTACGCTGTCTTGAGCAACAGGATTGTTCTCCGGCCCCTGGTGAAAATGGCCCCAGTCGTCGATATTGTCCGGGACCGGTTTACATATCTTCTTCCCGCCGACGAGCCCAACACCGCCCGGAGCCAGGGCGCGAAGAAGCTCATCTTCGCCAATCCTGGCGCCGTCGCTGACAACAATCAGATTCACGGTATTGTCGGCATAGGGGAGTTTCTTACCGTCGAACCCCGCGACCGAAACCTTCCCGTACGCGCCAGCGGCCGAGATGTTCTTGCGAGCAGCTTTAACGTTGGCCGAATCACTATCGAGCCCGTGGACAAGATAGCTGTCGTTAACCCGCAGCGCCGCGGTCAGCTTTCCGGCACCACACCCGACATGAACGACCAGACCGCCTCGAACACCGGAGCCCTTGATAATATCCGCCGCCGAACCCGCCCAAACAGCGGCGCCCAGGCCCAACAGCAGCGAGGCGAACACAAACACACACAAACACTTCGTTTTCATACTACTATCTCACAAATTACATGGTTTGACGCCCCCGCCGTTTGCCCAGGCCAGTCGCTTACCGCCAGCCTTTATCATTTCGACTCGACTATCACCCGAAAACCGCCGAAGTCGCGGAAGTGGCGGCCGTGGGTGTAGGTAAACCCTCGATACGCCGAGCGGCATTCATGGGGTTCGCGCGCCCACGAGCCGCCGCGGGTGACGTGGGTCTTGGACTCGGCGGTGTTCTCGGGATCAACATTCTTGGCTTTGGAGTAGAATGTTTCATCGTACGCGTCGCGGCACCACTCCCATACATTTCCGTGCATGTCATATAGGCCGAACGCATTGGGTTTCCTCGGCGGGCCGGGCAGAATCTTGAGCATTGCATACAGTCGCAACGCATCCTGCCCCAGAATCTGGGCCTGCTGTAATTTCGCCTTGGCCAGATGCTTGCCCTTCTTCCCATTGGCGCGTACGACGGCTTTGGCCTCCTTTTGGAGCCTTTGGGCGTCGGTGAGTTTCTTGTCGGCCTGTTGCTTTATTTTCGCGGCATCCGGTGCGTCGAGTGACTTCAGGAGCATCGCAGCCCTGGCTCTCAACCGTTCGGAATGCTTGGCCACGCCCTTCTTCTTGGCGCGATCCATAGCGTCAGCCTCTTTTACCAATTCCGCGGCTTGTCGCTTTATGCTCGCAATCCCTTCCGGCCAGTCCACGAGCCTGCGACCGGCGGTGCGGGGCCCGCGACTGTTGGTCGCGCACCAGGCGTACGGGTCGATGCCCTTTTCAGAGTTCCCGAAGCTGTAGCGAGTTTTCGAGCCGGCTCGGCAGGCGTATTCCCACTGCGCTTCGCTGGGCAGCCGAACGGTCCGCCCGGTCTTTGTCGACAGCGCTCTGCAGAACGCAGTCGCTTCGGTCCAGGACACCATCTCGACAGGTTTCCAGGGGCCCTGAAACTTGCTGGGATTCTCGCCGACGACAGCCTTGTACTGCTGCTGCGTCACTTCCGTTACGCCCATGTAGAACGGTTTGCTGATCGTAACCAGGCGTTGAGGGCCTTCGTTGTCTTCGCGACCGATTTCTGTTTTCGGCGAGTCCATCATGAACTGCCCGGCCGGGATATGCACAAGCTCCAGCGTCACGTTCTTGCCCAGATCCAGCGTGATCGTCCTTCCAAATGAGGGCCCGTCGACCGATGCGCCGAGTTTCTCCAGATCCTTGGCGATCTTCGCCATCGCCGCGGTGACCCGATAGGTTTGGGCATCCTTCTTTGTGTGATCCTTCAGGAACTTCTGATAGTACCCCGCCGCACGTTGCAGGATCGCGGGTTTGCCCTTTGCCAGGGCGTTTTTCGATAGCTCCAGGTAGTACCAGTCGCCAAGCTCCAGGCAGATCGCCTCGTCGAGCCCGTCAAGCTTCCCCGCCGCCAGCGAAACGTACGTGCGGGTGGCTTCATCGATATCTTCGTTCAGCAGCCCGGCCGCTTTTTCCGGCTGGTCCATCGCGATAACGTAGAGATCTATCAACTCCTTGCGGGAGGCTGCGTCCTGGGCGTTGGCCTTGAGTTTGCTCTGGAGCGATTTGACTTTGACCTGCTGGAGGGCGATCGCATTGGCGCGTTTGCCCTTGGCGAGTATCTCCCTGGCCCGGGGCGACTTGATGTAATTTGCGATCATGTAAGCGCGGTTATAGAGCGCTTTGGCCTCAGCCCCTTCACCTCGGGCCGCCATGGCGTCGGCCTCGGACTCAAGCATATCCATGTACGGACCGCCGGCGGTCTTGCGGGCGGCGCCGTAACTCTTAGAGAAGCGATACTTGACGACATCAAGCTTCTTGCTGCGCCATTGGGCCTTCTGCGCGGGCGCCGCTTTTTCCAGCAGACTCAGGGCCTCCAGCGCCGTATCGCAGCCGGTTACCGAGCCGGAGCTGAATTGAACCGAATTGGTGTAGAGCAGTACCTGCAGCCCCGGCGAATCGGGCATATCCTGGGCTGCTTTGAGCAGTTTGGCGGCGAACCTAACGTCGTCAGTCTTGTAACTTGTGGCGGCGACCTTTTTGGCCTCGGCGCCAAAGAGCGTATCGTAGTCGCTGGCGGCGTCGGCCAGTACGTTTCCGACAGCAAGTGCGAGCACGGACATCGTTAATGCTACAGCAAGTCTCAATCTCGTCGTCGGATGCATACAGATCGCCTTCCATTTCGCGTCATATACACGGAATCCCGTGGCCCGGCGACTCGGCCGGACGATCAATCGTTAAGTATAATAACGCCCCAAGACGGTTGGAACTGCATTGTTTCCGAAAAACAGGGCGAAAGCTTCTTTTGTCGAGCCGACAGCTTCTTATACGCAGGCCTCGGCGACCGCTGGTCGGTCCAGGCGAACCCGGCGGACTATCAGCACTATCGTGTAGCCCAGCAGCAACGTGTAGACCACCGACATCAGGAGCCCTTCGCACGACGATATCCGCACTACCGGATAGACCATGCAGAACAGGATGAACAGAATAACCGTGGCCCACGCCGCCGGTCCGTGATTACAGATGAACTGCAGCAACGCCACCAGCAGGGTCATGACCAACCCGGAAATCAGCATCCCGCCGACCAGCCCGGGCGCATAATCGCCCACGTGGGCCATTAACAGATAGTACAGGTAGTAACCGATCGCCGTCAGAAGAAGCGGCAGCCACTCCGGATTACGCCCCATCGCCAGGTGCGTGATGATGATCATGCCCAGCAGAAGGACCATTCCCCACGGACCGGCGGACAATACCTTGGCTACGTAATACCCCTCCTGTTTCTTCGTCGGAACGATCACGCCCATACCAAGGCGCGTCACGGCGTTGTCCAGATTCCAGACCAGCGAGGCGTTTCCACTTTCATCGCTCGAGTCGGTC
>PVBE010417473.1_pt1 | contig 12616 bp, 11 predicted proteins | sample 1631181 | NCBI WGS metagenome assembly PVBE01 (sample SAMN08397723, study PRJNA350692) | Marine metagenome, whole genome shotgun sequencing project. | isolation source: water | place: Pacific Ocean | collected 2012-04 | reverse complement strand
GGGGTCATGGCGCCGCGACTGACATCGGCCAGCAGGGCCGCTGCCCGGCGAATCTGCTCGCTGGCGTCTCGCCGCTGGTAGCGCTCGAGGGTGGCCGGATGGGCACTCTGGATGCCCATCTGGAAGTAGAAGCAGCCCGCTTCCCTCAGGGGTTCGATGCGCTCGGGGCGGACCAGCTCCGGGGTGGTCAGGAAGTGGAAGGCTCGGTCCACGTCCTGGGGAAAACGCTCGCAGAAACGATCGATCTCCACCAGCGGGCGCGCCGCGAAGTCGTCGTCCGCGAACTCGATCTCCTGGACGTAGGGGAACCGATCCACGAGCTCGGCCACGCGGTCCACCAGGCGGTCCATGCCCAGCCGGTTGCTACCCCAACTAGGCCCGTACAGGACGTGATAGCGGCTGTTCCCACAATAGGCGCAGCGGTGGGGACAGCCGCGGCTGCCCAAGAAGATCAACGAACGCAAGGCCTTGTTCCGCGAGGCCCGAACCCAGTGCAGCCCAGCCCGGAAGCGCGCTTCGTCGAGCGGCTCGATACGCCCGCTGCGGTGATCGCGGGTGAAGTGGACATCGAGGTCCATGTCTGGCGGTGGCAGGTCGTCCATGGACGGACCGCGGGGTCGAACCGGCGTGCGGACCACCTCGCCGTCCCGCCGACACCAGATGTTGGGGATGGCGTACACCTCCCCGCCCCCCTCGAGCACGGCGCAGAGCTGCTCGAGAGCCGCCTCGCCTCGCCGACGCACACGAAGTCGGCGTGTTCGAGACACTCCTCGGGCCGCACGGTGGGGTGGATGCCGCCCCAGACCACGGGCCGGGTGGGGCGAGCTTCCTTCAACGCCGCCGTCAGTGTGCAGGACAGCTCGAAGAAGCAGCTCAGGAGCGAGATGCCCACGAGATCGGCGTCCTCACACAGCTCCAGGACCTGGCCTACAACCCGCCGAGGCAGCTCGTACCAAGCCAGCAGGTGGCCGTCGCGATCCCGATCCATGCGGGCATCGGCGGGAAGGAACAGCAGGCGCACGTCATGCCCCGCCCGACGCAGCCACGCGCTCAACGCTCGGGCGCCCGAGCCCAGCAGTGAGCGCTGGCTGGGCACGATGAGGACGATGCGCATGGGGGCTCCGGGTTGGGCTTTCGCAGCCTAGCGGCGCTCGCACCGTCCGACAAGTCACGAAGCCCGCGTCCCGATTAGGAGATCCCTGGCAGGAGCCCACCCATGTCCGAACACGCGGTCCCGTCGAGATCCCGCTTCCCAGTGGTGGTGCGCCGCGCGCTCGACGACCTGGAGCAGGCCGAGAAAGGTCCCACGACCAACCAGGTGCGAGGGCTCGCCTTGCTGGCCGTACCGGTCTTCCTGGTGGTGGCGGTCGTCGTCCTGCTGGCCTCGGCCGTCATGGGCTTCAAGGGCAAGAAGGTGCTGGCCGGCATCGCCGCAGCCATGGGTGTGGCGGGCCTGAGCGGCGTGGCCCTGGGTGCGACCACCGCTGCCAAGCCGGAGCTGGTCGTCGACCCCGAGACCCAGAAGGTGCTGGACGACCCGCGCAGCTCCCTGGCCCGCTCCCTGCGCACCATCGGCGAGCGCCTGGACGACGCCAGACCCGCCCTTCTCCAAGCCCTGCTCGACTCCCCCGCCACGGACGAGGGGCCCGCCTTCGAGCGACTGCAGGCCTGGAAGCAGGACCGCGAGCGCCTACAGGTTCTGGCCGAGGATCTGGCCCGCAGCCTCAGCACCGTGGGGCCCCTGGGCTCCCTGGGCAAGGACGACGGCGGCGCCCGCCTGGAGCGCGCCCGTGCGGACCTCGAGGCGCTGGAGCGGGGCCGAACCGAGGCCAAGCTCCGCGCCAAGGCCAACGCCGAGGTGGACGCGCTGGACCGCGACGCCGCCACTCCTCCTCCGAGCACGGCTGCCCAACCCGCGGAGGAAATCCCCACTGCGCGCCGGGACCCCCGGCAAACCCAGAAGGTGCGTTGAGCGAGGGGCGCCGCTATCAGCAGAGCATGAGCCAAGGTCCTTCCCTCTCCTGGCGCTCGGCCAGCTCTGGCGCGCTGCTGGCGGGCGCCGCAGGCCTCTTGGCCGCATGCGTGCTGCGGGGCCTCTACCCCTGGTTCCTCGAGCCGCCTTGGCTGGCCGGCCTGCTGCTACTGCTCTTCCCCTGCGCGCTCGGCGCCCTGATCACCGCCCGGGGCCGCCTCGTCCTGCCCCGCACGGGCTGGATGCTGGGCGCCCTGGTCTGGGCCTTTGCGGGCTTGCTCTGGCTTCCCAAGCCCACTCCCCAGGACCTCCGCATGCTGGTGGTGGGCATCGACGGCGCCACCTGGGACGTCATCGATCCCATGATCGAGCGGGGGGAGCTCCCCAACCTGGCCGCGTTGAGGGACCGCGGCGCTCATACGGTGCTCCGATCCACGGAGCCCATGCACTCGCCCAGGCTGTGGACCACCATCGCCACGGGCAAGCCACCCGCCCAACACGGCGTCGCCGGTTTCCGCGTGCAGGCCACCGACTGTCGGGCGGCGCGCTTCTGGGACGTAGCCGAGCACCACGGCCGGCGCATCGGGATCCACAAGTGGCTGGTCACCTACCCTCCCCGCGAGCTGGACGGGTTCATGGTTCCGGGCTGGCTTGCTCCTGCACCGGACACCTGGCCGCAGGAACTCGGCTTCGCCAAGTCGCTCGAGCTCGGCCGCCGCCTGCGGCACGACAAGGTCGAGGCACCCGAGAGCACGGCGATGCTCGCCCTGAGGGGCATCCCCCACGGGCTGCGGCTGGGCACCATCGCCGAGGCCGCGCACTGGATGCTCGACGAGAAGCTGCACGACCCAAGCCGCAAGGAGCGCATGATCGCGCTGCAGCGGCTCCGAGACCGCATCGACCGGGACGTGTTCGTGGCCACCGTGGTTCACCAGGACGTCGCCCTGGCGACCTTCGCCTACTACGCCACCGACGCGCTGTCCCACCACTTCTGGGAGCACCACCAGCCCGAGGCCTTCGACACGGCGGGCGACCCCCGCTACGCCGAGGTGGTCCGGGACGCCTACCGCGAGGCTGACGCCATCTTGGGCGATCTGCTGGAGCTGACCTGGGAAGACTCCACGGTGGCGATCTTCTCGGACCACGGATTCCAGCCCCTGACCGCAACCGGCGGCAGCACCTACTTCCGGCCGCGGACCGAAGCCCTCCAGCGCGGACTGGACGGGCGCGGCCTCGAGGCCGAAGTGGCCCGAGTGGGGGCCAAGCTGGCCCTCACACCGACCGACGGAGTGGACAACCTGGACGCGCTGGAGGCCTCGGTGACGGAGCTGGAGGACGACCTGGGGCAGCCACTCTACAGGGTCGAGCGCATGCCCGGAAGCCTCGGTCTGACCATCGCCTACGAGCGCCTGACCCAGGCAGATCTCTCCGATCGCACCGTGGCCGGCAGCCCCCTGTCGGACTTCGTCGGGTTGTCGGAGGGCTACAGCGGCGAGCACGCCATCGAAGGCATCTTTCTGCTGTCTGGCCCACAGGTACCAGCGGGCACCATCCTCGGGCCCATGGAGCAGATCGACGTGTCCCCCACGCTCCAAGCGCTGCTGAACCTGCGCGTGGCCCAGGACCTCCCCGGCCGCGTGATGATCGGATCGGCCGAAAAAGGGCCAGAGTCCTGGGATCACCTGGTGGAGGAGCACCGCTTCGTGGATGGGGCCGCGGGGGTAGACGAGGAGCAGCTGCGGGCGCTGGGGTATGTGGAGTAGCTCTCGAGGCTGACCAGCGAAGGTTGAACGGTCAATATCGTGCAGCGCTCCAAGCCGTGCCCGGCCCGTGACCGCCTTGACCAGCCTCGAGCGGGCGGGCCGCAGCGGCGCCTGGCCGGTCGCGCGGAACCGCGGTCGGTCGGACACCCGCCCGCAGCCGACGACCCACAGGTGTACCGCCGCCGCCCCACGCCAACCGCGATCAGCGTCCCCCCGCCACGACACTACTCGGGAGTCCCCACAGCGCCAGGTGGCCACAGCCCCAGGCAAGTGCGAGAATGCAGCTGATGCCCGCTCCCCGCCCAATGCTCGCCCTCCCCCTGGCCGTCCTGCCGGCGGCCTGCGGCTCCGACGACGACAGCTCCACCAAGCCCGACGACACGGGCCCCGAGCCCGAGACCTGCGAAATGGTCGAGTACTGGCTCGACGGCGACGGCTGGGGCGGCTCCTACGTGCCCATCGAGGCCTGTGAGCAACCCAGCGGCTACGCGGCCGAGCCGGGAGACTGCGACGACGCGGATCCCGAGGTCAACCCCGGCGCCGAGGAGCTCTGCAACGGCGAGGACGACAACTGCGACGGGCTGGCCGACGACGGCTGGGTCGAACTGCTCGTCGGTGCCCCAGGTGAGAACACCAACGGCGGCATGACGGGTGCAGTGTATGTGCTGTATCCGGGGACCTAGTCGTCCCTTGCGCGCCCACACACACCCCACGCTCATCCTGGCCGCGGCGCTGACCGGCTGCCGACCGGACGACAGCGGCGGACCCACGGTCGAGCCCGAGGCGGCCTGGTCGGGCATGGTGAGCCGGGCGGTCATCCTGGTACACGACGGCGTACGCATCGAGGAGTCTCTGGGGGATGAAACCACCGCCGGGGCGGGCTGGTCCGACGCCCTGGACGGCGCCACCGCAGATCTACAGCCCCTGCTACGCGAGCAGCTGCTGCCCCAAGGCACCGCTGCGCGGCCAGGGTACGTCACGGGGTACACCGTCACCTACCCCGCCCACAGCTACCTGCTCACAGGACGACGTGAGCTCGCGGAGCAGCTCTCCCTGCCCACGGAGAGCGACAGCTGGTACCGCCCCATGGTCCCCACCCTGTTCGAGCTGCTGCGGACCCAGCGCGAGCTGGAGGCAGACGAGGTCGTCCTGACGGGCAACGCGATGTTGCTCGAGGGCCTCGAGTGGGGCCTCTATCCGGGCATGGGCCAGCCCTACGGAGGCACCTTCGCCCTGACCCAGACCGCAGATGGCCAGGCCGCGGGCACCGATCCCCCGGTGGTCTTGGACGTGGTGCGCCACCTCGACGCGGGCGCCAAGTTGGTGGTGGCCAACATGCACCAGGTGGACCTGACGGGACACCAGAGTCCCGAGGACTACGCCGCGACCGTCCAAGCGCTGGACCAGCCCACGGTGGACCTGTGGGACTGGATCCGGAGCGACCCCAGCGGGCTGCCCGAGGAGACGCTGCTGGTGGTGGTCGCGGACCACGGCCGCCACCGCATGGATCGCTACGATCCCCCCTGGCAGCACCACGGCTGCGCCTGCGCCGGCTGCCGCGAGGTGCCGATGCTCCTGCTGGGGCCCGGAATCCGCCAGGGCCAGACCTTCAGTGAGCCCCAGCTCCCCGAAGACATCGCCCAGACCGTAGCGTGGCTCATGGGCGTGGACCTGCCGACCGGCACAGGCATGATCATGGACGAGGCGCTGACGGGCACCCCGGATCCGGGCCAACGCGCAGGGGACGTCCGGCCCCATGCGTCCGCAGATCTGCTGTCCTGGCAGCGCTGGCGGGACGATCCCAGCAGCCGCAGCGAGGTGGTGATCGCGGACCAGGTCTTCTCCGAACCGGCGGCGCTCCACGTCGAGGAACCCCGCGTGCTCAGGGGCACACGGGACTGGGCCTGCTGGCGCCAGCTGTCCCTGACCGCGGGCTCGGAGTCCTGGGACTGGGAGCTGATCTGCAAGTTCAACGAGGGCGACGGCTGGGAAGCGATGGACCCACCCGATGTCCAGGCCATGTACGAAGCGAGCCCCGCCCTGACCGAGACCCCGGAAGGAGCGCTCCTGCTCGCCATGACCAGCCTGGATAGCGCCGTGGTGGAGTCCCAGGTCAAGCTCGCCCGCTGGACCGCCGATGACGGCTGGGAGAACCCGTCCAGCGGCGAGGGGCCCCTCGACGCCGCCTACCAAGCCACACCCGCGGTCACCCTGATCGACGACGCCATCTGGGTCGCCTACGCTGGGTGCAACAACGAATCGGACTGCCGCTTCAGCCGGAACGTGTACCTCCAGCAGTTGCGCTGGGCGCCAGGAGGCGCCCAGGACTGGACGCCCTCGGGAAGCCTGACTCGCGACGACAGCGCTGGGCGGCAGTGGCAGCGCGTCGAAGCGCCCGCGCTCCAGGCCAAGGGCGGAACCCTGCACCTGGCCGCCCTCGCCTTCGGGCCTGACGGCAACACAGTGCTGACCGCCTCCATCGACCCCGAGAGCGGTGGGTGGAGCAGCTCCCGCGCCATCGACGGCTCTGGCCGGGTCTTCGGGCACATCGAACCGGTCTGGGGTCAGGACGAGCACCTGTACTGGGCCCGCTTGGACAGCGACGCGTGGGTCGAGGTCTGCCGTGCAGCGGCCGGGGACAACGACGCGGACTGCCGGTCCACGCAGGGCGCATGGATCGATGGCCTCGCCGCCGGCCAGGACCGAGCCTAGGCGAGCCTGAGCGCCGAGGATCGCCAGTGGGAGCTGGTGGAGATCGAGTACTGAGGAACCGGCGATGGACGTACTCCCGACGCGCCTTGCACCCCGTGCTATCTTGCCGAGGAAGGTCCACGTGCGCCGCATCCTACCCTTGCTCGGAGTCATCGTGCTGCCGGCCCTGGGCTGCAGCGAGGGCTGTACTCGGCCCGACTCCGACGCGCCACCCGCGGACACGGAGCGCACCACGCCTCGAGACAGCGACACCGCCCGGCACGACACGGACACCGCTCCGGACGACACCGACGACGATGGCGACGACGACGGCTATGCGGCGGACCAGGACTGCGATGACGGCGACGCCTCGATCCACCCAGGGGCGCTCGAGATCGCCGACGGCGTGGACAACGACTGCGACGGCGTGGTGGACTACTCTCCCCTCGCGGGCGCCGACGCCAAGCTGCTGGAGGAGCACGAGGGGGATCAGGCCTCGCGGGTTGCGGGGGCGGGCGACGTGAACGGCGACGGGCTCGACGACATCCTGGTGGGCTCCCAGTTCCAGGACGGTGGGGCCGAAGACGGGGGCGCGCTGTACCTCGTGCTCGGCCCTGTGACGGGGGAGCATCCCCTGGCCGAGGCCCAGGCCAGGATGTGGGGAGAGGCCGCCGAGGACCACGCGGGTTTCTCGGCGACAGGGGCAGGCGACACCGACGGGGACGGCTTCGCAGATCTGTTGATCAGCGCACCTTGGCAGGACGGCAGCGGCGATCGCGCGGGGGCCGCCTACGTCGTGCTCGGGCCGGTCAGCGGCGACATGAGCCTGGCCGCCGCCCACGCCGTGCTCACCGGGGAGGCGTCAGGCGATCGCGCCGGGGCAAGCGTGGCGGCCGCGGACGTGAACGGCGACGAGCTGAGTGACCTGCTGGTGGGCGCCGACCACGAGGCCAGCGCGGGGGCTGTGGCGGGGGCGGTGTACCTGATGCACGGTCCGGTCACGGGCAGCCTGGGCCTGGCCGACGCCGACGCCGAGTTGCTGGGGGAGCGAGAGGGCGACGCGGCTAGCTACTACGGCCTGGCGGGCGTGGCTGACGTGGATGGGGACGGCTTCGACGACGTGCTGGTGGGCGCGCCCCACCACGACGCGGCGGGCCAGGACGCCGGCGCGGCCTAGCTGCTGTACGGCCCGATCTCCGGGGACCGTTCCCTGAGCACCGCCGACGCCAAGCTGCTGGGCCAGAACGCCGACGACTGGGCGGGCTTCGCCGTGGACGGAGGGGGCGACGTGGACGGCGACGGTCACCCCGATCTGCTGGTGGGGGCGCGGCAGCATGGCGCCGGGGGCCCAGGCGCGGGCGCGGCCTACCTGATCCGGGGGCCCATCACCGGAGAGCGCAGCCTGACCGACGCCGACGCCAAGCTGGTGGGCGAGGCCGATGGTGATCTGACGTTTCGCGCTGCGAACGCCGGTGACGTCGATGGCGATGGCCTGGCCGACGTGCTGGTGGGCGCCCGCCAGAACGACCGAGCCGGCGAGGACGCAGGCGCGGCCTACCTGCAGCTGGGCCCCTTCGAGGGCACCATCGACCTGGCGCAGGCCGACGTCACGTGGCTGGGCGAGGCCGGCGGCGATCAGGCGGGCCGCAAGGTCGCCGGAGCTGGCGACGTGGACGGCGATGGACTCGGCGACCTGCTGATCGGTGCCCACTTCGAGGGCAGCGCCGCCACCGACGCCGGCGCGGCCTACCTGGTGCTCGGACGCCCTTCGCCGTGATGAGGGGTCACTCCGAGACGATCGCCTCGGCCACGCCGGGCTCGGACTCGAGCTCGCCGTCGCTGGCGCTGAGCTCGCAGAACACCTGGGTGCCCTTCGCGGTAAACGAGGTGGACAGGGTCGGTCCGGGCTCATCGGCGTGGCAGCTACGGGTGGTACCGCTGGAGGTGACCGTCCACTGGTAGGCCGTGCTGAGCTCGTCACCGTCGGGATCTTCGAGGCCGACCGGGAGGCGCTCCAGCGGGCGGCAAGCGCGGGCAGTTCGCGGTCCAGCTGACCGTCCACCGGGCCCCCTGACCACCTCGCAGGTTGCGAGCCCGCGCCCAACGCGGTTTGATGGGATCCCCGGAGGGCGCCATGCGCCGCCTGTTGCCATCGCTCGCACTACCGATCCTCGTCCTGGGTGGCTGCGATCCAGCGGACGGCAACCACGTGGTGAACGACGACTCCGCAGCCGGCGAAGACTCGCCCCCCCCCGGCGGCGACTCCGCCACAACGGACGACGATGACGACGACACCGCGGACGAGGGCGGCGTTCGGCACGCTTTCTTCGCCGTGCACCTGGAACACGACGACATCCCCGTCGACCGAGCGACCGGGGAGCCGAGCATGGCCCGGCCACGCACGTACTGGCCCTACCTGGTCGACCTGGTGGAGGCCGCGGACACCAACGGCCACGAGCTCACCTTGATGTTCACCGGCCAGTGGGCGTTCTTCGTACAGCACTCGGACTGCGTGCTGCCGGACGACGGCGACGCCGACCCGGCCTACGCCTACCAGGGCGGCGCGTACCCTACCTGCCTGTCCCTCGTCCGCGCGTTCGAGGCCCACGGCCACGAGATCGCCCTGCACCATCACCCGTTCGAGGTACCAGCCACGTGGGACGGCTACACCGACCTGGAGAGCTGGCAGGACGACCGCGACCTCGACGGCGTGGACGAGACCTACCACGCGGACGGCAGCGGGCCGCACGGCCCCGACCCGCACTACCTGGGCACGTCCGCAGACCTGCAGTCGCTGGTGGTGGCCATCCCGACCAGCGGCACCGTGCTGTCCGCCACCACCGAGGAGTACCCGGACGGCGACCTGGTCTACGAATCCGTGGGCGGGCCCCATCTCTACGTCGGCCCGGACGACCGCGGCGACCTTGTCGGTCAGCCTTGCGCCCGGAATGCGAGCGGCCACTCCGTGTGGCAGCTGCGCATGCGCGCCTACCTGGAGACCGAGGTGCAGGACGTGGTGCGAGACGAGGAACTGCCGGCCGCGGTGGCAGACCTCGAGGGCTCGGCGGACGGCGCCTGGACCTTGGGCTTCGTGACCCACCCGCTCGAGGTCTACGAGACCGGCGAGGCGCAATACACGCTGCTTTTCAGCCAGCTCGACGCCCTGGGCCTGCGCCTGGAGCGGCTGGCCGACGTGATGGCCTACTACTCGTGCACCGGGACCGCACCGGACGAGGCTGGCCCAGAGTACCGCTGCGGGGGACGATGAGCCGTCCGCGGTACCCTCCCGCATAGAGCAGAGGGAGTCCTCATGGCAACGACGAAGACGACGCCCACAACAGCTCTCGGCATCCCACACCCCGCTCGCTCGCCGGCCCCCACGTCCTTAGTGTTTGACATCGAGCAGGTTCCGGAAGCGGTCCGGATTGCGCGCGCGTTCCCCGCGGGTGGCGCGCATTTCCAGATGCCACGGCGCGTTTTCCAGGCTGTCGGGGTGCTGGGTCAGGTCCTGCGGTACCTCGAAGCCGCAGGCCATCAGGAGGTCAGCCAGGAGAGCGGGCCAGTAGCCGAACTTGTGGTGGTCGTACGCATCCTGTTGCCAACCGAAGATCGACCCCATTCCCCAGTAGCGGTCGTTCAGGCCGCTCTCCTTGTTGTATAGACTCTCGTGTCCGCCCTCGAGGACCTGCCGCAGGTGCCAGAGGAAGTTCGGTACGATGACGTAGATGGTTCCTCCTGGCTCCAGCACCCGTCGCCACTCGAGCAGCACGTCCACAGCCTCACGCAGCGTGAAGTGCTCGAGGACATGGCGACTGTAGACCTCGGTGACCGAGCCGTCCTCGAAAGGCAGGTCGTCCGCCGGGGCCCTGGCGTGGAGGTCGGGGAGGTCGCAGATGTCGATGCGGAGGTAGCCGGGACGGATGCGTCGGCCCGCCCCGACCTCGATGCGGATCGGCATGATGGAATCCTCGAGGGGTGAGTCCCCGTACAATACGCCGTTTGGCCGTCCTTGTTTGCCCAAGGGCGTTGGAGATGGGCCGCGTCGATTCCTAGCTGCCCGTGCATACGTAGTACAGGTAGATCGAGTCGGTGCTGACGGCGCCGTAGCAGTCGGTGACCTCGAGCTCGATCTCGAAGGTCTCGGTGGTGGTCGCACCGTAGGTGCAGGAGGGCCCGGTGAGCGTGACGCTTGGCGAGGTGGTGTCGTCGTCGGTGAGGCTGGCCGAACCGGACAGCACCGTCCACAGGTACTCGAGGGGCTCGTCATCGTCATCGTAGGTACCGGTACCATCGAGCGCGTAGACGTAGCTGGCGCAGTCGTCGCAGACGTAGGAGTAGCCAGACGCGGTGCAGGTCACCGAGTCGCTGACGGTCGCATCGTCCCCGGCGTCGACCCAGGGCGCAGTGTTGCTGGCACGGAAGGTGACGGTGACGGCGATCGTAGTGCTGACCTCAATGTCGCCCTGATCGGTGATCGAGAGCTGAAACTCGTAGTCCCCGTCGATGTCGGGGTAGACCACCGGTGTGGCGCTGGCGGCGGCGTCGAAGCTCGAGTCGTCGATGGCCGAGCCCGAGGGGACGGTGTCCACGGTCCAGTCATAGGTCAACGCGGTGCCGTCGGGATCGTAGGATCCGCTGCCATCGAGGTACAGCGCGCTGCAGTGCTCCAGGGTGGAGCTGCTGTCGTAGGTGGCCACGACCACCGGCGCTTCTTCGATGTCACCGTCGCAGTCGTTGTCCACCGTCCCGTCCACCTCGTCGGCGCCGGGGTAGACCGTGGCGTCGCCGTCGTCGCAGTCGGTCCCACCGTAGGCGTCGCTGTCGTAGGTGTCGTAGTCTGCGTCGTAGTCCGACAGACCGTCGCAGTCCTGGTCGACACCGTCGTACCAGCTCTCGGCGACCAGGGAGCTGATGGAGGCGTCGCCGTCGTCGCAGTCGGCGCCACCGTGGTCTTCGTGTTGATCGCCATCCGCGTCCTGATCGTAGTCGTCGTCTCCGGCGCAGTCGGAGTCCACGCCGTCGTACCAGGTCTCGGAGGCGCCGGGGTACACGGATGCGTCGCCGTCGTCGCAGTCGCTGGTGTCCACCTCGAAGCCCGAGGGCTGGTTGCAGGCCACCGTGGTGGCGTCCGCGGAGCCGTAGCCGTCCGCATCGGCGTCCACGTACCAGGTGCTGGCGTCCACCGCGCTGTCCTCGTCCACGTCACCGTCGCAGTCGTCGTCGTGCCCGTCGCAGTACTCGGTGGCCCCGGGGTAGGTCGATGCGTCGCCATCGTCACAGTCGCTGGCGTCGGTCAGGTAGCCGCTGGGTTGCTCGCAGGCCGCGAGACCGCTGTCGGGATCACCGTACCGATCACCATCCGCGTCCGGGTACCAGGTGCTGGCGTCCAGGGCGGCACCTTCGTCCACGTCGCCGTCGCAGTCGTTGTCCACCTCGTCGCAGAACTCCTCGGCGTCGGGGTTGATGGACCCGTCGAGGTCGTCACAGTCGCCCCCGGTTGCCACGAAGCCCGAGGGTTGCACGCAGTCCGGGGTGCTCCGGTCGTCGTTGCCGAAGCCGTCGCTGTCGGCATCGACGTACCAGGTGCTGGCGTCCGTGGCGTCCGCTCCGTCGATGGTCCCGTTGCAGTCGTTGTCGAGCAGATCGCAGACCTCTTCCCCGTCGGGGTTGATGGTCGCATCCTCGTCGTCGCAGTCCCCCAGGGCGTCGGCTCCCAGGTAGCCGCTGGGTTGCTCACAGGCCAAGAGGGTGTTGTCCTCGTCGGCCCAGCCGTCGCCATCGGCGTCCGCGTACCAGGTCTCGGCGTCTCCCGGGACGTCCTCGTCGATGTCGCCATCGCAGTCGTTGTCCACCCCGTCGCAGATCTCCTCGGCGTCCGGGTTGATGTCGGGGTTCTCGTCATCGCAGTCCGTGTTGTCGCCCACCCGGTCGCTGGGGGCCTCGCAGGCCGCAACGACATCAAAGGCATGCGCCGCTACCTCAAGTTGCTGATCGAGATTTCGCCGCAGCTGGCCGGCATGTTCGTCGGGCAAAAACGCATTCACCCGCTGCTGCAAAAAGAGGCGCGTCGTTTGCTCGAAAAAGCCGGGATGATGCCCCGGCAGAAGATCATGATGGAGCGCAGGTAAGCGACGTCTCTAGGCGACGCTTGCCAGAATTTCTATCGCGCGATCGATCTCCGACTGCGTCG
>PVBE012976100.1_pt1 | contig 12619 bp, 9 predicted proteins | sample 1631181 | NCBI WGS metagenome assembly PVBE01 (sample SAMN08397723, study PRJNA350692) | Marine metagenome, whole genome shotgun sequencing project. | isolation source: water | place: Pacific Ocean | collected 2012-04 | reverse complement strand
TTTTGGTGGAAGCATTCCAGATATAGCATCACGCGAAGGTCGTCCGAAATCTCTGGCTGACCACGCTTTAAAATTCTGGATTGTTTCTGTTTGAGCAACATAGACCCTATCAGGCGCGACTAAGAGACAATATTCACCACCTGACTGCAGGATTCCGTTTGTTTCAAGAATAACTGATGAAAGCTGAGGTTCCTTAGAGCTCACGTAACGTACTGGGCGACCAGATTCTTTAAGAAGTTTCTTAATACCACCACCAAGCGAATTAATTTCACGAGTTAGTTCTTTATACGAAGGTCCACCAAGATCATAGACACTGATACCAAAAGAAATCTTATTTTTGCCCATTGCACCACTGGCATATGAACTCATAAGGTCTACGATTTCTTGCTCATCAAAGGAAGTGAATTCCCCAATGATATGCCCAGATTTCACAACGCCAGCGAGGCGTTCTTGTAGCGCAGAAAGGTTTGCTTGAGGAATATCAGCCAGCAAAACAGATTCGTGAATTGCCTTTACATCAAGGTCAGAACCGACAACTTGCTCGAGTTCTTTAATAGGAAGTTGTTTTTGAGTACCAAGTATAAAAAATACCATACATGGACAGTCTCTCATTGCTTGACCATTTTTGCAAAATAAGCTAGAGTTTCACCGCTAATTCATCTGTCCGTGGGCATTAAGCCCGTCTAATAAAAAGACCAGATATGACAAAGTACGAGCTACTTTACATCGTTCCAGGACACGTCACTGATGTGGATGTCGAAGGCATTCAAAAAGAAGTTGACGCTCTCGTGGAAAAAGCCGGAGGAACAGTCAGTTCTCAGAAAAACCTGGGAAAAATTCGATTGGCATATCCAATTGAAAAAGTTCGACACGGCACATACATTCTCTCTTTCATCGATGCTGATCCAGTAATCGTTAAAGAGCTAAGTCGACAAATTGAACTTTTTGATCAAGTGCTTAGACACATGATCCTTGTCGCAAAACCAGGGGCAGAAACAAAAGAAGTGGAAATCTCTTCATATATCGCTCCTCTTTCAGAAGAAGCAAAGCTTCAGGAGAAACAAGCTCCACGACCTCCAAGAAAAGAAACTTCAGCAGAACCAGCACCTGCACCAGCGGCTATTGCTCCTCCTACACCAGCCAATGTAGCTGAACAGAGTATGAGTATGGAAGAACTGGACAAAAAACTCGATCAGATATTAGATGGTGATGACGCTAACAAAGTTTAACGCACATCTATGTACTCACTTAATCGAGCAATGGTTATCGGGAACCTCACACGAGATCCTGAATTACGCCAAACACCAAATGGACAGTCTGTCTGCTCATTTGCAGTGGCAACAAACAGACAATGGACTGGAAGTGACGGGAACAAACAAGAATCCGCAGAATTTCACAACATTGTTGCTTGGGCAAAACTTGCTGAGATCTGTAATCAGTATCTCTCCAAGGGAAGAAAAGTGTATATTGATGGCCGAATGCAAACACGAGACTGGGAAGGTCAGGATGGTGTAAAACGATATAGAACAGAGATTGTTGCAGACAACATGATCATCTTGGACAAGGCACCAGCTGGTAATTCAGGTGGAGGAAATCCTTTCACTCCGCAACAGTCTACAAAGCCAGCACAAGAAGCGCCTCCAGCACCAGAGTCTTCAGCGCACGAAGAAGAAATTAAACTCGAAGATATTCCATTCTAGTATGAAAAAGAAACAATGCTATTTCTGCTACAACAACAAAGCTGTAATTGATTACAAAGAAGTTCTTACCCTCAGACGATACATGTCGTCATTTGCGAAGATTGTACCTCGCAAACGATCAGGGGTTTGTATGTCTCATCAACGATCTTTGTCGCAGGAAATTAAACGAGCTCGAATTATGGCGCTCGTTCCATTCGTTCAAAAATAACGAGATAAAACCCAGACATGTCTGGGTTTTATGTTTATGAAAGATTTAAAAAAAATCGCAGAAGAGAGAGGGTTGATCAATGAAACAATTCGATCTTTTTTTTGCGATCGAGGATTTATTGAGGTTGAAACACCGCTACTTGTGGAATCACCGGGAATGGAACCGAATCTTTCACCTTTTGAAACAACCATGAGATCTCCAGACAGAGATCAAATGAAAGCCGGCTTAATAACCAGTCCTGAATATTCAATGAAAAAACTTCTTGGTCAGGGGATGGAAAAGATATTTACGCTAACGAAGGTCTTTCGCAACTATGAAAACCTAGGCGGTGAGCATAATCCAGAGTTCACCATGCTTGAATGGTATGCGCAGGGTGAAGGTTACGAAAAATGCATGCAAGAAACACGAGATCTTATTGCTGAAGTATTTAGAGTAATGAAGCAAAACCTACCAACAGAGAAAAGCGCGCGTCTTGATGAGCTATTCAGACAACATGTTGGAATTGATCTGTATAAATCTGGAAAAAAAGAACTGCAGGAAGCGTGCTTTAATCACAAGATTCACACAGATGAAACAGACACACCTTCAGATCTTTTCTTCCGCTTAGTTCTGGCAAAGATTGAACCGAACTTCAAGAATGGTTTATGGACTATTTATGGATACCCAAAATATCAAGCAGCACTTGCAAGGATAGATGAATCAAACATGTTTGGTGAGCGATTTGAAATGTATATTGACGGAGTTGAGATCTGTAATGGATTCACAGAATTAACAGATGCAGCAGAACAGAGAAAAAGATTTGAAAGTGAAAAAGAAGAAAGGGAAGAACAGGGAAAAACACTATTTCCAATTGACGAAGAATTGCTCAGGGTGTTAGGATCCATCCAGAATCCAACATACGGAAATGCACTTGGTGTAGATCGTCTGCACATGCTCAGTACGGGCAAGGCTTCAATTGATGAGGTTCTTTTATTTCCGGCAAGTAATTTATTTAGAAACGAGTATGTCATCACCAAACGAGATAAAGAAAGGAACGATCATTAATCAAAATGGAGAAATGTGGTTGGTGGTAGATTTTCAGCGAGTAAGTCCAGGAAAGGGGAGCTCCTTCGTTCGCACAAAAATGAAGAGTATCAAAAGCGGAAAAGTTATCGAGAACAATTTCAAGTCTTCAGAAAATCTCACTTTTGAAGAAGTGCAGTATAAAAAGATGCAATATCTGTTTACCGACGGAAACTTGTATACTTTCATGGATAATCAAACCTATGAACAGGTAGCCATTGGTGAAGGAGAAATTGGAGATGGTGTTAAGTATTTAAAAGAAGGACTTGAAGTTTCTGTGGTCATGCATGATCAAAAAGCACTAACAGTGTCATTGCCACAAAAAATTCAGTATACAATCGTATACACAGAACCTGCAGTAAAGGGTGATACGGCATCAGGAAATGTCTTAAAAGAAGCAGAGCTTGATAACGGACTAAAGGTAAAAGTGCCAGCGTTCATTAATCAAGGAGACAATATTATCGTGAATAGTGAATCAGGTGATTACAGTGAGCGTGTATCGTAAAAGAAAAAAAAGGGCCTAGGCCCTTTTTTTTATTTCTTTGCCACTTCTGGCTCAAAACCTTCTTTAATTTTCTTTTCGACTTCCTTTCTGATAGCTTTCATCATTTTAGGATTGGCTCTGAGGAATTTTCTTGCAGTTTCTCTGCCAAGTCCAATTTTTTCTTCACCGTAGTAGTAATTATTTCCACTTTTTTTAAGTACTTCCGTTGGAACACCAAGGTCTAGCAGGTCGCCCGATGTTGAGATTCCCTCATTGTACATAATATCGAACTCACAAGTTCTAAATGGAGGTGCTACTTTGTTTTTTACTATCTTAACCTTTGTTCTGCTTCCAATAATCTTCTCACCTTGTTTTATTTGTGCTCTTCGTCGAATTTCGATTCGAACAGATGAGTAGAATTTAAGTGCGTTTCCACCAGGTGTGGTTTCTGGGTTTCCAAACATTACACCAATCTTCATTCTAATTTGGTTAATGAAGATAACAGTGGTTTTTGATTTGCTTACAATCGCAGCGAGCTTTCGAAGTGCTTGGCTCATAAGTCTGGCCTGAAGACCAACATGTCTATCTCCCATATCACCTTCAATCTCAGCCTTTGGTGTAAGTGCTGCTACAGAGTCGATCACAACAACATCAACAGCATTTGATCGAACAAGTGTTTCAACGATTTCGAGTGCCTGTTCTCCAGTGTCGGGTTGTGAGATGAATAACTCGTTGATATTTACACCAATCTTTTCAGCATACTCTGGATCAAGTGCATGTTCTGCATCTACGAAAGCAGCGAGGCCACCGGTTTTTTGTACCTCCGCAACAATGTGCTGAGCGAGAGTTGTTTTACCTGAAGATTCAGGTCCGTAAATTTCAATAATTCTTCCACGAGGAACACCTCCAACTCCAAGCGCCAGGTCAAGTGAAAGACAACCAGTAGAGACTGATTCTACCTGCATTGTTTGCGCGTCACCAAGACGCATGATTGAGCCTTCTCCAAAACGTTGTTTGATTTGCGAAATGGCTTCTAGTGCTGCTTTTCCTCTAGGACTAGTTTCAAGGTCCTTTGTCACGTTCTTTGCCATACAAAAGTTCAAAATTATTTCTAAATATTAGCTTATTTTAGCGAAAAAATCAAGATTGTTGGGATCAATAAACACGGGATCAGAAAAAGAGCTACATTGAGCTCCTCCTTCGTGTTATCAAACTTTAACATGATTTAAGACGACAGTCTTATCCACATCAGTCAAGGTATGAAATCGTTTTATCTTGTTCGAGCATGATACGTCGGTATTCTACCGCCTCTTTTGAATATCGTTTTGTTCCTTTTATTTCAATGACGTTTACACCACGTTCAAGTGGTACTTCATGTTCAAATAAACCATCTTGTGAAAGGAGTACGTTATTTTCATTGATAGTTACTTGCGAACCTTCTTCGATTTGGCCAGTTACGACAATGACTGCATCCTTGGTCATGTCACCATCAGTTGGCGAGAACACGACTAATTCTGGAGCACTGATCATACCCTGAACTTGAATACCCATGTAAAACATTGCTGATACAACAAATGAGGCAAGAACTACAGCCTTCGCAACCTTGCTAGGAATAATACGTGTCATTCCTCGAAGCCTGCTTCTTGGTGTCTGAGAAGATGTAACAATGTCACATGTCTGAATTTCACTATCGAATCGTTGGAGAAAGTAATTAACGTCACCCTTAAGTGCAATGACATAGAGTTTTAGAAAGTTTCTCGCGTAGATAGGGTCAGGAAGTACAGAATAATTCCCACACTCAAAGGCTTTTAGGTGCTTTTTCTGAATCTTTGTTTTCACAGACATTTCAGACAACGTAATATTAGCCGCTTTGCGCAGAAGCTTAAGCGACTCACCAAGTGTCTCTTTATTGTGAAATTCTCTTATAACAAAGCTCATAGTTTCATTATAAAGACTACTCCTCCTCTTCGTCTACATCGCCATCTTCTGTTTCTTCATCGTCCTCGTCAATCCATTCTTCATCAATTTTTTCCTCCCAGTCCGCATCTTCCTCGTCGTCTCCTTCTTCACCATCCTCAAAATCCACCTCTTCTTCCTCTTCGTCTCCCTCAACGTCTTCATCCTCTTCAAATTCTTCGTAATCATCTCTAGAACTGCCCTCATAAGCTTCATTATAATCATCTTGCGCAGTTGGCATGCCGTCAGTGAGGTCTCCGCCAGGAGGCCATTGATCAACCAAGACTTCACGTGCCTTTGACCCTTGTGAAGGACCAATCACTCCGCGGTCTTCCATCATGTCCATGATGCGAGCCGCCCTTGAGTAACCAATACGAAGTCTACGTTGTAGATATGACGTAGATGCTTTACCGCCTTCAAGAACAATGCTTATTGCCTCGTCCAAAAGAGGTTCACCCTCTCCGTCATCATCAAAAACAGTTCCTGCTTTTGTAATTTCCGTTACAGCCAAGTTGTAATCAGGTTCACCTTTTCTCTTTAGGAATGAAACGACACGTTCAATTTCCTTTGTAGAGACAAATGCACCTTGAATACGTTTAGGCTTTGAAACTTCCGCGGAGGTAAATAGCATGTCTCCACGACCAAGAAGCTTTTCTGCTCCAGACTGATCGAGGATTGTACGAGAGTCTGTCTGAGAAGCAACCGCACAAGCAATACGTCCAGGTACGTTAGCTTTAATAAGTCCTGTAATAACATCAACACTAGGTCTTTGTGTGGCAAGGACAAGGTGAATTCCAACTGCACGCGCCATTTGAGCAATACGCACGATAGCACCCTCAACATCGCGACTACTTGAGGCCATAAGATCAGCAAGTTCATCAATAACCACAACGATTCTAGGCATGCGGTCCTCAACTCTTGAGTTGTAGTCTGTAATGTTTCTAGCACCAAATTTTGACAGCAGTTCCAGGCGTCTTTCCATTTCCCTGACGGTCCATTTAAGTGCATTTACAGTATCATCAACTCCTGTAATAGGCGGAACAAGAAGATGTGGAATACCGGCGTAGATATTAAGCTCAACACGTTTAGGATCAACAAGAATCAGTTTCAAATCATCTGGTCCATTTCGATAAAGCCAAGAAAGAATCATTGTGTTAAGGCAAACACTTTTTCCGGACCCGGTAGCACCAGCTACGAGCATGTGAGGCATTCGATCTAGCTCAATAACCCATGATTTTCCAGAAACATCCTTTCCAAGAGCAACAGGAAGGGGGGATTTGTTTTCTTTATAAGCACGAACATCCATGACATCACGAAGAGTTACCGTTGCAACTTTTGTGTTAGGAACCTCAATACCAACAAGTGATCGCCCAGGGATAGGAGCCTCAAGTCGAATAGGGTGAGCAGCAAGCGCAAGAGCTAAATCATTTTGAAGTCCAACAATTCGTGAAATCTTTACACCTTGAGACGGGCGCAGTGTGTACTGGGTTACAGTAGGACCAACAGAAGTGTCTCCCATTTCTACATTAATACCAAATTCCTCAAACGTTTTTTCAATTACGTTTTTGTTACGTTCAATATCACCAGGTTTTGCTTTTCCAACTGATTTTTCAAGCAACTTTATCGGAATACTAATGACTCTTCGTTTGTGTGAAGTAAGAGCTGTCTCCGGTTTAGATTTTACAGACACGTCTCGAACCTCAAACTCTTCTTCCACATCTTCTTCCTCTTCGTATTCTTCCTCATCAAGCACTCCCTCTTCTTCATCCTCCTCCGCGATATCTTCTTCTTCAATTTCTTCATCCTCTTCTTCATCCTCTTCCCATTCTTCCTCATCGCGATCTCTTCTGTGCAACTTCTCACCAATCCAACCAGAGAGATGATGATGTACACCGACAATGCTTCTAAGTGAAGTGTTAAATACAAGCATCAGTGCAATGACAAACAATGCAATGCAAATTACAACAGCTCCCCAGTATCCAACAAGCGCTGGAAGGAGGATTGCCAGAAACTCACCAAGATAACCACCGGCAACAGAAAGCTCATCTGTATAAGGAGTTGTCGTGTGTGTTAGGAAAAGGTTGATGAGAGCATTGAATGAAAGAAAGAAGAAAAAGAGCCCAAGGTAGTTCCATGCAGAGAATGTTCCACGCTCAGGATAGAGTTGGGTTGCTCCTATTAAGATAAACAGAATTGGTACAAGGATTTTGTCAAAACCAAAGAAATTAGAAAGGAGCTGGTTCAGCCAATCACCTAAACTTCCCGCGATACCAAAGAAGGAGAGGAACATGAGGGCGCTAGCCGCAAAAAATAGCACGACAAGGATGCCGCGTTTTGTTTCTGGATTCATCTCGAGCCCAAGGAATTCCTCTGTTTCCCTTGAGCGAGAACGTTTTTTCTTTCGAGCCATGGGCCTATTTTAGCAAGATTTGACCGAGATGTCTCTTTGTCATTAATTCTTGACAAAACGATCAAAATATGCTATATTGTGCTGGTAGACTGAACAATAAAAAGTTAGTTATTTCTGACGGAGAGAGAGCAAAAACACCTTTATTTGGTGGTGGAGTTCGATTTCCACGCTAGATATAGGTGTTTTTGCCTATTTAGTTGACCAACTCCGTCAGGAGCGCATTGGCGAGCGTATCGCTACAACGAGGGAAGAATGAGCCAGATTCACGTGGTGATGGTCGGTGGGTGCGCAATCGTGCGGACGAACAGGAACGACCGAGATCTCAAGGGAGGCACTTCGCTCGACAGCGTCGAGGTGTGCCGCGACGAGATCGAGGAGTTCTGGACCGACGATCCGACCGACGGATTGCCCACGGCCGAGGAGCTCGGCTTCACGCCCGTGCACGTCGACCGATACCGCTCGGACTACTCCGAGACCGGTTCCTGGAAGCGTTCCTCGCGAAGCGCCCGTCACCAGTACGAGCGCCACGCGGCCTAGGAGGCACAACCAGGCAACGTCTTACAACTCAAACTCGCTCGAGTCGATTCGTCGGCTCGAGCATTCACCAGTAAGCACAAAAAGATTGTGATTACTGGCGAGTCAACTTATAAGCAAGGAGGTGCAACATGGCTCGAAAACGGGGGCGACGTCCCCAGCCCGTACCCACACCAAAGAAAGATAAGAGCAAGATTACGATCAAGCTCAGTTCGATCAAGCTGCGGGGCTGTCCGATCAAGCCGTCTCAATACTTCCATACGCGGAGTAGAGATGTCGCGAGAGGTCATTCACGAAAACGAAAGCACAAAAATACACGCGATGAATAATCGCACGGAGGAAACTATGAATGGGCAGCTTCTTGGCCGCATCGTTTCTTCGATCGGCCGCACATCAGAGCAGATAACAGGGTTGTCAGTTCTGATGTGATGTCATTTACAAAGAGTGGATGAATAAGCCACGAGTGGAGGACGAGAGCTTCACCTAGGTGAAGTGCCGGTAACATCTCATCAACGTCTTGTGTGTTGATGAAACTCAAATTTTGAGACATGGTGTTGCTGATAATGACCACGATGCAAACAAGGCTCCGGCTTTCTTTGTAACCGATGGAAGTTATCGAGGGTGTATGCTGCCTTGTGCAGCCACTACACAATGTCTCGCCTCCGCTTGTGGTTTTTTCGTTCATATTTCTCGACAGAGAGTTGGTCAGGGTGTACCTTTTTCGAATGGTCGCTTGAAGTTTGCACAAAATCTGTGCAGACAAACAGGCGATCAATTCGAAACTTAACCCGAAGGAGGTGGGATGCTCCCATTGAATGCTGGAGTGAAATGCTCCATGTGCGATCAGGTATTTCAACTGGGGGCCGTTACTCGCCATCAGTCGGATACCAAACTTCCATGGCTCGTCGCAAGTGGCAATCCTGCAAGTCTCAAGGAAGCACTCACTTCCGCGCTCTGTCAGAACTGTCATGGCTTCAAGGAAGGCGTGTCTCTTCTCTCGATCGTGCGAAAGCTCGAAGGAGGAGGTGATGCATCGGCTTCCAAGAAGAGTGGTGCTCAAGGTGGTGTGCAACTTGTCAGGCGCTCCTACGCCAATGCAAGACCTCAAACGCGCGTTCGGTACGTGGATCCAAAGGCTGGTCAAAAGCCTGCTCCTCAAACCAGGCGCCCTAGCACCAGGCCTCACGCAAGAAGCACGTTCACTTTCGGTGACGCCATCAGCGCCCAGCTCGACAGAAGTGTCGGAGAAACGGGGGCAAATGCGCGCAAGCAGCGCGCTGAGCTCGCAAATCTCGGTGCGCAGATGGGTGTGGATCACGAGGCTGTAGCCAAGGCAAAACGATCAAACGCTGGCAAGTTCGCGGCGCGGATCGGAAAGGCAAAGAGGATTCTTGCTGAGCTCGAAAACGTGAGGTTCGTTCAGCGGGCACACGAAATCGAGACCGAAATCGAAGAGGTTCTCGTTCAGGCAGTCTCCTTCGATGGCAAGAAGCGTGATCTCGAGCAGCTCTACGGTCTTCTCTGTAAAGACGGTCGTGGTCAAATCGAGCACCTTGCTGCGTTAACCTACACCTATGTGTCTATTGTCCCTTCCTCGGATGGGTCGACCTCAAGGGTGGAGGTTCGCGAATCACGTCTCATCATGGAGAGTGCTCTTCACGAAGACCTGGTTACAACAGGTCGATCGGCAAGCTTCGGTCAGGAAGGGCTCGTGCTTCACGAGTCGTGTGGAGAGGTGCAAGTTCATCGAACGCACCCGCTCACGCAGATACTTCCTCGTCCAGCCAGTCCACTCGCGGATGCCGGTGACACACAAGAGCTTCTCGCTCTTCCGCCAACGATCACCTACGAGACTAACAGTCTCTTCTCGGGTGATCCCGTTCTCGTGTTCGAAGATGATCGTTTCCAGAGGGAAGAAGTCGTCTTCGATGAGGGCAGGCGCCAGAAGGTGTCGGTGCTCGGTAAGGGATCTCGCGCGCGCATGATCCATCTTCCTCCAAACGAAGATGTGAGAGAGCACACATGGGTCTACGCACCGATCGTCGAGTTGGATGGCAGGCAGCGTGATGACTTCGACCTCTTCTACGTCAAGCGTGTTCGAAGGAACCCGCAGGGAGACGTGGTCGAGACGACGTTCGAACCGCTGCAGAGCAGTCCGTACCCGATCTACCTCAACGATCCGATCATGATGATCACGTTCTATGACCCCGAAGGTCATGCGCTCGTGACAGTCGTGCTCGATACGGTCGATGTGGGTTATGGTGAGATGCGCGGTATTGCTCGCGAGCTTCCGTTCACGCTCAATATGGGTGAAGACTCGGTGTTGCTTGCTGGCAGTCGATCTCTCGACGCAGGCTCGCTTGCAACCAGCGATACTCAACCAACACTTCAATAACTCGCAAACAAATAGGAAGGTCCAGCCTAGCGAGTTAACTCACTGGACCATTTTCATCAGATCAGCACTCTGTGATGTCCTGATGAATCTATTGATTTTCTTCTCGAAGCAGGATACATTTATAGCGAAATATACGTGGCCCTTCGAGGGCTGCGAAGTAGGGTACAGTTTTTGCCAAGTCAAAATCGCGAGCATAGCTACGGTCTTTTGATCGTAGCGAAATTCTCTCTCCTCATGCTCAAACTTCTTGATCTGGTACTCTTTAACTGTGGCTCTCATTTCGCAGCCCTAGGAGGGTTATTTTTTTTTGAAAAGACAGGAAATAGAGGGCTAACTTGTGGATAAAACGATGCGAAAATCTTTAAAAATGGTAAAAAAGTTGCTTTTTTATCTAATTTTGGCCAAAAAAGAGAAATCCTTGACAATCCACACGCTTTACACAGTTCTCTTGACAGATATATATATCCTTGTTAAGATCGCTTTGTTCTAGCGTCAAATTTCGCTAAATTTAGCAAACTTGACACACCAATCCTCGTTTCTGGCAGAACGGTCAACCGGGAGTGGTCTAACAAGACTAACTTAACGTTTCTGAAGCGTTTCGCCTCAAACAATTAACTAAGGAAGTCACTCATTGTATGAGTGAGCTTTTTTGTTTCTAAATCAACTATGCCTACATACCGCCGCACGCCCGTGGAGACACGAGTAAGAAAGACATTCGATGGTGCCGTCGAAGACGCCATGGATTTGCCAGATTTGATAGAAGTGCAACGAGCTTCATATCGATGGTTCTTTAATGAGGGGATCAAAGAGCTTTTCAGTGAAATTACACCGATCAAAGATTTTATCGGTCGTGATCTAGAATTGTATTTTGATGATTACTATCTAGATGAGCCAAAATTCGATGAGAAGACATCACGCACAAAGAATGTCACCTTCGAAGCACCTCTTCGTGTAAAGACACGTCTTGTAAACCTAAGAACAAAAGATGTTAAGGAGCAAGAGATTTACTTGGGAGATCTTCCGATCATGACTCCTCGCGGAACTTTCGTAATTAATGGAGTAGAACGAGTTGTTGTTTCACAGCTTGTTCGATCAGCGGGAGCATTTTTCACAGCAGAGGTTTACAGAGGTCGTAGATACTACGGAGCAAAAATTATTCCAAACCGTGGGGCATGGCTAGAATTTGAAACTGACCCAAAGAATGTTATTTGGGTGAAAATTGATAGAAAAAGAAAAGTGCCTGTCACAGCACTGCTTCGAGCTTTCGGGGTAGCAAGTGACGAGGAGATTATTGAATTGTTTAAAGACATTGATACTCACCCAACGAATCATTACATAGAGTCGACTCTTAATAAGGACATCTCTACAGATGAAGACGAAGGTCTCATCGAAGTATACAAGCGAATTCGACCAGGTGATCGTGCAACAGCTGATAATGCGAAGGGGTTGATTCACTCAATGTTCTTCAATTTTGATCGTTATGATCTTGGAAAAGTTGGGCGATACAAATTCAATCTTCGATTCGATGACAATACAGATCCAGAACTAGTAGCAAAGGAAGAAAATCGAATTATTGGAAAAGAAGACCTTACAAAGATTATTCGTGAGGTTATTAGACTAAACATTACACAAGAAGAACCAGACGACGTAGATCATCTTGGAAACAGGCGTGTTCGTGCGGTTGGGGAATTGATTCAAGGTCGATTCCGAGTTGGTTTGGCTCGAATGGAGCGAATCATTAAAGACCGAATGTCTACTCGAGACATCGATACACTCAGCCCAGGACGTCTGATCAACGCAAGACCGGTGATTGGTGCGGTGCGTGAGTTCTTCATGTCCTCACAGCTTTCACAGTTCATGGACCAGACAA
>PVBE010437266.1_pt1 | contig 12622 bp, 16 predicted proteins | sample 1631181 | NCBI WGS metagenome assembly PVBE01 (sample SAMN08397723, study PRJNA350692) | Marine metagenome, whole genome shotgun sequencing project. | isolation source: water | place: Pacific Ocean | collected 2012-04 | reverse complement strand
TTACCTGTTTTACCAGATCAGAAGCATACACATTTACAGAACGCCCCGACTGTACCGGTTTTTGATAATTTGTTTCATCGCCACGAATAGCCAGAATATTTTGAATACCCAGGTAGTTTAGTTCTATAATTGCATCTTCTGTCTCTTCACGGGTAAAACCCCGGCATAAAAGGTGGGGGACCGTATCAATCTTGAAACGATTCTGGATGATACCGCAGATGCTAATGGTACCCGGTCTTTTCTTTCGAATATGGCGCTTTACATCTCCTGTGTCATTTTCTTCATAATATGCCTCGGCAGGATGGCTGGTAACATCAATATATGGCGGATTAAAGGGCTCCAGATCTTTTACAATATCGGTAATTTCCTGCACACTGGTACCACGTTTGGGAGGAATAATCTCATAACTGAAGATGGGGTCTTTTGCCTTTTCAATATGTTCAATAACTTTCATATAATATCCTTGTGCATAAATTAAGTATAAAACAATTTATATATTTTTCCTATATTTTTATGAAATCTGTCTGGAAAATTATAAAAAAACTGGACAAAATTAGGAAGATTTATATATTAGTTGGACATTATTCTTTCCGGGCTCTCTGGAACACCCCCCAAATGTTCCATAGTTCTTATTAAAGGAGAGCCCTTTTTTTAAAATGACATTAGACAAGAAAGATAACCTGATAATTGAAGCTCTTAAGGAAGATTCCAGGATGCCAATCCGGGATATTGCCAAAAAAACAGGAATAAGGCCAAGTACAGTGCACGAAAGGATTAAAAAATTGGTTAAAGGTGGGGTAATTGAAAAGTTTACATTAAAACTGAACAATAAGTCTGTTGGAGAAAACTTTATTATTTTTATGCTGATAAAAGGCGGAACAACAGAGTATATCCACGAAAAAATAAAAAATAAAGGGTGCATTAAGGAAATTTTTGGCGTAACCGGAGAATATGATTTATTGCTGAAATTGAAGTTTAAAGATGTTGAAGAATTTAATGATTTTTTAATAAAATTCAGAAAAGAGCAAAAAGGAGTAAGGCAGACATTTACTATGGTGACAACGGCAAATATAAAAGAGGTAGTTTAGGCGAAGATAGAGCTTCCAATTCTTATTAAATTAGAGCCTTCTTCTATCGCTATTTTATAATCATTGGACATTCCTAAAGACAATATTTCCATCTTTACATTCTTTAATTTTAATTTTTTAATCTTTTCAAATAATAATCTCATTTTTTTAAAATAAGGCCTTGTTTTTTCTCCATCTTTAAAATAAGGAGCCATTGCCATCAAACCGCAAACTTCTATATTTTTTAATTTTGAAAGTTTTTTGATTAAATTGATTAATTCCTCTGGCTTGCAGCCGTATTTATTTGGCTCATTGCCAATATTGACTTCAATTAAAACTTTAATTTTTTTACCTGTTCTTCGACTTATTGCCTCTGCTATTTCAAAAGAATCAACATTTATGACATCAAATAGCTTTAAAGCCCTGTTTATTTTGTTTTTTTGCAAATGGCCGGCAAAATAAAGATTAATGTTGTTGTTTTGTTTTATTTCCGAATATTTCTTTTCTGCTTCCTGAACATAATTTTCTCCAAATATCTTTATTCCGGAGTCAATGGCTTCTTTAATCTGTTGCGCAGTTCTTGTTTTAGTTGCTGCGAGAATTCCGATACTTTTGGGAATATTGCTTCTTAGAGTGTTTATATTCTCTTTAATGGACATTTTTGATGTTTTTGAGGAATATGCCAGAGCGGAGCTGAAGTCAAAATGCCGATTAGCTTGTTGCTACGCAACTCGGCATTTTAATGAATGTCATTACTTGATTCTCCCACCCACATCCCCTAGAAAGGCATAGCTCTAGATTTTGATTTATAATTAAAATTCCCTCATAGCCTTGAATTCCTTGTATCTTTTTTCTATGTCCGACTTATTGACGCTTTTTAACCTTTCTACGGAAAAATCTTCTGCATTGAAGGATGCTATTATAGAGCCATACACAACAGCTTTTCTTAAGTTTGCTTCGCTTATATCTTGGGTTTTTGCTAAGTAACCCGTTAAGGCTCCTCCGAAGCTGTCTCCGCAGCCTGTAGGATCTTTTATGTTTTCTAAGGGATATCCAGGGGCATTAAAATGCTTATTGTCTGTAAACAATAAAGCGCCGTGCTCGCCTTTTTTTATAATGACAGCATGAGTATGCAACTTTAAAGCGGCATTTGCAGCTTTTACCAGGTTTGGTGTATCAAAGAGTTGCCTGGCTTCAGAATCATTAAGGATAAGGAGGTCTGCTTTGTCTATTGTCTTAAGCAGCTGCTCTTTCTTATGTTCAATCCAGAAATTCATTGTGTCCATAACAATTAGTTCTGGTTTTTTTATTGTCTTTATGACATCAAGCTGCAACTCTGGGTCTATGTTTGCAAGAAAAATATACTTTGCATTTTTATAATCCTCGGGGATTTCTACTTTATAAGACTCCAAAGAATTAAGCTCTGTTCTTATTGTTTTTGCCTCATTCATATCAAATTCATAATAGCCCTGCCAGCGGAATGTTTTGTTCCCTGTCGCTATTCCCTGAGTATTTACCCCTTTTTCATTGAGAAGTTTTATATTCTGTTTAGGAAAATCTTTTCCAACAATTGAAAGTATGCCTGGTTTTGAGAAAAAGGAAGCTGCAATTGATGCATAAGTAGCTGAGCCGCCTATTACATCCTTAACTTTACCAAAAGGCGTTTCCAATGAATCCAAGGCCACTGTTCCTAGGATTATAGGGTCTGTCATCAAGTACAATGGGGAACATCTTATGTTTAAAAAGTTTTGGCAATTGGTATCACAAACAAAAGTTTTAATAATAAATAAGGAATTAAAGTTAAAAAAAGAGGTGCATAATGCCAGATACAAGCATTAGAAATTTCATATTTGGAATTTTTCTTCTTACAATCCTTATTTTATCTGGAACATATGCCTTTAGTATAATAGAAGGCGTAGATTTATTTGACTCACTATACTATACCCTTCTAATAATAACTACTCATGGAAGTCCTTATGGTATTACCACAGTTTATGGAAAAGTACTTGTTATGATTCTATTGGCTTTTGGGCTTGGTTTAGTGCTTTATATTACCATATTTGTAGCAAGTGCTATAATAGAAGGTCGTGCAAGGTTATTATTGGGAGGAATAAAAGGAGGTTTGGTTAGAATGAGAAAGGAAAAAAATCATACTATTATATGTGGTTATGGCAAACTAGGAAAATATGTTTGTAATGTCTTAAAAGAAAAAAAGCAAAGATATCTTATAGTAGAAAAGGATGCAGAGAAATGTTCTGGATTGGTATCTGTCGGAGAGCCAATTTTGCAGGGAGATGCTTTAGATCCTGATGTCCTGAAAAAAGCAGGCATTAAAAAGGCAAAAGGATTAATTGGAACATTAGCAGAAGATTCTGATAATATCTACCTGATAATGAGCGCTACTGAGCTTAATCCGCATCTTTATCTGGCAGCAAAAGCAGAAGACGAGCATGCTGTTGATAGGTTGCATAAGGTTGGTGCCAAAATAGTTGTGTTGCCGCAGGTAGTAGGTGGGAAGCAGCTTGCCAATGCGTTTTTGGAGATTGAGAAAACAGAGGAATTGGAGACTGTTAGTAAGAAAAAATAATCGACAATAAACATTCCAATAACAAAAAACCAAAAGATATTAAAATAACTCTTAATTCAGAGTTTTTGGGTGGTATAATGAGTGATTTCACAGCTGTTAAGAGTTTTGTAAAAAAGAACTTTAAACATTTCAATTCTGCCGTTGTTGTGGATGCGGCTGAAGCATACACCAAGCTTCTTGATTCTAATGGTAAGATGTTTTTGGTCATGGCAGGGGCCATGTCAACTGCAGAACTTGGAATAAGCCTTGCAGAGATGATAAGACAAGGAAAGATTCATGCAATATGCTGCACCGGAGCAAATTTAGAAGAGGATCTGTTCAACTTAGTTGCAAATAAGCATTACAAGCGTGTCCCTGGTTACAGGTATTTTACTGCAGAGGATGAAAAAAAATTATTTGACGAGCATATGAACCGTGTCACCGATACGTGCATTCCTGAAGAAGAAGCTATGCGAAGGATTGAGAAACAAATTTTCAAGCTATGGAAGAAAGCCGATCAAAACAATGAGAGGTATTTTCCATATGAATACATGTACCAGGTAATCAAAAGCGGAGCATTGAAAGAATTTTACGAGATTGATCCTAAGGATTCCTGGCTGATAGCAGCATGTGAGAAAAATCTGCCAATATGGACGCCAGGATGGGAAGACTCTACGTTAGGCAATATTTTTGTGGCTCTGACCAGGGGAAGGAACTATTATAATGAAAGTATTAAGAATATACAAATTGTAAAATCCGGATTAGAACAGATGTCATTTTTGATTGATTGGTACATGGAAAATTCTAAGGATGCTGAAATAGGTTTTTTTCAAATCGGTGGAGGGATAGCAGGAGATTTTCCAATTTGTGTTGTTCCACTTATTCAACAGGATCTTAATGAAAAATGTAGATTGTGGGGGTACTTTTGCCAAATAAGTGACAGTACGGCTTCTTATGGCAGCTATAGCGGCGCTGTTCCAAATGAAAAAATTACATGGGGAAAAATATCTGTGGATACACCCTCATTTGTGATAGAATCAGATGCAACAATTGTTGCTCCGTTGATATTTGCCTATGTTCTTGGAAAAGAATAAATACGCCGACGCCCGTATATGACCATTTTTGTCACCTTTTCTATCTTCATTTTTTCCTATACCCTTAGTTCAAAAAACCGTTCCATAGTCACACGGGCTTCGTCGGCTATGTTTATATACTCAATTTTGCCTGTTTTACCGTTTATTTCTATGAGCAAAACACCACCCCCTCTGTCGGCTACTATTACATTATCCCATTCTCCCCAAACATCCTTGGAATAATAATTGGAATATTTCAAAATAAGGGGGATAGAAACCATAACTTTCCAATATTTTCCTTCTTTATAAGAATTCATTATTGTAGTTTTCGCCCCCCTTTCATTATCGTAACTTTCCAATATTCCTAAAGTAAAAGAACGAGCAATATTTTCAGCTTCGCTTTGACTTATCCAGTTGGAAGAGCTATGAACAAGAATCCTTATGGATTATTAAGATGCAAAGGAAAGAATATGGTACCTTGCCATAGGGTTGTTGCGAGTTCTGGGCATTTACATGGATTTGCTCATGGATTAAAGGCAAAGGCGGAATTATTAAGAAAAGAAGGTGTTGAAGTAAAAAATAATAAAATTGTGGATTTTGAGAAGGTTTTGGTTAGGTTTTAATTGTAAATCAAAATTCATTTTATTAAATGGGGCATATTTTTAATTAAAATCAAAAATTTTATAAATTGAAATAATAATAATTAAAATCTACTATGAAATTGCCGGGAACTGATGTTAGAGACGAAGAATTGGAGGAAATAAGATTACTTGAAGCAGAAGGAGTAATAAGTGCAGATGTAGAGGAAAAAGTAAGTCTCTTTCTAAGAAAAGTTAAAGCAGGAAAAGGATTTTTGGAAACTACATTGCAGGATAAGACTAAATTCAGACAAAGAATTGCTGAAGCTCTTAGGTCTACAAATGATAACTTTGCTGCAACTATGAGTAGGCTATATCGGGAAATTTTAGCTGCAATTCCAACAGTCAAAGAAGATATGGCAGAAATAATAAGACTTTTTCAAACTGCAGACCGTGTTGTGGGACTAATTGATGATGTAGAATCTCAACAATCAAGAAGAATTCCCTCTCTTAATGTCAAGGGACGACAGATAACGAGAACTATTGAAGGTTTGGAAGAGGCAGAAAAAAGACAAATAAGGGCAAAACACAAATCTCTAAAATTGGTTACATTGATGTTGGTACAGGCTAGAGGACATGCAAATGCTGCTCTATCATCTTTGAACACAGCATTTTCTAAGTACATGAGAGCAAAAACATTATCTGCCACAAGGGGTACAAGAAGAATTGCAGCTAATTTTATTGTACAAGTGGAAAGGTACCTTCAAATGGCAAAAGACCCCCTTGAAACTGCAGGAAAAGAATTGAAAGCTGCTAAAAGTACCCTACATGGATTTAAGAATTATCTTCGAATTCCGGAGAGGGAGAGTCAGAAGGCATTGACATACGAACAATTAATTGGTAAACTTGTTGGTGAATTGGGTATATAAAATTATATGAATTACCTAGCCCCTTGCTCGGTTCATTCTAGCTAATATCGCCCTTATTTCAGCTGAGTCTTCGGTTACATCTGCTTCTAAAGGACGCAATGAACCTCTAAGAGTTCTCATAAGGGCTTGCTCTCTTCTTCGTCGTCTTGCGCCTATTTTTTCAATATATCTATTAATTAACTCTAGTTCTCTACCTAATTCTGTTAAATCTCCAAGCTCAGCTTCCAGTACTTCAAACTTTCTTTGGAACTTTCCAGGAGTATTTTCTCCTATTTGACTAGAGAGTCTACTATGATCAAGAAACTTTCTAGCTACTTTGTCTGTATGACCAAATAATTCTCTAAGTAACTCATCTTCCTCGTGCTCAGATAAATCCTTACGCTTTAGAAGTTCATCTGCGTTCGTTCTCAAACGTACTGTCTCTTCAAATAATGTTTCTTCAGGTACTGTCTCTTTTTTCATAGTATATACCTCTTTTTAACATACTCTTAGAATTAGTATTTAAAAACCTTACTAAATAATCACTTGATTATTTATTTTAGTATTTCCCTATTAAGAAATTGTGTTAAATGGGTAGGGGGGTTTGTTTAGTCCACCTTTGTATATAACCACTAGTCCTTCTTCTTTTGGTATCTTTAGATCCTGTAGGTCTTCCTAATGTCTTCCCCTGCTTCCTTTAGAATTTTTTCAACTTAAAATTATTTTCACTGTTCAAATACCCTTAAGTACAGGTTTTTTTTATAATTGTAATTTATTGAAAGCTTTTGATAATTCAGCAATAACTATGATCCAAGATTTTAAATTAAAATATAAATATGGTAAAATCAACAGAATGTCTTGGAAGCGTATGGACACAAAAATGTTTAATTATATGAAACTTGTTCGGTCTACATCTTCAGAAAAATATAGAGAAATAGAGAAGAAATTAAGAGAAAAAGAAATATATTTTCCTTCCTATAAAAAAATATTATCAACACTAGAAAGACTAGAAAGCTGGAACTTCATTACAAGAAGGTATGAAGAAGGGACAAAAGAAAAACTTTATTGGATTATCAACCCACAATTTTACCTTAAGTTTGGTTCAGAATTTGAAGCTATGCTAGAAAAAGATAATAAAAAATAATTAATTCCCATTAATTAAATAAACAATAATAGTTAATTCCCCAATATTAATATTTCTCAATATTCTTATATTTTTAACTTTCCTTAAGTCATATTTTATTTTATCTTCTCTACTACCAACACTTTCCCATTCCTTAATATCTTCCTCATTAACATCAAATATAAAATCTTCCTTCCCAATAAATCTTTTATCCTGATTTTTAAAATGGGTTATTTGAACCTGTTCTGTTACTACGATTACCACCCTGCTACCTTCTTCAACCTTTTGAGATAGTTTAGCCATATCATTTAAAATTTGTCCAAATCTGTTTGTAACTGGTATTTTTTCGTTAGAAGGTATTCCCCTAATATATTTAATTTCAACATATAGTTTTTGTTTGGGAATAGATACATCAATAAAATACGGATAGTTCTGAAAAATATTCTCTTTATTTTCTTCTATTAAAGTTAAACTTTTACTTAATTCAAAGCTTATTACACCTTCATTTAAGAATTTCTTATGACTGTTGTCCAATATAGTTTTAATACTATTTGAAAAATTGTCAATTACATCTGTTTTAAAGGAATTAATTTCAACCATTTTTCTTGCCTTATTTGTTAAGTATCAGTTCAACCTTTCTGTATAGGTCTTCATTATCTTCCTGAAGTTTTTCCATTCTTCTTGTCAACATTTTTTCCCTGTCTTTGCTTTCTTCCAGTTCTGTATTTATTTTTTCCAGTTCATATTGCTGAACTTTCTTCTTTGGTCTATGCCTGTCTATAGCCAGGAAGTTAATGTATTTGTCAATTTCATCTGAAGAAGGTCTATGTCCTAGTCTTGCGTTTACTTCATCAGTAGACCAACCTTTTTTCAGTAGATCACAAGCCATAGAAGACCTTATGTCCTTCCAGGAAGGTTTCTGACCACCTGGAACACATTTTACTTTTGACCTTCCCACTGCCCTGTCTATTATTTTCTTTGCGTTCCTATAGTCAAAATTAAACAAAAGGTCTTCTTCATTTAAGTCAGCTAAACGCTGGTCTAGAAGTTCTACAGTTTCATTATAGTTTGTTATTTCACTTCTAGGTTTTCTTGTCCTCTTAAGAATTTCCTTTCTTAAATTTACCCTGTATTCAGGTTCTTTGGTGTTTGGGTTTTTCTGTATACAAAAGTCATTTTTTCGTAACATCAACAAAGAATTTATGTTTTCCCCTATGTCCCAAGCTAACCACAGTAAAAGTTTATTGGAAGGTGTGTAAACATTATTTACTGTTTTCCTGAAGTCCCCTTCCGTAATAAACCTTACATTACTTTCCTTGTGGTTTGTATACCTTATTACTTCCCTTGCTATTTGTAGTTTTCCAGCAAGTTCAAAAGGTCTACTTTTCAATACCTTTGAATAATAGCTGTCATCAAGACTTTCATAAGGTTTACCAAAACGGTTTAATATTTTTCCGTCTTCAAGATCATCATATACTTGTTTAATATCCTTTTCTGTCAGCTTCTTCCAGTCCTTGTTTTTGAACCATTTATTGACTATCTTAAGCATACGGATATAACCGTAAAGTGTCTTATAATTGCTTTCATCATTTTGCCTTAAGCCATTTATTCTCTTGAGCTTATGTTCCTGTTCTTCAAAAAATTCACAAAACAACTTTCTGTTATTTGAATTTAGAGAAGTATCTTTCAAAAGCTTGTCCTTTGCTTTATTGTAATAATTCAAAAACATTTGTTCATTCATAGAACAAAGAAAGAAGTCCCTCTATATAAATGTATTTCAAAAAGGGGACAAAAAGGTTCAACGCCGACGCCCGGATTTGAACCGGGATACCCTTGCGGGAATCAGCTATCTGTTAAAACAATCAACTCAAGGCTGACGCAATGCCAGGTTATGCGACGTCGGCAGTTGTGGTAGAACTATAAAAGCTTGTGTTTTATTTAAAGTTATCTGGTATGAATTGTTCTTATTTTTTCTTACCAAGAGATTGTATTTCTCTCCCCAGTTGTTGATAGTCTGATACCTCTTTTTTGCATTTTTGTTGCCAAAAGGTTTAGTATATGCTTTATTTAAAAATCTTTTTAAAGGTATGACGAGTACTAAATAAGATGAAGATTGCAGCTTTAATATCTGGCGGAAAGGACAGCATTTACGCAGCTTTCAAGGCCTCTAAACAAAATGAAATAGATTGTTTGATAAGCCTTAAATCAAAAAGAGATGATTCTTATATGTTCCATATACCCAATATTGACCTAGTTAAATTGCAGGCAAAGGCCATGAATCTGCCATTAATCTTTATGAAATCATCTGGGATAAAAGAAAAAGAACTTGACGATATAAAAAAAGCATTGAAAACAGCAATTAAAAAATATAAAATACAAGGTGTAGTTTCAGGAGCTTTGGCTTCAAATTATCAAAAAGAAAGAATAGGCAATATATGCAAAGACTTAAAGATAAAATCAATAGCCCCCCTATGGCACATTGATCCAGAACAATACCTAAAAGAACTAATGAAAAATAATTTTAAAGTAATCCTAACAGGAATTGCTGCTGAAGGCCTTACAAAAAACTTCCTTGGGAAAAAAATCAACAATAGCTTTTTAAAAAAAATAAAAAAATTAAATATTCACCTAGGGGGAGAGGGCGGTGAATACGAATCTTTAGTTCTGGATTGTCCATTATTCAGAGAGAAATTAAAGATAAAAAAGGCAAAAATAGAGATGGAAAATGAATGCACCGGAACATTTATTGTAGGAGATGCAGAATTAGTTAAGAAGTGATTATTTTAATTTAGAAGACTTATAAATATCTTCTTTATATGGTTTAGCCCTTACAATCTTAGCTTTCAGATTCCTTTTCTCCAGCTCTTCCCTTAATTTTTCTTCCTCAACTGTCTTTTGATCATAGCCCAAACAGATTACATCCGGACTATACTCTTCTAAAACATCAAAAATATTACCCTTACTCCCCAAAACAGCCTCATCAACAAAGTCTAATTTTTTGATTTGCCCTAATCTAGAATTCTCATCATTTTTGGGTTTTCTGCCCTTGAACCTTATGATACTCTCATCCCTGGCAACTATAACAATCAAATAATCCCCATAACTCTTGGCTTCCTTAAGATAAGCCTCATGCCCCTTATGCAGCATATCAAAAGATCCAAATGCCATTACTTTTTTCATAGTAAAAGTGATTTTAAGGTATTTTAAAAATATTATGAATTATTTTTTACCCATGGTGAAATAGAACACTGCAAGCAAAGCCTTATTTGGGGGTATTAAGAATTCATAATGGTCATTACGGTTTATAGGAGTAAGCCCTTGAGGATTGTATGCCAGTAAGGCTGGATACTGATTCCTATGCCTCGCAATTCTTTTTTCTCCTCTTCGCAATATTCTTTTATAGCGCCCACTGGAAATATATTCATTTAGACGATTATAAAGTACTAGAGATTGTCCCAAAGAAAACATAAGATCTCCTTCAGTGGCATAAGTGTCATTTTTTCCAAAGCGGTCTGTCCCTTGCCGTAATATTTCATCTAATGTAACATTTGAGCCAATAGTACCTCTTACAAGCAACTCCTCAATGTTGAGATTATTAAGCCCGTTATCTGCAATTACTGTATGTATCTTCTTCCCAATCTTTTTGTGAGTTTGATGTGGTTGAGGTTCATAAGAAAACCTGCCCAGGTAATATTTAACTGGAATTTTTAGCGTCATTTTTTATCAATTTTGAATTAAAAATTATTGAAGCATAGGAAATACCATTCTTTTATTAAATCTTTAGAAAATACTTGACGCTTCCACAAAAACTTTAAATACCTAAACTAAAGCAAATAACCAAATGCCAAAAAAAGAAGAAAATCAAGGAATAACAATAAAGAAAAGCCAGGATTTCTCTGAATGGTACAACGAAGTAGTCATTAAGGCAGAGCTTGCAGAGCATTCTGTAATAAAAGGCTTTATGGTTGTAAGACCAAGAGGCTATGCAATTTGGGAACACATCCAGGAATATTTTGATAACAGAATTAAAAAATTAGGAGTAAAAAACTCTTATTTCCCCTTATTAATACCAGAAAAATTCTTCAAAAAAGAAGCAGAGCATGCTAAAGGTTTTGCACCAGAGCTTGCATGGGTCATGGATCAGGAGCAGAGAGAAAAATATGCCTTAAGGCCAACTTCTGAGACAATAATGTATGATTCATATGCAAACTGGATAAGAAGCTGGAGAGATTTGCCTTTGCGCTTAAATCAATGGTGCAATGTTTTAAGGTGGGAAGTCAAGCAAACTAAGCTTTTCTTAAGAACTCGCGAATTTCTATGGCAGGAAGGCCATTGCGTTTATGAAACAGAAGAAGAATGCGAGAAAGAAACATTAATTTATCTTAAGGAGTATAAGGAATTATGCGAGGAATTGCTTGCAGTCCCTGTTTTGGAAGGAAAAAAGACAGAGAAAGAAAGGTTTGCAGGAGGAAAAACAACTTATACTTTAGAAGCACTAATGCCGGATGGAAAAGCCCTGCAAATGGGTACAAGCCATAATCTGGGGCAAAATTTTGCAAAAGCCTTTAACATAAAATTTTTTGGAAAAGATGAAAAAGAATATTTACCATGGCAAAACTCCTGGGGTTTTTCCACAAGATTAATTGGAGCTTTGGTTATGATGCACTCTGATGATAAAGGCTTAGTCTTGCCGCCAAGAGTAGCTCCAACTCAAATTGTAATAGTGCCGATATACTTTGATGACAAAAACAAAATAATAAAAAAAGCAACTGAAGTGAAAAATATGCTAAAAAATTATGAAGTTGAGCTAGATGACAGAGACGGCTACACGCCAGGATGGAAATACAATGAATGGGAGCTTAAAGGTGTTCCATTGAGAATAGAGATAGGCCCAAAAGATGTTGAGAAAAAACAGGTTGTTTTAGTAAGACGCGATAACAATAAAAAAGAATTCATAAAAGTAACACAATTAGACAAGAAAGTAAAAGAAACATTGGAAGACATACAAAATTCTTTATTCAACAAAGCAAAGAAATTCCTAAATTCTAGCATTGTTGAAGCAAAGAACTGGAATGAGTTTGTAAAACAAATAAAGAACAAGAAATTTGTCAAAGTCTTTTTCTGCGGAAACGTAAAATGTGAAGATGAAATTAAGGAAAAAACAGATGGTGCAACATCCAGATTAATTTCATTTGAACAGCCAAAAAAACTAGGAAAATGCGTCCATTGCAGTAAAGAAGGTAAATTCTTGATTATTTTTGGGAAAGCTTATTAATTTAAATTTTTATTATTTTTAATTTCTTGTTT
>PVBE012721266.1_pt1 | contig 12623 bp, 7 predicted proteins | sample 1631181 | NCBI WGS metagenome assembly PVBE01 (sample SAMN08397723, study PRJNA350692) | Marine metagenome, whole genome shotgun sequencing project. | isolation source: water | place: Pacific Ocean | collected 2012-04 | reverse complement strand
TGGACTCAATATCAAGTTGCCTGGAGAACAACAACCGAACCCTTTTATAACTCCAGAGCTTTGCTTTCAGTTTAAATATTTTGCTCTACGAAAATTTCATTTTATTCTTCGATCTGTAGGTGCTGTATTATTTCCGGGTGGATTTGGGACACTTGATGAAATGTTTGAGACACTCACACTCAGGCAAACGCACAGAATGCAACCTATTCCAATCATCCTATTCGGGCATGATTACTGGTCCAAAGTTATTGACTTTGACTTCCTCGCTGACTCTGGTGTTATCTCGCATGAACACCTCGATCTTTTCGAATACGCAGACACACCTGAAAGTGCCTGGGAGAAAATACTTCGGTTCAACAAAAATCTGAGAAATAACTCGTCTGAAGAAAACGGCACCTGATAATGTCTCAGGCGTCTAGCGCCCAGACTAGCGTAAGACCGCAACAGCTATCGAACATACGGTATTCGAAGGCAGAATAAACTGCCCTCCTTCAGTCGGCTTTCTACTGAAATTGTTCCACCATGAGCCTGAACAATATGTTTCACGATCGACAGCCCAAGTCCCGTTCCGCCTGCCTGCCTGCTACGACCCTTATCCACACGATAAAATCGCTCAAATAGTCGGGGCAAATGCTCTGCATGTATTCCGCAACCGTTATCAGCGACACTGATCGTAAGTTCTTCCTTGCCTTCAGGAGAGATTTTTTCCAGACCAGCACAAATTGATATTGGTTGATGAGTTCCACTGTACTTGACTGCGTTTTCAATCAGGTTGACAACTGCCTGTTCTAGAAGGGGACCATTCACCAACGCAATCAGGCTCGCATCACATGTGATGTCCATTGTAATACCCTGCTCCATTGCTCGAGGCATACAGTCCGAACATGCAACTGCCAGAAGATCAGTGATCCGTGTTGGCTCTAAAGGCAGCACACCGGATCCCTCACTTTGTTCGATTCGTGAGAGAGCAAGAAGATCCTCAATTATTGCTTGAAGCCGATCTGCTTGTTTTGCGACGATGGATAAAAACCGTTTGTTATCATTTGGCTCGTCGATTGCTCCATCAAGAAGTGTTTCAACGAATCCCTTGATTGTTGCAATAGGTGTCTTGAGTTCATGTGAAACATTCGCCACGAAGTCCTGCCGAACAATTTCTAATCGCTCCAATTCAGTAACATCGTTTAAGACGATTACTGCTCCACCCTCTCCGGTCGGATCTCTGAGTGCTGTGCCATGGGCACGAATTGTTCGTTTTGGCGGGCCTACGAGATCAAAGTCATCTTCTATTGGATCACGGCAATCAATTGCTCGTAAAACAAATCGACGTATCGCTGGATTTCGTACTACACTCTGAAGTGGCTTCCGCAGAGCAACGTCGATATCAATATTAAAAAGTGTTGCGGCTGCCTGATTGAGGCCAACTATTCGTTGCCGGACATCGACTGCAAGTACACCCTCCATCATACTATCGAGGACAGCCTCTTGTTCAATATCTCGTCGTCCAAGAGTTAATCCTCGCTCAACAAGTTTTTCTTTGAGCATACTAGTCGCTTCAGCAATTGTTGCTAATTCTGCAATTTCTGGCCTTGGAATTAGCTCTGTTCCATCACCATTGGCAACACGTTTGATCGCACGAGCAAGATCACGTGCCGGTTTTGCAACCCAAAGAGCAATCAGCCAGCCAATAAACAACGCGCCTAAACCGACGGCAATAAAACCAATCAAAAGTTTTTTTAATGCATCCGCCAGAATATGATCTGTCTGCTGCGTATTAACTGATAAACAGAGGGCCCCCGAAAGAGTGCTCACAGGACCGAATGGAACAGCTACAACTAGAAGACGGCTATTGTTCGCTACGTTGTAACGACTTGTCTTCGCAATTCTTCCGGCTTTCGTCTCATCAAGAAGGTGTTTCAGATTTGGCAACGTGTCTATCACGTCGTCTTCCAATAACTCGTTGGAGACTGTTGTATCTAAGCGATTTCCCTGAAAATCGAAGATCTCAAATCTTTGGTCTTTCGAACTAATAATTTCATTCAGGATTTGCGCAACATTCTCTTCTCGTGGTGAATTAACACCATCTCTGAGAAGAACTGCCAAGCTAAGAGCAGTTGTCGTCATCCGTTCGAACTCCGTCTCTGCTGTGACAGAGGACATTCGCACGGTTGAGACCCAGTAGCAACCAGCTATCACGATGACTAATGCCACCGCGTAAGTTCCAAAAAGTTGCCTTGAAAGCCGAGGTTTGGGCATAGCGTTGCGATGGGTTTAAGATTTATGCCCGGAACCGATACCCTACACCCCGGACCGTCTCAATATTACTACCAAACTCACCAAGTTTTTTCCTCAAGCCTGCAACTTGTACGTCAACTGAACGTTCCGTTACTGGATAATCCTCGCCTTTCACAGCATCGACGATCTGAGCTCTGGTGTAAGCCCATCCCGGTCTCTTTGCGAGATGCTCAAGCAAGGCAAACTCGGTATACGTGAGATTCAGTCCTACTCCACCTAAAGTTACCTCATGCCGACCTGGATGTATCACAAGATCTCGAATCTCGATTGTTAGTTCTTGTTGACTTTTTAATTCCGCAGCTTTACGACGCATTAAAGAGTTTATTCTGGCATGAAGGACTTTTGGACTAAACGGCTTTGTCACATAGTCATCTGCACCACCATCGAGACCCGTGATAACATCTCGTTCTTCACTCTTGGCAGTGAGCATTATGATGGGTACTTCACGTGTTTTTGAATCTCTTTTAAGACGCCGACATACTTCAAGACCATCAATTCCAGGAAGCATTAAATCGAGGACAATAAGATCTGGCACTCTCCGCCTAACCGATTCAACAGCCTTCTCGCCGGTGTCGACACACGTGATTGAATGTCCCTCCTTGGCGAGTGTATATCGCACCAATTCAAGGAGGTCTTCTTCGTCATCTACAACAAGTATGTTGTGGCGAACCACTGAGTCGTTGCTGGACATTTTTAGAGTGCACAGGGTTTGTTTGACTTATACTTCTACAACTTCAAACCATTTCTCTGACTGCGGGCAGTCCGACGTAACTGGGGGCTGCTTCAGTTTTCTAATGTGATAAATGAAAAATTTGATGCACCACCATCACGCTATCCTGCAGTGCTGATCGCTGCAAATAATGCAATAAATATGTTTAGTTTGTGTGAGGTCTCATCGTCCAAAATATCTCTTATGACAGCAGCATTTCGACATCCTCAGTCGTCAGTCCCGAAAGAATTCCTGTATCGGCTGAAATAATTGATGCCGCAAGTTCACGTTTTTGATCCTGAAGGGCAAGAATCTTTTCTTCAACTGTATTACGAGCAATGAGTCGATAAGCAAAAACAGGACGTGTTTGACCAATACGATGAGCCCGGTCAATGGCTTGGGCCTCTACTGCTGGATTCCACCATGGATCAAGGATATAGACATAGTCTGCCGCAGTCAGATTCAGCCCCTGTCCTCCTGCTTTCAGGCTAACGAGAAAAAGTCGGCAGTCCGAATCTTCCTGAAACCTTTCAACACGGCTTTGTCTATCAGTGGTTTTGCCGTCTAAATATTCGTACGTCCGGCCTCGTGCATCCAACTTCCGACGTAGAATTGCAAGAAAACTCGTAAATTGACTAAACACAAGTACCTTGTGCCCTTCGTCAAGAACTTCATCAAGCTGTTCCAATAGCGTGTCTAATTTTGTAGATGGATCGTCAATTCGATTTGCATCGATCAAGCCAGGATGACACGCTGCCTGACGGAGTCGTAAAAGAGCCTCCAACACGGCAATTCGACTCCGACCAATTCCTTGCTGGCCAATTCGAGTTGTAAGTTCATTACGGTAGTGCTGCCTAAGATCGTCGTATGCTTTTCGTTGTTGGTCACCCAACTCGCAGAATAGTGTTTGCTCTGTTTTCTCAGGGAGGTCGGAGAGTACCTCTGTTTTTGTTCTTCGAAGCAAGTAGGGCCGTACTGCCCGTGCCACAAGTTCCGACCCATTCCCTCGACCACCGGCAAGAAATCTCTTTAAGCGGCCCGCCGTTCCGAGCTGCCCTGGGTTGAGGAACTCAAAGATACTCCACAACTCACCAATATGATTTTCGACAGGCGTACCCGTCAAAGCCAATCGCTGTCTTGCTCGTAGCAAGCGACAAGCTTTCGCAGCCTGACTGGTTGCATTTTTAATCGATTGAGCCTCGTCTAGAATGACATAATCAAAGTCAGTTTTTCGGTGCTGTGCTATATCACGACGGAGGGTGCCATACGTTGTAAGAACAAGATCAAATTGGTCGATCGTTTCGGCTGAATCAGTCCGTTCTTGACCGGTATAGTTGAGTAGCCGTAATTCTGGTGCAAAACGTTTGGCTTCCTGCATCCAATTGAAAATCAAGCTTTTTGGAACAATGACAAGTGACGGCCGCGTCGCTATGCCAGCCTCCTCAAGAACGCGCTGTCTCCGCACCAAAAGCGCGAGCACCTGAATGGTCTTTCCAAGACCCATATCATCCGCAAGACAACCACCAAGGCCAAGTCGCTCAAGGAAGCTTAGCCATCCCAACCCTTCTTTCTGATAGTGCCGGAGACTACCTTCAAATCCATTTGGCTCATTTTCTGGTTCAGGCCTACCACCAGCGGCGAGTTCATCACGAATGACAGAAAATGCATCGTCTACCTGCGACTGTGGCATTCCGGCAATGAGTGCATCAAGAAGAGCTGCCTGCATACGACCATACCGAAGACGACCATTTTTTTCCTGCGCGAGTGCGAGGAGAGGCTCCAACTGAGTCGCAAAGTCAGCAGGCAAGATACCACGAGAGCCATCCTGCAAATCCACTGCTCGGTCGCCTCTTGCAAGAGCTGCAAGAAGCTCAGGCATATCTGCAATCACTCCACCGAAGTCAATCGATCCAGAAAGCTCAAACCAATCAATACCACTGTTAACATTCCACGCTACATTTCCAGCCGGCCGGTATCGTCTCCCAGAAACCTCTACTGCCCATCCCACACTCGCTAATTGAGAGACCGATGCATCAAGTCGTGAACGAGGTATCTCAACATGATGCGTTGGAACGACATCGTCTTCAGTGACACTCACTTGCCCGGTTCGGACTGGAGAAAAGCCACATCGTGGCAGTGCTTTGAGTGCTTCGCGCTCTGCTGGTTTATTTCTCCGAACAAGTCGACGCCTCGTTGCATCAGCCGCACCACCTGCTGGATCATCCGCCGCTATCTGAATGCCACTGTAGTCAAACCAAATGTTTCCTCCGAGCTGAATCTTTGGTTTACTTTTACGGGACTTACGCTTTGGCCGACCAAGCGATTCCTCGGGATCAAGCGATCTTACTTGCTCCTCATCTTTTGTACTTGGTGAATCGTCTAATACTAATTTGGGCTGAGGCCTTCCTGACTCTACTTGCCATCCTGTCCAACCGGGAAGTTCTAATTTTGGTAAGTCTGCCAGTGAAGCAAGCTGCTCAATGAGCCCATCAATTTGAGACCCCGACAGTTCGATTGGGCCTCGTCTATCAAATTGCTCCATCCAGCCTCGAAGACCTGCGGGCTCATCTTGTTCTGAGCACTCGCCCTGTTGTTCCTCTGCAGCTGCATCAACAACAAGACGGCACAGGCGATCTTCAAACACAAGAAAGCCTGCTCGCAAAATCAATCTCGGTGTTTGGAGTGACTGGCGCTCACTCCCCCGGACAAGAAGGCCATTAAGACTGGCCTTCTTCGGACAAACCCGCTTTTCTTTTTTCGACAGAAGGTCATTCTGAAGACAGGCTTCCAGGCCCGTGTCGTCACCGGGTTCGATGATTAAGGCAAATTCCCAGGGTCGCCCAGCATCCCATACCAGTGGCAACACTGTTTCCGGTGCTCGACGGGGCTCTGGCTGAAAAATAAGCCGGCCCTCAGCACAAAGCATCGCAAGATCCCGTGCTGCAGATTGTCGGCTCAGCAAAAACCGACTCATGGTACGTTCTTCAAGTATTTGGCCACCATGATGTGTCTCGGCGGACATTGTGCCAGCGAGCATAGACAATACTCGCTTTTCATCAGCATCAAAATGACCAAATGAAATGGCCTGAGGGCCGATGATGATAGGCTTTGGCTGACCGGTAGGGTGACCAGATTCGTCAATCGGCATGCGACATGGCTGCAATGCAACAAGTCGACTGTCAGCTGATGCTGCATCAAGTAGAAACATCAGAGTGCCGGTACTTTTTCGTAAACCACCCAAGACGACGCTACTTGTTCGTAATGCTGGCTCAACTAAACGCCGACGGTTTTCAAGCTCGGTAGACCAGGCTGGCTGTCGTCCCTTTTTTTGAGCTGACCGATTCTCACTCTGTAGAGTCCGTGTCAACTGCGGGTTCGAAGCTTGAGGTAGACCTGCATGATCAGTTTCGTTCTCTTGGTTGAACGTTGAGGAAGGTTGTGTTTCAATTTCCTCAAAATCATCCGTCTCATCAGCAACTACGTCCAGCGTCACTGGCGTCTGCTCTGCAATACCGCTAAGCAAGCCACGTCGATCAACCTCAAGTAGAACAGCTGCGACAAGCGCGCATGGTTTGCCAGCTCGTCCATCAGGACTTGTGCAACGACTCTCCAGGATCATACCACCCCGTCGATTTGCAGAGAGTTCGAGCAGGACCTCATGATTTGTTCCATCATCACTTGCAAGTGTTGCCTGAACCTGGCCAACGCGAGGACAGATAACTTTTTCTGGGACAAGGCTCCGTGCTCGCTTGCGATCACGTGGGTCAAAAAGATGAAAGAGACGTTGCTCCAAAGTGGTCATAGTATGTGTCGGTGCTTCGCGAATGGATAAATAAAATAATGAATGAAGCCACAACGGAACTCTTTTGATACCGTTCAGGCCAACCCTTAGTTTTACCCCAATTCGCACAGAAACACAGATGAAAAATATACAAAGAATTCGCCTGTGATATTACTATGACTTGACTCGTTTTTTATTTTTGTTTTACGGTCGCAATGAACTCCAGCACATTTTCAACTGGAGTTTCTGGCAATATCCCGTGACCGAGGTTCATAATGTGTCCAGGGCGTCCCGCAACTCGTGCAAGAATGTCTTCCGTACAACGACGCACAACATCAGGAGTAGTGTGCAGCACAGTTGGGTCCAGATTACCCTGCACACCTCGATCATAACCCACCTGCTGCCAGGCGTGATCTAATTCGATCCGCCAATCGATACCCATAACTGTACCGCCGGCTTCGGCCGCAAGTGGAAGTAATGATGGGTTGCCTGCTGCAAAATGGATTACTGGTCCTCGACCAGCTATTGATTCGAAAACCGTACGGCTGTGAGGCAAAACGAATTCACGGTAGTGTTCCGGTGAAAGACAACCTACCCAGCTATCAAAGACCTGCACCGCATTCGCTCCAGCATCAAATTGAGCATGAAGATATCTTCCAATCGTCCGCGCAAGCCTTTCCATAAGTTCATGCCACGCATCAGGATCAGTCAACATAAATCGTTTGGTATGCAACCAGTTGCGACTTGTTCCTCCCTCGATGGCGTATCCGGCTAACGTGAATGGAGCTCCCGCAAAACCAATGACTGGCACGTCTTTTTGAAGGCCGGCGCGTGTTGCACGTACCGTTTCAAAAACAAAGCTGAGGGAATCGACATCAACAAGTTCATGAAATCGATCGAGATCTGTACGGTTACGAAGTGGATTATGAATGACCGGGCCTTCCCCAATAGCGAATTCCAAATCGAGGCCCATCGGCTGCAGCAGTGGCAGCAAGTCACTAAAAATAATCGCTGCATCGACACCAAGTCGATCCACTGTCGCCAACATAACTTCAGCAGAAAGTTCTGGGTTTTTACATAACTCTAAGAACGTGACCTTGTTACGAATGGCTTGATATTCCGGAAGATACCGACCTGCCTGCCTCATCAGCCAAACTGGCGGACGAGATACCGGCTCGAGGCGACATGCCCTCATAAAAAGGGAGTCTTCGACGCTACCAGAGATTGGCTCTTTTTTTTCAGGGAATTCAGAATCTTCGTTCATGCAGCTGAGTATAGTTTGTAGGAAGCCAGTTGTTGGCTCAAAGTTATTTATTTCTTGATTACAATAAGAAGAGCGCAAATAGAAGATAGTTAATTAGTCTGTTCATGAGTGGAAGGCTGCGGTCAGGTTTTTTGTTATCTATGCTTATTCTGCTTCAGATACACCCCTGATTCATGTTCTTTTAAGATATTGATGCATGTGTGGGGTGAGTATTTTTTTATAGGTTTTCTATGGCTGACTTCATCTCACGAATTTCTGTTGTCTGTTTTGCCGCCAGCTATGGTGTTGCGCTCTTATTTGAGGCCAGTCGGCTTTGGTTTCGGTCTGGCGTGCGCGGCATCACAATGATTGGTTTTGTAACTGCTGGACTGGTCGCACATAGCCTGTATCTTATCTGGCGTTCAACCACACTTCCTTCCATACCATTATCGAGCGAGTTTGATTGGTATCTTCTCGCTGCTTGGCTTTTAGCAGCTGGATCTCTTTGGATGACAGTGTCTAACCCCAGAACGCCGGTAGGTCTTTTTGTCCTACCTGTTGTATTAGCTCTTATTGGAGCTGCTGAACTTTCAAGCCGGGAACCATTTCCACAAAGTCCTGCGACTCAAATTTGGGGCGTCATTCATGGAAGTTTCAATCTTGTGATGAGTGTCGCTGTTGTACTTGGTGGCTTAGCGGGCGGAATGTGGCTTATTCAGGCTGGGCGGCTTGCTCGAAAACAGGCACCACTTCAGGGATTTCGTATGCCCAGCTTGGAAAAACTGTCTATCTGGTCATCGCGAATGACCATAATTGCTGCCGTGTCGGGAAGCCTTGGCTTTCTATCAGGAATCATCTTAAATATTGTGAACCAACAACATGGCCTTTTGGGGAGTGTGCCATGGTCTGACCCCGTTGTTCTTCGCATGGGAGGACTCGTCGTCTGGCTCATAACCGTAGCTGCTATCTCACGAGTCATGCGACAACGCGCAATTGGCCGGAGAGTCACAGCACTTTTATCGCTTGTGAGCCTAACGATGCTTACTGTTTCAATTTTGTGGGGCGTGCTTGGAAGTACACAACACGGGATTGCCCCTTCGCAGGGGAACACATCAGTCATAGCCATTCCCGCAGGAGATGGTTCATGAGCCTCGCCTTCGCAGGGGGAAGTCACCGCACAGTCCCAATTGAGCTACGTGAGAAACTGGCTTTCTCATCAGAACAGGCAAGTGATGCACTGGCTCGCTTTCAGAAACAGTTTCCAGGCAGTGAAGCGGTGCTGTTATCGACCTGTAATCGAATTGAATTGTACGCTGCTGATGAGGAACGCCGAGGGCCGCCTCCGCCAGATGAATTAGCAATGTTTCTAGCAGAGTGCCGAGGCGTTGATCCTACAAATGTTGGAAGAGTACTCGGTGGTGAGCAAGGAACTGCTGCTGTAAAACATCTGTTTTGTGTTGCTGCTGGACTCGACAGCATGGTTCTCGGAGAACCTCAAATCGTTGCGCAGGTTAAACAGGCATGGCAGCTTGCCCAACAAAGCGGGACAACCGGTCCTCTCACCGGTGAACTTTTCCAGGCAGCCTTACGAGCTGCAAAACGTGTAACGACTGAGACGGCTGTCGGGCGGGAACGTTTATCAATCCCGAGCATCGCAGTTGCCGATTTTGCCAGTGGTGTGTTTGAAAGATTTGATGACAAACGTGTGCTTTTGATCGGTGCGGGTAAGATGGCAGCCGAAACCCTTCGTTATCTTCGCGACGCAGGGGCACAGAACATTCGAATTATTAATCGGTCTATAGAACGGGCTCACAGCCTGGCACAGCGGCTTGAAGCTCAAGCCGGCGATTACAACAATATCTCTCGTGAGCTTATTGATGCGGACCTTGTTGTGAGTACAACCGGCGCTTCAGAGCCCGTAGTAACACTCGACCTGTACCGAACCGTTGAAGATCAGCGGGGGGGTCGTCCCCTCGTTGTTCTTGATCTTGCGGTCCCTCGTGATTTTGATTCACGTATCGGTAACAGGCCAGGGGTTTGGCTTTACTCAATTGATGATCTCGGTCAGGCCTGTGATTCCAATCGCCGTAGAAGACAAAACCAACTTCCTGCAGCACTCACAATTGTCGATGAAGAAACTCGCCGGTTCATGGGAGACCTCCACCATCGATCAACCGTTCCGGTTATTGAACAACTTCGAGCTGGCTGGAATGAAACCGGTGAGGTCGAGCTTGATCGACTTTTCCGAAAGCTTCCGAATCTTGACGAAAGTAGTCAGAAGGAAATTCGACAGGCATTTGAAAGGTATGCTGCCAAAATGCTTCATCCCCCCATGGCTTCTCTGCGAAGTGAAAGTAAGGCAGGCCCACCTCATGGCCTTCTTGAAGCGTTAAGGCGGCTTTTTGATTTAAAGGAATAATGTGACCAAAGTTGATCTGCCCATGAAGGTTGCGTTACAACCTTAACTTGTGAAACGTTTTACACTCTCACGAATTTGTAATTCTGGAGCTAATTCAGACCACTCATAGTCTTCATTCCTGATCAACGAAAGAAGAGCTCTTGAGGCAGCAACTCCCATTTCGTATGAAGGCTGCCGCACGGTCGTCAGTGGTGGTGTCATAAAGGCTGCCTCCGCCTGGTCGTCACACCCAATGATGGAAATATCATCTGGAACGCAGATACCCCTGCGATAGAGAGCCAATCTCGAACCAAATGCAACCATATCATTCGCAGCAACTATTGCACTAAAACGTATGCCTTGATCGAGCAGATAATCGACGGCCCTGAGTCCTGCATGCCCACTAAAGTCTCCTTGATAGATAAGCTCATCTGACCGACTGATACCGGCCTCTTCGAGGGCCTCAAGATGGCCAGTGAACCGATCCCGGGCATCGGGGTGTCCCTCTGTTCCATGAATAAACGCAATCCGCGTGTGCTGCTTTTCCAAAAGATGTTTTGTTGCTAAGTAACCGATTTTTTTGTTATCAACTGAGACGCACTGCCCTTCAAAACCTTTTACGTCTCTCGCTGCAACAATAATTGGTAGTTGCTTTTTATAAGACTGAAGTTCTGATGCAGACATATCACCACCAACAATAAGAAGTCCATCAACTTTTCGTGAAATAAGTGTTTCAATTGAGGCTGTATCTCGTGTCTGTTCCCATCTTCTATCAATAACGACGGGGTATAACCAGAACCTGCTAAGCCTTCAATGACCCCCTGAGCAACCGAATCGTAGAAGGGGCTACCAATATTCTGCGTCAAGATGCCAAGGGTCATTGACTTCCCACTCGCCAATCCCTGAGCAAACATATTAGGCGTGTAATCTAAATCAATGACAGCCTGATGAACGGCGTCTTGCTTCTGTTGATTGACTACAGCGCTGCCGTTTAAGACTCTTGACACCGTACTCTTTGATACATTGGCCCGCCTTGCAATATCTTTGATTGTGACACCGTCTCGCACGGTCTCAGCTGAGTGTGGTTGTTTAGGTTTTTTATCATCCATGGTTGTTCACTTGATTGCGAGCCACGAGAGCCTCTATTTTCGACGCTGGTTCTGTTGCTTCACAACATAAGATCCCCCAGAATTTCATCAACCTGTCACTTTAAGATAGGCTCCAGCTACTTTACGGCAATCTAGCTCACTTGGAACTGCATAAACACGTGCTTGTTCCTCTCTCGGACAAAGGCAGAACAAAACGCCCCCTCGCTCCAAGCTGGCAACTGACTTAAATAAGAAACACGAAATCGGCCTATTCGATGGCAGATGGCTGACAGTAACTCAGAGCAAGGAGTGCATAACTTGTTACCAAATTGGCATCACCCTCAAGCCATCGCGAGTTGTTGTTCACCCACGAACCATTTTCATTCTGGGCACTAAGAAGAACATCTACCAGATCTTTTCGCCAGTCATGGGCTTTCCCATCAGCGTCTATAAATTGATTCTGACCTAGCACATGAAGTGCCTTAGCAGCTGTATGGAAATAGTAATATAAACCGGCATCGCCCATACCCGGGTTTTCTGCAAATGTGTAATGCAGTCCAAGCCATTTTGTGGCAGCCACAACTCGGGGATCCTTCGCAGATACGCCAGCATATATCATGCTCCGCAACCCAGAGTATGTCATTGACCCATAACTACGCAAACCACCATTTGGTGTTGAACCCGCCTGACTCTCACCCCCGTTCGCTGGCGTGTAATAAAATCCGCCATCAGGATTTTTATTTGCAACCTCAAGAGTATTGTGAATGCCTTCCAGATTTTGGGATCGCGAGACAAAAATTAATGCACGTTGAATAGCTGGATCATCTGAACTTGCTCCGACACCTTTCAATGCATCGATGAGAAATGCTGTATTGGATAGATCAGGTCGCTCGTGGCGGCCGTATCCAGCTCCACCGTACTCAGGATCAGCATACGTATTTCCTTCACTTTCATCCCACTGAATCAAAGTGAGAAATCGCTTGGCTTTTTGAATGATCTCATCATATCGCCCAGAAGTATTGCACTCATGAAGAGCAAGTAGGGCAATTGATGTTTCATAATTCGCAACTGCTGATTCACGCTGATAGATGCCACCATCTGATTGTTGAAAC
>PVBE011041824.1_pt1 | contig 12623 bp, 8 predicted proteins | sample 1631181 | NCBI WGS metagenome assembly PVBE01 (sample SAMN08397723, study PRJNA350692) | Marine metagenome, whole genome shotgun sequencing project. | isolation source: water | place: Pacific Ocean | collected 2012-04 | reverse complement strand
TCGAAGAGTCCGGCGGCGAGATAACGGTTGATGCCGAGCCCGGGTATTGATTCGGGCATGAAGATGCAGAAGTCGGGAAGCAGATCGAACTTGTGGTTCTTGCTTCTTCCCGCGCCCCAAGGCGCACCGTTGTAGATCAGTATGTAACGATCGGGGGCGAGGGGATTCGGGTAAGTGAGCACATAGCCCAGGTTGTCGCCGCTGAATCGCTTTCCGCCCGGAAGAGCGATGCTGTCGTTCTGCAGGATGAAGGGCAGGTGCGGGGACACTCTCCTGATAAGAGTATTTGATTCAGGGGGACCAAATAGAACCAGCCCTACGGAGGAGATGAGAACGTCATCCACATCTTTGTCCGCAAGGAGGGTGATCTTGCCTTCGGCGTATCCGTGCCAGTCCGAAGCAAATTGGCTGGCCAGGGCCTTTGATTTATTCCTTGCCTGTTCTGAGCCAGTGGTCCCGTAGACGGCTACGAACGGAAAGTTAAAGACGTCTGATGCAGGCCCGCAGACAGCCGGGTTTTTCAAAAAGACCGGCTTCTTCCTGTCTGGTGTCGCCGGTGCATTTAGAACAATGGACCCGTCTGCGCGTGGCTTGAGACGGCCGAGAAGTTTTCCGTTCCAGGTGACAGAGTAAACGCCACCAGTCCCGCTGTGCTTCGCGTCGGGTACCAGTCGCAGGGCAGATACGTTGGTTGTTTTCAGAATGAGGCTCCCAGGCTTCTCGCGCGTTGCATCGAGAGTGGCTTCACGCCCCCAATTCTGAATCCCGGTGATCCTTGCCCAGTGTGCTCCTGGAAAGCGAAGCGAGTATGTCCTATAGCCTATGTGGCGGGGATCCTCGATGCGCTTGTGCGTCAAGACCTTGCGAAAAGACCTCTCCCAGCATTCGCGTTGCATGTAGGTGAAGTGGCCCAGAGAGCTCGGGTCTTCGAAGAACTCGTGCTTGATTCCGTGTTTCTTGAGCACGCCGACTACACTCCTGGTGTGTTCAACACCGACAAAACACTTGGTTGCGTGCTGGCTGTAGGAAAAGACTCCCCGGAGGTTGGTCGCAAGAGTAACCGGGTCATGCATGGAAAGCAGCCATGTCACGTGCCCGGGCAGCTCTTCCTTCACGGGGTAGTCAAAATGCTCGTGCCAGAACCGGAACCAGTCGCCCTGGGCATTGATGGGAGCTATTCCTGCAAACATACCGGGATAATGCATAGCTATTTGCCAGACGCCTGCTCCACCCATGGAAGGACCAACGAGGTAGATTCGATTCTCGTCCACCGGGTAGAACTTCCGCATTTCCCGTATCGCACGTATGACATCAACTTCACCTGCATACTGGAAGTCGGTATTTGTCCGCCCGTGGGGTACCAAGATCATGGTCGAAAGGCCATCGGCGAGACGAATCACTTCGTCGGGTGGCAGCCACGGGTTGGTCCTGCAGGTGTCAGGAACCCAGCCGTGAAGGAGCACAAGAAGCGGTTGGGGAGTCTTCGAGGCTATGAGTTTTGAGGGCGCATAAACGAAGTAAGGTTGCGGTGAGCGATCGTTCCTGGCAAAGAAGGCGTGCTCGACAAGTGCGCCGTGGCTTCGGATTCCTGGAAGCGTGCCGTTTGCCTTCACGTTCCATGCCCAGCGAGCCAAGGCAATGCACGTCTGAGCCGACTTGGCGTCCGGAGTGTCCTTGTCCAGGTAGTCGCCAGCCTTTCCTGCCTGTAGTGCTACCATGGCAAGACGTGCCTCTTCCCACGAGGGTGAGGGTTCCGGTAGAGCACCTGGAGCGCCCTTACGTGGTGGAAAATGTGGACTTGTTTCGATGCGCGATTCAAGTTCGGCGATTGTTTGCCTCAATGCGATAATGTTCCGCGCTTCCTCGTCTCCTGCGGTCAATGCTCCCGGGAAGACAAGCAGTATGCCGATCAACAACGTCACGCCGGCGGAAAGCAGACGGCATGAATGCTTGTCCGGCTTCGTCGGGTTTACAGAACGATCAGGCAGATCAGAGGAAGGCGTCGGCATTTGCTTTCAGTCCCTCGTATTGCTTTGAGTGAACCACGTACGGGAGTTTACGACCTGAGCCTTGCGAGCTTGCGCCTGATATGCAGCAGTTCGAGAAAAACCACGAGCGGGTGTTTTACTACGCTCAGACGTGTGTCGAGATCGCAGGTATATTCAACAGGGAACTCCTTCACATGATACCCATGCTTGATGGCAAGAAGGAGAATCTCAATGTCGAACATGAATCCATCAATCGTTGCCTGAGGGAAAAGCTCACGCGCCACATCGCCCCTGTAGATCTTGAACCCACACTGGCTGTCAGTGATATTGGAGGGGACTCCGAGCACGATGGACGTCGTCCAGCGAAAGATGAGGGAGAGCACGCGCCGGTAGGTTCTTGGCTGAAGACGAATGACCGAGTCGGCATGTCTGCGGGAGCCGTGGGCAACGTCGCACATGCCTTCACGAAGCAGATGAAGTCCACGCAGACTGTTCTCAAAGGGCACTGAGAGGCTGCTGTCCGCGAACATGACGTATTCTCCGCTCGATGCAAGCACGCCGGTTCGGACCGCGGCGCCCTTGCCCTTATTGATCTCGTGACGGAGAACCTTACGCGATATTCCCTCGGCAACGTTTGCCTCTTCGGCCATTTGTGAGGTGTTGTCAGTACTGCCGTCATCGACGACAATGACCTCTCCGGAGAGACCTTCAGTGGCCATGAAGGCCGACGATTCCACAATGTCGGCCGTGATCTTCTTTTCTTCGTTCAGGGCAGGTATTATGATGGATAGATCCACTTGCGGTCCCTTCTCCGGGTTAACGTGGCCCGTTTACATTCATTTACATTCGCGTCTTGAGAAAAGCTTCCCACAGATCCCTTCGTATGTACATACAAAGGGGTACGTCAGGTCTTAATCCGTAGTACTCAAATGTGAAGTTCTCACGAGTTAGCACAGGTGAGGATTCCGATTGATCGGGATCGACGATAATGATCGCGGGTTCGTTCGCGGGCAAAGAGGAAAGGGAGGGCCAGTAGCCTACTTGACCGTACTGTCGAAGGTACCATGGCAGTGGCCAGTACTTGTCGGGCGGGGTCACAACGGCAATGAGCATATTGCGTCCATCGGGGTGAACGGCGGAGAGCTCGTCAACCCTCTTTACGAGTCTCAGAAAATCAATAGATGTGTGGGCGTAGACGTAAGGATTCCGTGTGTCGCAGAAGAACCTGCGATCCACAGATGCAGCCCAGGCCTGGCGGGAGAGATGCGCGGCGCCTGCAAGTATCAGTGCGGCCACGATGGCCTGGAACGGTATACGCCTTGCGATCTTTACCAGGAAACAAGCACCAAGGGCCGCAAGAATGATAAGTGCGTGAAGGAAAGAGAGCATGCACCAGGTTGTCTTGTATGGAATGAACGTATACAGAAGCGTGATCGTTACCGCGTATACGGCAATGCAGCGCGTAAAATATGGATCCTTGCTGAGCTTGTCGCAAGACGGCAGAAATGCGGCCACGAGGCCCAGCAGGGCCAGGAGCAGGAGAAATGCTTCGCTCCACCATGGCCCCGGGCCAGTTCGTGACCAGGTCAGCAGCCTTAAGTAGAAAAACCACGGATGCACATGTTCCGTGTCGCCACCCGTGCCTTTATGGAAATACAAAGCGAAGGACCGCACGGAATCAATCGGCCCAGCCGGATTTGTCATAAAGGAGGAATAGAACAGCGCGGCAATAGCAATAGCCGTGAGGACAGCGAGTACGAGCCGGTAGACGGTTGCACGCTCCATGAGGAACGTAATGGCGGTCCGCCGGCCGCGGGCTGTCAGCGAGACGAAAAGGATGGCCGCAAACATTGAAGCATAGGCAAGTATGCATGTTTCCTTGGTTGCATACATTGCTCCGAGGGAAAGCCCGCAGGTCACCGGCCAAAAGTATGATCGTCGAGTCAGACATCGCCAGCCGGTTACGAAGGACAGAAATGTGAAAAAGACCAGGAGGGATTCCTGGATGTAGAAGCGGCTGTAGAAAACCAAAGCGGGGGATACTGCCGTGAAGAGGGCTGCCCATATGGCTGCCTGCATGGAGATCACGCCGGAGAGGAGGGGTGATGCAAGAACCAGCAGCAGTCCGAATACGGCGGGTACCGCACGGTACACAGTCTCGGTGGTTAACGAGAACTGCTCTGCACCGGAGAGCCAGATGATGGGGAGTGTGGCGTAATAGAGCAGGGGACCATGGTGCTCTTCAGGATCGTAGCGGTACTCCCCGGTGTCCATGAGGACACCGCAACGAAATGCCTGGTTAGCCTCATCGTGATGCATCGGGCGGCTTGTCAGGGCAGAGAAGCGCAAGCCGCATGCCGCGGCGAGGATGATGGCTATTGCAGCGACACTAAGGTGCAAACGCAAACGGGGCATGAATGCTCTATCCGCATTATGCCCCGCTTTATTGTTCATGATATTGTGAGTGACCGAGGTAGGATATTCTGCGTCACTTCTTTCCGAAGACTTCTACCTCAATGTAGTGGTTCATCTCGCTGGATGTGCTGCCATTGCTGTAAAGACGGATGTAGCGTGCTTTCTCGTTCTTGACCGGCATGAGGCGACCTTCGTACGTCTCGATATACTCATATTCCTTGCCAATCCCCAGGCCGGCGGAGTTGTCGTGGTCGTTGTTGTAAATGGTACGTACGTTCATTATGAAGTCCGGATCGTCAGCAAGCTGAACGACTACATCACGATATACGCGGGCTTCGCTGTGGTAGTGCCAGACGAGGATGGCATGAATGGTATAAGTGTCTTCCAAGTCGATCTGCACGTGCTGCTGGCCGGGACCGTACTCGGTAAAGCTGCCGTCACTGCCTTCCTTGTCCCCGTCGGTTACAAGCTCCATCTCCCCGATAATCGGTTCCATGTCGCTACCTGTCGTCGTTTTGTCCTTGGCGACGTTGGCAAGGCCTTTCACCGAATAGAATTTCTTTCTCGTCTTAGAGCGTCTGGGAGGCTCAAGATTGTCCGTCTTAAGAGTCTTAGGGGTGCCAACGAACATCGGTTTGGGCAACTCAAACTTAAGTTCGATGAGATCCCCGCCTTTTTCGGCTGCTGATACCGGTGTTATGCAGGCTCCAAGAACGCCCAGCGCAACCAGGACAAGAATTACTGACACACTTCCCTTTTTCATTTTTCGCAGTACCTTTCGTTTCTGCTGCTTTTTGCTTTGGGTGATCTGCACTCACAAATCACATGGAGCAACCCTTTTGAGGGTCCTCCCCTTTAAATGCTCCTGCGGAGTCTAGCGCGTGAAGCGCAGCGGGTCAATACCATGAATAAGAGATTTTTTGGCCCGTATTCTGCTGATGTCATCCCGAGCTTGGCGAGGGATCTTCATGGCTTACTGAAATGAAGGAGATCCTTCGACTCCGCTACGCTGCGCTCAGGATGACAGCTAGTTGCCATAAGGGGGCAATCGTGGACTCCTGCAGCTCAAGCATGCGCCTCAATGCCTGATCTCAGAATCGATCCCTCGCCTGTTACGACAAGGGCACCGATACCTTCGTGCCGGCTGCACAGCTTCAGAATGTCGCCTGGCGGCATAACCATGAACGCCGTGGAGAGACCGTCGGCCACCGCAGCCGATGGAGCTATTGCCCATGCGGCTCTACTTCCAGCTACCTTGCCCGATGCTGGATCAATGACGTGTTCGCCTTTTACCTCTTTGCCCGAACCACTGAGGGCCGTTTCGGACAAGATGACGGTGTCTATCCCGGCCTTTGCTCCCCAGTTACCCCCGATTCCAAGCGGCCAGCCTTCATGTTGTGGCATATGACCCAGTGCCAGTACCGTACTTGTACCACCGTGAATGACGGCGTTGTTGAGGTCCCACTCGGCGAGGATCTCTGCGGCCTTGTCAACTGCGAAGCCCTTACCGATTCCTCCGAGGTCAACACTAACTCCGGCATCCGGAGTCTCCGATGAGACACCAACAGTGAAATGGTCTGGGTCCAATACGAGGTGAGACATACCAATGCGTTCCATTACACGGTCATATTCATCAGTCTCAGGGCCCGAAACATTTGACCGGGAAGATCTTTGTGTCTCCCGGTCGACGATGGGCCCGACAGTCACGTCGAACGCTCCGCCTGTCTCAGAATGCACCCATAATGCCGACAGGAGACATTCCATTGTCTCCGAAGCCACCCGTACGCGATTACCAGGTTTAAGAAGGTTGATCTGGCTCACGTCGCTGGATGCTTCGAACCTGCTGAGCAGGCGCTCGATGTGATCGATTTCGAGGAATGCCGCATCTGAAGCCTGCCGGGCGTATTCGGCGTCGCAGCCTGACAAGATCACCGCGAAGTCGGTGGTCATTGCCTCGTGCTCAAAACGATGGGGTGAAGTTGTCACTTTTCTAATTGTAACGATCGGCTATCTTCTTCCACCAAAGGGGATGATGATGCTCGGCCCATGGCTTGGTAACGAAACCCGTGACTATCGAGAGGACGGTGCCGGGATTGGCTATCGAGCCAAGGTAGGAGTGGACGATGACTCCCATGATCATTATCAGCGCGAAGTAGCGGTGGGCGATGAAAATCAGCTCACTTACTCTCCCGTTGAAGATAGGGAAGGACCTGCCCAAACCGGAAAGCACAACGAGTATGGAGAGAATGCAGACGACCCAGAAAAAGGCCTTCTGCCCCGCATTGAAACGCTCTGCATCAATGTGCCCGCGATCCCCCAGGTAGCCACCGAACTTCTTTGCCCAATCCCAGTCGCATGCGGCGAAACGGGCATTCTCAGCCCATTGCAGGGCAATGCCCATCATCCCCAGCCCCAAAAAGGGCGCGGCGCCAATATGTATAGCGCGCAGCCATCCCGACAGGGGCTGGCGCAGACACACTCCAGCGATCAGCCCAGTAAGGCCGAGTATGCAGAAACTCAGCACGGTAACCGTATGCAGCAGTCGCTCGAACACGGTGAATCGCTTAATTATCCTGGCCCCCTTGCCGATCTCCTTGTCCTTGGGTCCAAAGAGGAAGTAATGACCCGCAATGACTGCGAGGAGTCCGATGACCCCGAGGAAAGTTAGTAATGGAAAGAAGTTGGTCATAAGCTCTCTACGGCTATGCCGCCTCCTTCGATATCAGCTTCAGAAGTCTGGACAGACCTGCGAGTGCATACAGCAGAACCACGGCTCCCACAAATGCACATGCAGCAATGAGTGCTATGCCGAGCCAGCGCCGAAGAACAAAAGCGCAACCATAAAGCTCGTGCAGTTCATCGTCTATATCCTGCAGTTCGTGCATCGCTTTCTTGTAGATGCTGGCGGTCTGCATGGGGCCAATTCCCTGGACGCTTGCAAAGAAGAATGGAGATCCTGTCGCGTGACAATCCTCGCACCCATTGGCACCCAGTGCCTGGGCGGCAGGGCGTACGTCGTGAGCCAGCGCCCAGGTAACGGGAGCGGCGACCGGATCGTCGGAAGCAACAAGCTTACCGTCCTGCGAGCGCTTGAAGACCTTGCCGCCGCTGACGTAAGCGTGATCTCCAGCCAGGAGTTCAAGAACGGCGGAAACTTGCTCTTCCGTCAGGGCCGCTTCGTGCCCAGTGGTGCCCTGGATGGAACGAGATGCAAGGTCGGAGAGGACCGGTGCGAGGTCAGCCGTTGTCTTCCATGCCCAGACCGCTCTAGCCGTGCTCTTGAATGACTTGTCTGCAACTGGTTCGGTTGAGATGAATCCTTCGGTGTCGCGGAAGAATACCTTTCCACCCGCTACGAGCACGGGTACGTCCCCGTCTTTGGCACTGCTTTCCAGCAGATCCATGGCCGCGATGATATGACCTTCCTTTTCGGCATCCTTGTCATCGTCGGCAGGGCTGAATTTCGCTGGATCGAAGGCAGGCGTGATTGCAGCCACGGTCCCGTCAACCAGTCGTCCCCACCATGTGTTGGTCATTTTGGAAACATCGATGGTCTCGTCCGTCAACAGATCCAATTCGCCGTCAACGTTTCTTTCATAGACGTTGCCGTCCAGCACGAGAACAGGAGTGCCTTTTGCTTCTGGATCAGAGGCAAAAGCAGCCAATATACCTCCGGCCTGCTTGGCCGGCTGAAGTATGTCCTGGGCCACTTCCATGACGACGTCAGGGTCGAGCGGTGTTGTAGAGCCGCCTTCGGAACGCGCCCAGAAAGCGGGCCACATCATTCTGTGTGGCTCGATCTTGCCGGACTCGCCCCGCAGGAAGACCGGCTCAACAATCGCAGGGGCATCCGTAAACCAGCGTGCCGCACCGTGAATTCCCAGGCTGTTGGCGCGGGAAGTTCTTACCCTGGCGAGGGATTCACCAGGCCAGGGGCCCGAATGGCAGGTTGTGCAGGCGATCTTTTCAAGGTGCACTTCAGGCAATCCCCGGTGCGCCGCAATTGGTGCGGCGTGACGTCCAACCATGGCGGATTGCGCACCGGTTTCCGCAATATGGCATGCACGGCACGAGGTGTCCGTGGATTTCAGTCCTCCGGAAACCTCGGCCTCTCCTTCGTAACCTTGTGCAATGTGATGCTTGATGCCGTTTGAATGGCACTTCACACAGGTCAGTCCGGCTGAAGAATGAACGTCGCCGGGGCTATCTGACTTATGGCTGCCAACCCGTGTTACAGAGTGGCAGTGAAGACAGTTGCCGTCTTTGGGTTCGATATTGATGTTCAGTCTGCATCGGTGCTTCCTGTTGAACATCATGCTGTCGTACTTCACGTATGGGGGCACTGCAAAGTCCGGGTCGTCGCGGTTCGGGCCGTCGTAGACACTCCAGGTGCTCCATATGCGAGAAGCCATCCCGCCAACATCTCCCAGTCCGGCGGCAGCCGTTGCTGCCCAGCGGAAGTTTTCTCTTCCGATCTGCTTGGCCCATTCGGTCATGTCCTGGCGGGGTGATGCATTATGACAGCCGAGGCAGTTGATCTCGAGTTTGCCGGATACTTCCCAGCGTGCTCCGATATCGTCATCCTCCTCGGGTGCAGTTTGAATGCCTCCCGGGCTATGACGGCCGAAAGTCCTGGTGAACGCCCATGGGGTCATCCCCAGTTCCTCGGGCTTCCACATTCCGGGCCAATCCCTGTGCGAGATTGGGATCTGCGTCCCGGTCTTTTCGTCAACCCACACCCACGGCTCGCCGGGGCGACCGGGCGCAATGGAGGAGTCCATGGCATTGAAATGCCAACCTTTACTTATGGCGGCATGATCATGGCATGCTCCGCAGGTTGTTTTACAGGACATGGGAAGCGAGCCCTTATACTGCGGAACTATCAGCTGCTCATCTTCTCCGTACAGGGGGATTGTGTGGACAGGCACTGTTCTGCTGCCATCCCATTCCAGCGATGCAGATGAAAACACTGCTGCCGTGAATGTGATGAAGAGTGCCGCGCCAACCGCACAACGCCCTATCCCTACTGAGGGCGTTAGTTTAGACATGGAAATCGGACTCCTTGAACTCGATTTTCTGGTTGGTGCGAACGGCGTCATTGCAGGCGAGCACGGCAACTGCAGTTTCATAGCCGATTTCGGCCGGGCAGTTGAGGGGCTTGCCAAAACGAATCGCGTCGAAGAAGTTCTCCAGATGCGGCTGATGCGCGGGTTTGGCCAGCTCGATCGGGAGGGGCCATTTGCCTGCTTCAAGCGTAACGCGCACGTCGACCAGCGTATTCTTCGTGGAAGAGCGCCGGATCGGTGCCTTTACCGCATTTAGAAGGCCCGACTTAGCGTGTATTTCCCAGTCCTCGGCGTGTGCTTCACGCTCGGCAGCGTTTCCTCGCTGTGAGACCTCGGAAATGACGATGGTGCCATCCTCACCCATGAACGTTTCGTAGAACCCGCCGTGTTTGCTGGTGGTCAGGGTCTGGTAGAACGCCCTTGCGGTTCCCTCGTCATTCTCGTACTCGAAAATGCACATCACGTTGTCGTACCACTCGTGATCCGGGTAGTAGTCGATTCCGCCCGAGGCTATTACGGACTTTGGATTGCTCTTGAATACCCACGCGAACAGATCGATCTGGTGAGAACCCAGGTCGACGATGGGGCCTCCGCCGTACTTCTTGTACCAGCGCCAGTTACGGAACTGGGTCATGGATGCATATCCATACTTTGCAAGTGTTTCGGCCGGCATGGTGTACTTCTTGGGCCATCCGAGATCCTCAGTCTTGGACCGGTTCCACTGCGCATTTGCGTGTGTTACGCGACCGAGAAGCCCGGTCTTAAGAATGAGGTTGTCGAACGCGTGTATGTAACGGGGATTGCTCCTGCGCTGATGGCCGATCTGCAGCAGTTTGCCCGTGGTTTTCGCCGTTTCCACCATCGTGCGCGCCTTGGCCAGCGAGTTGGACATCTCCTTCTCACAGTATACGTGCAGCCCTGCGTTCATGCAGGCGTTGGCATGTTCGGCGTGCATCCAGTCGGGTGTGGCTATTATGGCCGCATCCAGGTCTTTCTCTTTCTCAAGAAGTTCCTTGTAATCTTCGTACACATTGGTTTCGTGGCCATACTTCTTGAGATAACGCTGGCTGTACCTCTGGCTGTACTCCCAGATATCACAGATTGCCTTGAAGCGTATACCCGGAATTCTCAGGCTTGCCTCGGTGAGGATTCTTCCCTCGGCTCCAGCGCCGATAAGGGCCACGTTAAGTTCATCGCTTGACTTCTTCTGTGCCGTGGCTATGGCCTGCTCGGCGAGCGCCTGTCTCGCCACGGCCAGGCTCGCGCCTGCAGCAGTAACCGACCTGACAAAATCTCTACGGTTCATTTTCATTGTCATGATCTCCAGCTACTCTACGTTGATAGTTGCGGCTTTCGGAGCGGGCGACAGCTTCGCGCTGGGGCTGTCGTCTGCCTTGAGGTCACCCAGTGCGTACTGAATGCCGTCGAGGTAGTGCTGAAGCACCTCCGGAGTCCAGTAAATGTGGCTGTTGTGACCAAGAGAACAATAAAACACGCGGCCGTCTCCACAAGGCTTTATCCAGGCAATGCCATAGTCCTTGTCTTCACGCCTGCCTTTCTTACTGCCCGTCGAGGGATCGCTCATGTCCAGGCTCAGCAGAACGCGATGGGTATCTCTGGAATAGGCGCCCTTAATATCGTAGATCTCATCCTTGAGCTTGAAAGCCTTGCACTCGAACGCATTGCAGAGCACATGATCGGGCTCATCGATTTTGATCGCCCATGTTCCGCCCGCACCCCATGGGTGCCCGTTGAACTGTCCGCCCATCATCTCGGCGGCTTCCGGCCAGTTGTAGAAGTTATCCGAGCCAGCGTGGATCCCGATAACGCCTTTGCCGCTCTTCACGAAATCCATGAGGGCCTCGCGTTGCTCGGGCTTGTCAAAGGTGAGCCTTGTCGTGTTGTTGAAGACCACAGCATCGAATTGAGCAAGATTCTCCTTGCTGAACACTTCCATGTCGTTGGACAGGACAGCTTCATATGCGCCGGTCATCTTGCCAAGTTCAACCAATGCGGTATTGCCGACAGGAATGCTGCGGTGATAGAAGCCCTTACAGAGCCAGAAAACGAGCACTTTCCGCTGCTTGGCAGGTTTTGCGGTGGCCTTGGCGGGAATCGCTGACTTGATCTTATCCATGTCAGCGTCGGAAATAGGTTTGAGTTGGGCCGGAGACCCGGCAAGAACGTTACCTACAAACACGGGGACCATGATTGCACAGCCGGCAAGACGTTTCAGTTTCATCTTCTCTGTTCTCCTTTTAGGTATGGTTTGTTATGGGTCAACCACATGGCCAACCAGAGTATAAACAGCATAAACTGCGGGATTCAGCCCCCGCTCACAGAAAAGCTGGAGCGATCCAGATAATTTGACATGTAAGAATAGTGATACGGGTGACAATAGACAATGCAAAAAGTTGGTTCCGCGGAAACGATTGAGTTGCGGGCATAGTATCGAACAGACTGCATCAATTCTCACTTCTCCTGCCGCATAGACAGCCCAGAGGGCCGTTTTGCTGGGAGTCAGACCCTATCTCCGCACAGAAAAACAAATCGCCGAGCTGAACGCTTACTGCGATTTGCCGCCATTCTATAGTGATCACTGGCAAACCAATCACTTATCACTGCTTTCTGCGTTAGATCGCAGAAAGCCAGGCCGAGACTTGGCAGATATTGCGTGGCTCGCTAGGATAGGATCTGCGTGGAGAAATCTATGGCGAAGCGTACCGAAAAGGATATAGCTGGTCTCCTTGCATCCGGGGCCTTCTCGGCTGATGCGGAGAACTTGGTGGCTGGGGCGAGGAAACTCTATCCCGATATGTCGCCGTCCCCGACCGATCACGGTTACTGGCACATCAGAACGCGTTCGAGTTTCAGCGTGCCGTATTTCCTTGAAAGCGAGCGCAGAAAGGCGCAGGCAAGGGCTGCCAACGGATTCTGTGCCATATACTATTCTACCCGGGGCAGGCGATCGGGGAAGCCTGACTCTGGAAAGCCAACCGCTCTATTTATTGGTAAATACACCGATGAGACCTACGATATAGTAGATCGCTGTTTCAGGGTCATTACCAGCGAGGTCATGGAGTCGGGCCTTAAGTTGAATCGAAAAAAGGGGCGTATTCTGGGCGGCCTGACGGGTTGTGCTGTTGGTGTGGCT
>PVBE012142549.1_pt1 | contig 12624 bp, 11 predicted proteins | sample 1631181 | NCBI WGS metagenome assembly PVBE01 (sample SAMN08397723, study PRJNA350692) | Marine metagenome, whole genome shotgun sequencing project. | isolation source: water | place: Pacific Ocean | collected 2012-04 | reverse complement strand
TGAAGAAGAACTGCCAATCAAGAATTACGAGACGCGGGTTTATTGGTTCCGCAGGGGCAGCGACCGCTTTCACCATAGTTCCGCGGCATGCGCTGACCGCTTCCGGTAAGACGGCTCCGAGCGACAAGCTCAATATTGCCTGTGTCGGCGTGGGCTCCAGAAGAAACAGACGATCATCCGCAAAGCGGGCTATGGCATTGTCGATTGGAAGTTTCGAGGCCATGGCGTCACCGTTCCGGATCTGGACGCGACCGCCAAGCACTATCAATCGCTGGAGATCGGGATCGTTCAGCCCGAAGTCATGTTTGACAGTAGCTCTCGCCGATCTGCAACTCTATGGTAAGGCCCCTGCGGGCACGATCAAGGCCCGAATCCGGGATATCAAGCAAGGGCCGGTGCCATATGAATTTATCCAGCCTGTCGAAGGGAACGGGATCTACAAGGAGTCTCTCGATAGGCGGGGTGAGGGCATCATCGACATGAGCTTCACCGTGGCCGACCTCGAAGCGGAGACAGCCAAACTCGTTGGAAAAGGGGTCAAGGTAATCTTCAGCGGAACTCCCAAGAACGGCGGCGCGTTCGCTTACTTCGACACCCGCAAGAGAGGCGGGGATGTTATGATAAAGCTGGCCGACGCAGACTAGGACAGCTATATCGCGAAGGAGGCGTTAGCGCGCTGGCCCGCATCGCTCTGAATTCTGGCGAGCGATGCGGGCGGGTGGCGCGATCATAATGATAGCAGCGGTCGGAGTCGAAGCACTTCTATGGGGCTTAGTAAGCGCGGCCTCGCTGCCACTGGGAGCCCTGCTGTTTGTCCTGACCATCGAGTTGTTCGCTCATGTGCCCCACTACGTCGAAGACCACGGCCTGAGTGCCTTCGCGGCCTCGCTGGGGGGAGCATGTCTCGGCGGCCTTCTCTTCGACGGCCTTAATCAATACCTGAACAATCGTGGCGCTTTCTTGCGGCGGCTATCGAACGCACGCACTCACGTCGCCCAAATCCGGATTCGGCGCTCGAAAGAACTCATCAAGGAACTCGGACAGGTCAAGATTCTCAATCATCTCCAGCCCGACCAGATGGCGCAGATTATCAGGCAGCTTCAGGAGGCGCGCTTTAAGAAGGGCGAGGTCATTTTCCGGCAGGGCGACGTCGGCCGTGAAATGTACTTCACCGTCTCCGGACAGGTGGAAATCGTCTTGCATGACGAGCGGGAAGGGCAGGAGAACGTCGCGCTGCAGGACCCGCACGAGTTATTTGGAGAGCTCGGAATCCTTTTCGACGCTCCTCACAGCGCGGATGCCATCGCCGTAACCGACGTGCGCGTCTACAAACTTCTCAAGGACGACCTCGACGAAATCCTCGCCGCGTCCCCGCAACTGCAATCCGCTTTGGACGAGCTCGCGAACGAACGTATTGACCAGTTGTCTTTGAAGAGCGCGGAAATGTCCGCGGGAGCGTGGAAGGAAGAAACGCTGGCGAAACTTTCCGGGGCGATGCATTCGGTGTCCGTGGACGACATCATCAAAGAAGGCATGCTCCACGGCGCTTCAGGCGCGGCGATGGCCATCTGGCTCGGAATTCTCATCGACGGGATTCCGGAATCGCTGGTTATCGGCATGCTCAGCGCCAGCGCCGCGGGCATGAGGGTATCGTTCATTGTCGGCGTCTTTCTTGCAAACCTCCCCGAGGCCATGTCGGGTTCTGTCAGTATGAAGACGAGCGGCATGAACTGGAAAAGATCATCTTTATGTGGGGCTCCATTGCGCTCATGACCGGCGTAGGCGCCTTCTTGGGGGCGCTACTGCTGCCGGCCGAACCGGAGGGGTTCATGCTTTACTTCGTGTTTGGAATTGAAGCTCTGGCGGCAGGCGCCATGCTGAGCATGATCGCCGAGACCATGCTGCCCGAAGCCTTCGAACAAGGCGGCACCATCGTCGGCCTCTCCACGCTGGCCGGATTCCTCACCACGCTCTTCGTCAAAGTGCTCTTAGATCGAACTCGGGAAATATGATGCCAACCATGAAAGAACCTGTACTCATTATGCCTAGCTTGAAGACACAAGACGCTCTGTTAAGTAAAGGAGAACGCCGGGTTCTGGCTATTCTTGTTTCGAGCCTAATGTGCCAGTTCGCTTTTGCCGGCAGCGTTGCGGTGTCGGGAACGGATGCGCAAGCGATCATCGAAAACGGATTGGTCAAGGTCGTATTCGACACGAACGATGGGACTTACCAAGCAATTGACGAACGGGACCAGAGCATCGGCATCGCTAACGCAAGCTTTCAGCTCAACGACTATGCCTCTACAGACTGCGACCGATTCGAGTATAGCCAAGCGCTTGTTTACGACCGGCTTGGAAAGGGCAAGAAGCTGGTTGTCACCGGAACGAAGCCCGGTACGCCGTCGCTGATCCTGGAAATCGGCCTGTACGAAGACCAGTCGTTCATCTCATTGAACCTCGGCGTCGACAACCTGACCGGCAGCGATGTCCGGATTATAGAGTTCTCTCCAATGAAGGGAAATGCATTCGAGGGACTCCAGTTCGATAACTATATGACGCTTGATGGCGAGTGCGGCAGTAATAGGACCCGAGTTGAATCAGGCGATTATCGTGGGAGTCGGAACAATCTCTTGATTACCTTTGGAAAGACCGGGCAGCGCAAGCGTTCGATGGTTCTCGGCGGGCTCACGTATAACGAATTCACAAAGCACGTCTCGAGCCAAAGGGATGCAGGCTCATTGACTGTGAAGCTAGGCGCGCAAGACCCAGTCGGCAAGCTGGTGGATGCTCATGGCAAGTATGTCTTGAATGACAAATTCTACGTCGATTTCATCACTGACAACCGCTTCGAAGCTCTGGAGAAGTATGGCCGGACGCTGCGCGCAGCGGTAAACGTGGAAATCAGTGGCGTTGATTATCCAATCGTGAATTTTTGGTATTGTGGCCATACCCTTTTCGGTCAAGGCAAATTGATGAACCACAGCCTGGGTGTCGTTGCCGAAATGGAAGCTATTGTTGAGACCGGATTCCTGAAATACTCCCCGGTTGCTTTGCGTTTGGAGCCGGACGATTACTCGTTCCCCAACAATCAGCAGGGCTGGTGGGATGATAAACACTGGCAGATGTACCGAAGCGGGGGGCTCCGCGCGCCCTACGACACGATGGCGAAGTGGGGCAAGAAGATTCATGAATTAGGCGGCATCCCGTTCATTTACTGCCAGACCGCCAAGCGGTCGAATGACTACTGTCTCGAACATCCGGAGCATATGCTGTTTAACGACCCGCTTCGGCTTAGGAAGGCCGGCCCGATAGGCCACTGGGCAAAGGAGAATCCGGAAAACGGCAAGTACTGGACCTATGACTTTACCGACCCGGGTTTTATCGAGCACATGGAAGAGGTGTACCGAAACCTGAAGAACAGTGGCGTCAAGGGCATTAAGTTCGACTACCCGTTCACGGGCTGGCCTAGCGAAGGCGGCATGGAAGATAAATATGCCACAGCAACATCCACCTATCGGAATATCTATCGTCTGGCCTATGAAGGACTGGGAGAAGGACGGGATGTTCAGGAGCGAATTCCGCCCTATGGCGATATTGCCCTGGGCGTGATCACCACGCAACGCACTGAAGGCGACAATGACCGTGTCTATCCCGCCCGCGTAACCAAAACGGGGTTGCGCTGGTACAAGAACCGCATGGTCACAAACTATGACCACGACCCGGTCAATCCCAACCACGTCTACCCGAAAGACTCCCGTGATGGCTGGCGTACTGCTCTGACAATAACCTATATCACCAGTGGTCGTCAGGAACTCGGAAGATACATCTCCAGCATGAACAACGATACGCGCCATGACTTGTCGCGCTGCTTGCCCTTGCTCCCAACGCCAACCGTTAGTCCACGTCCGGTCGATGCCTTTTCCGGAAAACTGTATCCAGAGATCTATGACTTCAAAGCCGGCGACTCATGGCGCATTGTGACCATGTATAACTATGCCATTGAAAATGAAACGTGGCCGCCAGAACATTCTGCGTACCGCATGAGACCAGCCGAAAAGCAGTTCCAACCCAGAAAGATGCTGCCGAAGGCCATTCATGTAGGCCTCGGCGCCGCGAGCGACGATGGCGGGCTCGCGCTGGACACCGATGCCTATTACTACGTGTTCGATTTCTGGAATTGGAAGTTCATCGGCAAACTGTCTGGAGACGGCCGCCTCGAGCAGGCGTTGCGTCCCGGCGAAGCGAGAGTGATGGCGATACACGAAGTCAAGATGCACCCACAGTTCATCTCCACAAATCGGCACATCTTCCAGGGTTACGTGGATATGCATCGGCTTCCCGCGTGGGACCCGAAGACGAAAACGTTGAGCGGGGCGTCCAAGGTCATCGCTGAAGAACCATACAAAGTCATCATCTCGGCCAATGGCCGAATACTAGGGCGATGCGCCGCCGTGGGGGCAACCTGCACGGTCCGGCCTTTCGACGAGCAGGAGTCACTCTACGAGCTTAGCCTGGAATCAGCGGAAAACAAGACCGTTTCCTGGCAGATTGAATTCGAATAGTTCTATGGCTGATCACATGAAATGAAGGTTGGCATACCGTAGCGTCTGAAACTGGGCTAGGATCCCTCGCGATGCCAAGAAATGTATAATTGTCGACTCGCGCTGCTTTCGTCCCGTTTCGGCGGATGCCGGCAACAGGCCGTCTGGCCGCGAAAGCGGGCAGGCGATGCGGGCAACGTGGGAATTTTGTAGGTCTTTCGCGCGTCCTTAACTATGGCTAAGTTGCCATTGAGAATTCATCGGCGGAGAGAGAATTATGCCTTCGTGGTTTAAGAGAGTGTTTACGGGCGGCGCGGGCAAAGCTGCGCCTGCCGAAGAAGAAATTCAGACAGCGGGCGAGCCCGTCGCCAGCGCATCGCCGCCGGAGAGCCGGGCGGCGAGTCAACCGGGCGCAAACGGCCACAGCCAGCTGGGAGCCCGTCAGGTGGTGTACGCGCCGTTGATTATGCCGGAAGAGGAAGTATCGGCCTTCAGCGAAGACGTGCGCGTGAAGGCGCGTGTAGAAGAGGACGACGAGTCGTGCGTGTTTATAGTGGACCGCCCGCTGCTCAAGGGAACGTCCGTGTGGCTGCCTGGCGCCCACTGGGCTAAGGATGTCTCGCCGCTGGCCGAATCGCTTTTCGCGGTAGACGGCGTGGGGACGGTGCTTATCCATGATTTCACGGCCACGCTGACGCTGACTCGGGAGAACCGGCGCTCTTGGGAAGAGGTGATGAAGGATGTCGGGGTGGCGATTCGCGCTCACCTGAAGAGCGGCGCTCCGGTCGTCTCGCAAGCCTTCCTCGACGCGCTTCCTCCGGAAGACGAAATCCGGGCGCGTGTGAGTAAAGTGATTGAATTGGAGATCAATCCAGGCATCGCTTCGCACTCGGGCGTGGTGACACTCGGGCGTGTGGAAGGGAACTCGGTGTACATCACCATGGGCGGGGGATGCCAAGGATGCGCCGCGTCCGCGATTACACTGCGCGAGGGGATACACACCGCGTTCCGCAAGTCGGTGCCCGAACTTGGCGGCATCTATGACGAAACGGATCATACGGCGGGGGATAATCCGTATTTTAACGAACTGCCAGCCCAAATGGCCTAAAGCGCGCGGGAAGACCAGGTATTATGCCGAGGTTGAATACCTTTACTCTCGAAATTAAGACCGGCGAAAACGCGGGGTCCGAACGCCCGGAATACAGCATCAATGGCTTTCCCTTCGATTTTGACGAGTTGGAAGGCGGCGCAGGCCCCGGCGAAGTGTTGACGGCTACCGGTACGCCGAAGAGTTACCCGCACACGCTCCTGTTGTCTGGACCCAAAGAAGGTGCCTGGGATATCGAGTCGGTCCACGTGACGTATTGCTGCGCGAACGAGGAGCCGTATACCGTCCGCCTCGGCGCGGTGAGCCTGGACGATGACTCGGACTTGAATATCTGGTACGATCAGCTTCCGGTGGCCTTCGACGTGTAACGCGGAGGCAAGGTGGCATGGGCTTCCAGCCCATGACTCATGGGCTGGATGCCCGTGCCACGAGGCCGGCATTGTGTGGATTCCGGCAAGGGAAAATCCGTGGCAACATGCGAACTAGCCAAGAATCAGTGCGTTCTCTGCAAGGGTGGCGGCCCGCCGCTGGTCGGCGACGAATTGGATAGCTATTGCGAACAGCTCGGCTCCGGCTGGCAATGTATCGACGAGCATCGTTTGGAAAAGGATTACACGGTCCAGGGATATCTTCCAGCAGTGGCTTTCGCCAACGCCGTTGCGGGCATAGCTGAAGAACAAGACCATCACCCCGATGTCTTCTTCGCCTGGAGCAAGGCCAGGGTTACTATCTGGACGCACAAGATTGATGGCCTGACACCGAGCGACTTCTATTTTGCCGCGAAGTGCGAAGAGGCTCTCCGAAAACAAGAGGTTTGAGCGCAGATGCCGGGTGGACTCAAGAATGTCTTGTAAAGACGTAACAGAAACTATCCGCGTAGTCTTGGATGAAGACGACCGGCTGAAGGAGTATGTCTTCGCCAAGCACTCCTGCGGCCATGGCGTGGGCGCGGAATCCCTCTTGATCGGGCAACTCAAAGGAGCGTCGCTCAAGGAATTGCTGAACTTTTCGGCGGAGTCGTTCCTGAGCCAATTTCCGGTCCGCAACGAGTTGGAAGAGTTCCTGAGCCTCAAGCATCTGTTCGCCTTGCAGGGCGCACTCGAAGTTCTCACCGGAAAGGAGCCTGGCCGCGTCGGCGACCCCTTTGCGACGGGCGAAATTACCTGCGACGCCGGCGAAACAATCGTGTCGGGCCGGACAGGCGTGGACATCCTCGTCGAGAAGATAAGCGCCTGCGGCGGCTGTGCGACCTGCGGCGCCGCAACGGCTGAGGACGGGCGCGAGCAACCCGCCGCCTCCACCCGGGCATAGGCATCCCATGCCCCCCTCTTGCAGCCCTATCGCCGCGCGCCGCAAGACCACCCAGGTAAAGGTAGGTTCCATCGCTTTGGGCGGAGGCGCGCCGGTCGCCGTCCAATCCATGACGAATACGGACACGGCGGACGCGAAATCGACGGCCCAACAGATCGTCGAATTAGCGGAAGCCGGTTCGGACCTCGTGCGGATCACCGTCAACAACCGCGAAGCGGCGAAAGCGGTTCCCGAGATCCTCCAACGCGCGTTGGACGGCGGATCTTCCGCCCCGATTATCGGTGACTTCCATTACAACGGCCACAAGCTGCTGGCCGAGTATCCCGAATGCGCCAAGGCGCTCGACAAATACCGCATTAACCCAGGCAATGTAGGCGCGGGCAAGAAACGGGACGTTCAGTTTTCAACCATCTGCCAGATAGCCGCCGACAATGGCAAACCGGTTCGCATCGGCGTCAACGCGGGTTCGCTGAACCAAGAATTGGTGATGGCGAAGATGAAGGAGAACACCAGCCGCAACCTCGGGTTGGATTTCGAAGAGGTCGTTAACGAATGCATGTTGCTGTCGGCACTCGAATCGACGGAGTTGGCGTTGGAAGGCGGCCTCGATAGGAATCAAATCGTAATCTCATGCAAGATATCCCGCCCCGCCCACCTGCTATCCATCTACCGCGAACTGGCGAAGCGTACCGAGCAGCCGCTCCATCTCGGCCTCACCGAAGCCGGCATGGGGATGCGTGGCCTTATCTGGTCGGCCGCGCCCATGGGAACCTTGCTGGCCGAGGGGATCGGCGACACGATTCGCGTATCCCTCACCCCAAGACCGGATAGCGACCGGCGCGAAGAGGTCTACGCTGCGGGCGAGCTCCTGCAGGCGCTGGATATTCGCGCCTTCGCGCCAACGGTGACGGCTTGCCCCGGCTGCGGCCGGACCACGAGCACCACCTTCCAGGAACTGGCGCAAGATATTCAAGCCTACATACGAGATCGCATGCCGGCATGGAAGAAGCAATACGAAGGCGTCGAAACGCTGACCCTCGCGGCCATGGGCTGTATCGTCAACGGCCCAGGCGAATCGAAAGCGGCCAACATCGGCATCAGCCTGCCCGGCACGGGCGAAGAACCCACCTGCCCTGTGTACATCGACGGCCAAAAACATTCTAGCCTGCAAGGCGGTCCAGCGGAGCTTTCTCGCGCCTTCCAGAAGATCGTCGACAGCTACGTGGCCGGAAAATACCCGCCGAGGACCCCGCCGCATCCGGCTCGGTAGCCCGGATTTCTTGTGATTGCTGTTCCCAACGAGTATGGCTTTTTCGATGGCGCTGCCCGGTTATCTCACCGGGTCCCTCCGCTGTCTCGCTACGAATGCCGACGAGATATCCCGGTTAGAAGCTTGCCGTTGTTTCGAGTCCCACTTTATCGTCGCCGGGCGTTCGTTCGCGCGGTGTGATGTAGTCGCCAACGTTCATGTTGCCGTACCCGTCGCCGGGCCCAACCATGGGCCACACTTCGGCGTAGGGATCGATTCTCACCTCAAGGAACGCCGGGTGCTTGCAGTCGACGAACGCGCGCAACACCTTTTTGAGGTGTTTTCGGTTGTCCACCCGTTTCGCGAACACGTAACCGTCGGCCTTGGCCGCCATCACGAAATCCTTCTTGTGGAGCGACTTATCCGTGCCGGAGTAGCGTTGGCCGAACATATGCGTCTGCCATTGCCGGACCATGCCGTCGCCCAGGTTGTTCAGCAACAACACCTTCACGGGAATGTCGTAGGTAGTGCACGTTTCCAGTTCGCCCAAGTTCATGCGGATGCTGCCGTCGCCGTCCACATCGATGACGATGCGGTCGGGGCAGGCCACTTGGGCGCCGATGGCCGCCGGCAGGCCGAAACCCATCGTTCCCATGCTGCCCGAAGTAATCCAAGAGCGCGCGCGCTTGAAATCGAAGTATTGAGCGGCCCACATCTGATGCTGTCCGACGCCCGTCGCGATAATCGCTTCGCCCTTGGTAATGTCGTTGAGGAGTTCGATCACATTTTGCGGCTGGATCAAGTCCCCCTCGCGTTTGTAGTCGAAGGGGTGGTTCTTCTTGAGCGCCTCCACATGCTTGCGCCACGCAGCGAATCTCTTCTTGAAAAACTTGCCGTATTTAGTGAGTTTGTCCATCGTGGCGCCCGCGTCGCCAGTGTGCGACCAGGTCACCGAAACGACCTTGCCGATTTCTGCCGCGTCAATGTCGATATGGGCGATATTCGCCGCGTTCGGTGCGAATGCCGCCACGTTTCCCACCACCCGGTCATCGAACCGCGAACCTACGGCTATGAGGAAGTCGCAATCTTCGACCGCGTAATTCGCGTAGGCCGTGCCGTGCATGCCCAGCATGTGGAGGCAGTGCTTCGAGGTCGTGTCCAGGCTGCCGATTCCCATCAGCGTGGTGACGGATGGAATCCGGAACTTCTGGGCAAAAGCGCGGAGGGCCTTCGTGCCGCCGCTGCTGATCACGCCGCCGCCCGCATAGATGAGTGGGCGTTCGCTGGCCGCCAATATGCGAAAGAATTCCTTTGCTTCGCTCTCTTCGAGCGTGGTCTCTTCGCGCTTCTTTTGCCGCTTGTCAAAGCCGCGGAATTCGAGCATTCCTTCGCCCCGGAAGACCCCTTCGAAGTTCTGGACGTCTTTAGGCACATCGATGACGACGGGGCCAGGCCGCCCATTCCGCGCGATGTGAAACGCCGAACGAATAGTCGCTTCCAAGTCTTCTTCCTTTTGCACGAGGAAGACATGCTTGGCGCACGCGCTCATGATATTGAAAACGGGAGCCTCCTGGAACGCGTCGGTGCCGATGGCCGCGCGGGCCACTTGCCCACAGATGAGAACCAAGGGAATCGAGTCCGCCGCGCAGTCGCGGATGGGCGTGACGGCGTTCGTCGCACCGGGGCCGGAGGTGACCAAGGCCACGCCGACGCGCCCCGAGGCGCGGGCGTATCCCGCCGCCATGAATCCCGCGCCTTGCTCGTTTGCGGGGACGATGAGTCGAATTTTGTCCACGGCTTTACGCCCTTCGTTGTAGTTGAAAACCGCGTCGTAAGTCGGAAGAATCGCGCCTCCGCTGTATCCGAAGATCGTGTCCACGCCCTCATCAGCCAGCACCTTGATGAGTATCTCGCCGCCCTGCATAACGGTGCCCGCGGACTTGTGCTTTTTTCGACCTTTGACTGAAGCCATGGAACCTCCGTTTTCTTCAAGACCCGGCGCCGTGGCGCCGGGCACGTCTTCGTTTCTCTGTTCCTATTCCAACGATCATGCGCACGACAGACCGTGCGCCGCAGGGCCCGTATTTCGTGGCAAACCATTCGAGTGAAAAAGAAAGCGCCGCGCAGGCGCGGCGCTTTTCCAATCGTTCGTATCGGATGAGAGAGTGGCTATTCTTCCGCTGCCGCCTCTTCGGTTTTCGGAGCTTCTTCTACGGGAGCCGCCGCCTCTTCGGTTTTCGGAGCTTCTTCTACGGGAGCCGCCGTCTCTTCGGGCTTCGGAGTTTCCGGCGTTGTTTCGGCCTTCGCCTCCTCCGTTTGGCTTACCGCATGCGCTTCCGCCGCTTTCACCGACGCCATCATCGCGTTGGCCGCGTCTGCAAGGGTTCCGCCCGCTTGAAGCAGCGACTTCGGCAGGGCATCTCCAACGGCATCGCCCACGCTTACAGAATCGGCGTCGTCACTTTGAGAGTATTTCTCGATGTCGTCGCGAACCTCGTCTTGCTCGAACGCGCGAACGCTCAATCCAATCTTTCGCTCGATCGGATCGATGCTGATCACGCGCGCCGTCAGTTTCTGGCCGATCTCCAACGCGTCTTCCGGCTTCTGGACCCGCTCCTCGCCAATTTCGCTCACATGGATGAGGCCCTCTATGCCGTTGTCCAACCGCGCGAACGCGCCGAACGACACGAGCTTGGCCACCTCGCACTCCACGTCAGTGTTGATGGGATACTGTTTGGCAATCTCTTCCCACGGATCCTTCTCAAGCTGCTTGACCCCAACACTGATCTTCTCTTGGTTCGGGTCGATGCTGAGAATCTTCACTTCCACTTTCTGACCTTTTTCAATTGCCTCGGAAGGATGGCTGTACTTCTGCGTCCACGACAAGTCGCTTACATGCAGCAGGCCGTCAATGCCTTCTTCGATCTGAACGAAAGCGCCATAGTCGGCCAGATTGCGGACTTCGCCCTTGACCACCGAGCCCACGGGATAACGCTGTTCGATATCGTTCCACGGGTTGGGCACCGTCTGCTTGATTCCGAGGGCAATCTTCTCCTCGTTAGGCGATACGCTGAGCACCATGACGTCGATTTCGGTGTCGAGCGTAACGACTTCGCTGGGGTGCCGCACACGGCGGGTCCAACTCATCTCGCTGACGTGGACCATCCCCTCGATTCCTTGCTCGAGCTGGACGAATGCGCCGTAGTCCGTCATGCTGACCACCTTGCCCGCGACAACGCCGCCCACGGGATAACGCTGTTCCGCGCTCTTCCAGGGATTCTCGGACTTCTGCTTGAGGCCGAGGCTGATGCGCTCCGTCTTCGGGTCGAAGTTGAGCACCATCACGTCAATCTTGTCGCCTACCGAAACGACATGGGACGGGTGCTTGACGCGGCCCCATGACATATCCGTCACATGGAGCAGGCCGTCAATTCCGCCTACATCCACGAAGGCACCGAAGTCGGTGATATTCTTGACCTCGCCAGGCAGCAGCTTTCCGACTTCGATGGTCGCGAGCAACTGGTTCTTTTCGCCAGCCCGCTGCTCCTCGAGCAACTTGCGGCGGCTCACCACCACGTTGCGGCGGCGCTTGGTGAGCTTGATGATCTTCATCTCCATCGTTTCGCCGAGATACCGTTCGAGATCGCCCGTGGGACGCCAAGTAAGCTGGCTCGCCGGCATAAACGCATCGATCCCTATATCGACCTTCAATCCGCCCTTCACGCGGCGAATGATTTTTCCTTCAATGACGCCGTCGTCTTCGTAAATCTTTTGGATCTTGGCCCAGTTCTTGATCCGATCCGCTTTGATCTTCGAGAGTATCGGCATCCCTTCGTCATCCTCGGGGGCCTCGATGTAGACGTCAAACTCGTCGCCCACGGCCAGTTCCCCAGGGATGGTGAATTCCCCGGTCGCGATGGTGCCTTCGCTCTTGTAGCCGATATCCACCAGGACGCGATCGGGTGTGACCTCCACGACGATTCCCCGCACGACCTCGCCTTCGCGAAAGTCCTGCATCGTGGTGGAGTAGAGGGCGTCCATTTCTTCCGAAGTAAGCTCCTCGTCTTTACCAAGATCGAAGGCCCTATCCAGAATGGATGACGCCGGTTGTGAGGCGGATTGGCCACTCGCTTCGACGGTTATGGTTATCGAATCATCAGACATAATTGGGAGTATTCCTCCTTTAAGGAACGAAATTTGCCGCTTACAAGACGGGGCTACTAGACAGTATATCAACTGGACAGGCAAAACCGCAAACTTCAGGCCGGACACATCGACCTGAATTCAAGATCTAAGTGCAACACGGTGTTCCTCTCGTTGTTCTAGAAAGACTTCCTATGGTGTCTGGTATCCGGGTATTTTTCTTGGCCGGTTGTTTAGGCCCTCCTATATTTGATGTATCTGCTGGTCGGTCAG
>PVBE011381573.1_pt1 | contig 12624 bp, 11 predicted proteins | sample 1631181 | NCBI WGS metagenome assembly PVBE01 (sample SAMN08397723, study PRJNA350692) | Marine metagenome, whole genome shotgun sequencing project. | isolation source: water | place: Pacific Ocean | collected 2012-04 | reverse complement strand
CCTCTTGCAGGCCGCAGGGACGCTCTGGCCCTGGGAAAGCAGCACTTCGGCTTCTCTCAGCCTGGATATGATCTGCTCAGGTGTATGACGCTTCTTGCTCATGCAAATCCCCCCAGATTGGGCAGTCTCACCGAAAGAGTACCGAAAATCCTCTCATTCAGCATGGACCGGTTTTGGGGGGGCAGGTCAATCGCGGAAAGAAATTTAAAAAGGGGATGCATCGCGGGTCCTGCCTCGACGAGAGAAAATCCGGCGTTGGCTAGGATTTTCTCCGGAGGTTGATCCGCTTGTTCGAGAGCCCTTCTTTCGCGGATTCCTCTCCCTGCCGCCGGAATTGAACGAACTCGGCGACGATTGCAATTCCAATCTCGCCGGGTGAATCGGCGCCGATGTCGAGGCCAATCGGTGCATGGACGCGGCTGATGATCTCGTCCATGTCGAAGCCCTTGTCTCGAAGGTGGCGGTAGGTGAGCAGGACCTTTCCCTTTGAACCAATCATCCCGATGTAGCGGGCCGAGGTTTTGAGGGCCCACTCCAGGGCGACTTCGTCGTTGGCGTGGCCGCGGGTGATGATGGTGATGTAGTTCGATTCATCGACGGGAATCTCGTCGAAAATCGCCGGATGCTCGCCGATATGGAACGACTCGGCCATCGGGAAGCGCTCTTTGTTCGCGAAGGTGGGTCTGTCCTCCACGACGGCGATCCGGAAGCCGGCCATATGGGCGGCTTGGGCCACGCAATAGGAGACATGGCCGCCACCGAAGATGTAGACCAGCGGCTGAGCCGTGATTGGCTCGACGAATATCTCGGTCGCCTCCCCGGGGTCCCGGCGCGGTTTGTCGGAGCCGGCGTCTTCTCCCCAGAAATGCATCAGCTGCGGCTGGCCCTGGCGCATGATCTGTGCGCTCTCGCGCCAAACCTCGGCCGAGAAGGCGGGAATTTCGCCGAACGTATTTCCGTTCCGGGTCACCATTAATTTCTTTTTGGCGGCGGGGGCGGCTTGCCCGCTTCCGTCCTGAATCATGGTGGCTAGAACCGCGCTCTGCCCCCGGTTCCGGGTGCCGATAATTTCGGCGAGTAGATCCGGATCGTAGGCCTCGAAGGGCTCGATGAAGATTTCGACCGTTCCGCCGCAGATGTGGCCGCTGTCGCCTGCCTCGTCGGCGGTCAGATCGAAGGCGACTTTCTCCCCCGAGTCGCCGCTCATGACATTCATGGCCGTTTCCCAGACTTCGGCCTCCAGGCAACCGCCGCCGATCGTCCCCATGGTGCTTCCGTCCTCGCGGACGAGCATCTTAGCGTCCCCGCTCATGGGGGCGGACCCCTTCCTGGAGACGACGGTGGCGATGGCGCCCCGCTCTCCTTTTTCGATTCTCTCGGCCATTTCCTTAAAAACGTCCTTGCTCATAATTTCGTTCTCGCCTTTGGTTCCCGCCGCGAGGGCCGCCCTGGGGCGAACTCTCCGGCAATGATTTGAATAATTAAGGAGCCCGGTTCACCACTCTGAGGCCGGAGGGAAGGCATTCCGTGAAAAGAATTCCATCCGCCGGGCCGCCCGGGCTTAGCGTGGCTTTAGAAATAATATAACCGATTCGCTCAAGATTTTCCATCGAGTCTATTTTGTCGCATTTGTTCATGATGATGTACCTCCGGGCGCCGCCGGGGGCCCCCCGGAACAGCCCCTCGGGGTGCGCGGCGAGCCGGGCAACCGCGGCGGCGTCAATGGGCGCGCCAGCGGGAAGCCCGATCAACTCCGAGAGACGCCCGGGGCGGAAAACGTGGTCCTCATCGAGGGGCGAGCCCAGGGCGTCGAGGCCCACGACCCCGAGGACGATGTCCGTACCGGGCGGGATGACCGGCTCCTCGGGACCCGGTGCCTTGACAGGGAGGCCGCGCGAGCCATCCGCCTCGACCAGGAGGGCGCCTTCGCTTCGGCGGAACTGTTCGATCTCCTCCGAGTCGAAACCCCTGAGCTTCATCTTGCGCTCATGGGGAGCGCCCGGAACGACGGTCTCGCCCACTCGGCGGCGGGCCAGCGTGACCGGCGCCGTCCAGGGTTGGCGGCCGGATATTCGGGCGGCAAGCCGCCCGGCCTCGCCGAGACAAAGATGGGTTTCCTCCGGAGGGGCGGGCGAGAAAATATGGGTTGTCGTCGAGAGGACGACCGGCCGCGCGCCGGCGGCGAAGCATTCCGCCCCGAGGGCGCGGAGAAGGCTGGTCTTTCCCCCGCCCCCCACGGCCGCGACCAACAGTCCGGGAGCCAGGCCAATCGCCCCGGATAGTTTTTCCTCGTTCATCAGGCCCGGGCTTCTTCGCCGGTCCCGAGCAGCTCGCGCCGGAGAATCTGAACGAGTTCCTCGGCCAACTGATCGAGATGATTGACGACGATGTAGTTGGGATAGATTTGCTCGACAAAGGGATCGACCACGCCGACGCCGACAATTCGGACGCCGAGTTTATCGAGGCGGTGGACCGTCTCCACTAAATGAGAGGCGTCGCCGTTGGGCTGGCCGTCCGAGGTGATGATGATGACCTTTTCGCTCTCCTCCCGGGCGATGAGGCGGCGGTAGGCGAACTGAAGGTGCTCCTCGTCCCAGTTGTTGAAGCGGGGGTAGATGTTCACGAGGCGATTCTTCACGCTCTGAAACGGATCGTCGAAAGCCTTGTAGATTCTGTGCTGGAGGGGCGAGTGGCGGATATGGCGGAACTTGAACGCCGGCACATGGCCCAGCGAGGCGGCCATCGCCGCTTCCGAGCTCTCCGTCGAGTAGCCGATGACCTCGAAGGGAACTTCCACCCGGCCGAGCACTTCGGCGAAGAATACGGTCGCCTCCCGCGCGGCCAGGTACTTCGACTCGCGATTCATGCTGCCGCTCTCGTCCACGAGTAGGGTAAAGCAGATGTCGAGCCGATCGGGCTCTTCTTTCCTCTGGAAGAGATGATATTTTCCGAGGCGCTGTTTCCAAAGCTTCGGGGCGTTGAGTTTCCCGGAGCGGAACGAGCCGCTATAGCGGGTGTACTGCCGCTCCTGGATGATTTGCATCAGTTTCCAGGCGAGGACCTTGATCTGGCTGCTCGCGCCGTCGACGATCGCCTGGTACTCCTCGGCCTTTCCTTCGGGCGGAATGAAAGTCGTCCCCTCGTCCGCGCGGCTCGCGGTGGGATGGACGTCCTTTTTATTTCCCTTCAACTCGAACCAGGGGCTCGCCCAGTGGCCGAGGGAGGCGAGCTCCTCCTCGCTGAGTTCGAGTTCCTCCTCGTCGAATCCGCCTTCCTCACCGGCGGGGTCGGTGGAGAAGAATTCGTCCACCTCATCGTCCGCGCCGTCGTTCTCCCGGCTCTCGGATTTTTGCGGCGCCTCCTCGGGGATGTCGGGGATGGGCATATCCTGTAGAGCCTGGGTGAGCATCTCCTCGGGCAGGCGCTCGCGGATGGCGGCGTAGAGATCCTCGGCGCACTCGAAAGCCTCGGCCGGACCCTCGGCCTGGCTGGCGCGAAGGGCGAGCCGTCTGAAATCATCTAGAAAATCGAGGACGCCGGGTTCCATCCACGTCGTGTCGAAATTCGCGGGCGCCGGCGAGCGCGTTCCCGGCTCGATTCCCTGTCCGATCAGGTAGAGCCCCCATTGAATATGGAAGAAAAGAGAGAGCTCGCCCCGCGCGTTGAGGCGCTCGGCCTCGCCCAACGCGGGGCGGATGAATTCGATGAAGTTTTTCCGGGTCCCGGGCAGATCGGCGGCGAGGCGGTTCTCGCACCGGGCGTCCTCGAGGGCGTGCCAGATCTGAAAGAGGCCGGGGCGCTCCCGGCTGGCAAGGGCGGCCCGCCTCGCCCAGCGCAGGGAGCCCTCGATCCGGTGGGCGACCTCGATAAGCGTCATTCCCTTCTGGTAGCGGACGACATGCTCGTCGTCGAGACCCCCGCCGAGCCGCTCGAGGGTTCGTTCGGGGTCCTCGATGAGGATGGTGGATTTTTCCTGGTGCGCGATGTCGCCGTAGCGAAGGGAGAGGTCGTAGTCGTGCGAGGCGACTTGGGCCAGGACCTCGAGCCGGTTGCGGCGGCGCTCCATCGGGGGGGCGCCCTAGAAGTGGTTGTCGAAGATGTCCTCGATCACCTTCGCGTCGAACGAGTTCACCTTGCTGAAGATGGTCGAGGCGGCGGCCTCCATCGGGTCGAACTGAGCCGCCATGCGCGCCCAGTCGATAAGCCGCCGGGTGCTGAACGTGGAATATATTTTTTCGTTCTTCATCGCCTCGCGCACGTCGTTCGCCACTCGGACCATCCGCTCGACGAGCGCCTGGTCGGTGTTCCCGCTCTGATGCATGGTCACCTCGACCTCGACCTCGAAGGGGAGGTATTCCATCTGCATGGTGACCGGGAAGCGGTCGAGGAGAGCCTCGTTGAGCGGTTTCGTCCCTCCGTAACGCCGATTCTCGTGTGGGTTCATGCTGGCGAAGAGGCGGAAATTCGGATGGGGCCGGACGATTCTGCCGTCATACTCCGAGAGGACGATCATCCGGTCGTCGTCGAGCAGGCTGTGGAGGCAAAAAGCGATCTCGGGGAGGCAGGCGTTGATCTCGTCGATGAGGAGCCAGTCGCCCGCCTCCATCGCCTCAATGAGGATCCCGTTCACCCAGTAGGTCCCTTGCTGGTTGATCATGAGTTTGCCGACGAACTCGTCCACCGTCGTCATGCCGTTGAGGTTGACCCGGCGGAACCCGTTGTTCGTCATGTGGGCCAAATGGCGCACCGTGAGCGTCTTGCCCACCCCGGTCTCGCCGACCAGGAGGACGGGGAGATTCTCGCTGACCGCCCAGGAAATCCGCTCCAGCGTGTCTCCGGCCGGAAGATAGAACTGGGGTCCGGGAACGAAGAGATTGTCATCGTTCTCCCGGTTGACTGGGATGGCGCTCCGCCCGATACGGTAGGCGCCTTTTTCTGTGGATTCGCTGACGATTTGGATGCTCAATGCGTTTGCTCCGCGGTGGATTGTACTCCAAAAAGAAACATCATGATGGCCTCGAGGACGCCGCCCCCGATGGCGCGCGATTTGTCGGAGATCGTGTGGCAGTGCGAGGGCTCGGCGCGCGGGTCCACATCGCCCACTTTGAAGCCCTCCGGGACATCGATGCCCTTCCTGAGGAGCCCTCTGAGCACCCCCTTGATCTCGGCCCGGAGTTCGGCGCCGCCGACCGTGGCCACGACCTCGTCCGCCTCGACCAGGTCGCCGATTGCCGCGCGCGGCTCGAAGACCCCGGCCGCCGGAGAGCGCAGGAGCCGTTCGGTCGTATATCCCCCGATAGGGCCCGGAATCCCGGTGTTGGGCTCGGCCCCGCCCTCGGTGGTGACCCGGCCGATGTCGTGGCCCCGGGCGGTTTCGATGACGGCGTGGGAGTCCACCCCGGCGGTGAAGCCGGGTCCGATTCCGACGACGACTTCGGCCTGATCGATCCGGGTGCCGAGGTTGCGCTTGGCCATGATGGCGTCCACCAGCGCGGCCGGCCCGGCGAGCGCGACGATCTCCGCCCCCGGATCGACGGCGACGGGAAGAACCCCTTCACCCAGCAACGCTTTTGCCGAGGCGAGCATTTCCTCCGGCGATTTTCCTCCGGCCCGCGCCGCCGCCACCCCTTCGACCTCGTGGCGGCCGGTGTAGAGGCATTCGGCGAAGGAGACCGTCCGCCGGACCATGGTTGGGTTTTCCGCCTCGGTGGCGATCACGGGAAATCCGCTCCGCCACAGGCGGTGGATGATCCCCGTAGCGAGGTCGCCGCCGCCCTTAACGATGACGAGGGTGTCGCTTAGGTTTCTCCCAGGGGCGTTCATTGGCCGTTATTTATCCTCGATGAAGGCGACGGTGTCGATCTCGACGAGCCATTCGGGCCGGGCGAGACCACTGATGATTAAAAGCGTGCTCGCGGGGTAGGGCTTGCTCAATAGTCCGCTCCGCACTTTCATGTGTCCCGGAAAATCCCCCCGGTCGGTCAGGTAGACCGTGAGGCGGATGATGTCCTTCATCCCCGCGCCGGCGGCCTCGAGGGTCTCGCGGATGTTATCGAAGACCTTTTGGGTTTGTGCGCCGATGTCCCCCTCGCCGACCGTGTTGCCGCCGGTGTCCACCGCGACCATGCCCGCGAGCATGATCAGGCTCCCGCCCGAGACCTTGAAACCCGTGGAGTAGGCCCCGACGGGCTTGACCGTTTCGGGGACGATTTGCTCCTTGGGCATCGGATATCTCCTTGATTAAAGGCCCTGTGAAAGCAAAACCGCCGGCGGGCGGCAGGAGGTGAATCTATCACGCCGGGGAAAGCGGAGGCAACGCGGGGGGGGGCGGCGTCCCGGTATCTGTTATGAGTCCAGCAGGTTGCGGGCGATGACGGAGCGCTGAATCTGGTTGGTTCCCTCGATGATCTGGAGCTGTTTGGCGTCGCGCATGAACCGCTCGAGCGGGTGATCCTTCATGTATCCGGCCCCGCCGAGAATCTGAACCCCGTCCAGGGCGGCCTTCATGGCGGCGTCCGAGGCGAAACACTTCGCCGCCGAGAAGTAGTGGACATCCTCCTTGCCGAAGCGGCCCGCGTCCACCAGCGCCGCTGCCCGGTAGACGAGCAGCCGCGCCGCCTCGATGTCCATGAACATGTCGGCGATCATGAACTGGACCGCCTGGTGCCGGGCGATGGGCGTCCCGAAGGCCTCGCGCTCCTTGGCGTAGGCCGAGGCGTAATCGAGGCAGCCCTGGGCGAGGCCCACCCCGCGCGCGCCGATCCCGGGCCGGGCCTGGTTGAATCCGAACATGGCGGTCCGGAAGCCCCGGTTCTCCTCGCCGATGATGTTTTCGGCCGGAATCCGGCAGTCGTCGAAAAAAAGCCCGCAGGTCGGTATCCCGCGCATCCCCATCTTGCGCTCGGGCGGGCCGATGGTGAGTCCGGGCGAGTCCCCGGGGACAATGAAAAGACTGATCCCCCGGACCCCGGCTCCGGGGTCGGTCTTCGCCGCGAGGACGATGAAATCGGCGTGGGGCGAACCCGTGCAAAAACTCTTTTGGCCGTTGATGACCCACTCGCCGCCCACGGGGGTGGCCCGCGTCCGCATGGCGGCGATGTCAGAGCCGGCGTGGGGCTCGGTGGTCGAGAACGACCCGCGTAACTCGCCCGAGGCGACGCCGGAGAGGAGTCTTTGCTTTTGTTCTCTACTGCCGGCGATTACGACCGGACGGGTGGCGAGCAGGAAGACGGAAAGAAACAGCGGGCTGTTCGAGCAGACCCGCGCGATCTCCTCGATGGCGATGCAGGCGCCGAGAACACCCATCCCCGCGCCGCCGTATTCCTCGGGCAAATAGATGCCGAGGAGGACCTGGTCTTTCATCAGCGCGAAAATGTCCTCGGGGTACTCTTCGGTCTCGTCGATATCCGCCGCGCGCGGGGCGATGTGGCGCTCGGCCAGCCCGCGCACGCTCTCCCTCAGCAGATGGTGCGCCCCGGTGAGCGCGAAGGGCATGGCGGCATCGACGGCGAGGGTCATGGCGAAAATTTCCGGGTTTAGAGGTCGAGCAAATTCCGGGCGATGATCATGCGCTGAATCTGGCTGGTGCCCTCGACGATCTGAATCTGCTTGGCGTCGCGCATGAACCGCTCGAGCGGGTGATCTTTCATGTAGCCCGCCCCGCCGAGAATCTGAACGCCGTCCACGGCGGCCTTCATCGCCATGTCGGCGGCGAAGGTCTTGGCGGTGGAGAAATAGCGGGCGTTTTCCTTGCCAATCTTCCCGGCGTCCACCAGCGCCGCCGCCCGGTAGACGAGCAGCCGCGCCGCCTCGATGTCCATGAACATGTCGGCGAGCATGAACTGGACCGCCTGGTGCTGGGAGATGGGCACCCCGAAGGCCTCGCGCTCCTTGGCGTAGGCCGAGGCGTAATCGAGGCAGCCCTGGGCGAGGCCCACCGCCCGCGCGCCGATGGCCGGGCGCATCTGATTGAAGCCGATCATGGCCGACCGGAAGCCCCGGTTCAGCTCGCCTATCTGGTTCTCCTTCGGGACGGCGGCGCTCTCGAAGAAAAGCTCGCAGGTGGCCACCCCGCGCATGCCCATCTTGCGCTCGTGGCGGCCGACGCTGAAGCCGGTCGTGTCGGTGGGAACGATGAAGTAGGTGATTCCCCGGGTGCCGGCCGAGGGATCCGTCTTGGCGGCCACGGTGATGAAATCGGCCTTGTCCGGGCCCGTGCAGTAACACTTCTGCCCGTTGATGACCCATTCCTCGCCCTCGAGGGAGGCGCGGGTGCGGATGTTCCCGGCGTCAGAGCCGGCGTGGGGCTCGGTGAGGGCGTAGGAGCCTTTGAGTTCTCCCCGGGCGAGGCCGGTCATGTAGTGTTTTTTCTGCTCCCCGGTGCCGCTCAGGTCGATCACCCGGCTCGAGAGCATGTTGAGGACGATGAATATCGGGCTGTTCGAGCAGAAACGCGCGATCTCCTCGATGGCGATGCAGCCGCCCATGAATCCCATCCCCCCGCCCCCATACTCCTCGGGAAAAAAGATGCCGAGGAGGCCCTGGTCTTTCAAGAGTTGATAAATGTCCTCGGGGTACTCTTCACTCTCGTCGATCTCGGCGGCGCGCGGAGCGACGTGGCGCTCGGCCATCTCGCGCACCATCTTGCGGAGCATCTGCTGCGGCTCGGTGAGATCGAAGGGCAGGGGGGCATCGGTTCCTTGGTTCATTTCAGTCTCCACGGGTGAATTTGAGTAGATAGGACATGGTCCGCCCGCGCCCGCCGGGCTGTCAATGCGTCCGAGAATTGGGCGGGGGTGGGAGCTTGCCGGAAAGGGAAGGGTGCAGTAGGCTCAGCTTGAACCCCGGACTCAATTTCACGTGAAGGAACCACCGTGGCCGATCTGATCATTCGCGGCGGCTATGTCGTCGATCCCTCGCAGGATCTCGAAGGAACGATGGACATCGAGATTCGCGGCGGGCGCGTCCGCCGCCTCGCGCCTCATATCGAGCCGCGCGGAAGGCCCACCATGAATGCCCGGGGCCGGATCGTCACGCCCGGGCTCGTCGATCTTCACTGCCATTTCTTCGAGGGGTTGAGCCATTACGGGGTGAACCTTGAGGCCTCGATGCTCACGCGCGGGGTGACGGCGGCGGTGGACACGGGGAGCGCGGGTTCCCAGACTTTCTCGACCTTCAGGAGCGGATTCCTTGATCCCGCGCGGATGATCACCCGCGCTTTCCTGAATATTTCGGCGGGCGGGCTCCTCATCGACGATCTGGGCGAGAACATCGATATGCGGGCGCTCCGGGTGGAGGACGCCGTGGAGTGCTACCGGGCGAACAGGGACCTGCTGCTCGGGATGAAGGTGCGCCTCAGCCGGAGGGTGGTCGAACGAAGCGGGGGAAAACCGCTCGACGCGGCCCTCGACGCCTCTCGCGCCCTGAAGGTCCCGCTCATGGTCCACGTGGGCGACACCCCCGACTCGCTTCCGAAAATCCTCAAAAAGCTCAGGCCGGGCGATGTCCTCACCCACGCTTTTCACGGCAGTGGAGAGAGCATCCTCGACCGAAGGGGACGGGTGCGCCGGGCGGTTTGGGAGGCCCGGGACCGGGGGATCCTCCTGGACGTGGCGCACGGGCGGGCGAGTTTCAGCTTCGACACCCTCGAGGCCGCGATGGCCCAGGGGCTCATGCCGGGCAACCTGAGCACTGATCTCCACACCCACTGCATCAACGGTCCGGTGTACGACTTCCCGAACCTGTTGAGCAAATTCATCGCCCTGGGGTTTCCGCTCACCGAGGTGATTCGCCTCAGCACGCAGACCGCGGCGGCCTGGCTGGGGATGGAGGGTGAGATCGGAACCCTGCGGCCCGGCGCGCGGGGAGACGTGGCGGTCTTCCGCTCCCGCGAGGGACGGTTCGTTTTCACCGACTCCGAGGGGGCGAGGAGGCGGGGGAGCCGAATGCTCGAAGCGACGCGCGTTGTCCTGGGCGGGGAGCCGCTTCGCCCCTCCGGAAAAGACCGGCGTCGGCTGACAAGGGTCTCCTCTAAGAAAATTCACTCCCGCGGTTAACGGTTATTTTCTCGAAATTTCACTGCCGCCGCTTCCTGACCTGACTGGCCGCTGTCGCCTTGACGGGCCGCCCCCGCCGGGGTAGTTTTCATCGTCTTTTTGAGTGAAATTTGAAGGGGTTTTGGGTCATGCGCGAGAATCCTTTTCAGGCGGGGCTTTGGAGGGGCCGATATTTCTTCGGCTTTATCCCCGTCCGCCTGCGCGCCGCCTCCGGCTGATTGACCCGAAGCGGCGGCGGACGGACATTCCGACCCGCCCCGGCGATACGAAATATATCTTTTGCCACGGGGTACGGCCCGTGGCGATTTTTTTTTGAGTCAGCGACTCGTCGAGTCAGCGACTCACCGCAAGGAGAGAGGATGATGATTGTCGTAATGAAAAAAGGCGCCACCGAGGAGGAGGTCGAGGGGGCCGTCAAGCGCGTTCAGGAACTGGGTTGTACGGAGCACGTCATGCGCGGGGTCGAGCGCACCGTCATCGCCGCCCTCGGCGACGAGCGGGGCAAGAACATGGAAGAGGCGCTCGGCGTGCTGGCCGGCGTCGAGAACGTGATGCCCGTCGTCAAGCCCTATCAATTGGCGAGCCTGGAGGGGCGGCCCGAGCGCTCCGTGGTGGATGTGCGGGGCGTGAAATTCGGCGGTCCCGAAGTGGTCGTGGTCGCCGGGCCCTGCTCGGTCGAGAGCAGAGAGCAGATTCTCGAGTCCGCCGAAGCGGTCAAGGCGGGCGGGGGGCACGTTCTTCGCGGCGGAGCCTTCAAGCCCAGGACCTCTCCCTACAGCTTTCAGGGCATGGCCGAAGAGGGGCTCAAGCTGCTGGCCGAGGCGCGCGAGAAGACTGGCCTGCCCATCCAGACCGAGGTGATGGACACCGAGGACATCGACCTCATCTCGGACTACGCCGATATCCTCCAGATCGGCGCGCGCAACGTGCAGAACTTCTCATTGCTCAAGAAGGTGGGAAAGGTGAAGAACGCCGTCTTTTTAAAGCGCGGCCTCTCCACCACGATCGAGGAATATCTCATGTCGGCCGAATACGTCATGAGCCAGGGGAATCCCAACGTTATCCTGTGCGAGCGGGGGATCCGCACCTTCGAGACCGCACTCCGGAACACGCTCGACATCAGCGCCGTACCCGTGCTCCAGGAGCAGACCCATCTTCCGGTGACGGTCGATCCCAGCCACGCCGCCGGGGCCTGGCGGTTCGTGGGAATCCTCGCCAAGGCGTCCGTGGCTGTCGGCGCCGATGGGCTCATGATCGAGGTCCATCCCGATCCGGCCAACGCCATGTCGGATGGCCCGCAAATGCTCAAGCCCAAGAAATTCGCGCAGCTGATGGAGGAGCTCAAGCCCTTCGCGCGGGCCGCGGGCCGCACCATTTAAATTGTCGGTGCTTTTCGTTTTCGTCGACGGGATGGGGCTCGGCCCCGCCGGCCTCGGCAATCCGTTCTCCGCGCTTGAGGGCGGACCGCTGGCCTGCCTTGGCGGCGGCGGTGCGCCGCCGGGGGGCTTTGCCCTGATCGAGGCGGACGCCTGCCTCGGCGTCCCCGGCACCCCGCAGAGCGCGACCGGGGGCGCCTCGCTTTTCACCGGCGTGAATGCGCCGGCCTTCGCCGGCGGACATCTTCAGGGCTACCCCAACACGAAACTCAAGGAGTTGATCGCCCGCGAAGGTCTTCTTCGCAAGGCCCGCGAGCGGGGCGCGCGGGTCGGGTTCGCCAACGCCTACACCTCCCGGTTTTTCGAACGCGGCCGCACACGCCACCGCTCGGTCACCACCGTGATGGCGGAGAGCGCCGGGATCTCGCTGCGGCGGGAGGGGGATCTGAAACGAGGGGAGGCCGTCTACCGGGATTTTACGAACCGGATTCTCGTGGACTCGGGGCTCGAGATCGATTTGCTCTCGCCCGAGGAGGCGGGCGCCCGGCTCGGCCGATTGGCCGGGGAGAGCGATCTGCTCTTATACGAGTATTTTCAAACGGATGTTGTCGGCCACCGGGGGAGCTTCGAGGATGCACTCGAGGTAGTCGGGGGAGTTAACCGGTTCCTGGAGGCGGCCATCGCGGGGCTTGACCCGGAGCGTGATGCGTTCGTCCTCAGCAGCGATCATGGCAATGTCGAGGACATGTCAACTTCATCCCACACACCAATTAAAGTCCCTATCTTATTGTGGAGAAAAGCGTTACGGGAATCGAAGTTTTACTCTGATTCTCCCTCGATCCTCGATGTTTCACGGGGAATTCGCGCCCTCCTCGGGTGCCGTTGAGGGCTTCCAGGTCGTTTTGCCCCATCCGAAAAAAATTTATGCCGATCATTTTAATATTGACTGTTGCTTTAAATGGCTATATATTTGTTTTCGTTAGAATTTGTCCCAAAATCTGTTTTTCCGCTCTATAGTTACGCCATGTACCGCCCACGAAGAAGGAGCGGAGCACGTGGCATGGCATGGAGTGGCCGACGCGCAATGGGAAGAGATTCGGGTCCACCTGCCCAGGGCGAAGCGCAGCCCGCAGGGAGGACGGCCCCGGGCCGACGACCGCAAGTGCTTCGAGGGCCTGCTGTGGGTCCTCTGG
>PVBE011180649.1_pt1 | contig 12624 bp, 8 predicted proteins | sample 1631181 | NCBI WGS metagenome assembly PVBE01 (sample SAMN08397723, study PRJNA350692) | Marine metagenome, whole genome shotgun sequencing project. | isolation source: water | place: Pacific Ocean | collected 2012-04 | reverse complement strand
TAGAGTCCATCCCGAAATTGAATCGGCCTTCAGCTATCAGCAGTCGGCTGTCAGCTAAGTGGTCGAGGTTATTGACGCCAGGCTGATGGCTGACCGCTGAACGCTGAAAGCCGGCCCGAGAAACCGCTATTTCGGGACGGGCTCTATCTAGAACCGGGAACGCAAACCACCCGCCCTCTGTCGTCTTAGAGGTGGGAGGTGTGGGATGTCCGGTCCGCGAGACAGGAACCTCGGTACGATCATCGGCGGGCGGTATCGCCTGATTCGACGGATCGGGCACGGGGGCAGCGCGGTGGTCTACCGCGCGCGCAGGCCGGGTTGCCGGCCGGCCGACGACGTGGCCTTGAAGCTGCTCGTCGGTCTCGAAGGCAATACCGCAGGGCGCTTCCAGCGCGAGGCCGAGGTCATCGCCGCCATTGAGCACCCGAACAGCCTGCCGCTCTTCGACTACGGCTTCGCCGACGACGGCACTCCGTACCTGGTGACCGAGCTGCTACGCGGCTCGACCCTCGCCGACGTGCTCACCGAGGGGCCGCTCCCGCAGCTCGTGGTGGTGCGCATGCTCGCCCAGATCTGCGAAGTGCTGAAGGTCGCGCATGGCCTTGGCATCGTTCACCGCGACCTGAAGCCGGACAATCTGCAGGTCGAGATGCTGCTCGGCGACGATGGCACCGGCGGCTGGGTCCTGGTGCGGGTGATCGACTTCGGCCTGGCCCGCTGGAAGTCGCGTGGCACGTTGTCGGAGGCCGGCTCGGTCGTCGGTTGCCCGCGCTACATGTCCCCGGAGCAGGCGTTGAGCCGACCGGTCGACGCGCGCACCGACCTCTACAGCCTTGGGGTGGTGGCATACGAGTCGCTGACGGGGGCACCGCCGTTCCACGGGGGCACGCCGCTGGTCGACTTGATGCGGCAGATCAGCGTGCGACCGATGCCGCTGCACGTGCATGCGCCGTACGTCGATGTGGCGCTCGCGCGGCTGGTGATGCAGCTGCTCGAGAAGCGCCAGTCGGCGAGGCCTCCGAGCGCGCGCGCGGTGCGCGAGGCGCTGCGGCTGATCGAGCGCAGGATGGAAGCCGCGACGCCGATTTCGCGCGACACCGAAGAGCTGGCGAGGCTGCCGAGCGCGGGTTGAGCAAGGACCGGGCTACGCGTCGAGGGCGACCCGGATGGCCTCTCCTACGGCGTCGCGGGTGTAGGGCTTTCGCAGGTAGCCGGAGGCGCCGAGGGCGAGGGCCTGGCGGACGCGGTCGGTCTCGGCGTACCCCGTGGCGATGATGCACCGCTGCTTTGGGCGCAGGCGACGGATGGCGCGCAGCGTGTCGCAACCGTCGAAGTCGTCCTCCATCACCATGTCGAGCACGACCAGGTCGGATTGGTTGGTGGCCAGATACTCGATGGCCTCGCGCCCGCTCTCGACGGTGTCGACGCGATACCCGAGGCTGGTGAGCAGGCGTCGTGCGAGGGCGCGCTGGCCGGGGATGTCGTCGACGACCAGGATGCGCTCACCCGCCCCTCGCGTGGGGCGGTGCGGGGCGCGCTCTGGCGGCACGGCTACGCGGTAGTAGACCTCGAAGCGGGTGCCGGTCTCCGAGGTGTGCACGTCGAGGAAGCCCTGCGAATCGCGGACGAGGGCGTAGACAACGGCCAGGCCGAGCCCGGTGCCGGAGTAGCCCAGCGCGCGCTTGGCGTAGAACGGCTCGAATAGACGCCGCACGTCGGCGCCCGCGAGGCCCGGGCCGTCGTCGGCGACGGAGAGCACCAGATAGTCGCCGGGCGGGATGCGCTCGTATCCGTCGACCGGCGCGGCGAGGAGGCGACGGTCGATGCGCACCTCGAGTCGGCCCTGCCCGTCCATCACCTGGGCTGCGTGACGCGTGAGGTTCAGCAGCGTTCGGGTCACGTGACCAGGTGTGGAGTCCACCCAGACGTCCTCGGTCTCGACTTGCGCGTCGAGCCGAAGGTCGGGGTAGCGGCGCTCCACGGCGGCCCAGTCGGGCCCGCGCAGACAGCGCCTGACGCGAGCGCCGAGCTTCACGCGCGTGAGTCGCCCGCTGCTGTGGCGCGCGAGCGCGAGCAGGTCCTGGATGACCGCGATCGCGCGGCGGACGGCTTCTTCGATCTCGGTGACGTCCTCGAGCAATGGGGAGCCGGGTGGGAGCTCTTCGCGGAAGATGTCGGGGTACGCGACGATCGGCCCGAGCACGTTGTTGAGGTCGTGGGCGATGCCGCCCGCGAGGACGCCCAGCGACTCCAGCCGCTGCGAACGTTCGAGCTCGTCGCGCAGCTTCGCCTCGCGCGCTTCGAGCGCCCGGCGTTCGGTCACGTCGCGCACGACCAGGACGGCGCCGTTGTGGAGCGCGTCGTGATGGATGGGCGTGAAGGTGAAGGCGGTCGGGAGCGACCGTCCGTCGCTGCTCACGAAGAGGCCGTCCTCTTCCCGCAGCGCGTGGTTCCCGGACATGAGCGCCCCCACCGAAATCGGAGCCCCACGGCTGTGGATCGTCACCAGCTCGTCGAGCGAGCGCCCCACGCAGTCGCGCGCCATGCATCCGAGGACCGCCTCGCCCGCCGGGTTGAGCGAGACCACGCGCCCTTCACCGTTGAGAATGCACAGCCCGTCGCCCAGTGAGGCCAGCACGGCCCGCAGCTTGTCGCGCTCCGCGGCGATGCGCGTCTCGGACGCGGCGCTCAGGCTCTCGTAGAGACCCTGCATCTCCTGCGAGGTGAGCATCAACGAGCGCTCGAGGAGGTAGCGGCCCTCGTCGGACTCGACGTAGCTCTGCTCGACGCGCAGCAGGAACTGCTGCCAAGCCTCGACGTCGGGCGCCTCGTCCGGTTCGATCCCGGCCTTGCGCAGCTGTCTGAGCAACAGCTTGTGCATCAGATTGGGGTATCGAGCCGTTCGCGGATGGTGGTGAGCGTCATCGTCTGGTTGTGTAGCGTGCAGCTGCCCGTCGAGACGAGCGGCGAGATCTCGCCGTACGAGTAGAAGCCGACCTGGCGTGAGCCGTCCGGGAGCGACCGGAGCGTGGCCTCGAGCTCCTCTTCGGTACGCTCGCCGAGGATGAGTCGCCGGCCGACGCACGAGATCGCGACCGACAGAGTCGGGCCGCCAGCCATCGTGTCGCGGGCCGCGATGGAGGCGGCTTCGATGAGGCGGTCGAAGTTCGCGCGCATCAGCTGAGCGAGGGCGCCTTCGGGCAAGTCGCCCGCGAAGACCATCGACTGCGACTCTTCGTCTACCGAGAGCACCGTGCCCACGATGGGCTCGCCTGTGGAGCCCTGGAGCGCGAGCGGGAAGAGCAACGCGGTCGCCGGCAGCCCGGAGGCGCGGTCACCCAGGTAGTGTTTGTAGAGTTCGAGCGCCGGGCGCCCGTCGAGCTCGTAGAGGACGTTGCCCTCCGAGCGTGTGATGCGCCGCTGCGGGCCGAAGATGTCCCACCCGCCCCGCGACCCGTGACCGACGTCGACGTGCGATCCGTAGAGGCCGACCGCGGCGACCGCACGGTCGGTGCAGTCGTTCGCGAAGAGCACCCAGGTTCGCTCGAAGCGGTCGCCGTCGCCGGCCAGTCCGCCGGTGACGACCACGTCGTCGGGCAGCTCGGCGTTGAGGCCGGCGACCAGCTCGCTCCCGTTGACGTGCAGCCCGTCGCTCATCACCAGGACCGCTCGGAGATCCGGAGCGACCAGCTGGCGGGCGATGTCTCGGCCAGCCTCGAAGCAGGCACCTCGATCCGTGACGGGTGCGAAGGCACCCCGAACCCTGGTTTGCTCGAAGCGGCACACCGCGAGGGTCAAGGTGTCGTCCGCTACGGCGGCGTCCAGGATCTCGCCGGCCGTCGAGCATCCGATGACCTGGGACCTCGAAAACATCGAGGAAATACGGGCCATCGTCTCCGGCGTATCCAGCAGGCTGCTGGGTCCGAAGACGAGCACCAGTGTATTCGCCGAATCGAGATCTGCCGGGATCTCGGCGAGCGAATCCGTCCCCAGCGCGAACTGGCAAACATGAAGCTTCATGGGCTGCCTCCCGGTGAGAGCTTCCGCCGAACGGAGCGACGGCTCAAGCCCTACTGCGCCCCTTCGCTTTACCAATCCGCCTTATCTTCCGTACCTTCGATGTATGGGGTTCGGTCGCCACAATCTGTTAGTCGTGATCGACCTGCACCTTGGCGGGCCGATTCGACCGCCCGTCGGCTTCAAGGTCTTGCGGCTGGTGGCGAAGCTCGATCGCGAGATCTGCCGCTTCCTCGACTACCAGCGTCGGCGGCGTCTGAAGAGCGAGACGGGCGAGCCGCTCCCGTGGACCCTCGTCCTCAACGGCGACACCATCGACTTCCTGCACTTCGACGTGCGCCCGGAGGACATCAAGGAGGAGGAGGACCTCTACGGCCTCGAGTTCAGCGAGGAGCGCTCGCGCTGGAAGTTGTCGGCGATCGCCCGCTACCACCGGCGCGCGCTGCGTGGTCTGGCGCGGTTCGTCGACGCGGGTCACAAGCTGGTCTTCGTCGTCGGCAACCACGACGCCGACCTCTGGTTCCCGGGTGTTCGCGCCGACCTCGTCGACGAGATTGCGAAGTTCTCGAAGGATCCGAAGTCGCTGCGTGAGCGCATCAGCTTCTCCCCGTGGTTCTACTTCGAGGAGGGCCGCGCCTACATCGAGCACGGGCACCGCTTCGATCCGTACGCGACGTTCCCCGACCCGCTCGCGCCGTTCGCGCACGGAGGGCGGCGCCTGGCACCGAACTTCGGCCACTGGGCGCTTCGCTTCTTCTGCAACCGCGTACCCGAATTCCCGGTCCACGACGTCGACACCTGGGGGGTGCAGGACTTCATCGCGTGGGGCGCCCGCCTGCGTGGGGTCCGCCTGCTGCGGGCGGCGCTGGAGTACCTCTTCTTCATCTGGCGATACGCCTCCGCTGCGGTGCTCGACCGGTTGCGTCGCGCGGGCGACTCCGGTCGTCGCGAGCGGCGCCGCGCACGCCTGCGACGCTTCGCGGCCTTCTACAAGATGCCGATCCAGCGAGTGCGCGCGCTCGACGGCATGATGCGGCCGCACGTCGGCGCCAGCATCGGACGGCTGGCGCAGGCCCTGTACTTCGACCGGATGGTGCTGGCCGCGCTGGTCGGGGCTGGCCTGTTCGCGTCGTACTCGATCGCCTCCGACACCTGGTCGACCCTCGCGAGCCTGGGGGTGCTCGGCGCCGGCGTCTTCGCGTGGTGGCGCCTGTCGCTCACGCGGCCTCCGGCCGACGTTCATCCATTCATGGCCGCCATCGCGCGTCGCATCGCCCGCCTCACCGGCGCGCGGGTCGTCGTGTTCGGCCACACGCATCGGCCGGTGCTCGAGCGCGCGGGCCACAAGGCGCAATTCGTGAACCCCGGCTCGTGGGAGCACCTGCCGCGCCAGCGGCTGCACGACGACGACGCCACCTGTAACTGCCACGCGCGCTTCGCGGTCATCACGGGTCGCGACGACCAGACCCAGGCGCGGCTGATGCGCTGGTGCAGGCGTCGCCAGGCGCCGATTCGACTGGACGGACCGGTCGACCCCGAGGCCTGATCGCGTCGGGATGCCCCGCGCGCCACACGTCAACGAGACCGTCAGCCGCATGTCGCGGAGCGTCTACAGCACGCTCGCGCACCGGCTCCGCACCCACGTCGGTGAGGTCTATCCGCTCCACATCGGCGACACCTGGCTCGATCCGCCCGCTGGTTGCCACATGCAGGACATTCGCACCGCGGACCACCCGGGCATGCACCGCTACGCGCCCGTTCAGGGGCTGCCGGCGCTGCTCGACGCGGTCGTCGACCGGGTCGGCTACGCGCTCGAACGCGACCAGGTGCTCATCACCGCAGGCGCAACCGGGGGACTCGGGGCGGTCTGTGGGGCGATCCTCGAGCCCGGCGAGGAGGTGCTCATCTGTGCGCCGCATTGGCCGCTCATCGCCGGCATCGTGCGGACCTTCGGCGGCGTGCCGGTGCCGGTGCCCTTCTTCGGGGTGGCGACCGACGCGGAGACGGCCGCCGAGGTCGTGGCGGCGGCCGTCACCGAGCGCACGGTCGCGCTCTATCTGAACACCCCGAACAACCCCACCGGACGGTTGATTCCGGAGGCCTGGTTGGCCGCCCTCACGGATCTCGCCAGGCGGCGGGGCCTGTGGCTGCTCGCAGACGAGGTCTACGAGCATTACGCGTACGCGGCGCCGCACACTCCCACCTTGCCGTTGGCGCCCGAGCGGACCTTCGCGGCGCATTCGTTCTCGAAGGCATACGGCATGGCAGGCAACCGCTGCGGCTACGTGGTCGGTCCGGCCGCGGTGATGCCGCATCTGCGGAAGGTCGCCACCCATGCCTTCTACGCGACGCCCACCGCCGCTCAACTCGTGGGCGTTCGCGTGCTCGATGGACCGGGGGACGCGTGGGCCGCAGACGCCGCGCGCCGCTACGCCGAGGTCGGCACCGAGGCCGCCCGCCGCCTCGGCGTACCCGCGCCCGAGGGCAGCACCTTCCTCTTCCTCGATGTGGCTGCCGCCCTGGACGAGCGCGGGCTCGAGGGCTTCGTCCTCGACTGCGCCGACCGCGGCCTCTTCGTGGCGCCGGGCACGAGCTTCGGGCCGTACCCGACCCACGTGCGGCTCTGCTTCACGTCCGCGCCGCCCGACGTGGTCTTGCGCGGCGTCGATCTCCTGGCGGCCCGCCTCGGGCGCTGATCAGCGCTGCGGGACGTTCGTGCGTCCGTCGCCCTCCTTGCCCCAGCACACCCCGAGCCCGTTGAGCGTCACCCCGCAATTGTGCTCGCGACTCGTGTCGAGCTGCAGGAACAGCTCATCGCGGGGTGCCGTGCGCCCGTCGTCGGGCTTGCCCCAGCACACGACGCGACGGTTCACGGCGAGCGCACAGGTGTGGAGGTCGCCGGCCGTCACGAAGGCGTAATTACCCGGCGGTACCTGCCGCTGCGCCTCGCCGTTGCTGCCCCAACAGACCACGTCGCCGCCGGCCAGACGGGCGCAGCTGTGCTTCCCGCCGGCGGTCACCTGGGTCGGTGGTAGCGGGAAGTCGGGCGGGCTTGTCCGCCCCTCGGCGCGGTCCCCCCAACAGATGACCTCGTCATCGAATCGGATGGCACAGCCGTGCTTTCGGCCGACCGCGAGGGAGATGAAGAGCCCGTCCGGTGCGTTTGTGCGTCCCATGCCAGCCTCACCCCAGCACTCGATGCGGCCCTCGACCGAGATGGCGCAGCTGTGGTTCTCGCCGACCGCGAGCGCGACGAACGCCCCGTCCGGCGCCGTCGCCTGGCCGTGACCGTCCTTCCCCCAGCACACGACCCTGTCCGCGACTGTGAGCGCGCAGCTGTGGCTCCCCCCGGCCGCCACCTCCAGGGCCAACAACCCGTCCGGCACGTCGCGGCGACCGTCCGAGGCCTTGCCCCAGCAAACCACGGAGGCGTCGTTCAGCGTGGCGCAGGTGTGCTCGTGCCCCGCGCTGATCTGGAAGAAGGCGCCCAACGGGACCAGCGGTCCGTCGGGATCCACGTCCGCAGGAATATCCGGCGCGGCGTCCACAGGCAGGTCCGACGCGTCTGATCCGAGGTCTGGGGCGCGCGCGGCGTCCGAGTCAACGACGTGGAGGCCGAGGTCGCGTGCTCGGGCATCTTCGCCGCCGAGATCGACCTCGACGTCTCCCAGCGGCGGGCTGGTCATGCCGTCGACTGACATCGCGTCGAGGTCAGTCACGCCAGAATCGTTCGTCTCGAGCGGCACGGGCAGCGTGACGTGACAGCCGGCGGTCAGGAGCACGATGGCCAGGCGCCTCATCCCGCGGTCTCTGGGCTCTCGACCAAGTCCGACATCGTGGGCAGCATAGCAGTCGCCTCGGACACTCCGCTTTACCCGCGGGACCCACGGTCGCACGATGGCGTTCGCCCGTTGTGAGGCAAAGTAGAACGTGTTCTACTTTCGCGTTCTTCACAGGGACGAGGGACGGTCAAAGTTGAGCGCGCGGTCGCGTGAGGCAGAGGACTTTCGAGCGCGCTCGACGCTGCTGCGTGCGCTCGCCGTCGCCATCGGTGGGCTCGCAGCGCGTCGCCCGGTGCTGGTTCTGCTCGTGATCGCAGCGGTGACCGCCGCCCTCGCCATTCCCGCGGCGCGCATCGATTACTCCGACGATGTGCTGAGCTTTCTGCCCGAGCGCCACCCGGAGGTGCAGCGTTTTCGGGAGCTCGGCGAGCGCTTCGGTGGTCTCTCCGTGGGGCTGCTCGGCGTCGAAGCACCTGACGGCGACCTGTTCACGCCCGAGCGCCTCGCGCTGCTGCGCCGCATCACGAAAGAGGTCGCGCACGTAGAGGGGGTCGCGTTCAGCAGCAGCCTCTCGGAGATGCGCGACATCACGGTGGGCCGCGAGGACGACGAGGAGGTGGCCGTCGTCAGCGAGCTCATCGGTGAGCTGCCGCCCGCCGGCGACCGCGAGGCATACCGGAAGCTGAAGCGCCGCGTCTTGAGCCGCACGCACCTCCATGGCGCGCTCGTCTCGCCGGACGGCACCGCCTGCCTCGTGCTCGCGAACCTCCAGCCCGACGCCGACCACAAGCGCTCCGCGGATGCGATTCGAGCGCGCGCCGACGCGCTGGTCGCCGAGTCGGGTGGGGCGCTGCGGCTCCACTACGGAGGCGCGCCCTTCGTCGGCTCGTACATTGCGACCGTGGCGCGGGCGGACATCACGAAGCTGACCCCGTGGGTGAGCGCGGCGATCATCCTCATCGTCCTGATCACCGCGCGCAGCGTCCTCGGCGCCCTCGTGGCGCTCAGCTCCGTCGGCGTCGCCATCGTCTGGGTCACCGGCCTGCTCGCCCTCGCCGGGCGGCCGCTCACGCTCGTCTCTTCGTCGCTGCCGATGCTGCTCGTGGCGCTCGGGAGCGCCTACTCGATCCACCTGCTCACCAAAGTGCTCTCTCGCCTCGACGAAGGCGCCACGCGGGCCGACGCCGTCGACCACGCGGTCCGTGAGGTCGGGCCCCCGGTGCTCGTCGCGGGCATCACCACCGCCCTCGGTTTCCTTTCGTTCCTGGTCATGAACATCGCCCCGATGCGCGAGTTCGGTGTCTGGATGGCGGTCGGGACGGTCGTCGTCGTCCTGCTCGGGATGCTCGTCGTCCCCGCTGCCTGCGTCCTGCTCCCGCTGAAGGGCCGCCCTGGTGGACGCACGCCGCGGTGGGCGCTGGCGGCGATGGTGGGGTCCGCCCGCGCCGTCGCCAACCGCCCGCTCCTGTCCCTCACGGTCATGGGGCTCGTCGCGTTCACGGCGTCGCTCTACATCTCGCTCCTGCCGGGCGCGATGGACATGCGCGCGTTCTTCGACGAGGACAGCGAGCCCGTGCACAGCGAGGACTTCCTCGACCAGCGTCTCGGCGGCGCTGTCTTCCTTCAGGTCGAGGCGCGCGGCGACCTCAAAAGCCCCCTCGTCCTGCGCCAGGTCGAGCGCCTGGTGCACCTCGCGGCCTCAGACCCCGCGGTGAGCACCGTCCAGTCCGTGCTGGTCCCGATGGTCCTCGCCGCCGAGGGCCTCACCGGCGAGGCCCGCGTACCGTTCTCGGAGAAGGCGACCCGCGCCATCGCGGCCCTCGTCGAGGACGACCCGAACATGAAGCTCATCGTCGACCGGGAGTGGCGCCACGCCCTGCTGCAGATCCAGCTGCGCAGCGAGCACGGACGCGCCTCGCTCGACCTGGCGAAGCGCCTGCGCGAGTCGACGTTCTCCGGCGCCCGCGCCCTCGTGCCGCGCAGCAAGCTGACCGCGAAGCAGGCGGAGGTCGAGCGCGACGAGGTGCTCGCCCATCTGCGGACCGTCGTCGGCCCCGACGTCAAGGGCACCACCCTCGCCCACGCGGTCGGGGCGGGCGCGACGCTCCAAGCGGCGAAGGTCGAGGCGGCGCTGCGCCAGGACATCACCACCGACGAGCTGGTCTACCTGAAGGACGACGTCGACCTGGGCACCATGTCGCGCGAGCTCACCCCGCGGTTGAACGCCGGCACCCTCGATGTCGACGGGCTCTACGCCGTGTTGTCGGCCGTCGCAGACCCCGAGGAGCTCGAGGAGCCGAAGGGGCTGCGCAAGGCGGTCGCCCACATCCACGGTCACCTCGCGGGTCTCGCGCGCGGCGCAGTCACGGGTGCTCGCGTCAGCGCGGTCATCGCGGCCGCGCCGGATGCCGACCGGGCCAAGGTCGAGCGCGTCGTCGCGGTGCTCGCAGACCCCTATGCCGCCTTGCCCGCAGCGGCTGCGCCGAAGGCCGAGACGAGCGAGGTCGTCGACTTCACGGTCAGCGGCTATCCGCTGGTCTACGAAGGCATGAACGACGCGGTGCAGCGCAACCAGACGCTGAGCCTGCTGGTGTCGCTGGCCCTGGTGGTGCTCACGCTCAGCCTCTTCTTCCGCAGCCTGCGCGTCGGCTTCGTGGCGAGCATCCCGGCTGGCCTCACCCTGCTCGTGATGTTCGCCGTGATGGGCGCGCTGAGAATACCGATGGACGTCGGCACGTCGATGATCGCGTCCATCGCCCTGGGAGTGGGCATCGATTACGCCGTGCACCTGGTCTGGCGCCATGGGACGCCCCCGCCGGAAGAGGCCGACGCCGCCCTCGAGGAGAGCCTCGGCGCGACCGGCTGGGGGATCGTCATCAACGCCCTCGAGGTGACCGTGGGCTTCGGCCTGCTCGTGTTCGGCACCCTCGTGCCCACCCAGAACGTCGGCCTGCTCACCGCCATCGCGATGCTGGTGAGCGCGGCCTCCACCCTGATCCTGGTCCCCGCGCTCGTGCGCTGGGCCACGCCCGATCCACGACAGAGAGCGATCGCATGAAGTACCTCGTCGTCCCCGCCGCCATCGTCCTCCTGTGCGCACCCGCGCACGCCGCCGACGATCCGAAGCTCGAGGGCCTGCTCGCGCAGGGCGCCGACGCGCTGCTGACGGAGGCCGACAGCCGCCTCACCAATTGGGAGGACCAGACCCTGGTCGTGACGATGCACGCGAAGGGGCCCAACGACGACAAGCAGACGAAGATGACCATCATCACGAAGGGCGCGGACCGACGCGCGTTGCGGTTCGACGAGCCCGCCGACATCCGCGGCATGGGCGTGGTCATCAAGGGCACCGACGAGCTCTACGTACGCCTCCCCGGCAGCTCGAAGGTCCGGCGCGTCGCCGCCCACGCTCGAAAGCAGGGCCTCCAGGGCAGCGATTGGGGCATGGAGGACCAGGTGCTCATCCGCCTGGCGACCTACTTCGACGCGAAGGTCACCAAGAAGACGGACACCCACATCGAGCTCGCACTCACGCGCAAGGCCGGGACCGACATCAGCTACGCGAAGCTCGAGGTGAGCGTCGCCCGCGACTCCATCACCGTCGACCGGATCCGCTACTTCGAGGACGGCAAGCCGCTCAAGGAGGAGAAGCGCTCCGCGTTGAAGACGAACGGCGAGATGCGGACCTACAGCAAGGTGCGCGTCACCCACATGCAGAAGGAACACTTCACCGAGATCGAGGTGCTCTCGGAGAAGAACAACACCGGCGTGAAGAAGAAGACCTTCAGCAAGCGCTGGCTCGTCCGGGGGATCTGAGATGCACCGAGTCGCCGCCGCCCTCGTCCTGCTCACCGCGTCCGCGTTCGCAACCGACTTCAACATCGGCGCGTTGCTCGAGAGCGATCTGCGGCTCTCCCTTCCGGGGAAGGACGCGCCGCCGGGCAAAGAGGAGGTCCGCTTCCTGCGCGCCGACAACACCGGGCGCATGAAGCTGCTCGCGACGGATGGAGACGTCAGCGGGCGGTTCGACGTGGCCCTCATCTGGCGCGGCGTCCACGACGAGCTGACCCTCGACGACATACGCACCCGCGAGCGGACCGACCCGGTCGAGATCGAGAGCGACGCGCTCTACATCGGCATCTCCGACTTCGTCGCCGAGGGCGTCGAGCTGCGTGCGGGTCGCCAGATCATCGAGTGGGGCGCCGCCGACCGGTTCAACCCGACGAGCGTGCTCAACCCGCTCGATCTCGAAGACCCCATCGAGTTCGGCGCGCGCGTGCCCAACGAGATGATCATGCTCAGCTACACGGCGCCGTGGTCGGTCGACGGCGACAGCATGACGCTCTTCGACGAGCTGACCTTCACCGGCGTGTTCGTCCCGCTGCATCGGCCGGGGCAGCTCCCAGCCTCGGCCAACGTCGTCTTCACCGACCCCGACATCTTCGTTCAATTCGTCGACTCGCCTTTGCTGACGAGCTTCGTCGAGTTGCAGAAAGCGTTCATCGCGAAGGGGGGGGCCTTCGACTACCTCCCCGAGATCGACGCGCCGGACCGCTCGCTCGGCAGCGCGCAATTCGCCGGTCGGGTGAGCTTCACCGCGGCCGGTGTCGATGTCAGCGCGATGTACTTCGACGGGTTCAGTGACTCGCTGCAGGCGCGCGAGGTCGACGCAGATCTGAGCTCGGATCTCAGCGTCGTGCTCCCTGGCGACCAGCCGGCGTGCGGGCCCGACGGTGTGCCCGCGACCTGCGGAGAGGTCGTCGGCGCGCTCATCGGCGACAAGGACCCGCAGGACGCGTTCGGTGAGCTCGCGGGTCTGCTCGAC
>PVBE010026699.1_pt1 | contig 12624 bp, 6 predicted proteins | sample 1631181 | NCBI WGS metagenome assembly PVBE01 (sample SAMN08397723, study PRJNA350692) | Marine metagenome, whole genome shotgun sequencing project. | isolation source: water | place: Pacific Ocean | collected 2012-04 | reverse complement strand
TTTTGCTCCGTTGGAGCAAAACCCCATTCCCCAATGAAATAGTCCAATGAAACCGTGGTTGAAGTCAGCTTTGGGTGCTAAATTTATTGGGCGTTCCCACAAAACTGATTCAAGTTCCCCCCCGGCCGATAAGCACGGTTTCATTAAAATTGATTATCCCTTTTTTGCCCTAAACCCGGGCCCCCTCCCCGGTCCAGAAGAAGAGACCCGAGTGCTTTTGTAAGGGCCAACCCTGGATTTTCAAATTTTCGACGAAAGCCAGCATAAGTCCGGATGGTGCAGGGTCCGGATCGCCCGAACCCAACAAAGATACACAAAATACTTTTTGTAGATTTTACAGAACATGAAATCGAATTTAGTAATTTCTTATTGGACAGTTACCCTGCCATTGATTCGCACCGCTTCTAACCAGCTAAGGCTGCCACCACTGGGCCCGGCCGCTGCCATTGATTCGCACGGGGGCCCCCGGCGCCGCCGTGCGTTTGCCTTCCTTACTTGGCGCTGCGACCCAGAGCCGGCTTTAGGCGGTGTACGGTGGGCTGCCGCCCGAGGGACCAGGCGACAATTACCTTCTGCTTTGTCTACTCTGGAAACCCAGTAGGAAATGAATCGCCCGCTGTCAGTCTCCTAAAACGGAGGTTTTGATTTGCTGCATCGGCGATGAGTCAGTTTGGCGGGCTATGAGCCACGGCTTGAAGGGCTTTCACATGTAGACTTCAAGGAAAATGCGCGCTAGCTCCCCTCCCCGGCGCGCACAGGGAATTCTAAAAGTCCCCTGCGTTCATCCGCTCATAATCATTCATTCAGTCGGCCCGTCGCTGGCGACTGGGCGCTCCCGCATCAAGTCTTGGTGCGGCGCAAGACAAAATGCCGAAAGTCCTATTGGATAACCTTGAAACAGCCTAAACCTTTCAGTCGCAACTAGAGGGATGTATACCTCATCGCCAACTAGAAGCCTCAGGAAGTTCCTGATTGTGTCAACCCAAGCGATTCCAATACAGTATAACTATTAAAAAGCCCTTCAAAGTTAGCATAAGGTGGACAAAAAACTCACAAGGATGTAAAATATATACCGCAAAACCCTATTAAAATCATAACCAAAAGACAGCAAAAGCAACATCCGACCTACGTTATAGAGATAAAAAATATCATCTGCTAGCTGAGGCTGGGAATATCGATGGAGACCTGAAATGCAATTTTTGGGCCAAGCAAAGCCTAAAAACCCTTTGAGGTAATTTTATATGCTTCTGCCATGCAAAAGACGCTGTCTCCTCGCGGAACACAGGGCCAATGGATTGTAGGAAAATCTAAAGCGGCCAGCCGTTGGTGGAAGATATGGATTTGCATTTGGTTCTGTGCGCCCATGTCCAGCAGGTCTCAGTTCAACCTCCTCCTCAGGCAATATTTCAATCTAAGGATTAAATAATGATACTTGGTTGTTTCAGTAACGTCGAATGTGCCTACCGAGAGGGCAAGACTGCCACGAGGGAGCACTCTGCTTCTGCGTCTATCATGGTACGTTATATTTATCCATTCCGCCGACTCATCAATTTCACCAAGACCGACCATTTCCTTGAGTTGCTTGACAAAGTAGGCAGCATCTTTTGAGTCGCTTCGTGCCTCAATTCTCGCCATTTGAGTTGCGTGTCGCCTGGCATCCTTCGAGTCTCCATCCGGTTCGATAGCCTTATGATGATTCTACAAAAGGGCTGTCTGCTAAAATAAGAAAAACAATATCACGCAGATCCTCCTACCTCCAGAGTATCTGGTGAGGTTCGCACTTCTGTTTCATTAATTTCTGTTCCCTCCTCATTCGAATCTATGTTGCGCCCATATGTCTCTTTTTTGGCGGCCTTCATTTGCTGTCTGGAAATTGCGTCCTTGACTTCCTTGAATACATTCACGACACGTTGTTCGTGGTAGGCTTTGAGAAACCAGCGATACAGATCAACCTGTGTATCGCCAATTACTTCATTCCACTTGATAACATCTTGGTCCCAAAGCTGTAACATGAGGCGACCTTTCTCTGGTGAGTCTAGTGGAAGTTCAATTGGTATCTTGATTCGCCAATTCCAACTAGCTTGTCCATTTCTGCAACGCCAGTGGACATCAGTTTTTTGCTTCCGGGAATCGCCAATCCAAAACTCGGCAAAGTAGTCACCCATATCGAATGGCACATCCCTAGACTTCCAACAGACTATGCGCAATTCAAACTTTTGCTTCTTTGGTCCGTGGAGCTCGACAGGTGGCTCCCTGTGAGCTTCTGCCTCTGGCCTGATCTCTAACCAAAGATGCAATTGGCCTTGGATGATAGGTGATGTGTCTTTGTGTAAACTCCTGATTTCAATTGGTTTCAACCTATCTAGCTTTTGCCACCCATAATGAAACCACCGGTCTTCAAGATCAATTTCTGTTTGACCAATAATCTCGTGCACGGGATAAAACCTATTCCAGTCCCTGACTTGGACTTTAAGCAGGGAAGGACCAGGGATCACTGTACGGAACTCAAACGTTTCATAGAATTCAGGCTTAAGTGTCCTAGTACAGTGTGAGCTCCTGCTGTCTTGAATATCAGTGCCCAACTTCACCCTGAGATATGGATCAGCTGAGTTCCCATTTACAGGTTGGAGATTAGAGCCTCGTATTATGTACAGACGCACTGTATATATAGCGGATGAAAGAATCTGTAACAGAAAAAAAGGCTCCTTCTCACACGATGGATTTGTCTCTAGGACTCGTAGTATTCCCTTGAATACCCCAACACAGCGAAGAGTAGATTTTGAGGCATTTGGATGAAACTTTCCTCGGAACAACTTGTATGTTTCAAAAGGTTTAGTTTTCAAGTGATTCTCTAGTTCCCTTCCCCCCTGTTTCGTCCACCACTCACGCCCCTCGATATATTCTGCAGCAGCCCATTGTGATGGAAATGAGATGGGAAGTTCACTTAGTTTATAGCTCGCCTGGCTCCCAAGGAGGGTAGAGTATTCGGTCGAAGTGGAACTCGCATTTATCATCTCGGGGAAGGGAGTGATATCTTCATCAAGTGGAAATTTCTCGGCAAATTGAATCTGCTTCTCTCTGAAGATAACATCTTCATGGATCATTGGAAGCCCGGACAAAATCATGGGATCAAAAGCTCCTGTCCCAGAATCTCCAGGCATAGAACCCAAGGCATCTGGAGAATAACGTTCTAATTCGAGGTGCTCAACATCACACTCAAATTCGTCATAGTCGTCTTCATGATTGCTATCAAGTCTCTCACGAAATTGCAACCCTGCATCACCAGGATATTTGATAGTCCATTGTGATAAACCACTACCTAGAAGCTCAGATTGGGTTCGTAGATGCGACTCTTCATTCCTTTCCTTCTCTTGTTGCCACACATCGCTGCCGCTGAATAGTTCTGTTTGCGGCGCCACAAAGGCCTCAGAATTCCATGGCAGTTTGCTGGAAAGATCAATTGAGCTTGCACCAAGAAGACGTTTGTGAAGCCCTGCGGAAATACCAACCCGGGCATCGTACACACGTAGGTCAAGGTTCGGAGCGTACAGGGGGTTTTCTGGCATATCAATAGCCATGACTTTTCGCTCTAGAAAATTTGCATTCCGTCCAGACGGCACAGAACTTGGTTGTGTTCTGAAGCAATTGCCTCTATCATTCGGAGCGGGCACGTCAATGCGCACATATGGCTCTTGGGGTGCCCGCAGCCGATGAGCTTTTAGCTGACGTACGCCAACACATGTGATCTCCACCCAAGCCTGTCTCATCTGTGGGATTATGCACTCGGAACGGCCGAGTCTTTCAGAGAGGTCTCTTTTTCGAATAAGTGCTGCTGACATGAGAATTTGGCTGCTTATTGGCTCTGCACCAATACTGGTGAGGTTTTCCCAGCTGGGAGAAGGAATTTTAGATCCTTCTGAAGCAAGAACATGGCACTTGGTCAATGGGAAACGCAAGAGCGCCCTCGGAGTATTAGACGAGAATACATCCCTGTCCCACACTTGCACAACGATGTCAGGCCCAAAGCGCACGTCGAGTGGAAGCATCTCATGAAATTCTAATGTCTCATAGAAAAGCGGCGCCGTTGTCATTGCATGCACTCGTGTTTTCTCTTTCTTACCGCAGAAACGTACTTTGACATATGGATCAAGGAGACTAGTTTGGTCCGATGCAGGCAATTCCTTTGCTTGGTAGATAAAAACCCGAAGGCAAAAAGGCACACGATCCTTGGCCTTCCTCAGGAGCTCTTCTTCTGGCCAACTAAAGTCAGGATCCAGTGCATCTTCTGATAGACCAAAGCCAAGCTTAAGAAGCACAGCACCAGGATTTGTTTTGAGCGCAGCTCCACCAAGTTGAGACGCTCTTGATGGCTCGGGTTTCAGCAATTCCCAGCATGGTCCTGCACGAAATTGCTCCCTGAGCAATCTTGCAGCAGGTATGCGGCTAAAGCACACCGTTAAGATTTTAGGCGGACCACGTACAAGGTACAAGCACACATCTGGTATCTCCTCTACAAGCACTGGAAGCTTTATTGCCTATATCAATAAGAAGTATACGAGAGCAAACATGCAATACTACCTTCAAGGTTAGTAGCATGTTCCACATCACAACACCGCGCTTGTTTGGCTCCCAAGCATAAGTAAGCGTATGATTACCTGCAGAGCGCAGTGCAATCGACAACAGAAATTACATCCGCACCTATAGAAATCACCAAACGCATTTTGGTACAGTTCCCGATGGCTGGGGAACGAAATTGTGGTATCTCGGAGCCCATCACCACAAGAGCACGCAGGTGATACTTGGCAGATGCCGATGTGAGGCGTGTGTTTGGCTTGAAATGAAACGGCCTTCGATGAGCCATACTCTTATGCCGTTGCTCGTTCGGTGGTCTAGCAAGAAGTTCCATGGAAAGAAGAAGTCGACCACGATAGGTGGAGGCTTCATTACCATATCGATTCTGCAAGGCACCACGCTTACCTTGAATACGGATGGGCGCACCGTATAAATTATACCAGCGAGGCCTAGGCCCCATATAGTTGTTCTGCTCCAGTAGCCCGCCACCCAAAAAACTTCCAGATATGTATTTGCTGCTCCGTTCGATGTCGTCTAGGTCGAAATACAAGTGTGCAATCGGCCTATCCCTAGTATGGGAGCTATAGTTCCAGAGCCCAACTGAAATGCGTCTTGTTTCTGTCGGTTCTGTGACTGGAAGCCAAAGTTCTTCATTGAACTCAGGAGCCAAACGAGCACGTCCCCGAACACATACTACGGATGTAATTGCCTGGGATCCACAAAAGTTGACTCTCACGTATGCTTCGATCCTGGTGTTGGAGAAAAGATTCGCTTCCATTATGTTGAGATCCTCAGCTTCCCAGACAAAAATGACCAAGTAAGTGGTCTTCCTACAATATGGAGAATGCGACACAAATAAGCACGTTGACACAGATTGCACATAGTAAAGTTCGGTTTTACCATGCCATCCACGCCATAGCCGACTTCCTCAACAAGTTCTTTTTGATACTCAGCATCTAGATCATGTGCTTGTTGCACATCATTAGGACCAAGGACTGTGACTGATAGTTTAAGGAATCCACGAAAACCTGTGGCTCTAGAGTGTGTTTTGAATCCCTCGATGCACTGCAGCGCTGTTGTCCTTGCTTCTGTTCGCATTTGACTGACTATTCGTGAGGCCAACCCACTTGCGGTAAAACTCATGGTTTGGAAGTTCACGCACTGATCTCGCATCAAACACAGTCGCACCAATAAGATCATGGGCTAGGAAAGCATCAAAGTCGTACATTTTAACTTCAATGCTCGCCTCTTCAATTGCTGAGCAGGAAAGTCCAGCGAAGTTAAACTGAAGCGTGTCGTCAAAAACGCAAGCTGAAACCTAATAGACGACCCCAATATAATTGGCCATTAAACTCTCTGTTGTTTCGTCACACCTTGCGAATGACACGCGTCTTTTTTACTCTCCCCATGACCTTGACTCTGACATAAGGATCATGGAGTCCGGTGAGATCACGACATTCAATAAGGTGAACCTGTATTTGGTAATCGCCAGAGGGCATTATGCGGCTTCGTTGCTCAAGCTGATCGAGGTGGCGGCTCGCTGTCATTACCTACATTTCATTTTTGTTAAATTTCAAACAACACAATATTGTTGTGTGATGATGGTATTATGAATGTGTGTGCGCGCGTGTGCTTGTGCGACTGTGTGTACTTCAATATGCCAAGGGCTGTTACATTTGCTTCTCGTCTGTCAGTTCGTTCTTCTCGTTCCTTGGAAGAAAGCTCCAGCGGCATAAATGCATCTTCCTCTATCATCCATGCGCTCTCTCTGTCAACTAATGCCCCTGAGCTTGATTTGGGGCCTTGCATCTTTCGACTCATTGTGAGCAACCCAGCGCCTGACAAGTAGGAGAGAAGTTAATGCTAAACATACTATGAAATTCGCTGAGAGTCTTGCTGGTCGTCAGCATATGCCGCGAGAGACTTTGAGCATACTGCGCGTCAAAACGCCACGCAAGATAAAGTTCGACATCGCCGCGTCCCTAAGGGGATTATGAAAATTTATTCTTTTTTATGGATCACTCGCATGATTATCAACAAGACCGTCACTGCCATGAAGAGAGCACCATTTTGTTAAGCCCGCCTCGCCATGTGCGGCTACTTCAACCATGGGTATGATGCAGGTGCCGATAAGACGATTACGAAGAACACCGTGGTCTTTGACCTACAGCCAAAGTATTGGCAATGCTCATTTTTTTATGTTGAGCCCGACCTTCACAGTGATCATTCTTGACCCATCAGAAACTGGCAATTTGAACTCATGGTCCCAATGCGGATTGCAGTTTTTCCGGACAACGGCCGTAGAATGTTTATGTGCGCCTACCTTGAGTGTCACATAAGCGTCAACAAGCTCTCTTCCCTTGAGATGCAGAGAACGCCCACAGATGATAGTTCCAACGAGCATATTTGGCGTGTGCACAAGGTCACCCCCATCTTCTGTATCCTTACGCCCAGGTACAATATTATTTGAGTCTGATATGAAGTAAGTGCACTCTATTCGTATGCGCCCCGAGACTTCATGCCTCATGCCTGTCCTCTGTTGGAGCATGTACCATGCGTCAGACTCTATGGAAGGCGATAGTACGACAGTGCGCAGGTCCACAATTGCCTGTCCGAGTTCTACATCAGATTGTGCAGACAGACTTTTGTGCATCACTGTCACAACAATGTGATCTGCATCATACTTCCCTATGCCCGTAAAGATCATAGTTGCAGAATTCCATTCTGGGTCTGTTGTGTGACTCGCGACCTGCACACACACTTACTAATACTTTCGAACCAACACACAACGCGATTTTTTGACCATGGTCTGTTCCAGCTCCTGTCATAATACTTTGTGAATGCAGGTAACTTTAGCCTTTGACACGTACCATGTTGCATTTCACTACAGCAAAAGGATTACACTCGCCTCCTTCGGCTTCAACGAGATCTCGAGCAGCGATAACTTTCACCTCGAGGCGATCGGCTAGGTCGCTCATGTTATGCGTATCAGCGGACAATGAGCACAGCAGCAGTCCTCCTAGTGGGGGACCGAGGGGGGGTTTCGCGCGAATTTCCGGAATTGATTAGGCCCCACCTGGCGTCGGCCAGTCCTCCCGAACGAGAATTCGACCCTTCCTCCATGAGTTGTAATTAAGATGAACTCAAGTTGCCGTGACCGTGACCCGGGGCCTTGCGACTCGGTGCGAGTGATGCGAGACGAAAGGGATACGCACCTTTGGGAGTACGGCGGCTGAGATAGTCTGCCGGGGAGCTACCTCAAAATACACTAACTAGTTTTGGTTTTCGGACGGTGTTTAATTACGCGTGCATGACCAACCCGGCCGTCTACCTCTCCAGTTTCGGACTCTGATGCCCGTGACGGAGATGACTGTCACGGACATGAGCACATAGAGGATGAATTCGACTCATCGGATTCTAAGAACGAATCAGGTCTAAAGACGAGACCGCGCAACCCACCTAACAGGTACCATCCAGGTAAGCCTGGGGAGAAGGCAAGTGATTGGAGGGACACCGGCGACTCCGGGTCCACCGGCATCACAAAGGGGAAGCCCTTTTGCCCTGCAAGGCCTAAGGGACCAAGGCCCTTCGATGGTGCCAAGGCATGCCCGAAATGTGGTAACTGCCAGTGGATGCACCACTCGCTTTACAGGAGAGGCAAATGTCCTCAAGAGAACTGTGATTGGGAGGCAGAAGCAACGGAACTATCGGACAACGAAGAATCTGCGAACCGACAAATTCCCACAACCCGTACTTGTATTACCCGCCTAGGCTACCTACAGTACCGTAGGTACTTCCCATCCTAGCCTGAGGGTACTGCGATATCCCCTTAGTAGGGGGAAGTCGCCTCTCACTCCCAACTATTATCATCCTGAGTCACTTTTATTGACGGACGCAATTCCCCGTCACAAACCCCATCAAACATCGAAGAAACTATTTCGCTAGACGACTACACTACGCTCAGGCTGCCGGGGAAGTCCGGAGCTACACACTCTATTTCCCTATGCATCGCAAGTCCGACGGTCAACGGTTTGCCCAGTTTCGAGTTTCCAGTCCCGAGTTGTGCGTGGCAGTCAAGGTAGTCACGGTGTGTGCCGGGCCCCACCCGAGTCATGCCAGGCCGCCTAGTGATACTCCCGGCGGGCCCGGGCCGGCGGCGGCGGCAGCGCGGCCGGCTGGTCCGGGTACCGTGACCCCGGGCCGTACATACCCCTGGTCGCTTACGACACAACTTCCCGCTCGGACCTAGTACTCAGGCTCACTGGCAGGCCCGGGCTACTCAGGCTAGTATATCATGATTACAAGCGGGCCTAGGACGGACCGATTTCAGATGTCTCGCCCCACAAGAGCATGCAGTTGCAAATTAGTCTGTCAGCGCACTGGACTTGGCGCGGCCCGTCATATAGGGCTGGACTGGAGGTTACTGCGGTAAATAAAAAACCTCAAGCATGATATATACCTACGGTATGGTACTTGGTACCAGGATACCTTCGGTCCGCTCGAAATAAGTGTCTTTGTGATGGACTTCCTATAGGAGAGGTTGGAAAGCGAGGCTCGTCGGGCGGCATGCGGGTCTTGTCACTCGTGATCGCGTTGGTGCTAGAGGCGGCAGCGCACGAGTGCGAGCGGTTTAGCAACGACGGCGGTGACTACTATGAGGCAATCAGCGATTGCGGCGCTTGCGCTGCCAACCCAAGCTGTGGCTTTTGTTTGTCGACACTTCAGTGCATGGAACGGGGAAGCGATGGGCCTTTGAGTGGGCTCCCGTGTAATTACTGGCTAACGGCGGCTGCGGAATGCCCTGAGATACCCCAGTGTGAGCAACTTAGCAGCTGTGGCGTATGCGTGGATATGGAAGGGTGTGCGTGGTGTGCCTCCGAGCAGCGATGCCTCACTGTATCTGAGATATTTCTCTCAGAGTGCGAAGGTTCCATCTTCGACCCGCCGTGTCCATCTAACCCCGTCTAAATTCATGCATGTTCCTGTTGAGGGTTAGGCAGAGTCTTGCGAGGTCATACTGAAACAAACTTCTTTCTCATCAGGTCGAGAACCGTATTGTGGGTAATCTTATTGTTGAGGCTGACCCTGTGTTTGGAGGTGGGCACTTCCGCTCATCGGGTGTTGGGACGGGCGGCGGCACTTTCGAATTCATCATAGACGAGGTCGAAATATCCGTCGTTTCAGCTGGCGATGTATTTATTGATTTCTCGTTTGTTGCTCTCCAGTGGAGAGCAACACTTGAGTTTCCGTGTCTAATTTCCCGATCCGGAGGATTTCGCGTTCCGAACACAATGAATGTGTGTAGGTAACAATCAAGGGAGGTCAAAACTTCAAAGAAAATGGAATGGGTGGGTCAATGTCACTGGCAGCCGGTTCAGGTGTAAACCCGCATGGCGGCCAAGGTGGCTCTGCGACCCTCCGTGGTGGTGATGGCTATGGCAGCCCCGCCCTTGGTGGCTATGTCGGCGACGGAGGAAATGTGGACATTACAGGCGGCGATTCCATGGCAGGAGCGGGTGGCCTTGTGAGCCTTCGAGCAGGAGAGTCTGCAGTGGGAGTTGGTGGTGCTCTGGAACTGATGTCTGGCCCTGGTGGTACAAATGGAGGCGTGCTAACATTCATGACAGCAAATGGCGGCAGCCATGGCTCATGCTCCGGTGATATTTCGGTATCCACCGGGAGCACTGCCCATGGTGACTCCGGAGCTGTGTGTATCTCGACCGGAGATGCCGTTTCAGGACTTGCGGGTGGGATTGCTTTGCGCGTCGGCGAGTCAGGCAGTGGTGCAGGTGGTTCCATAACACTCACCGCGGGCGAGGGCGCCGAACAAACGCCTGGTGGTGAAATAGTGCTTGTTTCTGGAGACGCCAAATCAAGTTCGGGTAGCGTGACTGTCTCAACCGCGAATGCAACTGCGTCGTCAGGTGCCGTTTCGGTCTCGACCGGCTCGGCCACGAGTAGCTCGGGAGATATTTCGGTCGCCACATCAGACAGCGGCCAGGAGAGCGGTGGTATTTCTATTGCATCCGGTGATAGTGGCGACGGGGTTGGAGGAAGTGTCGAGATCCGTGCCGGCGCTTCCTCGATGCAAGGTGGACAAGTCTTGGTCAGTAGCGGCGCCGGGGATGACGGTGCAAGTGCAGGTGGTGTCATTCTTCGAGGCGGGCATGCTGCTGGGAGTGGTGCGGGTGGAGATGTATTGATCAAGGGTGGAACATCGGTAATGGGAACCGGAGGTTCGATTTGTATTTTTTCTGGTGAAAGTGAGTTTTCGACATCTGGTGGTCTGTATATAAGCTCGGCGAATGCTGGCCAAAATGGTGCCAGCGGAAGTATGTACCTGCGGACTGGCACTGCGTCATCACAAAGCTCCGGGGCAATTCTGCTTGGCACGGGAACTTCGACGGAAGGCACCTCGGGCACCATTTCGCTCGTGGGCGGAGACGGTTATGAGACCGGTGGCACCGTTTCAATTTCAGGCGGCGACTCGCCCGATGCTAATGGCTCAGGGGGAGATATCAGGCTTGCATCTGGAGGTGGCATTGGAACGCCAGGGGCGCTACTCATTAGTACGCCACACAACTCAAATGGCAACACCGGGAATATGGGCTTCACCACTGGGACCAGTGTGTCTGGTAACTCGGGATGCATCGCCCTTGCAGTTGGATCCTCTTGTCATGGATCTTCTGGCAATATTGAGCTCGGGGCTGGTGGCGGTGAAGTGGGGGGGGGTTTCTTCATCAGCGCGGGAACTACAATGGGCGGTGATGCATGTGGTGGTTCGATTGAAATTGCTGGTGGTGACTCCTCTTGTGGTGCCGGTGGGCCCGTAACGATAAGTGCCGGCAGTGGCCTTGAACACGCAGGCGACATCAATTTTTACGGGGGAAGATCGGGGGATGGCGGCGGTGGTATCTACATTGCCGCAGGTGATTCCAAAGCTGCGGTGGGTGGAGATTGCGTTCTGGTAAGCGGTGCCGGCACACTGAGTGGGTCTGGTTCCTGCCTGCTATGTACAGCCAATGGAGGCGACTCTAGCACATCAGGGATCCTCTCCCTCGCAACGGGCACTACAGCCTTTGGAACCTCGGGATCAATCAAGTTCACAACTGGTACGTCAGGCTGTGGCGCGGCTGGTAGCATTTTATTTGGCGTCGGCGCAGGAGCCTCTGGAGACGGTGGTCACGTGGCTCTAGTTGCTGGTGCCACATCGGCAGATGCCGCGGCAGGCGGCGCAGTGACCCTCCAAGGTGGCAATGGACTGTCGCTGGATCCGCGAAATGGTGGGGATGGCGGGGCCATTCTCTTAGAAGGCGGAGCAGCGCTTGGTCGTGCGCGATGCGATGTTGGCGGTTCTATGATGATCAGCGGTGGATCTGCAACTTGCGGGACCGGCGGTTCCGTCACGCTACAATCAGGAATCGGCCACGCAGGGTCTTCGGGCCGCGTTATTGTGGGGTCGCCAGATGTCGGGGGCGACGGAGCAAGTGGGGCTGTGACAATCGCAACTGGCGATGCGGTGACTGCAGACTCTGGCCAAGTATCGATCAGTACTGGCGATTCACTCGATGGGGCGGGTGGTGACATCGCCTTGCGTGCTGGTGAAGGTGATTTGGGAGCCGGCGGTGACATTTTGCTCGGAGCAGGCTGTTCGTCTGCTGCCGCTTCACAAGGAGGTGCAATTACACTCCAAGGGGGCACGGGCGCCTCGACCAATCTGAATGACGGCGGCGATGGCGGTGATGTGATGATCAAGGGCGGCACAGCCCGAGGTTCAAACGTCAATGACAACGGCGGCGATGTTTCGGTTGTAGGGGGCCAGTCGCAGTCGGGCTATGGTGGGCGTTTGCGCGTATCAAGTGGCTTGTCTACTCACAGTTCAAGTGGGGACCTGCTTGTTGCAACGGGCAATTCAGGATTCAGCGGCATATCTGGAAGTATGACTCTTTCCACGGGCACATCTAAAGATGGATGCAGTGGCGCAGTCGAGATTGTCTCTGGCCAAGCGACGTCTGGCCGTGGTGGCTACGTTAATGTGAGAGTCGGCGATGG
>PVBE012700658.1_pt1 | contig 12625 bp, 8 predicted proteins | sample 1631181 | NCBI WGS metagenome assembly PVBE01 (sample SAMN08397723, study PRJNA350692) | Marine metagenome, whole genome shotgun sequencing project. | isolation source: water | place: Pacific Ocean | collected 2012-04 | reverse complement strand
GGTCAAAACATCTTCAAGAGAGCTCAATATGCACAACACCCAAGCGCAGCTCAGTCGGGGGTGCTTCACCTGATGAATCGGCAGACAGTTGATCTGTACCGTGCCATGTCGGCGCAGGTTTCGGCCGACTCGATCACGCGCTGGCTTAAGGAGATGATTGCCATCCCGAGTGAAAACCCGATGGCGGATGCAGCGCGGCCAGGCCATCGCGAGCAGGAGATCGGAGAATACTATCTTGAGCAGATGTGCCAGTTAGGGCTGACCGTTGGCTCACGCGAGGCGGCACCCGGTCGTCCTAACGTCTTCGGTACCCGGGCAGGCAGAAAGGATCATCCATCACTGATGCTCTGTGGGCATCTGGATACTGTGCCGACAGAAGGATATGACGAACCTTATGTGCCTCACGAAAGGGACGGACGCATTTACGGACGTGGCTCCTGCGACATGAAAGCGGGACTCGCGTGTTACCTTGAAGTGGCGCGGTTGCTTCAGAATGCACAGGTGACGCTTTCCGGGTCATTGATTCTCTGTGGTGTTGCCGATGAGGAATGGCAGATGATTGGCTCACGCGAGATTGGGCGCAACGGTCCATTTGCTGATCAATGCATTATCGGAGAGCCGTCGGACCTTGCGGTGTGCCCCGCTCACAAGGGGCAGTACGGTTTCTTTATCCGGACTTTCGGTAAAGCGGTGCATTCCAGTATTCCAGAGCAGGGGGAGAATGCAATCGAACGGATGGCGCGGGTAGTGAATGCGCTTTCGGACTACAACGAAGAACTGGCAACTCGGGACCCTCACCCCCTTTGCGGGCACGGCACCTACAGTCCCGGGGTAATTCGCGGAGGTGATCTTGCCAGCGCCGTGCCTGATTTTTGCGAACTCGAGATCGATCGTCGTATTCTTCCGAGCGACGTGACCGAGGATGTACGTAAAGACGTCGCCCAGCGCCTGGAACCGCTAAAAAATCAAGATCCGGGATTCCGATACGAGTTAAGTGATCCCTCATGGGACATTCCGGCAAATGACTTGTCCGTGGAAGCGCCAGTGGTCCAGTCGCTGTTGAATGCTTCAACAGAGTTGAGTGGTCAGCCTGAAACGGCCCGGTCATTCCCCGGGGCTACCGATGCGCCTAACCTGAAGACCCCAGCGGTAGTCTGCGGGCCAGGCGCCCTGGCCCAGGCGCATTCCCTCAATGAATTTGTTGAGATTGAGCAGTGTGTGCGGGCAACGAGGATGTATCTTCGAGCCGTTGTGGATCTTCTGGCCTAGTCCTGATCAGCCAAGAAACCGTTGAGCGCGATAGGGTGCCGGGTCGACGATCGGATCCTCCCGGTCGATGATCTGTTGCACCAGTCTTCCGGTGACCCCTCCAAGCGTAAGCCCGACATGCTGATGACCGAATGCGTAAACTACTGACGGGTGTTTCGACGAGCGGCCGATGACGGGCAGACTGTCGGGCAGCGTGGGACGAAAGCCCAGCCAGGTATCCCCCCGTTGATGAAGTGCCGGGAGGGCGCGCCGGGCGGTCCGCTCAATGTAATCCAGCCGCCGCGGATTCGGCCTGGCATCCAGGCCTGCGAGTTCAACGGTTCCCGCAGCCCTCAATCCGCCGCCGACGGGCGAAAGATAAAAACCCGCATCGGCAAGACCCACAGGCCGCGAGATCATCGATGCGTCATCGGGAAACATCACGTGGTAACCGCGTTCAGTATCCAGGGGCAGACGGTCCATCACCGATCCTCCGATCCGGGTTGACCAGGCGCCAGCCGCGATCACGACATCCTTGAATACCCGCGCGCTTCCAGACAGATTCACACGAACCTGATCAAGTGCGACAGGCTCAATACTCTGGACACGGTCACGGACAACTTCGCCCCCGTCTTCGGCGAATCGTTTCACCAGTCTAGAGATTACTTGCTGAGGATCGCTCAGCTGAAATCCGTCGTTGTAAAGCACTCCACCCGCAAAGATCGGTGCAAGGGCTGGTTCCAAGTCATGAACCTCGCCCGCCCCGACTTCAGTAATGGACATCCCCTGATCACGCCGACGTGAGATGTCGCCTTGTGCGGCAGCACGCGTTCGAGCATCGGAGTAGAGATAAAGTGTGCCGTTGCGCCGAATCAGGTCCATTGCGCCTGCAGACTCAAAAAGCGTTAGGGAAGCATCTTCGACATGCCGAAGCAGTGCGCCCAGTGCCGAGATGGTTTGGTCTACCTGTTCACGGCGACAATGACGTAAAAACGAGAAGAGCCAGGGCAGAATCTTGAGGGCATATCCAGGTGAAATCGACAGAGGCCGCTCCGCTCCGAACATCAGCGTCGGCAACGATTTCAGGAGTTTGGGATGGTTGACGGGAATGCAGGCGTAGGGCGCGATGGCGGCGGCGTTGCCGTAACTTGTTTGACTGCCCGGTGGGTGTGGATCGACTAAGGTGACACTATGTCCGGCACGCTGCAGATACAGCGCACAGCAACTGCCGACCATTCCGGCCCCGATAACCAGTTTTTGCGTAGAGTCCATTTTTCGACCTTGAAGTATTAAAAAAGGGGCGGATGGTAGGCTGAGCGAATTTATTGTTTAAACTATTGTATTTCAACACGCCTGTGCCTATCTTTTAGCGCTTTGTGGATCTTACAGAAGAGAAATGATACTCGGGTGACTGTTTTATGAGGAGGAACTGAAATGAACAAGACTTTTATTCGCTGTGCGCTGGTATTGGCGACTTTCGCTTTGCCCGCTACCAGCTTGGCGCAGAACGTCAAGATTGGTTTTGTGACCACATTGACGACGGGTGCGGCAGTGATCGGCAATGACATGCGCGATGCCGTGAATCTCGCGGTCGAAGATCTCAACGGCAAGATGGGTGATCTCGACATCGAAGTAATCTTTGCCGATGACGGCTTCAAGCCGGAAACCGGCAAGCAGGTAACCGATAAACTGGTCAAGTCGGACGATGTTGATTTTGTGGCTGGATACATATGGTCTCATGTGTTGTTGGCTTCTCAGAAGTCGGTCCTGAGCGCAGAAAAATTTCTGATCAGTGCCAATGCCGGACCGTCACAACTTGCCGGGAAACTCTGTCATCGCGACTTCTTTTCCACCTCCTGGCAGAACGATCAGACCCCGATGGCCATGGGCGCAGTGCTTAGTCAAAAAGGGATTGGCAAGCTTTACGTTATGGCGCCCAACTATGCCGCCGGCAAAAACATGGTTGCTGGCGTCGAGCGCACTTTCAAGGGTGAGATTGTCGGCAAAGACCTGACCAAATGGGGTAAGGACGCGCAGTTGGACTTTTCGGCGGAACTTGCCAAAGCCAAAGCGTCCGGTGCGGAGGCAATTTTCGTCTTCTATCCTGGAAAGGCAGGAGGCGCTTTTATGAAGCAGTATGAGCAGGCCGGCTTGGCAGACAAGTTGCCGCTTTATACTGTTTTCACCGTCGACGCTATCTCGTTGCCCAAACTGCAGCAGGCGAATATGAAAGCAGTGCTGGGTTCGCTGACTACCGGATTTTGGGGCCCGGGACTCAAGACACCCCAGAACCAGCAATTCGTGTCTGGTTTCCGGGAGAAATATGGACGCTATCCCTCGTTTTATGCGGCACAGTCCTATGACAGTATCTTCCTTATCAATAGCGCTGTTGAGGCGGTCGGGGGTAATTTGCAGGATCGTGACGGAATGCGGGCGGCCATGGAGAAGGCAGCGTTTCCTTCAGTGCGGGGCTCTTTTTCCTACGGCGCCAACCATTTTCCGATCCAGAATTTCTATCTTCTGGAGGTTGTTGCAGATGGTGACGGCAACTGGACGACCGAGATCCGTTCCACGGTTCTTGAGAATCATCAGGATACCTACGTAGCCGATTGCCGGCTCTAAAAAGAGAATATCTTCGGTCTGGTGTGTTGAGTCTCCAGCCACCGTGCTCCCGGCCCAAGATCGGGAGCACGGGGATATGCTCTGCGGCGCACTATCCGCTTTTCCCGGCGCATGACACCTTGAAGGTGCCCTGATCATGGACGGCGCGCTCATCCTGATCCAGATGCTCAATGGACTGCAGTTGGGTGTGCTGCTGTTTTTGTTGGCTGCCGGACTGACGCTGGTTTTCGGCATCATGGATTTTATTAACCTCGCCCATGGTGCGTTCTATATGGTGGGCGCGTTTATCTGTGCCACGCTGGCGATCTGGTTTGATTCGTTTCTGATCGCGGTCCTTCTGGCGGTGCCGATAACATTTGCGATCGGTGTAGTGGTGGAACTGGGCGTCGCGCGCCAGTTATATCAGGCGGACCACCTGGAGCAGATTCTCGCGACCTTCGGACTGATACTTATTGCTGACACTCTCGTGCAGATGATCTGGGGTCCTGAAGGAATGACTTTTGCGCTTCCTGAGGTTCTCAATGGCCAGGTTCAGCTTCTTTACGGCGTTGAATTTCCGGTCTACCGGGTTTTAATCATATCGGTAGGCTTGCTGGTAGCTCTGGCACTTTACCTAGTGGTGAGTCATACCCGAACCGGCATGCTGATTCGGGCCGGAGCTTCCAACCGGCGGATGGTAGAGGCCCTCGGTGTCGATATCCGGATGTTGTTTACGCTGGTGTTCGCCGCTGGCGCTGCGATGGCGGGTCTTGCCGGATTGATGATTGCTCCGATTACCGAAGCCAGTATCGGTATGGGGAATGAGATCTTGATCGTGGCGTTTGTTGTGATCGTGATTGGCGGTATCGGCTCGGTACAGGGTGCATTTTTTGGCGCAATGCTTGTGGGGTTGATCGATACGCTTGGGAGAGCATTTCTGGACGACCTGTTGGGGCTGGTCTTGTCCCATCAGGCTGCGGAAACGTCGGCGCCGGCCATTTCAGCGATGCTGATCTATATCTTAATGGCCGTTATTTTGTATTTTCGCCCGCAAGGTCTTTTCGGGGTGCGCGCCTCATGACCCTAAGGTCCGGAGGATGGCTCGCCGGAGTAGCACTGCTGGGCGCGCTCCTGCTTCCGGTCTGGGTGGTCTATGCCAGGGAGCCTTTTGTGCTGGACGTGGTTACCCGACTGATGATCCTGGCGATCGCAGCGAGTAGCCTGAATCTGATTCTGGGTTACAGCGGAATGGTCAGCTTAGGACACGCCGTCTTTCTCGGGATAGGCGCTTATGCTGCCGGAATTCCTGCTTACTATGAACTGAACAATGGATGGCTGCAGTTGGCAGCGGCCTTGGGGGCATCCGGAATCTTCGCACTGCTGACGGGCCTCGTGTGCCTTCGCACCCGTGGGGCTTACTTCATCATGATTACGCTAGCCTTTGCCCAGATGATGTATTTCATCTTTGTCAGTATCGAAGAATACGGTGGCGATGATGGCCTGGTTATCTATTCGCGCAGCGAAATGGGATTTGGCGTCGATCTCAACGATAACGTACAGCTCTATTTCCTGGTGCTCTTCTGTCTTGCTGCGGTTTTGAGCTTCATGCGCCGCTTAACTCAGTCAGACTTTGGCCAGGTGATCAGAAGTATCAAGATCAACGAGGCACGCATGCAGGCACTTGGATTTGCAACCTTCCAGTATCGGTTGGTGTGCTACGTTATTTCAGGCATGGTCTGCGGCCTCGCGGGCTGGTTGCTGGGCAATTTCACTGGATTTATCAGTCCGGAAATGATGGATTGGACCCGCTCCGGTGAACTTATTGCCATGGTACTTCTGGGCGGCGCTGCAACGGTAGTCGGACCGCTGCTCGGTGCCGGTGTCTTTATCGGGGTGGAGACATTGCTGCCAGAAATCACGGTGTATTGGCATCTGTACCTCGGTATTTTGTTGATCATCGTTGCTAAATTTGGCCGCGGTGGTTTACTCGGCTGGTGGTCGCAGTGGCGACAGGGTTCGCGCTGATGACCAATGTACTTGAAGCACAGTCGATCAACCGAACTTTCGGCGGCATCCATGCAGTCGTTGACGTCAGCCTTTGTCTCGTCAGCGGCGAGATCCGGGCAGTGATCGGACCCAACGGTGCGGGCAAGACTACTCTGGTGGGCCTTCTTGCAGGAAGCCTTAAGCCCGATAGTGGCGAGATCTGCCTGGCTCAGCAGGATGTGACCGACTTGTCGGTCCATGAGCGTGTCAAGCTCGGACTGGGGCGGACGTTTCAGATTACCAGCCTGTTCCCGGCGCTCTCAGTATTTGAGAACATCGCGATCGCGGTACAGGGGTGCCAGGGGCACTCATTCCGCTTCTGGCATCCCGCCAATCGTAAATCAGAGCTGATCGATCGGGCTCGCGAACTCGCTCAAGAAATGGGCCTTGCTGAGGATATAGATACCCGGGCTGAAGCGTTATCGCATGGCAAGCATCGGTTACTGGAACTCGCGATGGCGCTGGCAGCGAATCCGTCGGTATTGCTCCTGGATGAACCCGCTGCCGGGCTCGGAGTTGAGGAAACCCAGAACCTGATTTTGATACTTGAGCGCATTAAGGCAGATGCCGCTATTTTGCTGGTTGAGCATGATATGGATGTCGTTTTTTCGGTCGCCAACGAGATCACCGTAATGGTCGATGGCGGCATCATTGCGACGGGCAGTCCAGACGATATCCGGAACAACCAACACGCGCAGCGGGCCTACCTAGGCGAACCAGGGCCAGGGGATGCTTGAGGTACGTCATCTGACTGCTTTTTACGGAAACAGTCAGGCACTGTTCGATGTCCGACTCTCCGTCGGCAGAGGAGAGATGGTAACCCTTCTTGGTCGCAACGGAATGGGAAAAACCACAACCGTGAACTGCATCATGGGCTTGCTGTCCTCGGCAGAAGGTGTCATAGAGTTCGACAATCGCAATCTCAAGGGTTGTGCCAGTCATCAGGTCGCACAATCAGGTATTGGGATTGTTCCAGAAGGGCGGGGGATTTTTCCTAACCTAACCGTGGATGAACAGTTACACGCCTTTGCGGCCGTACGAGGCTCAGATCTAAAGACCTGGACCGCGCAGGGTGTTCTTGAGTTGTTTCCGAATCTGGCGAAGCGTCGGAACAGTTTTGGCAACCAGCTATCCGGGGGTGAGCAGCAGATGCTCGCTATTGGCCGGGCACTTGTGACCAATCCGATTCTGTTGATCCTCGATGAGGCAACCGAAGGATTGGCGCCGCTGGTACGTCAGGAGATCTGGCGGTGTCTTGAACAGTTAAAGCGCGAGGGACTGTCGATCCTGGTGATCGACAAGAATTTTTCAGATCTTGCGCGAATTGCGGATCAACATTTCATTGTTGAGAAGGGGCGGACAGTTTGGTCTGGCAATTCAACCGCGTTGCGGGCAGATGCCTCGATCAGGACCCGTTATCTGGGTCTTTAATCCGAGTTGTTTAGCGTCGATTTCGAATACCAAATCAAGCTCGGCATGATGGTTCCTTGGTCCCGCGCATCGGGGCCGAAGCTATAATCCAAGCCATCGATAGGATCATGTGCCGGACGATATCGGGTAGATGTCGGGTAGATGTCGGGTAATAGTGGAGTGAATGGATGAAAAAATCCGTAGCGGTCGCGCTCGTGTTGCTACTCAGCGTGGCCCTCTGGATCGGATCGGGCTTCCTGTCTGATTCAAAGCCGCCTATGCCTGCAGAGACCGCCTCCACGGCCTCTGCAGGGCTTTTGCATCCGCCGTCTGTGCAGGTAGAGACCTTGCGGGCGGGCTCGGTTGCTCAGGTGTTGCAGCTGATGGGTGTGACGGCGCCCAGACGTCAGGTTCACGTGCCTGCTCAGACCAAAGGCGCAATCGTTGCGCTAACGGTGAAAACCGGTGCCCGGGTCGATGAAGGGCAACTGCTGGCACGGATTGACATCGGTGACCGAAAAGCGCGATTGCGAGAGGCGCAGGCACTGTTGGCACAGCGTGAAGTTGAGTATCAGGCGGCAACCCAGCTTTCAAAGAAAAATCTGCAGTCAGCAACAGAGTTAACTCGCACCCAGACCTCGCTGGACTCGGCGCGGGCATCGCTAGCCGCTATCCGCCTGGATATACACAGGACTAAAGTGGTTGCGCCATTTGCGGGGGTCGTAGAGCAGCGCTTTGCTCAGATCGGTGATTATCTTGATGTGGGGCACAGCGTGTTCAGACTGCTGGATCTTTCAAAGATAAAAGTCCAGGGACAGATCGCTGAACGCGAGGTCTCACGTTTGCGCCTCGGTATGCCTGCAGACCTCACCCTCGTTGATGGACAGCGGCTCTCCGGAGAGGTCACCTTTATCTCGCGGGCGAGCGACAGCGCGACCCGCACCTTTCTCGTCGAAGTCACCGCAGGTAATCCGGATCTGTCGATCTCAGCAGGAATGACGGCGAAGATCACGCTCAGTCTCGGCGACCGGCGAGGCCATCGTCTCAGCCCAGCAGTACTGACACTGGACGATGGAGGTCAGGTTGGGGTTAAGATCATTGACGACAGCGCCACAGTGCGTTTTGTTCCCGTGGAGTTGATTGCTGACAGTCCTGAGGGAATGTGGCTGGGCGGTTTGCCTGAGACGGTCGAGTTGATCACTGTGGGCCATGAGTTTGTGTCAACGGGACAACGGGTCACCGTAAGTCGCGGTGTGCAGTAGCGCCCGCTGACGACGATGTCGATCATCGGCGCCGCATTTGGTTATTCGCGAACGGTCCTGGCCGTTCTGCTGTTCATCCTGATCGCCGGGTCGATCGCTTATCAGGATATTCCCAAAGAGTCTGAGCCCGACATCGACATTCCGATCATTTACGTGACGATGAGTCATGAAGGGATCTCGCCCGAGGACGCCGAGCGATTGCTGATTCGACCCATGGAGCAGGAACTCAAGTCGATCGAGGGCATCAAAGAGATGCGGTCCACGGGGTATGAAGGTGGTGCGAATGTGCTACTCGAGTTCGATGCGGGCTTTAATTCCGATGCAGCGCTGAGAGATGTCCGCGAGGGGGTTGATCTTGCCAAAGGAAATCTGCCGATGGCAACTGATGACCCTGAGGTGCACGAGGTCAACTTCAGCCTATTCCCGGTTGTTGTAGTCATCCTTTCTGGTGTTGCGCCTGATCGTGCACTGTACCGGCTTGCCCGGGAACTCAAGGATCAGATCGAGGGAATCGGCCAGGTCCTCGAGGTCAATATTGCGGGCAATCGCTCTGAAGTCGTAGAGGTGATTGTTGACCCGTTGAGGCTCGAGAGTTATGGACTAGATCCTGCACTGGCTGCGGCGACCGTGAAGAGTTCAAACATGTTGGTTGCGGCCGGTGTGCAGGACACTGGCAAGGGCCGGTTTTCGATTAAGGTTCCCGGACTCTTCGAGAGTATCCGAGATATCGCGGATCTACCGGTTTTGGTGGATGGCGATGCGGTGGTCTCAGTCCGAGATATTGCCGAGGTGCGCAGAACCTTTAGAGATCCAACGAGCCTCGCTCGGGTCAATGGGAAAACGGCCGTCGCACTTGAGGTGTCAAAACGTTCCGGAGAGAATGTCATTGAGACCATAGAGCAGGTCCGTGCAGTCGTTAACAACAAGCAGGCGCAGTGGCCCCAGACTCTGCGTGAGACGGTTAAAGTCAGTTACTCGCAGGATCGTTCGGATCAGATCCGGACAATGCTCAATGATTTACAGAACAGTGTCATCAGTGCAGTTATTCTGGTGATGGTCGTGGTGATCTCCGCTTTGGGAGTCCGCAGCGGGCTGTTGGTCGGTATTGCGATTCCCGGATCATTTCTGACAGCACTATTGACACTCTTTTTGCTCGATGTGTCTCTCAATATTGTGGTGCTGTTCAGTCTGATTCTGGCCGTGGGCATGCTGGTGGACGGCGCTATTGTAGTCGTCGAGTTTGCAGACCGTAAGCTGAGCGAAGGGCTGCCACGGCGTAGGGCTTACCTACAGGCCTCGAGGCGGATGGCGGCACCGATTATCGCGTCCACAGCGACGACCTTGGCAGCATTCCTGCCTCTGGTGTTCTGGCCTGGCGTGGTGGGGGAGTTCATGAAATTTCTCCCGATGACTGTGCTCATTACGCTTATTGCCTCATTACTGATGGCGCTTATTTTTGTTCCTACGGTCGGCTCCTTGATCGGAAAAAAGACCACTATCAGTGAGCGCGCACAGCGGGCCTTGCTTGCTGGTGAGCAGGGTGAGCTAGATAACGTCGATGGCTTCACCGGTCGCTATCTGTCTTTGCTGAAGGGCGCTGTTAAACGACCTGGCTCGGTGCTGATCTCAGCGGTCGGCATATTGATCGGCGTGTTCTTTCTCTACGGCGCCATCGGCCCAGGGGTTGAATTCTTTCCCGACGTAGAACCTGACAATGCCCAGATTCAGGTACGGGCACGGGGCAATCTTTCAATCTCGGAGCAGGACGAGATTATGCGTGCCGTCGAGCGACGTGTACTGGATGTGGGGGGAATCCGTACCTTCTATACCCATGTGGGCGCAGACAAGAACAATGAAGAAGCAGAAGATATTGTCGGGTCAGTGTCGCTCGAATTCGCTGACTGGCGTCTGCGCCCGCGGGTCAGCGAGATCTTCCAAACTCTGGACCGAAGATTGCAGGATTTGTCTGGCGTCATCATCGATCTTCGGAAAGAAGAAGGTGGACCTGCTGACGGGAAAGCCCTGCAGTTGCAGCTCTCTTCCATCTATCCGGAGTTACTCGATGATGCTGCGGCCAAAGTCAGGGCGCAGTTCGATGAGATGGCAGGCCTCAACAGTATTGAGGACTCCCGTCCGCTTCCCGGCATTGACTGGACGCTCGCCGTAGATCGCGCTCAGGCAGCGAAATACGGTATCGATATCAGCGGAATCGGCAACATGATCCAGATGACGACCGGGGGGTACAAGCTTGGCGAATATCGTCCGGATGACAGTGAGGGCGAGATCGATATCAGGGTACGTTTCCCAACGATCGACAGGACGGTGACCGGTCTTAACGCAGTCAGGATCAATACGGCGTCGGGCGCGGTTCCGGTGTCAAACTTCGTCAAGCGTGAGGCACGCCAAAAAACGGGTATGGTCAAACGCGTCGATGGCCTGCGTGTCATTACCGTAAAAGCAGACGTCGATGACGGCGTATTGGCGGATGACAAATTGCGTGAACTGCAGGGATGGCTCAAGCAGAGCCCTCTTGACTCCCGGATTCAGGTCGATTTCAAGGGCGAGGACGAAGAGCAGGCGAAAGCGCAGGCCTTTCTAGGCAAGGCGTTTCTCGTTGCACTGTTTCTGATGGCCTTGATATTGGTCACTCAGTTCAACAGTTTCTATCAGGCGGCACTGATTCTATTTGCGGTTGTTATGTCCACTGTAGGTGTGTTGATCGGTTTGATTGCGACGCAATCACCCTTTGGAATCGTTATGAATGGGATTGGGGTGATTGCCCTGGCTGGGATCGTAGTGAACAACAATATCGTACTGATCGATACCTATGCCCGCCTTCGGGAAACGGTCAAAGATCCAGTCGAGGCGGTTTTGCGCACAGGGGTACAGCGTCTGCGCCCTGTGTTGTTGACCACCGTCACCACAGTCTTAGGTCTGATGCCTATGGTGTTTGGCATCAATATCGATTTTTTCACCCGGGAGGTCACACAGGGGGCTCCGTCTACTCAATGGTGGACGCAACTGTCGACATCAATTGTGTTTGGTCTGAGTTTTGCCACCATTCTTACGCTGGTGGTTACCCCAAGCGCGCTGGTTCTGCAGGCAAACGTTTCGACATGGTGGGCGGGTCGGCGTCAGAAACAGATAGCACCCACCTGATCTGACAGCGACGAGTGCGCGCCGCTTAACGGGATTTGGCCCGAGCCCAGGAGTCCCGCAAGCCGACGGTGCGGTTGAAGACGGTGACCAACTCGGTACTGTCCTGGTATACACAGAAGTAACCCAGCCGTTCAAACTGAAAGACGGTGCCGGGTTTTGCCTGCGCAAGGCTTGGTTCAACTTGAATATCATCAAGCGTGGTGAGCGACGTTGCGTTCAAGGTACTGTCCAGATCGTCCTCAGATGAGAACCGGGGTTCAGGGTCGGAAAACAAAGGCTCATAGAGTCTTGCTTGTGCCTTTATGCTGTGCCGGGCGGATACCCAGTGAATGGTACCTTTAACCTTGCGGCCGTCGGGCGCATTACCGCCACGGCTTTCAGGATCATAGGTGCAGCGGATCTCGGCAACGTTCCCCGATGCGTCGCGAACGACGTCTGTGCAGGTAACGAGATAAGCATAACGGAGCCTTACCTCCCGCCCGGGTGCGAGTCGAAAGAATTTCTTCGGCGGATCTTCGAGAAAGTCATCTTGTTCGATATAGAGTTCCCGACAAAAAGGCAGCGGACGTTCGCCCTGTGACTCATCTCCCGGGTGATTGAGAGCGGTCAGGTCTTCCTCCTGATCTTCAGGATAATTCTCGATCACCAGTTTCAGCGGCCGGGTTACCGCAAAAGCTCTCGGGGTGCCAGGATCAAGCGCTGCGCGGACACAGTTCTCAAGAACACTGAGTTCGACATTCTGCTGGTTGCGGGTGACACCGATACGCGTGCAAAAATCGACTAGAGCTTCCGGGGGATAACCTCTGCGCCGCATACCCGATAGCGTTGGCATGCGGGGATCATCCCAGCCGCTGACGACGTTCTGCTCAACAAGAATCGTGAGGAGTCGCTTGCTGACG
>PVBE012615007.1_pt1 | contig 12626 bp, 9 predicted proteins | sample 1631181 | NCBI WGS metagenome assembly PVBE01 (sample SAMN08397723, study PRJNA350692) | Marine metagenome, whole genome shotgun sequencing project. | isolation source: water | place: Pacific Ocean | collected 2012-04 | reverse complement strand
CATCAGTGCGGCGATCCTGGAATACGCAAGGTGCCTGAAGAACCATCCGGAACAACCCCGGGTGCTCGAATGCTACGGTCGGTTCCTGACCGGACAGAAGGGCAAGGAGCGTCAGGCTCTGGGGCATCTGTCGAATGCGGCGATCGTCACCTTGAATCGCGGAGGAGTCCCTTCTTTCGATCTCCTCAAGAGCGTATGCGCCCTTGCGCACTCCCAGCCCGGCGAGGCTCCGACCCTGCTGGCGGGAGGAAAGCTGATCTACAAGCACTGGCCCAAGTCCAGGCACTGGGCGCATTACTACCTGGGCAAGTACTGGGAGATACACGCAATCATGACCCGGGATTCCGACGTGCGGAACGGCGACAAGGTGGTCGGCAGGGTCAGGCGGTTCGAGCGGTTCGAGAAACTCCAGGACAAACCAGGCTGGATCAGAATCAAATTCAACAGGCAAGGCGCCCCAGTATCCGGATGGGTGTCGAAGGCCGACACCAGATCCATTACCTCTCTGGCCACGGCGCATTTTCTCGCCAGCGATCGCACCTACGAACTGAATTACGGGAAGAAACAGAACCTGTCGGACAAATCACCACGCCAGGCGATATCGGCTCTGGATGTGGTCGATCTGGTCCAGTCGAACTACGGTCCGGGTCTCTTTGCCGAGACGCTCGACCACGCCAGCCTGGCGTTTGTGCTCTCGCCGCAGCGGATCGGCCTGTTCAAGAAGATGCGGTTTCCGCCCTGGGCGACATACTTCCTGTCGGCAAGGATTCTCCGGGATCAACTCAGTGGCGGCCAGAGCCTCGGAAGTCTGATCAAAATCATTCCTCCGGCAAAGCTCCAGGAGGACACCCACGGCATGCACGGAGCCTATTCTTTCGAGAACACAGGGGAGATACCCCTGATGTCGGTCACGGTCAAGAGAATGTACCTGGACAAGAACAACCGTGTGCTCTGGTCGGTCCGAAGTGAGCTTCGCGCTTCGGATCCGGTCTTCATGCCCCGCCGAACCAAATCGCTGCATTTCTGGTACGACACCTGGGCGACTTTGAAGAAGGCCGGCGTCTCCGAAAAGGACGTCAAGAGAACCTCCCTGGCGGTTGTCTCGGCGCGCAACGCAACGTTCCTCTGGAAACTGAAATTGGAGCACGTCCTCCAGGACAAACAGGGATATCACTTCGCGATTGCTAATCGTTCATCCTTCAGCATCAGCAATCCGACAGTGCTTATGAACTACGTTGACGTCAAGGGCAAGCCGATCCTTAATCCCAGGACTCGCGCAGGAATCTCTGACTCGCGAGTGGTCAGTATTAACATCCAACCTGGCGCCAAAAGCCAGCGACTGACGGTAAAACAGTGGACAGACCGCAATCACCTGGCGAGCCTGGGAATCGCCGGAGACACGAGAGTTTTCCTGCAGCCCATTATTGTCGATGCGGTCCCATCGCTTAGGTAATACTATGCCGGCTGAACTTAACCAATGACTCTGAGAATCGAGGTTTAAAATGAAGAGACTTTTACTTACGCTTCTTGTGTGCGGATTCATCATAGCCGCAGGATGCACCGAAAATGCGAAGCCGGCGATACAAGTCAACGGCCAATCGGCGATATCGCAAGCTGCTCTCACGCATGTGGTGACCACTGACACCGTTTACTACATGAGCGGCCCGCAGCAGGCTCGCCCGCCGGAGGGTAAATTCAAAGCCGGCACGAAAGTAACTCTGGTTCAGAAGGCCGGAAGCTATTCGGTGGTTCGCTCGGCCGGCGGCGTGCAGGCGTACGTTTCGACCGCCTCGCTTAAAGCGATCGAGAAGTGATCGGAGCCTGCTTCACCGCGGGCAGTCGGGGTCAGCTCATACCTTATTGATTGCACAGCACTTACCGTCACTACGGCTTATGGCGTCTCAGGCTTGTTGGACGGCTGGGGGCTTTGCGTGTCGGCGGCGATTGTTGGTAAAGGGCTGTTTTACGGTCTATTTCGAGACAAATTCGGGAATTCATTTGGTCATTTGGGATTATCGTGGTACACTCGTATTTAATTGGAAGGTGTGCTCAGTCAATTGCGCGCTGCTTGCTCGCAGCCCGCGGCTCACTGCTCGTAGTTTTTTGCTCAAGACAATTCCTGCAAAGGAATGGATGGAGGCCGTTATGACACTTGCTCGAATTATCGTGCGCCGACGCATTGTCTGCGCTTTGACTTTGGCTTTAGCGCTTACCCTTGCCGCCGGAACAGCCCATGCAGTTCCCGTTCCGGTCGACGGCTCGATCATAGTAAGCGCCTTCAGCACGAGCATGAATGGGCTGGATCTCGCCTCCAGCACGCAGTTTACTCCCCTATCGCCAGCGCCGCTAACGATGTTCATGTTCAGCGGAACCGGTGATCTGACGGCGATAACCGATATGACCATCGCTACGGCATCGGGGCCTCTGGACACAAACACCCCCATTCCGTGGACGTTCTCCACCCCCGAAGGGACTTGGGAAACCGTTATGTTCGATATGGACATCTCGGATCTCGGCACGGGGTACCTGGACTTCTTCCTGACAGGCACTTACACGCCTGACGGGGCCGGTCCGCTGGCCCATCTGGCGCCCGCATCGGCCGAGCTGCGCATCTCGCTGAACCAGAGCGGTCCGGTTGTAAGCTGGGGCGGCTCGATGACAATGACAGGCCCGGTGATTCCCGAACCGGCGACTATGTCGTTGCTGGGTCTCGGCGGTTTGGCGCTGCTGCGTCGAAAACGCCGAAAATAAGCCTTTTCCCAAACGCATTACTCCAAACCCCGTCGCCTTAGGGCGGCGGGGTTTTTCTATGCGCTCCGACCGATTCGATCGATGCAACTGCTTTTGGCGAATATTCTTAGTTAAAGATCCGCCCTATGCCAGCCGACGTTACTTAAAAGTCCCTTGCCAGGCTGGCTGGCAAGTACTGCCGGCTCGACTCGCTTCACTGCTCATAATTCAGAACATTCCAAAAGAGGAATGACGGAGGTCCAGATGAAACTCACTGGCACACTGGCGATACTGATGCTGATCCTCACCTTAACCGTCCCGGTCGGAACCGCTCAGGGCGATCCGATCGAAGGATCAACCTCCCTCAGCGCCCAGTGGGCCACGATAAACGGACCGGATCTCGCCTCGAGCACGATATTCACGCCCTGGGCCATGACGGGCTTTGACCCGGGGCTGGGCCAGTTCACCTTCGGGCCCGGAGCCTTGACCATGGTCGGCGGGTCTGGAGACTTTACGACGATGCCCTTTGATTTCGTAACCGCAGACCCGCTTGACATCAACAACGGAGTCGGCTGGACGTTCAGCAGCCTGACCGGCGACTGGACCACCGATTCGTTCACGATGGACGACTCCCAGGTCGACGACGGGTATATCGATTTCTTCCTGACCGGCATATTCGCGCCGAACCCAAACGGAGCCCTGGCGCCATTCGAGCCTTCAATCGCCGAAATGCGTATTTCGCTTAACCGGACCGGTTCGTCGGTAAGCTGGACCAGCACAATGAACATGACCCCCGAGCCGGCGACAATGTCGCTGCTGGGACTGGCTTCACTGGCGTTGCTCCGCAGGCGACGTAGAAAATAGGGCTGTCACTCACGCAAAAGTTCAAACCCCGTCGCCTCCCGGGCGGCGGGGTTTTTCAATGTTCCAACGCAAATCACCGCCACCGGCGCAGCGAGAATGTCAATTAACGATTGTCCCGCAGATCACAGTTTCGTAGGCTCAACCGTGCGAGGCAATTGGCGACGATCCGCTTCGTTTTAATCAATGTCGCAGGAGGCCAGAGGCCCGAAAGAACGTATGAAGAATATATTAGAAAAACTGTTCATCGCCGCATGCGTTCTGGCCTGCCCGGCCGGGGCGCTTGGTGCTGTTACGCTTCCGGCGATCTTCGGCGACAAGATGGTCCTGCAACGTCAACTGCCCCTGCCGATCTGGGGGACCGCCGAGCCCGGTGAGAAGATATCGGTATCCTTCGCCGGTCAGGACATTGCGACTGTCGCCGATGACCAAGGCAAGTGGATAATCAAGCTCAAACCGCTGAAGACATCCAGAACCGAGCGGACAATGACGATCAAGGGCTCCAACACCGTCACGTTTTCCGGCGTCCTGGTCGGCGAGGTGTGGCTTTGCAGCGGGCAATCGAACATGGCCGGGAAGTTCGTCAAATCCAAAGGCCGCTCGATAGACCCCAGAGCATTCAAGCAGGATCTTTCCAGATTCAGGTTCTCCGCCAGGCAAGGTTGGATGTCTTTGACTCCCAGGTCGCAAAAGTTGCTGAGTTGCGTGGCGTACTACTTCGGGATCGAGCTTTACCGGAAGCTGGATATTCCAATCGGTCTGATCCAGCGATACAACTCCGGCACGCCGATCCAGACCTGGATGCCGAAAGACGCCGCCGAACTGATCCGCAAGAAGCTGAACATACCGCAGGGCTGGAATAATGCTCACCCGATGCAACTCCCAGGCTTCCAGTTCAATGACAAGATCGCCCCGATCGTGCCGATGGCGTTTCGCGGGGTTATATGGTACCAGGGCGAGCGGAACGCCAAATCCCAAACCGGATGGGAATACGGCGACCTGCTGAGCTTCCATATCAAGACCTGGCGGGACCTGTGGGCCAAACGAGCAGGGATCGAACTGCGAAAGTTCCCGTTCTACTACGTGCAGGTTCCCACCCAAGAGTCTCCGGTTGATGCCGAATGGCCCTGGCTCAGGGACGCCATGCGAAGGGCGCTTGACACTACCGAAAACACGGGCATGGCGATTTTCTACGATTACGGACCGAGCCTGCATCCGGAAAACAAGCAGCCCGCGGGCAAGCGTCTGTCGCTCTGGGCGTTGGCGAAAGACTACGGGAGGGATAAGCTCGTTCATTGCGGACCGCTGCTGGACAAAGTGCTGATTAAGAAAGGTAAGGCGGTCTTGACCTTCAAGCATGTCGGCGGCGGACTGAGAAACGCTTCGGGCGGCAAGCAGCTCAAGTTCTTCGAGATCGCCGCCAGAGACGGAAAGTATGTTCCCGCCGAGGCGATAATTGAAGGGGCGAACGTGATTGTTCAGAACCCGAAGGTGGCGAAACCCGTTTACGTTCGATACCTTTTCAGGAAACCAACGCCAAACGCGGAAGTCAGCCTGATCAACGCTGAAGGCCTGCCCGCATCGTCATTCATGACCGATGATTTCAAGCCGCCCCGCCCCGCCGTCGGAGCCAAGGCCCCGCCAAAACGTGAACATCGCGCCGGAGACAAAAAATGAACCGTCGAGATTTTCTGAAAACCCTCGGCGTCGGGTCCGTAGCGTGCGGACTGCCCCGAGCCGTGCGGGCCGCCGATTCGCAGAGCAAAACCAGACCCAACGTGGTGCTGATATTCGTTGACGATCTCGGCTACGGCGATGTCGGCTACCACGGTACGTGCGATGTGCCCACGCCGCATATCGACTCGATTGCATCGAAGGGAATGCAGTTCTCGACCGCCTACGTAACCGCCGCTGTCTGCGGGCCTTCTCGGGCCGGCCTCCTTAGCGGGCAGTATCAGCAGCGATTCGGATTCGACGACAATCCCGGTCCGTTCACCCAAACGCCCGAGGTCCGGGTCGGCACGCCGACGAGCACGCCGAACATCGCCGAGCGGTTCAAGGAGCTGGGCTACACCACCGGAATGGTGGGCAAGTGGCACGAGGGCGACGACGAGAAATTCCAGCCGCACAAACGCGGGTTCGACGAGTACTTCGGCTTCAATAACGGGGCGGCGGAGTATTTCATCAGGGATAACCCCAAGGGTCGCCTGGTGCGAAACGGCAAGCCGGTCAAGCGCGAAGATGAATACCTGACCGACGCGTTCGGACGGGAGGGCTCCGCGTTCGTCCGCAAACACAAGAACCGCCCGTTCTTCTTTTACGCCTCGTTCAACGCGGTCCACGGACCGCTCCAGGCGCCGAAGAAGGATATCGCCGCCGCGCCGAAGAACCGCGACCGCAAGCGTCGAATAATGGCGGCGATGCTGGCGTCGCTTGACAAGAATATCGGACAAATTCTCAGCGCTGTCGACGACTGCAAACTCGACTCGAAGACGCTGGTGATCTTCTGGTCCGACAACGGCGGCAAGCCGCCGGGCAACCGCTCGCTCAACACGCCGCTGCGCGGAATGAAGGGTCAGTATTACGAAGGCGGTATCCGCGTACCGGCGTGCATGAAATGGCCCGGAGTAATACCCGCCGGCCGGCGATACGACCACCCGGTAAGTACGCTGGATGTCATGCCGACCGCCCTGTCAGCCGCCGGAACTGAGATCTGCCCGAACTGGAAGCTCGACGGTATCGACCTGCTGGGCTTTCTTCGCGACAAGAAGAAAACTCAACCGCCCCGAATGTTGTTCTGGCGACAGCTTTACCACTGGGCGGTCCGCGATAGCGAATGGAAACTGCTGAAAAATCGCCAGGACAAACGCCCGCAACTGTTTCGCATCGCAAAAGACAAGTGCGAGAAGAACGACCTGTTCGACAAGCACCCCGACGTGGTCAAACGCCTGACGAAAGCTTACGCGAAATGGTCCGCCGGCATGATGAAGCCGCAGTGGGGATGGCAACCGGGGATCTGCGGGAAGAAGTTCGGCGAAACGAAATAGAAAGGGAGAAACGATGACAAAGTATTTGTCGGCCGCATGCGCGGCGTTGGCGATCTGTCTTTCGGCGGTGTCGGTCGCCGAAAAACTGGATCACGACCCAGCCGCGATCAAGAAGGCCGCCGAAAGCGTAGCCAACGCAGCCCCCAAAGCAAAAACCGACCCCAACCGCCCGATCTACCACTACATGCCCGCGGCCCGTTGGATGAACGATCCCAACGGCGCGTTCTTCGCCGACGGGTGGCACCACGTGTTCCACCAGTTCAACCCGTACGGAAACGGATGGGGCAACATGCACTGGGCCCACGCCCGAAGCCGCGACAACGTGACCTGGGAACGCTTGCCGATCGGCGTGTGGCCTTCAACCGAGAAAGGCGAGGACCACTGCTACTCCGGCAGCGCGGTCCGTGATGGCGACGGTAAGTGGCGGCTCTGGTACACGTCGGTCTCCAAAGTGCGGGAAAAGGACAAGTCCAAAGGGCGCCTGCAGTGGGTCTTCAACGGGCAGATGCAACTGAAGCCCATGGACAAGGACTATATAAAGTGGGGCAAGACCACCGCCGACCCGGTCAACAAACCCAACCTCCCGAACAACATAGACGGATACGCCTGGAACAAGTACATCCGCGATCCGACGTTTTTCACCGCAGGCGGAAAAACCTTCATGCTGCTGGGCATTACCGGCAAGGTCGCACCGATCTACGAGGCCGCCGACAAGGACCTGTCCAAGTGGACCTATCGCGGGACGATGATCGACGACGCGTGGGACTGCCCACAGATGATCCCGTTTAAGACCAAAGCAGGAACAAAGTGGGTCTACGTGAAGTCCAGGGGCGCCCCGCCGAAATATCACGTTGGAACCTTTGACCCCAAGACCGCAAAGTTCACCAGCGAAAGGTCCGGAAAGCTCGACCAGGGCGGGAACTACCACACGATAAGCTTCCTGACCGACGACAAGTCCAGGCACATAACCTACTCGTGGATATGCCGCACCCGGGGCAAGGGCTGGAACAACTGCATGGCGATCCCCCGCGTGATGACGCTGGGAGCCGACGGACATCCCGTGCAAAAACCGATTAGTGAAATGAGCAAACTCCGCGGCGAGAAGACCAGCGTCAAGGATCTGGCCGGATACGAACTTATCAAGGCCGAAGGCGACGCCCTGGAGATCCACGCGGTGTTCGACCACATCGACATAAGCGAGAGCATCCTTCGCGTGCGCCGCTCGAAAGACGGCAAGCGCAGTCTCGACATCAAGTATCGCCGCGGTACGCTTAACGTATTCGGAAGGAAGATCAAGATCGAACCGGAGGGGAAATCCAAGCGTCTGGAACTCCGGGTGTTCTGCGACAAGTCGATCTTCGAGGTCTTCGTCAACGGCGGGAAGAAAACCGTGGCCCACGTGGCGTACCCGCCGGCGGTGGACCTGGGGATCGAAGTATACACCGACGGCACGTGCTCGATCGACGTGTGGAAAATGAAGTCAATCTGGAACAAGTAATAGTGTTGACCTCAGTCGGGTGGAATGCCATTATAATCCCTGAATTAAGGATAAATGTAAGCCAAATTGCCCCTGCTCGATCGCGTTCGGGTTGTCTTTAGTGAGGCCATAGATGACGGAAGACAAAGCTGCTTATAAGATCTGCGGTGTCGGCGAGGTCCTGTGGGACGCGTTCCCCGAAGGCGAAAAGTTCGGCGGAGCCCCGGCGAACTTCACCTGCCACTGCCATTCTCTAGGGGCCGAAACGTACGTTGTTAGCTGCATCGGCAAAGATCAGCGCGGCGAAATGGCTCGCGAATTCCTGGACAATCACGGCGTGAACACCTCGTGCCTCGCCGACAGCGAAACCTGCAAAACCGGCGTGGTGATAGTAACGCTCGACGACCAGGGCAAGCCCGATTACGAGATTAAGGAGGGAGTCGCGTGGGACAATATTCCGCTTACCGACGAGATGATCGCCCTGGCGCCGCAGCTCGATGCGGTATGCTTCGGCTCGCTCTCGCAACGCAACGACATATCGCGAGACACGATCACGAAATTCCTTGCGGCCACTAGACCCGACTGCCTGCGAGTGTTCGACATCAACATTCGCCAGCACTTCTACAATGATGAGATAATCCGCAGCTCACTCCAAACAGCCAACGTCCTTAAACTCAACGACGAAGAGTTGCCGATAGTAGCCCAACTGATCGGAGCCGAAGGCACAGACGAAGAGATCGTCGCGGCGATCATCAAGGAATTCGATCTGAAGCTCGTGGCCCTGACCTGCGGAGAAAAAGGCGCGTTGATGGTCACGCCCGGAGAATCGAGCTTCGCGGCGCCTGAGCCCACGGACGTTATAAACACCGTCGGCGCCGGCGACTCGTTCACCGGGGCGATGATAATGGGGTTCCTGAACGACAAGCCGTTGGACCAGATTAACCGGGAAGCCAACAGACTCGCCGCATATGTATGCACTCAACACGGCGCGGTGCCTCCGCTGCCCGTGTCATTAACGGGATAAAGAAAGGACAAACATGAAACATCAACGTCTGATTTTCTGGTCGATAACCGCCGCTCTTGCCGGCTTCCTCTTCGGCTTCGACACGATCGTAATCTCCGGAGCCGAACGACAGATCCAGAACCTCTGGAAACTCAGCGGATCGCTTCACGGCTGGGCGGTCGGAGCCGCGTTGTGGGGAACCGTGCTCGGCGCCATCTTCGGCGGAATTCCGACCGCAAAGTACGGCCGGAAGAAAACGCTGGTCTGGGTCGGCGTGCTGTACTTCGTGTCGGCCGTCGGTTCCGGCGTCGCCCAGGACGTTTACACGTTCATGATCGCACGATTCATCGGCGGTCTGGGCGTAGGAGCCTCGACAGTCGCCGCGCCGATGTTCATCTCGGAGATATCGCCGGCCGAGAGTCGCGGAAAACTCGCCGGCATGTTCCAGTTCAACATCGTCTTCGGCATCCTGATCGCCCTGGTGTCAAACACCATCTTGAAGTCGATACTGAGCGAGGATATCGCCTGGCGTTGGATGCTGGGCGCCGAAGCGCTCCCCGCCCTGGTCTACACCATCATGTCATTCACGCTGCCGGAAAGCCCGCGATGGCTGATCACGCACGGCGAAAAGCGTGAAGAAGGCGCCGCGGTCTTCCGCCTGATCAATCCCGAATTCAGCGACGAGCAGATCGAAACGCTCGTCACGGAAGTAGAACAGACCAAGGTCGGCACGCAGAAGACCAGCAGTTTCTTCTCCTCGCGGCTTCGTATCCCGATCCTGCTGGCGTTCCTGATCGCGATGTTCAACCAGCTTTCCGGCATCAACATTGTCTTCTACTTCGCCCCGCGACTGCTCGCACTGGCCGGGCTGGAGAACGCAACGCTGTCTGCGGTATCTCTGGGCGCCACTAACCTGATCTTCACATTCGTTGGCCTGTACCTGATCGACAAGATCGGGCGCCGCTCGCTGCTGTATATCGGATCGTTCGGATACATCCTGTCGCTGGGATTCTGCGCGTTCGCATTCCTGTCGAACCCAGCATTCGACGTGGTCTCGAGCTCGATAGAGTTGTCCAACAGCGCAGGCGCGGCGATTACCGCCAAGGAAGGCAAGACGTATATGACCGCCGAAGACAGGGCCGAGACGTACAAGAATTACACCGACGCCAGGGCGGCGCTGATCACGGCCTCACAGAACAAGGGATTCGAAGGCAATCCTGTCGTCATACCCGAAACCGCAGACGAAGCCGCGGTCAAGAAAATCGCAGACGACACCAAGACCGCCGCCGCCGACAAGCTCGGACTGATGAGCCCATTGGTTCTGGTCTGTCTGATCGGCTTCATCGCCGCACACGCCATCGGCCAGGGCGCCGTGATCTGGGTATTCATATCCGAGATATTCCCCAACGATCACCGAGCCGCCGGCCAGGCCCTGGGCAGTTCGACCCACTGGGTCTTCGCCGCCGGCATGGCCACGCTCTACCCGATGGTCGCCGCCGTGGTCTCCACTGGATACATCTTCGGTTTCTTCTGCTTCATGATGGTCCTGCAACTCGTGTGGGTCAAAGTCATGGTGCCGGAGACCAAGGGCATCTCGCTGGAAGATATGTCAAAGAAACTCGGAATCGAATAGCCCAGCGTAAATACTGGCGAAAACGGGCTCCGGCGGGTAATCTGCCGGAGCCCGTTTCACAATAATGCAACCTGTAACAGGAGCTTGTCATGACTCGATATCGCATCATGTTAACGGTTTTGCTGTGTGTTGTTCCGGCGACGTTATCTGCGCCGACCATAGCGGGCGAGACTCTGTACAACGGCATCGTGCTGCCCGATCAGTGGCCGCCATCGGCAAAACATCGCGAGCCCAGGAAGCCCATGGCGGTTCCTTACCTGAAACACCCCCCGGCGGTAATCCCGATTGACGTCGGACGCCAACTTTTCGTCGACGACTTTCTGATCGCCAAATCCACTGTCAAACGGACATTTCACACCGCCCGGCTTCATAAGGCCAATCCCGTGATAAAACCGGACCGCGCCTGGGAGTACAATAGCGGCGGGTGGTTCGCCGCCCCGTTCAGCGGCGGAGCATGGTACGATTCAAAAGACAAACTCTTCAAGATCTGGTACACCGGCGGATATCTGCACGCAAGCTGCCTTGCGACCAGCAAGGACGGCGTCACCTGGAACAAGCCGTTCTTCGACGTGGAAAAGAAGACCAACATCGTAGTGGCGCCGCTCGATCCGAAAGCCAGACGCAGCGTCGACACTACTTCGGTATGGATCGATCACGATGAGACAGATCCAAAGAAACGATACAAGTATTTCGCAACCGAAGCCGGACACATGAGAGGTTGGGCGATGGTCTATCGCACCAGCGCCGATGGCGTTCATTGGACCGGGCCTGTAGCAAAACAAAGGATCGGCGGCGACCGCAGCACGGTGTTCTACAATCCGTTCCGCAAGGTATGGGTTCTCAGCGAACGGGTCGGATGGGGCGGCCGAGCCAGGGCCTACTGCGAAAATACCGATCCTGAGAAACTAATCAACGAAGGCGCCCTGACAAATCGGGGCAAGCGCACCATGTGGGTTTCGGGAGATGATCTTGATCCAACGCACACCGTAAAGGAACTGGCGTGCAAACCCAGCCTGTACAATCTCGACGCCGCGCCGTACGAGAGCCTGATGATCGGGGCTTTCTCAATATGGCAGGGCCCTCACAATGGCGACTGCGGGCGGAAACAGCTCCAGAAGCGAAACGATATTCTGCTGGGCTTCAGCCGCGACGGCTTCCATTGGGACCGCCCGAATCGCAAGAGATTCATCTCCTGCTCCTGGGATGAGAAGAGCTGGCGATTCGGTAATGTTCAATCAGTCGCCTCCGGATGCCTGATCGTGGGCGACAAGCTGCACATCTACTTCTCCGGGCGAGCAAAACCCCGAGTCGGCCTGTACGACACCGAAACATCGAAGACCCAGGGCTGGGACAAAGACGGCGCCACGGGCCTGGCGATACTCCGCCGCGACGGTTTTGCCTCCATGGACGCAGGCGACACAACCGGAACGCTGACGACCCGCCCGGTAACGTTCAAAGGCAAACACCTGTTCGTAAACGCAGACTGCCCCAAGGGCGAAATCAGAGTCGAACTCCTGGACGAAGCGGGCAAGGTCATCGCCCCGTTCAGCGCCGCAAACTGTAAGCCGCTGTCGTGCGACAAGACCCTGGCGGCGATTACGTGGACTAAAGGCGACCTGTCGACGCTGGCCGGTAAGACCGTGCGATTCCGCTTCAGCCTGAAGAACGCCAGGCTCTATTCGTTCTGGGTGAGCCCCGACAAGTCGGGCGCCAGTTACGGATACGTATCGGCCGGCGGTCCGGGCTTCACCGGCGCAACTGACACCGTCGGCAGCGCCGCCTACTAACCCGATGCGAACTCCGGAGTAAGAGAATAAGCGTTGAACCGCTACTTTGCGGGCGCTTTGCGGAGAGTTGTCCGCCAGTTGGGATCCT
>PVBE010414311.1_pt1 | contig 12626 bp, 7 predicted proteins | sample 1631181 | NCBI WGS metagenome assembly PVBE01 (sample SAMN08397723, study PRJNA350692) | Marine metagenome, whole genome shotgun sequencing project. | isolation source: water | place: Pacific Ocean | collected 2012-04 | reverse complement strand
GGAGTACAACACCATCCGACCGCACAGTGCGCTGGGCTATCGTCCGCCCGCCCCAGAGGCCCTCACGCGAGTGCCCGTTGGTAGGCTAGATATGAGCTTCGCTCTCTCTTAACAATTGGAACGACCATAGGGGGCGGGTCAATCGAGACGGCGTTGACACTCCGGCTGGTCTTCCGGTTGCCACTACGCCAAGCGGAAGGCTTCTTGCGGTCGGTGCTGGCATAGATGGGTGTCGATCTCGAGACCCCCGACCACACCACACTCTCTCGGCGGAGTCAGCGACTGGAGGTTTCGTGCTCCCGCATCAGCGCCCACGGTTCCATCGATCTGGTCGTCGACAGTACGGGACTCGCGATCGTGGGCGAGGGGGAATGGGCCGCTGCGAAACACGGCCAGCGCGGCTGGAAGAAGCTCCATCTCGGTGTCGACCAATCGGGAGCGATCATTGCCCACGCCTTGACCGAGTCGACGGTCGATGACGCGACGACTGGCATCGGGTTGATCGCGGCGGTCGACGACGACATTGCACGCGTTACGGCGGACGCGGCGTACGACACGATCGCCTTCTACAATGCCGCAGTTACGCGTGGCGCGACCGTCGTGGTCCCGCCGGACAAGACGGCACGTGTGTCTCGACGGAGACCACGGTCGAGGGCTCGAGATCGCACGGTCACGGCGGTGAAGGCAATCGGACGCCGCCGGTGGAAAAAGGCGTCCGGCTACCACCGGCAGGCTCGCGTGGAGAACGCCATCTTCAGGCACAAGTCGATCATCGGAGACCGGCTTCGTGCTCGGCACTTGAAGGCACAGAAAACCGAATCGGTGACCGCGTGCAACATCCTGAATCGCACGACTGAGCTCGGTCGGCCAGCTTCGTTCGCGATCGGGTCGTGACGTCATTGGGTCGGGGCAGTTGTTGCGACTCTCGGGTTCATGCAACAACGCCCCGCTGTCCCGTCAGGACGGCAGTCTGAGCGCGATGAGTGACGGCGCCTCACCACCGACCGTCACACCGATGTATTGTCGCCCGTCCAGCATGTAGGTCATCGGCGTGCCGATCGCGCCGCCCGGCAGGTCGACGGACGCGCGGACCTGCCCGGTCGCCTTGTCGTAGGCGACCAGACGTGGGCCCCCGTCGGTTCCGCCAGCGCTCAGCGAGTAGATGAGCAGCGTGGCCGTCAGCAACGGACCGTTCCGGCTGGCATCGCCGCCGAGCGGCGGGAGGTCGAGATCGCGTAGCCGCGGGTGGTTGCGAAACCGGTCACCGGTGCCGGTCGGCGTCATCCAACGGTGGTCACCCGTGTTCATGTCGATCGCGGTCATCCGCGAATACGGCGGCTGCCAGAGCGGTAATCCCTCTGGCATCTGCGGCTGACGCCGGTCGTTGCCCCCCGCCAAGTAGGCGGCGCCTCCTCGGCTCAGCAGATACGTCAGCGTCGCCTCGTCCTCCGGCTCGGGCTCGCGAAACCGCATGACCGAGTGCGCGTTCCGCGACGGCACGTAGAGCATCCCGGTCTCCGGGTCCACGGCCGCCCCACCCCAGCTCGCGCCTCCCCCGGCGCTGGGACGAAAGATCGTGCCGCGCAGCGAGAGCGGCGTATAGAGCGGCCCGAGGCGAAACCGGTCTACGGCCTCGATGGCCATCTGACGGATCTCCGGGGTGAAATCTACGAGATCGTCGAGGGACGTGCCCTGATATTCGAACGCGGCCGGCCGGGTGGGAAACGGCTGGGTCCTGGCCAGGAGCTCACCCGCCAGGTCCGTATCGGTCGCGACCTGACGCTCCTCGATCGACCAGATTGGCTCGCCGGTGACACGGTCGAAGGTGTAGACAAACCCCTGCTTGGTCACCTGGGCGACCGCCTTCACCTGGCGTCCATTCACTGTGATGTCGATCAGGTTTGGCCCGGTCGGGTTGTCGTAATCCCAGACACCATGGTGTACCAGCTGGAAGTGCCACACTCGTTGACCGGTCTCAATGTCGACGCAGATGAGGCTCTCGGCGAAGAGGTTGTCGCCAAGCCGATGGCCACCGTAGTAGTCCGAGGTCGGCGTGCTCGTGGCCAGATAGACATAGCCGAGCTCGGGGTCGGCGGTGATATTTCCCCAGACATTCGTGTTCCCCGAGTAGCGCCACGACTCGTTCAGCCAGGTGTCGGCGCCGAACGCGTCGGCACTTTGCGGCACGTTGTGGAAGTCCCATTGGTGCCGTCCGGTTCGCATGTCGTAGACGCGCGCGAACCCGGGGGCATTCTCCCTCGTCGAAAGGTAGTCGTGGACCGAGGAGCCAACAATGACCCTGTCGCCAACCACCAGTGGCGGCGAGCGGGACGGGGGCGGCAACCGACTGGGGTTCTCGCGGGCCCGAGGGAGGCCGTCCTCCAAGCTCACGCGGCCGTTGTCTCCGAACCCGCTGGCGAGCAGACCGGTCCTCGCATCGACCGCCGTCAGCGAACCATCGCCTGTTCCCCAGACGATCCGCGCCTCGCCACCGCTCTCCCAATAGGCAACGCCGCGATGGTTCCAAGGCGCCGGGAGCGGGGGGCTGCCTTCCTCGTAGACGCGCGGGTTGTAGACCCAGAGCGTGTCACCCGTCCTGGCATCGATTGCCGCCGCCTGATAAAGCGGTGTGGCCAGATACAGCACGCCGTCGACCATCAGCGGGGTCGCCGACAGCCGTCCGATGCTCGGCCGCGTCACCCAGCGATCGGGCTCTGACGCCTCGAGACGATCGAAGAGCGTCTCGGCGGCGACCAGCGTGACCCCGCGCTCATCCTCGTACGGCAGATGGGTGTCGGCGCTCCGCCAGCGCCAGGCTAGCTCCAGGTCGGCGAAATTGTCGGCCGTGATCTGGTCGAGCGGCGCGTACTTCGTGCCCCATTCATCACCGGCATAGGAGCGCCACTCGCCATTTGTCGTACCCGGCTGCGCCTCGGTCGATTCGACTGATAGCCAAGCGACCAGCACGGTCGCGGCAACCATGGTTCGTCTGTGCTGTCCCATCCCTCGAGCTCCTCGCAGGGAGGCCCGACCGGCCACCACGAAGCGGCGCTGCACGTGTCTCGCCCGCCCGGTCGCCGTCAGCCACGCGTCGACCGAGGCCGACGCTCGATCACGCGCGGTCGTCCACCTGCACGTCCAGCAACGTGGGCCCGTCGTGGGCCATCGCCTCCTCGAGGGCGGGCGCGACCTCACCGGGCTCGGTGATGCGATGCGCCCTAACTCCCATCGATGCAGCCAGCGCCGCAAAGTCGATCGGTGGCCGGCTCATGTCCATGCCGACGAACTGTTCGACGCCGTAGCGGGCCCGCAGCCGTTGCTTCAGGATGCGATAGCCACGGTTATTGGCGATGACATACACCATCTGCAGCTTCAGGTGCGCGGCGGTCCACAGCGCTTGGATGTTGTACAGCGCCGAACCGTCACCGATGATCGCAACGAGCGGTCGGTTCGGAACGGCAAGCCGAATGCCGATGGCACCCGCTATCGCAAAACCGATCCCGCCGCTTGCCAGGCCGTAGTAGCTCCAGGCGTCGCGGTAGGGAAACAGCTGCGGAAACGCGCGGGTCGAAGTCAGCCCCTCGTCGACCACGATCGCATCATCGGGCAGGACCTCGGCAATACGCAACATGAGCACGTCGGGGTCAATTGGACGGTCGGTGCGAGCCTCGAGCGACGAAGCGAGCGCGGCGCGTCGGGCCGACCAGTTGGCTGGCCGCAACGCATCGATGCGACGCTTCGCCGCCGTGCCCTGTGCGATGGTGCGACGTGTGCGCAGCACGGCATTGAGCGCGCTGAGCGTCTCGCGGACGTTCGCCTGTATCGCAACTTCGGTCGGATAGTTCTTGGCGAGATCGGCGTTGCGCTCACCAATCTGCACCACCGGCATGCCACGCGGCAGCGGCGAGACCGCCCCCGGCACTGACATGCGTAACACGTCGGTACCGAGACAGACCAGCAGATCGTAGTCACCGAGACGCTGCGCAACGTCACGCTGGTCGCGGCTGAGCATCCCCAGATAACAGTCGTGTGACGACACGAAAGGGGCGCCGCTCGGAATCGTGTCCTGGTAGACCGCGGCACCGAGCAGTGTCGCCAGCTCCGCTGCCGGCTCGAGCGCGCGGCGCGTGTTGACCTCGTGGCCACAGACCATGACCGGCCGGTCGGCCGCGAGCAGGCGCCCCGCCAGCGCGTCGAGCGTCGCGTCCGCCGGACGATTACCGGCGTCGACACGGTTCCTGCGGCCGAGATCGATCTCCGCGTCGTCGTTGAGGACGTCACCGGGCAACGAGAGGAACACCGGCCCGGTCGGCGGCGCGAGCGCGATTTTCGCGGCGCGCCGCAACGCACGCGGGAGATCGACGAGCCGCGTGATCTCGACGGCCCACTTAACGTGCGGACGCGCGATCGGCTCGAGGGGCGCGTAGAGCATCGGCTCGGTCAAGCCATGTCCGACCTCGTGCTGTCCCGCCGTCACGATCAGCGGCGACCCGACCCACATGGCGTTGAACAACGAGCCCATCGCATTGCCGAGACCGGGGGCGACATGCACGTTGCACACGGCCAGGCGCCCGCTCGCGCGCGCATAGCCGTCGGCCATGGCCACGACCGCGGCTTCCTGTGCCCCCAGGACGTAGGCGATCTCCGGACATTGCGGCAGGGCCGCCATCAACGGCAACTCAGTCGTGCCGGGGTTGCCAAACAGGTGAGTCACTCCCTCGTCGACCAGGAGCGAGAGAAAAGCGGTGCTACCCCGCATCCTCGTGTGTCAGTCCCGCTCGGGGAGCGCGAACACGAAGAGGTTGTTGCCCTGGCTCGGCTGCAGCTCGGGGGTCATCCGGAGGTTGATGCCAGAGTTCGCCGCTGTGCCGGTGCTGGCAACGACGTACTGACGTCCGTCGACGGCGAAGGCGATCGGAAAGCCGGACACCGGCGAACCGAGGTTGATTTCCCAGAGCACCTCGCCGTTCTCCTGGTCGAAGGCGCGGAACCGGCCGTTCACGTCGCCACCGAACACGAGCCCGCCGCCGGTCGTGACCAGCGAGGTGGTGCCAGCCCGTTGCTCGTGAATCCACGTCGTTTTGCCCGTCTCCGCCGAGATGGCCCGCACGCTGCCCTGCAGCTCGGTGCCGGGCGCGAGCTGGAAGCGGGCGGCAAGCCGGTAGATGGCGAGGCCACCGTCCATGGTCGACAGTACGCGCGCACAGGTGCTGCGCAGCGGCATGAACATCGTGTTGATCAGCGGGCTATAAGCGCCTGCCTCCCAGTCCTTGCCCCCAGCCCAGGAGGGGCAGGCCAGCACTTCCTGACCCAGACCGGTGAAGACCACCTCCGAGTTCTCGGCCACGGCGCCGGTGGCGCCGTCGATGCTGTTGATGACGTTCTGCGTGACGGTCGGTGTGGCCCAAAGAAATTCGCCGGTCTCGCGGTCGAGGGTATAGACCACCCCGGTCTTGCCCGGGATGCCCGTGATCACCTTCCGCACTTCGCCGGGACGGATCCTGGGGTTGATCCAACTCACGGCGCTCGGGTCCGGCGCCACGGCGGTGTCGACCAGGATGCGCTCGAACGGATGGTCCAGATCCCAGTGGTCGTTGAGATGTTGGTAGTACCAAACAATGTCGCCTGTATCGGCATCCAGCGCCAGTGTGGAGTTGTGATAGAGATGTGCGAGGTCGATGCCGCCGAGCATGAACTTCGGGGCGGGAGACGTCACCGACGTCCCGATGTAGATCAGGTTCAGCTCCGGGTCGTAGCTGGGCACCATCCAGGCGCCGACATGCTGCCGGTCTTCGTAGGCCACGTCGCCCCAGGTCTCGTCACCCGGTTCGCCCGGACGTGGGATGAGGGGGCGTCGCCACAATTCCGCACCGGTGCGGGCGTCGTGGGCGGTGATGACGCACGACTCCGGCTTCCGGCAGCTCCGCCCCGAGATCACCTTGCCATTCGCGACGATTGGTCCGGAGCTCTGCAGCGCGCGATAGGTTTCGTAATCGAGGATCTCGGTCTCCCACACCATGTCGCCCGTGGCGGCGTCGAGCGCGAAGGCGTAGCCATCGACGCTCGTGTCGATGATGAGGTCTTCCCAGATCGCGATGTTCCGGTTGTTGGTGACCAGGCCGCCTTGGCCGACGTTTTCGGGCACCTCACGACGATGCTCCCAGATCAGGTCGCCGGTCACCGCGTCGATCGCCTGGATGACATCGCGCGGGTTCGGCATGTAGAGCACACCGCCGTAGGCAAGCGGCGTCCCCTGCTGGCTGCCGCGACCCAGTGCACGTGTCCAGACCATACGCAGATCGCCCACGTTTTCCCGGTCGATCTGGTCGAGCGGACTGTAGCCCCAGCCGTCTGGCGTCCGGCGCCACATCAGCCAGTCGCCGTCGGCGGGTGCCCGAAGCATCGCGTCGGTGACGGGCACGAAGTCGGCCGTGCCCTGAGCCTGCGAGGTGGCCGAGCCCCAGGTGAATGACAGCACCGCGATCGCGGTGACCCAGACAGACGGCGCAGCAAGACACGATCGAGGCATGCAAAGACTCCTACGGGCGCCACCGTGAGGCAGAGGCAGTCGAGAATCAGCCGATTATACCTTCGGGCTCGAGTTGCCGGCTCAATCGGCCCGACAGTCGTCCGCCATCGCCGGCCAGACAAGAGGTTGCTCCCGTTACGCGGGGGCTAGTCGATCAGATCGAACATCTGGCTGAACTTGAGGATCAGGCTGCGCCCACCCCCCGACGGTATCGTGTCGTGCAAACCGCGCGTGTCGTTGTAGACGATGAAGAGACCGGTGTTGGCCTGCCCAAGCAGCCCGACCCGCAAGTTCGCCGACCAGAGATCCGCGGCGTCGTTGTACTGGACGAGCGCCTGCACGAAGCGGCGGGGCGAAAAGTTGTAGGCGATCTGCGCGCTGGTCAGGTTGGCGATGAACTGGCCGCCGGGCAGGTCGACGTCGTTCCGGCTCCACTGGAGCGAGGCGTTGAACGTGTCGCCGGTGCGCACGCTGAGCGTTGGTCCGATCGTGGCGCGGGTGCCTCCGAAGAAACCGCCGATGCGGGCGCGCACGCCGACACTGACCGGTGCGCCGCGGTTCGACTCGTAGGAGAGCTGCGTCTCGTGGTGGTCGTAGACGCCCACCGGCACGATGACGCCGTCCGAGATCTCAAAGGGCGCGGTCACGCCCTCGCCGGTGACGTTCCACGCGGTCTTGATGAGCGAGCTGTCGGTGAACTCAAGGTCGTTGTCGATGTGCAGGAACGAGCTTTCCTGGAACCCGTCGAAGTTCCAGAACCGGTTGAAGGTGGCGTGCGGGCGCACCTGCTGCAACCAGGAAAGACCCTGCGGACGAGTGATGAACGAGAACCCGGAATCGAGGTTGCGGAATCCCCGCCGGCGCAGGAACCCGACCTCCGGATTGAAGTTGTCGGCCACCTCGACATAGCCGAGTGTGAACCGCCACCGCTCGGAGTTGTGGTCCCACGCCACGTTGTAGGCGTGGTCATCTCCCTCGAGCCCCGGCGTCTCGGTGCGGGCGGCGAAGCCGGCAAGCTGCCCGTTCTGCCCGAGCCCCACGCGTCCGTCGACCCCAATGGTGCGGTTGTGGTCGTCGGTCCCGGCCTGCTCGCCCGTCGCCTGGCGATTCACGAAGATCGCCCCGATCTGCGAGCTGTTCGGCAGGTCCCGATATGCCCGCGCCACGGTGAAGTTGTTGGCGGGCGCGCGACCGGCCACCGCCTCGGTCTGCATGTTGAGCACGCCGACCGACACCGAGTCGGAGACCTTGCCCGACATCCGGGCACCCGCCAGAATCGGTATCTCCCGGCCGTCGGGACCGATGCCGATACGGCGGCTGAAGAAGAGCTCGGTCTGAGCCGGATCACCACCCGCCACCTGCCGCACGCTGCTCACCGAGAAGACCCCTGCGTTCTCGAGAAAGAACGGGCGCTTTTCCGGAAAGAACAGACTAAACCGATCGAGATTGATCTGCTGCCGATCCACTTCGACCTGGGCGAAATCGGTGTTGTAGGTCAGGTCGAGCGTCAGGCTGGGGCCAACGGCGTACTTCAGATCCGCGCCCACGTCGCCCAGCGTCGTTGTCCGGCTTCGCACGTCGCTGTGCGCCAGGTCGCCCGCAACGTAGGGAACGATCTTGAGGCTGCGCTGCGTCGCCGCCGGCACCCTGATTCCCGACAACTGGCCGGCGAGCGAGAGTCTCAGCAGATTGTACTGACGCGGCAGTGGCGCCCAGTAGACGATCTCATTGCGACGTCGGATGTTTCGCTGGACATTCAATCCCCAGGTCTGGACATCACGAGCGGGGTAGCTCACGGTCCGGAACGGGATCGCAAACTCCGCGCTCCACCCGACGTCTGACACGGTCGTGCGGACCTCCCACACACCATCCCAGTTGCCGTTGAACCCGGCGCCGGAACCGCTCGAGGTCGTTGTGCTGCGTCCAAGACGACCTTCTCCCGCATTCACGACCTGGCCGTCATACTCCTGCCCTGCCGGGCTCGTCCCGAAGACAAAGCCACTCTGCTGATCGAGAAACGTATCGAGAATGATCTGGACGCTGTCGCTATCGTCGAGAGAAGAGTCCCGGCGACTGTCGGAAATCGTGATCGACCCGGCGTCGCGGTCGTAGCAGACAACGCCGACATAGAGGGTGCTCTCGGTGAAGACGACGCGCACCTCGGTCCGCTCTGAAGCGGGCTCCCCTTCGTCTGGCTTGGTCTGGCGAAAGCCGGTCGCCGGCACGGCCTCCGTCCAGGCTGGATCGCCCAGAACCACACCATCCAACAGCGGTGCGGTCTGGCTGGCCACGGCTGCCGTGACGGGAAACGGGGCGGCCGACTCCGCACCGGCTGCGGGCTGGGCCAACGCGGGCCGAACCGCCAGCAGGCCCCAGACTGCGACAGTGAGCATGCGACCACGCCGACCGACGCTACGACGTGAAGACACAATCAACGGGAGGACCCGAAGGTCGTACCGGGCATCATTGGCATGATCGGACGAGAATCGACCGATTATACCTGTCGCCGAGTCGCCCTAGCAGTCCGTCGTGAAGGTCCCGCGTCGCACCAAGAGCGGCGATACGCCAGGCTCACAAGGCGCGACGAGGGAGCATACCGGTAGTATTCGACCGAGAAGCAACGCTGTGAGCCGGGATGTAGCGTCGGTCGACTGCAGCGGCGACTTTCACCACGGACTGCTAAGCCGCTTCCCGGATCTCGCGGCGGAGCGCCTCGGCGTTCAGGTGCTTTGGATTGAGATCGAGCACGTCGGTCAGACACATATCGGCCTGCCCCGTATCGCCTAATGCGAGGTGCGCCCGTGCCTCCATCAGCCTGAGGTTGTCCTGGTTCAGCGTAATCAGCCGCTCGACCTCGAGAAAACGGACGAACCGTACGGCCTGAGCCGGGTCCTGGACGAGGAACTCGCGCAGCTTCCCAAACAGGCTGCACTCGGTATCGAATTTACGGAGTGTGGGCGCGACCGACCGCAGACGCGCGGCATAGGTGTGTGACTGCCGCACTTTCTCCATGCCGGCAGCCGCTATCGCGGCCCGTTCCGTCTCGTGGGTCAGGTAGTAACGCACCTTCCGCCGAAGATCGTCCGGATCGCGATAGGTCACGATCTGGGTGCCTTCCGCGAAGAGCGTCCGCGCGTCGCTCTTGTCATCGGTCAGCAGGAGGCTACCGCAGGCCATCGCCTCGTAGACCCGCATGTTCAGGCTCGACGGGCCGTGCGCGCGAGTCACGTTGATGCTGATTTTCGCCCGCTGATAGACGGCGCGAAGCGGGTCCCGTTCCAGGATTTCGCCTTGGTAGCGTTGTCGCAGCTGCTCACTGGCTTGCCACCTGGCGGCATCGTAGCCATGAATCACGAGTCCCAGGTCGGCCACCGACTCGAGCAGACTGATCCGTTCCGCCGTCGGACCGCCAACGAACAGCGCCGAAATCGGTGCCTCCGCCTGGATCTCGTAGTCTGGATAGAACATCCGCTCGTTGACTGCCATCGGCAAATAGGAGGTCTTGGTGACCCCGGTGCGCTTGACCACCTCGGTCGCCTCGCGGTCCCAGCACAACAGGAGACTGCCCCAGTCCTGTAGCGGCGCGATGAAGTCGAGTGCTTCGGGGGACGATTCGCTGTCGAACGGAAACCCGAAGTCGCACAGGTAATAGACAGCCGGGCGTTTGAGGAGCTCGTGAAAGCGGGTTCTGACGTCGGGAAGCGCGTCCTGGAAGACGCGGTCGAGATACTCGAGACCGTAGGAAAAGATGAGCCGCGGGTCGTATCGCTCGATGTCCGCCAGCGTCTCGGACACGACGCGCGCCTTCTCGTCCGGCGACCGGTCCCGGGCCGCCTCCAACACCCCCTCGAGGTCCAGCCACTTGACAGCCCAGCCAAGCCGCCGCGCGGCGTCAGTCAAATCGACCATGACGTACCGGGCGTACGAACGTTGCCGGATGAAGGTGAGCAGCTTCATGGCGAAATGGCCCCGTGTCATGAACAGCGCCGTCCTCATGACACGGACCCTCACAGCAGGGCCGCGGTCCGCCGACGCCGGTCCAGCAGTCAGTCCACCGAACCGGGCTGTCGGTTCATCGACAGGGACCCGCGCGGTGAAAATGTTGCAAGCGCCGGATTCAGCTGGTGCCACACGGCCCATTCAGGTCCGCGGCGGCGCACCAGGGCTCTGAGTAGCATCTTCCTTGCCACCTTGGCCGGATGGCGATTGCAGCATGTCGACCAGCTCTCGCCGCACAGTCCGCCGGTCTGTAACGCCGTCAGGACCCGGATGACCTCGTCGGTCCGACGCCCCACGTTCATGTTGTGAACCACCTGATACTGCACGACCGAGTTGGGGTCGATGATGAACAGCCCGCGTAGCGCCAGTCCGTGGAGCTCGACACACACCTGATACGCGCGCGACATGGCGCCGAGCGGGTCACTCCCGAGAGGGAAACGGAGCGGCCCCACCCCGCCGGACGCAGCAGATGTGCCGAGCCACCGGCGGTGTGTCTCGATCGTGTCGGTGCTGACCGCCAGCACGTCGGCCCCCAGCGCATCGAGCTCGGTCGGGCACACCTCGGAGCGACACGGGCCGACAAAAAGATCCGGCCGCGGCGGCACTATAATCGGACAGCGTCGGTGCGCTGGCGCGGCCGGCTCCTACAGGACAAGCGATTGAGCGGGCACACCCTACACACGATGGCCACCACGCCGCGCCGCTTCTTCGCAGACGTCTCTCGGACGTTCGACCGCGCCGCTACGTTCGGTGACTATGCGCCCGGTCTGCTCGATCAGATCAAGCGATGCAACGGCGTGTATCGTTTCGACTTTCCGGTGCGACAGGTCGACGGCACCCTGCAGGTAGTCCGGGCGTGGCGGGCCGAGCACAGTCATCACCGGCTGCCGCTCAAGGGCGGCATCCGCTACAGCGCACAGGTGGACGAAGACGAGGTGATGGCGCTGGCGGCGCTGATGACGTTCAAGTGCGCGATCGTCGACGTCCCGTTCGGCGGTGCCAAAGGGGCTGTGCAGATCGACACGGCAGCCTACACCGACAACCAGATCGAGCGTATCACCCGGCGCTACACCCACGAACTGGTGCGCAAGAACTTGATCGGTCCAGCGGTCGACGTGCCGGCGCCCGACTATGGCACTGGCAGCCGAGAGATGGCCTGGATCACCGACACCTTCACGCAGCTCCGGCCGGCCCAGATCGACGCGCTCGGCTGTGTGACCGGCAAGCCGGTCGACCAGGGCGGCATCCGCGGACGCGCCGAGGCGACAGGCCGGGGGCTCTACTATGTGCTGTGCGAGGCCTGCGCCCAGAACGACGACATGGCGCGACTAGGTCTGCCAATTGGTCTCGACGGCAAGCGGATCGTCGTGCAGGGACTCGGCAACGTGGGCTACTGGGCAGCGCGGTTCTGCCGCGAAGCGGGGGCGCTCATCGTCGGAATCGCGGAGCGAGAGGGCGCCATTGCCGATGCACGAGGCCTCGACCCCGACGCGGTCAGACAACACCGTCGAACCAGCGGAACGATACTGGGCTTTCCGGGGGCCACCAACCTACCGGACTCGCTCGATGCCCTCGAGCTCGACTGCGACGTGCTGCTTCCGGCGGCACTCGAGCACCAGATTACCGAACACAACGCGCCGCGAGTGCGGGCTCGGGTCCTGCTAGAAGGCGCCAACGGTCCGACGACGCCAGAGGCCGACGCCATCCTCGAGGACAAGGGGGTGCTGGTCATCCCCGATGTCTACGCCAACGCAGGCGGAGTGATCGTGTCTTACTTCGAATGGCTCAAGAAGCTCTCCCACGTCGGGTTCGGCCGACTCGAAAAGCGGTATCAGGAGAGCGCGCACAGCCGGATGCTGTGCACCATCGAAGATGCCACCGGCACGCGACTGACGCCGGAGGAGCGGGCATCGGTGGTGCGCGGCGCCGACGAGCTGACGGTCGTCAATTCGGGACTCGAAGAGATCATGGTCGTTGGCTACCACGACATCCGCGACACCCTCGGCCGGCACCCCCAGATGCGGTCACTGCGAATTGCCGCCTTTGCGAACGCCATCGAGAAAGTGGCGCGGGCCTATCTGTCTCTCGGGGTGTTTCC
>PVBE011726494.1_pt1 | contig 12627 bp, 10 predicted proteins | sample 1631181 | NCBI WGS metagenome assembly PVBE01 (sample SAMN08397723, study PRJNA350692) | Marine metagenome, whole genome shotgun sequencing project. | isolation source: water | place: Pacific Ocean | collected 2012-04 | reverse complement strand
TCCTGACGACCCGACAGATCCCGGTGCACGCGTTGACGTTCCCCTGCCCGGCCCCGGCCCCGCTCCCACCTTCCTTGATCTGCAACCGTCCCGGCAACCTCACCGAACATGTTTACCAGTGGCCCACCAGAGTTGCCTTCATTGATCGCTGCATCGGTCTGAATCAGACCTGTTAAATCACCTCGTGGATGACCAACTAAAGTTCTATCTAGAGCACTAACAACCCCTTTGCTTACCGTAGGCCCTCCACGAAGGCCTAAAGCATGCCCGATCGCGACAACATCTTCTCCGATCTTAAGTTGTTCAGAATCACCAAAATTTGCAGGTTGTAAACCTGAATGATCGACACGCACAATTGCCAAATCAAGCTGCGGATCACGTCTAAAAAATTCTCCTTCGACGATAGATCCGTCATCAAACGCAACGGTTATCATTTTCGCGTCTTCAACGACATGCCAGTTCGTGAGTATCAACCCGGTTGAATCAAGAACTACTCCCGTTCCAACACCTCTACCACGATCAAAGTTCACAGCAATCTGAACAACCGATGGCTTAAGCAACTCAACCAGATCAGGTGTCGACAATGCATTGACAGGGGGTTCATTAATGGGCATTTGGCCTGAGGTTTTACCTGTTATTGTCGCGTCTACTTCAAGATCGGGTCCGACAGCGTCGGAGCCTGAGCAGGCAAATAAAATCACCGCTAAAGCAGGTAAAACTACAAACTTTATTTCACGAACAATTGAAAAAAACATTTGAACGGTAGCGTCAAATTTAGTAAATAAAATGCAGCTTTCCAGCGTATCAAGGGGAAAGCTCTATAGCCCAATAATCTTTATCCTTAACATCTAGGAATGAGCTTGAAGCGGGTAATTCACAAATTCTGATTAACTCTTTGCTCAAATTTTTAAGTCGAATAAAATATTTACAACAATTCTTGTTAGCGTGGCACACTCAATCTGATCACGTCATCTAATTCACATTAGACAGAATAAAATTGGAAAATCTTCAGCCGGTTCTTCATGATCAATAACTCCCTACAACTGGTTGTAAAGCGAACACTCGCTCATTGGCGTCTTCTTTCTGCAGTAGTGGTGGGAGTAGTTCTAGCCTCCACAATAATGGCTAGTTCCGTTATTTTCTTCAACGCCCTGCGGGACGTCGCCCTTCAAAGAGCGATATCCACTCATACCAGCACAGACATTGACGTGCTTGTCGAAGCTGGCCAAATCCCTACAAACTCTCAGACTGATGCCACGATTGTTGATGCAATGAATAGCTCAATCGTGCAACAGTTCTCTCCTTTTCTAAACAGACATGAATTCGCCCTAAAAACTTGGACATTCTTCGTTGATTTGCCTCCACCGATGATGCCCCCAAGCGATTGCCCATGCCGTACAACCATAGGTCGCACTGGTAATGAAGATGGACGACTAATCGAATGTGACTGCTGTCGAATCACGATGATGACTCTACCTAATGTGGAGGATCGAGTGAATATCATCGATGGCAGGTTCCCAAAAATTGCGTCGATTAATGGATCTAATGACCCACTTCAGATCGAGGGCATTCTGGATGTGGAGTCCGCAAAAACCATGCAGATTGACGTCGGCGACATCTATCCAGCGAGACCGTACTGGGAAGATGAACATAAACGCCTAGACATTCTGGTTACAGGGTTATACGAACGTGTTGAACCGAATGCAGCCCACTGGCGTATTCAAAACGCTGCTTTTAGTTCTCGCACCAACACGCTTCAATTCGCACGATTTGTCGTTCCAAGAGAAACAATTTTGGAAGCAGTCGGTGTCTACTTTCCAAATATGGGATCCGATTACTCATGGTGGCTTGACGTCGACCCAAGACGAATCAAGGCTACAGAAACAGGATCCATTCGAAACACAATAGAATCTACAGAACGAGAACTGAAAGCAATCGTTGACGGTTTCTATCTCGTGTCCGATCTCCCGCAAGTATTACGCGCGTTTGAAACAGACCTGTTTTTTAATCGTCTCCCGATGTTAATTGTTCTAATCCTTATCGTACTTGTGGTTTTGTACTACGTAGTAATACTCGCATCACTTCTTGTAGATACGCAGAAAAACGAAATTGCCCTTTTGAAAACCAGGGGAGCAACATCCAGACAAATCCTTGCGGTGTTTATCATCGAAGCCAGCATACTCGCCGTGATCGCAGCTTCAACAGGACCATTCATTGCGATGCTAGGGGTCAAGTTTATCGGCGTACTCCCCATTTACAGCGAACTTAATAACGGCAATCCTCTGCCTGCGGGGCTTACGTTTGAAGCGTTTCAGATGGCCTTCCTTGGTGCAATACTAGGATTATTTGCACTATTCATTCCGTCATTACGGGCAACTCGGCTAGGCCTACTTGCCAGCAGAATAACTCGAACTAGACCAGCACGACTCGGATTGATTCAAAGGTATTACCTGGATATGGGTTTCCTGGGTCTGGTGATGTTTCTATTCTGGCAATTGACCAAACAAGGGTCATTTGTTGCGACAAGCCTTTTCGGTGAGACGACGGTCAATCAATTAATTCTTGGTGTCCCGGCTATGTTCCTAATTGCAGCTGGATTTGTATTGATACGCATTTACCCGCCAGGAATGAATGTAATGGGTAAGGTTTTATCAAAACGTCCGATGTCTTCGATCACGCCTCCTGCGTTGATACTCGGGATTTGGCAAATGGCTAGAAACCCCGCACATCACTCCCGCTTATCTTTGCTGCTGATTCTTACTGCAGCTCTAGGTGTATTCGCTGCGAGCTTTGCCGCAACACTTAAACAGAGCGCCATTGATCAGGCTTATTACAGAACAGGCGCTGATTTGAAATTAACGGGCATCAGCACAACAACAGGCGGTATGTCGAGATCTGTTTTAGAAGCAATTCGCAAAGGTGAGGACGTGGAAACTGTCTCACCGATATACAGAGAAACTGCAATTATCAGTTCGGGAATTAATGTAGAAAAATTTGACCTCATTGGTCTCGACCTCGAAACCATCGAAGATGTCGCTTGGATTCGAGATGATTTTGGCTTTGACTCGTTGAAATCCAAAGCCTTCCACTTCAATGCAGGTAGTTCAACCGGCATTGAGCTTCCTGAAGAAAGTAGGTGGATCACTGCCCGTGTACTCCCATTGGTCAGGCAACCCTCAACAACTTTTATCGCAAGATTATCCGATTCCAACGGACATTTTTTTTCGGTACCTCTTGGAAAACTTTCTCCCATAGCAACCGACAAATACCGCTTTGACTGCCCTCATGTGATTGAAGAAGATCCCCCAAAATGGTGCCGTATTGGCTCAAGTCTTCAAGGAGCCAGATTCCGAGGGATAGCAGGATTACTACCAGCACCGCCGATCCGTCTTCATTCGATTGGCGTAATTAACTTTGAGGACGGCTTGAACCCTGGAGCCATTGATATAGATGATATTGCTGTACTTAATCACACTGGAACCGAACTGCTTACAGTGGAAACATTTGACTCCGTAACGAACTGGAGAATCATGACCCCAACTCGCGAAGCTCTCGGTGACAATCTGAGCCCCGCGTCGAATCCTGATGGAACAGAACAAAAGGGAATAGCGCGCCTACGGTGGACAACTTCAGGTCCTCGTGAATATCGCGGGCTAGCCCACGGCTCTGAACTCGGGATTGTTCCGGTAATTGCAAGTTCGCAATTTATTGAACAATTTGGTGGCAACAATGGAGAAATCATAAACACATCAGTTGACGGGTTCCCAATAAAAGTTTCTATTCGCGATGTTGTCGAATATTTCCCTACCATGGCCATCAACAACGAGCCATTTTTAATCGCTGATTTCAACGTTCTTCATGAACGATTGAACGTGGTTCGCACTTTTGGAGATCGACAACCGAAGGAATTTTGGATTGCGACCACGCAAGGTTCGGAATTAATTAATTCAGAAGACATACTAGAAACCGTATCGCCCGGGGATCCTGCAGTAAGCGATATTCAACAGAAACTGGCATCAGTAAGAGTTAGGGTAGGATCAACAATTTCCGATCGAACAGTTTATCTTTCGGAAGTGGCATTCGACCCCCTAGTAGCTGCCGGATGGAAAGCACTTTTAGGGATCGCATTTTTAACGGTCTTAATCGTGAGTGCAATAGGTTTCCTTGTTCACGCAAAAGTTTCGTTCAATGAGCGTCGCAACGAACTTGCATTATTAAGAACTATTGGTTTGTCCATGAAACAACTACTACTCCTTGTTGTTTTAGAGCAAGTAATAGTGATAGGAATAGCCGTAGCTATCGGTATATTCATGGGTGTGCGCATGGGGACAACAATCATGCCATATCTCGCCAGTTCAGCATCAAATTCAATAGTAATTCCTCCCATGGCAATTGAAATAGACTGGTTCGGTTTTGGGATCACATTTAGTCTTTTAGGGTTAGTATTCTTTATAGTGATCAGCGTAATCCTGATTTCTGTCTACCGTATGTCGATACACAAGGTAATGAGGATGGGCGACGGTTGAGATATTTCCTGAACTTCAGAGGTGCTAAGTAAATGACTATGTCAGGCTCCGCCTATATCGAGTGCAGTGGATTATTCAAAATTTACAAAGCTGCAGACCTAGAAGTCGTCGCTTTACGCGGTCTCGAACTGACGGTACAACAAGGTGAGATCCTCGCCATTGTGGGTGCATCTGGCAGCGGAAAATCCACATTATTAAACATACTAGCGGGATACGATGCACCTTCCGCAGGAACAATCCGTGTCGGTGACTTTGATCTGCTGCAGATGACTAATAAAGAAGTCGTGAAATACAGACGTCATGAAGTCGGGTTTATTTGGCAGGAAACCTCTAGAAATCTATTTCCATATCTTACGACCCTGGAAAACGTTGAACTCCCGATGGTTATAGCAGGCTCACCTAAAACAGAACGCAAAAAACGCGCTCAAGATCTCCTGGATATCGTTGGACTGGGAGACCGTTCCAATCACAAGCCGGCCGAGCTGTCAGGTGGTGAACAGCAAAGAGTAGCAATCGCGGTTGGCCTGTCCAATAAGCCCCCACTACTACTCGCTGATGAACCAACGGGTGAACTAGATGATCAAACCGGTAAGGAAGTTCTAGAACTCCTGAATAAGGTGAACCAAGATTTAGGAACAACCATCCTTATTGTTACTCATGACCCAGCGATTGCCACAAGCGTTCAAAGGGCCATTGCCATCAAGGATGGCAAAACGAGCACCGAGACCATTCGAGAGGTTTCATACGAGCGAAAGTTGAACGGCGAAACCACTAACACTGAGGAATTCTTACTAATTGATACAGCCGGATCAGTTCAGATACCAAGGGATGTACTGAACAAACTCAGCATCGAACGAAAGGTTCGAGTCGATATAAAAGACGGAAAGGTAACCCTTGAATCGGGCGACTAAGAAAACAACTGCCCCCGAATCACCGACTGACAACACAATAATTCAAGCTATCAACGCATCACGTGAATATCAGCTTGAAGGCGAAATAATCCACGCTATCCGTTCTGTCAATCTTGATATTGAAAAAGGTAAATTTATTACCCTTGTCGGCCGTTCGGGATCAGGCAAGACGACTCTTTTGAATATGCTCGCAGGACTTGATCATCCAACGTCCGGGCAGGTGTTGTTCGAAGGGGTGGACCTGTCTGACTACAATGAAAAACAATTCATACAACTCCGGAGACATCGAATAGGGGTTGTATTCCAATCTTTCGCATTACTTCCTTTACTCTCAGCATACGAGAACGTAGAACTACCCATGCGAATAGCAGGTGTTGGAGCTAAAGAACGCTCATCCCGCACTAATGAGGTCCTAGAGATGGTCGGTCTCGGAAGACGTGCAAAGCACCGGCCCTACGAACTTTCAGGAGGTGAACAACAACGTATATCCATTGCACGGGCTGTTGCTATGCGTCCGGATGTAATTTTGGCCGATGAACCAACCGGCGAACTCGACTCGGTAAACGCTTCAGAAATTTTTGGTCTATTCCGTCATATGGTGAGCGAGGAAGGGATGTCAGTCGTGGCAACAACACACGACCGCACGCTTATCGATATGTCCGACCAGATCTACATAGTCAACAACGGAATGTTAGAACTAACTGAAGCTGGCGTGAATGATTACGATCACTCTCCGTTCAATAAGCCCATAACAGTAACTGAGTCTGAGTGATTTGCTATTAAGCTAAGCCCGCCGCCATGCCCTTTCACGAGCCTCGGCTGCAATATAAAGAGCTTCTTCAACCGTTACAGCAACCACATTGATATGTCCCATCTTACGTCCTACCCTGGCGGCAGACTTACCGTAAAGATGTAGACTCACGCCTGGCATTTCAAGGGCACGCTGCCAATCCGGATTACCTCCGGTATCCTCCCATATTTCGCCAAGCAGGTTAACCATTACTGTCGGTGAATGAAGCTTCGGCAAAGTAATTGGCATTCCAGCCAATACACGTACTAACTGTTCAAACTGAGAGGTGTCACACCCATCCATTGTGTAGTGACCAGAATTATGTGGACGAGGCGCCAACTCATTGACAAGAATATCGTTCTCTTGCGTCACGAACATCTCAACAGCAATCAAACCTATAACATCTAATTTCTCAGCAATATTAGTAGCAACAATACGAGCTTTACCCGCCACCGACTCGTCAATGCGTGCTGGGACTATTGACGTATCTAAAATGTGATTCCGGTGAATGTTCTCCGATGGGTCAAATGTCGCTGTCATACCATCGGCAGTACGAGCGCATATAGTCGATACCTCAGCTTTGAAAGACACGAATTGTTCAACGATAAGTTCAACATTGCGAGCATTTAACTGATCATAAGAAATCGCTAGATCATGCTCACCATGAATTATCGATTGACCTTTCCCGTCATAACCCTCTGTGGCTGTTTTGAGTACCATTGGATATCCCAAAACTGATGCTGCATCTTCCAGATCTTTTAGCGAATCAACTTTACGAAAATTAGCAACGGGAATACCGGCTTCCAACAAGGCCTTTTTCTCATGCAATCGGTTTTGCGTGGTGCGGAGCACTGTCGACGAGGGACGAACTGGTTTATGTTTCTCAGCACTAGAAACAGAATCAGCGTCAACGTTTTCAAATTCGTATGTAACCACATCGGCTAAGGCAGCAAGTTCACTGGACGCTTTTAAATCCGAATATTCAGATCTAATTACCCTGTCAGCCACTTGACCCGCAGGACAGTTAGAATCAGGATCAAGAACGACTGTTTTGTAATCCATTTGCCGCGCAGCTATCGCAAGCATTCTCCCCAGCTGTCCGCCACCAATTATGCCAATAGTCGAACCGGGATTGAGGGGCGATTCTAGTTCCATTAATTACTCGTCGGTCTTTACAAAAGTGTCTGATTCAACTGCCTCAGCAGCCTTCTCGCGCATCTTTTCTACATTCAACTGTACAACCGGGTCATTCAGTCCAACTATCTGTGCGGCAAGTATTCCTGCATTGAACGCTCCCCAGCTACCAATCGAAACAGTTCCCACAGGAATCCCTCTAGGCATTTGCACAATAGATAAAAGCGAATCCAAACCACTTAAATTGTGTGCTTCTACCGGCACACCAATTACAGGGAGAACCGTCTTGGCGGCAGTCATGCCTGGCAAGTGAGCAGCACCACCAGCACCGGCTATTATTACCTGGATCCCACGATCCTTGGCTTCCTCTGCAAATTTGAACATAAGATCTGGTGTCCGGTGGGCAGATATTATCCGTATCTCGTGCGGAACACCAAGTTGCTCAAGCAAATCGGCCGCGTTTTGCATGATCTTGAGATCAGAAGTGCTGCCCATAATCACAGAAACCAACGGTTGTGACATCGTGTTAATGCTCCGATTGAAATTTTTTGCTGTCAGATAATTTTACAGCCGCCACGACCGAAAAAGCCGAAGACTAACCGTTTAGAATCTAAGAATGCCATCCCTTAAGTTCAATTCACTCGATATCAACTACGAAGTTTCGGGAACTGGACCTTTATTAATTCTCCATCATGGTTTTGGATCTTGGGGTAGAGATTGGATTCGAGGAGGTTGGCTAGATGCGTTAAATCCTCACGCCACTACCCTTATATTCGATTCGGTTGGGCACGGATTATCAACACGTTCACATAATCCATCTGACCACACGGTAGAAAAACGCGCAGCACTGGTGATAGCTCTCGCGGACCATATGGAGGCTGATAAATTTGGCTTTTTAGGTTTCTCTATGGGTGGTAGAACAGGTTTTGAAATTGCAGCATCTAATCCAGACCGACTCAGCCTCCTTGCAATTGGCGGAATGGACTTACGCCCACCTGCAGCCGAAAAAGACCGGTTTGAGAGAAACATACGGGTTCTACGTTCAGGCAGAACAAAATCAATAGAAATCCCTGATGGAGATCGACCAGGCAATGATCCGCTCGCACTTGCTGCCTCTCATGAAGCCTTGTTGCAATGGAGTGGAGCAAACAAACGTCTTTCAAACCACACAGCTCCAACATTATTGTTTTGTGGAGAAAAAGATCAACATTTTGACAATGCCAAGCACACAGCTAAAAGTATGAAATTCGAATTTGCTGCACTACCAGACACCGATCACTACTCCACATTTTTCTCCTCACCTCATGCTGTCAGTTCCGTAACAAAATTTGTTTCAAAGCAACTAACTTAAACAAGCGAGTTTAACCCTACTAGGGTGCTACTATTGACAGCCTTATTCGTGAGATATCGACCTATTCCGCAACCTACAGGAAACTTATAATCCGTGCCAACCGCAGAAGATTTTAAAAGCGCTATGGTAGTAACAGCCCACCCCGACGATGCGGAATGGGGCTGTTCAGCTACAGTTGCTAAATGGTGCCGCCTGGGATGGGATGTTATTTATGTCCTATGTACTGATGGTTCAAAAGGCACAGACGATCGAACCATAACTCCGGGAGAACTTGCAGAAATTCGAGCTAAAGAGCAAATCAATGCAGGTAAAACACTCGGCTTAACAAATGTTGAGTTTCTCGGTTATCCCGACGGATACCTCGAGCCCACACTAAACGTACGAAAAGACATCTCACGCCAGATTCGAAAATGGAAACCGGATGTGCTGATCACTACCAGCCCAAGTCGGGATATTGGTAATTCAAGCTACATCGGACACCCAGACCATTTTGCGGCAGGAGAAGCAGCACTATCAGCTGTATTTCCATCTGCGCGAGACCATCTAACTTTCCCTGAATTATTAGAAGATGAAGGATTGGAGCCACACAAGGTACGCGAAGTATGGGTAATGACTTATGGCGATAACGCGAACTACTGGAATCCACTTACCGAGCAAGATGTCGAAACATCTATATCCGCGCTACAAGATCACGTAAGCCAGATAAGTAATCCAGAGGAAGCGGGAAAATGGATGAAAAAGCGTCGAGCAAAGCTAGGGGAAAAAATAGGTGCCGATTACGCAGAATCATTCCTTAAGTTCACGCTCAGTTGATACCTCAGATACTTGATAAATCAAAGAACGAAGCCCTATACCAAATCAGACGTACTGCTGTTCGCTGTAATCCGCCTAACTAAACAACATCAAGCGTATCTTCTGCTTCAACCTCGTCTACAACACCGTACTTCTTGGACGTAATTTTCCGAAGCTCAGCAAACTCCTCTTGTGTTCCCCTTAGAAGTATGCCGGCATCAGACGAATGCATAATAAACCGAGCGCCAAGTTCAATTGCTTTAGCTGATGTTTCGATAGTCTGCTGGTGAATCATGGTAGGCAGGCCTCTTTTATCGGCTTCAGCAATTATCCTGCTGAGCGTGTCAAGATATATAGGATTACTGCTCTCATCAGGAATGCCCAAAGACGTACTCATATCATTTGGACCGATGAAAACTCCATCGATGTCGGCGCAATCAATAAGTTCTCCTACTCGGTTTGCGGCAGGTTCACTTTCAATCCCCATGATAAATATATGATCCTTATGGCGTTCAGCTAAGTATTTCTTAGATTTGTCGCTTGGATATTCACCGGTATCCACAACTCGCTCATAGTACTCACCCTTCAATGGGTGTGTCCTCAGCTTTACAGCACAATGCCGAACCTCATCTACGGTCTCGCAATAAGGAACCAGCACACCATCCGCCCCAGCATCCAATGCCATGGCGACATAGACTTCTTCAGTATTCGGAGTTCTAACAATCGCTGTAATGTCCAATGACTGCATCTGGGCAACGGTATCGGCAATTAGTTGGCGGTCACGCGAACCATGTTCTGAATCTATAACTACAAAATCTAGAGTACTACCGGCGAACACACGCTCCCAGCGCATGCTCGATGTAGCGGAAACCATAAATCCAAATACAGGTCTTTTGGCTTTCAATGCAGCTTTCAAATCAGATGGTTTCATGGCGCCCTCTCTAAAATACGAAATTCAAGCTAATTGGGTTGTCATTAATTCTTTAACCACGAAGCCTACTACTAACAATCTTGTTTTGGGGCGGCTTCCCGAAAAGCTTTGCTCGAAACAAGCCTAAAACCACATGGCAAAAACATAATGCCAATCTTCAATGCTATTGTGAATGTAGCGCTTTGAGTTTATCGCCAACAAATTATTCAGATGGAGATTATCCAATTGATCCATGACAAAGTCGAATTCGACATTTATTTCATACGTCACGGGGAATCTGAATCTAACATCACTCCTGGAATAGCGGCCGGCAAGAATTTTAATGCTCCTATGACGGATCGCGGACATCAACAATCGATAATGCTTGGACGCCGACTTGCACAGGAAAAGGTTCGGTTTGACTGCATCTATTCATCATCATTAATCCGTGCAGTACAAACCACCGAAGGCATGCTGGAAGGAATGAGTATCCAAGCTGAAGAGTTCGATAAAGTGGATTCAATCATTGAACGACAAATCCCAGCCTGGCGCGGACGGCAAGCCTCGGAAGTGCTAACCCCAGAAGTAAAGTTGCTGGAAGCGAGCAAAGGAAAATGGTTTCAACCTGCCGATGGAGAGTCAGAACGCCTGGTTGAGCGGCGCGCATCAAACTGGCTAGAAGATGAGATTATCTATAACCCTGAATGGCTGAAAAAAAATGGCTCCCATAAAATCGCCATCATTTCCCATGGAATCACGCTTAGATGTCTAATTCACTACATCACCGGTATGGATCAAAATTTTCTAAAGCGTACTCAAATCTATAACACATCAATTTCACGATTTAAGTTTGGAAAAAATGGCTGGTCAATCGAAACCATCAACGATGCCAACCACACTCAAAATATTGGTGACATAGTTCGAGACGAAGGTATAGTTCAAGGGGATACCGTAACCCCATAACCTGAGCGTATTATCAAACCTTATGAAAAATCTTCGAAAGTGATTTCAGTCATAAAGTCGATTTACCTACCAGGTAATTTTCACTTCTCTGCCAGTCCTCGCTGATTCTTCTGTAGCTTCGAAAACCTTCAATACCCTAAGCCCATGCTCCTGCGGAATCGGCGTATCGGAATCTCCTCGTTCGATTGCCGCAACAAATTCAGTGAACTCGTCTAGAAAACTATCAGCTTCTTTGATGGCTTCCTTTTTCCATATGCCATCCTCGGTATCTGCGATATACATGGCTGTTTCTTGTCCTTCTGACTGACCGTACTTGAGGCGGAAACGAGCCATACCATTCGTAAAAAAGAAATCACCACCATACTCAGTCGCACCTACTCGCCACGCCATACGGCTTATAGTCGCTACCCGTCCCGACTTCCATCGCAAAAAGCACATGGCAGTATCATCACAATCGATATCCGGATTACTTTCTTTCGGGTAAGTGAATTGTCCAACTTGGGCACTGACAGTATCGATATCATCACCCATGATCCACATTAGCCGGTCTATTTCGTGGGTACCGTCCATTTGACCCATTCCACCGCCTTTGGAACCAACCAACATCCAGGGTGGACGCTTCCATGGCTCATAAGGCTTGTGCCACATGTCATATGCCATAACAACATCCCCAAGACGTTTTGAATCGACTAACCTCTTCATAGCCTGAACAGCAGGGTAATATCGCTGAGTATGCGCGGTCATTAATTTTGTACCGCTCGCAACGGCAGCATCAATCATCTCACGACCTTCAGCAGAAGATAACGCAAGAGGTTTTTCCAAAAAAACATGTTTACCAGCCCGTACGGCATCTAGACCAGCCTGATAGTGCAACCAATGCGGAAGAGTGGCAATCACAATATCCACATCATCACGATCTAGTGCCACATGGTAGTCATTAACAAACTCGACGTCCGGGTACTGATCTTCCCAGGGAGCAGCCGCTTCAGAGCGTGGCTCAGCCACTAGCTTTAATTCTGCTCTTGGGGTCTGATCGACCACATCAATGTATCGTCCACCAAGCCGGCCTGTACCTAATATCGCTACTCCAACCAAGTCATATCCTCATTCTCTATATCTCCATACTTGCGACCTGTAATATAAAAATGCAGGTGCACTCGGAGTAAAAATGATTGATGGAAATGGAATATTTTTACCAGAATCTAAAAGATCGTTACCTAAACCTAGTACTGCGTTTTATAAAATATTTG
>PVBE011655243.1_pt1 | contig 12627 bp, 8 predicted proteins | sample 1631181 | NCBI WGS metagenome assembly PVBE01 (sample SAMN08397723, study PRJNA350692) | Marine metagenome, whole genome shotgun sequencing project. | isolation source: water | place: Pacific Ocean | collected 2012-04 | reverse complement strand
GTAGGTGGTCAGGAAGGCACCGTAGGCGATGGGCCCTTTCCAGGTCTGCTCGTCACCCTCGCCCACCTCGCCTGCCGGGCAGGGGCTCCTCAGGGCCCAGGTTTCCTGGTTGCCGTCCACGTTGCACAGCGGGGCTCCGGCGAGGTTGGGATCCGCCAGTCGGCCGAAGCTGACCGAAGGCGTACCTGGCACCAGCGTGTAGCCGGCCGCCTGGACTGCGGCGGGAGCGCGACCCTCCACCCGTGGATACCCGAGGACGAACAGGAGATCGCCCTTGGCTGGCAGCGACGCTCGCGCGAAGGGCTCGAGCCCGCCGTCTTCGATCCGCACGGCCGCCACGTCCACGGGATCCCGATCGTCCAGGGCCACCCAGTGGTGACTCCAGTCCTTCTTGCCCGAGACCATCTCGCCCAAGGAGAGGCGCTGGGCCGGCAGCCCGTCCGCGCCCGGGACCAGGATGGCCGACGCCGAGGCGAGATCCGGATCGGTCTCGAGACCCGAGGTGCAGTGCGCCGCGGTGACGAACCACCCGCTTCCCGCCAGCAGCCCCGAGCAGTTGCCGAAGTGCTGGTAGCTGCACTGCCCGTCCTGGCAGTCCAAAGCCTCGAGCCCCCCGCACCGGTCTTCGTTCCACGCACGAGCCACGGGATCGCCACAGTACTGGGCGTGCAGCTTCCCGAGGCCCTCCTCGCTCGCCTGCTGGGTGCCGCTCGCGATGACGAGCTTGGCTACGCGCGGCGAGGCCTGCCGGATGGCTCTTGCATCGAAGGGCAGGGCTCGGTCCGCGAGCCAGGCGGCGTTCGTTTCGGCCCAGGAGAAGAAACCTTCCCAGCCCGAGACATCGACAGGCGCACCGAACAGGGCCTCGGGCGGTGGGTTGGGCATGTCCGGGACCGGCGGCGTGCCGCAGCCCGTTACCAGGGCGATGGCGATGATCGAGGTACGCATGGGGAATCCGGCGACAGAGGGCGACGGGGTTCCTATCCTCCGCAACCTCAGCCGGACAGCGCTGTACAATGGCCCCAACCCCGGAGGCCCCATGCAGATCATCGACCTCGGCCCCGAGCACTCTCGGACACCCTAAATCGGATCCGTCAACACCCAGACAGGCCGCGGGCCCACTCGGAGGGTCAGGCTGCCCCCCTCGATCGTGTGGGTGGCCTCTGGGAACACGGGCTCGCCCTCCACGACGTCTGCACCCGACTCTGCGTCCGGGATGGCGTCGATCACGGTGGCCACGCTGCCCGTCAGCCCTTCCAGGGTGAAGTCGACCTCCTCCTCGGACAGGCTACCGCCCACCTCGTAGCTGCTCAGCGAAGCGGGATCGAAGAGCAGTAGGAACAGCTCGCCACCACCCCGCCGAGGCAAACGGTAGGCGTAGCGACCTTCCTGGTTCTCTACCGGGACACCGTACAACGCCCCGGCACGCAACTCTGCGACGCAGAGCCCGTGAGCTCCCAGGCACCGTCCGTGTCGGTGTACCGCTCGTCGCCGCCGAAGCTTACCCGGATGCCCTCGATGGGATCGCCGCTCTCGGCATCCAGAACGTGTCCCTCGAAGGTGAACTGGGCGATCTCGATGCCGTACATGGGCACGGCCCCCCATCCGCATCCCCCGAGGGCTGCCAGGGAGCCGGCCAGCAGGCGCAACGCCCGCGCGCGTCTGTTTGTTCGCATGGTTTTCTCGACTTCGCGCCGGCCCGACAGCGAGCAGCATAACACCAGTTCGCTCGGACTCGACCCGCGATCGCTGCTACCATGGCCAACGGACGCACGCATCTGGAACCCCCATGCGCACCCTCGCCCTCCTGCTCGCCCTGCGGGCCCTGGGCTGCCGCACCGAAGTGAAACCCGACGACAGCACACCGCCGAGCGATACCGCCCCCCCCTGTACGGACGCCGACGAGGACGGGTCCTGCGACGACGTGGACTGCGACGACGCCGACGCGAGCGTACACCCCGACGCCGAGGAGGTCTGCGACGACCTGGACAACGACTGCGACAACGAGGTGGACGAGGACGACGCCGTCGACGCCCCGACCTGGTACGAGGACGCGGACAACGACGGCTTCGGCAACGGAGAGTCGAGCGCCACGGCCTGCGAGCCGCCTTCAGGCTGGGTGGCAGAAGACCTGGCCACGGACTGCGACGACGACGACGCCACGATCTTCCCCGGTGCCGACGAGACCTGCGACGGCGTCGACCAGGACTGCGACGGCGAGATCGACGAAGACGCCACCGACGCCTCGGACTGGTACCAAGACCTGGACGGAGATGGCTACGGCGGCGCCTTCGAGGCCACGTCCTGCGAGCACCACTCCGCGGTGGTCGACAACGGCGACGACTGTGACGACGGCGACGCCAGCGTGAATCCCGGCATGGACGAGGATCCCTGCAACGAGGTGGACGACGACTGCGACGGCGAGGTGGACGAGTGGGAGGAGACGGTCGAGCCCTTGGTCTGGCACATCGACGGTGACGGCGACGGCTACGGCGATCCGGACATGGCGATCTCGGCGCACCCGGAGTGCGACCCGCCCACCGGCTACGTCTCCGACGACACCGACTGCGACGACACCGACGCCAACATCAATCCCAGCGCGGACGAGTACTGCGACGGGGTGGACACGGACTGCAGCGGCGTGGACGACGACAGCTACGCCCTCGACGCGACCACCTGGTACGCGGACGACGACGGCGATGGCTACGGCGACGCGGGGGACGCCACCGACAGCTGCGACGCGGGCTCGGGCTACGTCAGCGACGATACCGACTGCGATGACAGCGACGCGGACGTCAACCCCGGCGCCGATGAGGACAGCTGCAACGACATCGACGACGACTGCGACGGCACCATCGACGAGAGCGATAGCATGGAGGTCGTGGAGACCTTCTGGGCAGATGCCGACGGGGATGGCTACGGCGACGCCGACTCCTGGATCGAGGAATACCCGAGCTGCATCTCCTCCGGCTACGTCGAAGACGACTCCGACTGCGACGACAGCGACGCCACGGCGTACCCCGGCGCCGCGGAGAGCTGCGACGGCGTAGACAACGACTGCGACGGCACCGCAGACGTGCTGGGCTACTGGCCCTTCGAGGCCGGCTCGGGGGCGGTGGCCTACGACGACGGGCCGCTGGCCCTGGATGGCGACATCGTGGATGGGACCTGGACCACGGGCGTCATCGGTGGCGGCCTGGACTTCAACGGCTCCAGCTCCTACGTCCTGCTGGACCACGACGAGTTGGCCCCGGAGCAGGGCTACAGCATCTCGGCCTGGGTACAGCCGACCTCACTGACCTCGTCCAGCTGGGACACGGTGGTCTCCCGCGGATCGACCGGCTCTGGCAGCCTGGGTTGCTGCGGCGACTCCTACTGGCTGGGCTACTACCTCTACGGCCTGGCCCTGTACACCAACGTCAGCTCCACCATCACGGACAGCGACCTGCTGGACTCCACGGACTACTCCTCCCACGTCGGCAACTGGCACCACCTGGTGGGCACCTGGGACGCCGCCACCGGTATCCAGGCCCTCTACCTGGACGGCTCCCTCACGACCTCGGGCAGCGCCTACACCTACGTGATCTACGACGGAGCCCCCACGCGCATCGGTGCCGACACGAACAGCGGCAGCGACGTCCTGCACTTCGACGGAATCATCGACGAGGTCAAGATCCTGGACTGCGCCCTGGACGCTGGCCAAGTGGCCACGGACTACGCGGACAACTGGCCGTTCTGATCAGGGCTCCACCCGCTTCATGAGCAGGAACGTTCCCTCGTTGCCCACCACGCCGTAGGGCACACCCGCTTGGCGCTCTGGCTGCTGGGAGTGCTCCAGAGTGGTCACGACGAACGTGGAAGGATGGCGCACCAGCTCCGCCTCGTGACGTGCACGCCACGCACCGAGCTCGCCGGCCAAATCGGGCTTCCAGTCCAGGTACGCGAGCCCGTGGTCGCTAAAAAAGGGCGAGGGACACCGCAGGTCGGTCCATGCGTACACAGCCGGGGCGAAGATGCCCACCACGCAGAGGCTGTCCCCTGGCCGAGCCAGGTCCTGCGCTTGCCTTGCGACAGCGGCCTGATCGGCGGTGGAGTGCAGGTAGTCGAAGTGGTCCAGGTAGGTGTCGCGGTCCAGCACGGTGGCCAGATCGAGCACCGCCTGCCGGTAGGGACGGGGAGCCCAGTCCTGGGAGTGGAACACCGGCGGGCGCTGCAACGCGACGCTCGAGGCGAGCAACGAAACCCCAGCGACCAAGGGAGCCCGCCCATGGACGCGGCGTAGGGCGTCGAGCCCCCAGAGGGTCCAGCCCGCTGCAAGGGGCAGCGCCACGCCCCAATGGTAGGCCAGGTACTTGCCCTGCCACACCACCGACAGCAGCGCAGCCGCGGTCAGGCCGAGCCAGAGGGCCACGGAGCGCCAACTGTCCCTCGGTCGCAGAACAGCCACGACCATCCCGAGGCCCGCGGCCAAGGTGACGACCGGCGCCGCCCGAAGCCAGAAGTCCCCCCAGCCCCACTCGAGGAACGGCACGACCTGTCGGTAGTACCTGTTGAACTCCACCAGGGAAGCCCACAGGGCATCGCCGCGACCGCTGGCCAAGAAGGGTGCGAAGACCGCGGTGCAGACCGCCAGGCCTCCCAGCACGAACGCGCCACCCCGGACGTAGGGGCGGACTTCACGTCCACCCACAACAACGAGGACCGCCACCGGCAGCGCAAGCAGCACCACGGTGAACTTCATGGTGAAGGCGAAGCCCAGCAAGGCGCCGGCCAGCACCTGCGCCAAAAGCCCCCGCTCACGGGCCAGCCAGCACGCCCAGAGGGCAGCTGCGACGATCCAGATCTCGGTCTGGGCGCTGCGCCAGTAGTCCATGGGAACCCAGTAGAAGCCCGCACAGAGCAATGCTGCGAGCCCGGCCCGGCCGCGGTCCAGGCGCCCCTCGCCGACCAAGCCGGCCACCGGGACCGCCAGCGACAACACCAACACGAGCTCCATCGCGCGGATGCCCCACTGCCCTCCCCCGTCCAGCATTCGCGCCAGCATGAACAGCAGGAAGACCCCGGGGGGTTTGTGCTCCATGGCCCCCTCGTAGGGCCAAGCACCGTCTAGCCAAGCACGTCCCACGTAGTCGAACAGTGCCTGGTCCCCACCGTAGGGCCAAGCCAGCGAGGGCAGCGCCACACCCAGGGCCAAGAGGAAGCCCAGGCCGTTGGCGGACAGCAAGGCGGAGCGCAAAGAGATGAGCGGGCGGGCGTTCATGGGAGTTGGCTGGATCGCACGGGGGGTTGGGCGAGACTATACTCCGCTCTCCCCCAGGCGAACCCCCGCCACCACCATGAAGCCCCTCCCACGCACCCTCGCCAAGCTGCTCCTCTCGGCCCTGCTGTTCCTGGTGCTGCAGGAGTTGGCCCTGCGTGTGCTCTTCCCCCTCCCGGAGGTCCAGGGCTTCAACCGCGCCCTCTACATGAACGACCCCATCCAGGGCCCCCAGGAGATCCCCATTCGTTCCTTGGACCTGGTGTGGGAATCCGCCCCTGACGGTGCGCGCTTCGCCATGGGGCTGAACCGCTACGGCTTCAGGGGGCCGACACCCAGGCTCCGGGCGGGGTCCGATACGGTCCGTGCGGTCTTCGTAGGTGACAGCTTTGTGGAAGGGATCATGGCCTCCGACGACGAGACCATGCCGATGGGCTTCTCCCGGGCCGCCGGGCGAGCTGGTGTCGACGTCGATGCCATCAACCTCGGCATCAGCGGCATCTCCCTGCACGAGTACGTGCAACTCGCGCCCGACGCCAGCGCGCTGCTCGAACCAGACGCGGTGTTCCTGGTGCTGTTCGCCAACGACTTTCTGGGCTTCCCCCCGGGCCACCAGGCACGTGACTTCGGGCCCTGGCCGCGTTGGAAGCCCCGAGCGCTCGAGCTGCGGTCCATCATGGAAGCCGGCGAGCCCCTGCCAGCACGCTGGAACTGGCGGGAGCACGCCTTTCACTCACCCGCACCGAGTCCCGCCAACTTCTGGAGCGACAAGCCCGACGAGCTGCGCGCCCAGTCGTCCCCGGACATCGCCCAGGCCATCCTCGAAGGGCGCTTCAACCCCTTCCGCATCGGCGGCGCCCGCTGCCTCGAGGAGCCCTTGAGTCAGCCGATCAACGTCGAACACGCCCTGCGCGACCTCGCTGGCAAGGTGCGAGACAGCGGCGGAACCCTGCACGTGGTCTACATGCCAGATCGCAGCCTGGTCACCGGCCACTACCATCGCTACGAGGCCGAGATGAGCGCCCCGGATGCCGATCCCTACGACTTCGAGCAACCCCGGTACCAGGCTCAGAGGCGCAGCCTTGCGCAACAATGCGAGCGGGCTGGCATCCCCTACCTGGACCTCACACCCACCGTGACCGCCGAAGAAGACCAGGGCCACCACCTGTACTGGGACTACGACGACCACCTGCGGGGCGAAGGCTACCTGCTGCTGGGAGCCGAGATCTTCGAGTGGTGGAGCGGCCTGCAACCATGACACTCTCCCGCGCGACCCTGGGCAAGCTCGCCTTCTCCGTCCTGCTCTTCCTCGGCACGCAGGAACTGGCCTTGCGCGTGCTCTTCCCCCTACCCGAGGTGAGGGAGTTCAACCGTGCCCTCTACATGCACGTCCCCGCCGCGGGTCCCTCGGACACCCCGGTGCGCTCCCTCGACGTGGTCTGGGAGTCATGGCCCGACGATGCAAGCTTCGTGCACCGGCTCAACCGCTACGGCTTCCGGGACAAGGAATGGACCCGCGCCAAGGACCCGGACGTGCACCGCGTGCTGTTCGTGGGCGACAGCTTCATGGAAGGGGCCATGGCCGCAGATGACCAGACCATCCCCGCGAGCTTCGCCCAAGCGGCCGAGGGCGGGGATCGAGAGATCGAGGTCATGAACCTTGGCCTCATCGGGCTCGCGATGCCCGAGTACCACCGCATCATCCACGACGCCCTCGCGCTGTTCGAGCCCGACACCATCGTCCTCGGCCTGTTCTCGAACGACTTCACCTTCACGCCCGTGCCGTACGAGGGCACCCGCTTCGAACCCTGGCCCCGTACCTTGCCCAGAGCCCTCGAGCTGATGGGCATGGTGAGGCGGCACGAGACCCTACCCATGCGCTGGAACATCGTCAGCCAGGGCTACCATGCGGTGGCACCCAGCCCCAACAACCCCTGGTCCGGGCGCGACGCGGAGCTGCTACGCTTCTGCGAGCACGGCATGGCCCAGGACATCTTGCAGGGGCACTTCAACCCCTACCGGCCCGATTTTGCGGAGTTCCTGTTGCTCAAGTGCCAGGATCCCGTGGACATGCTGGGCACCTTGACGGACTTGCAAGGGGCCGCAGCCCAACACGGGGCGGAGCTGGTGGTGGCCTACCTCCCAGAGCGCAGCCTGGTCACCGACCACTACCTGCAGTTCGACGCGCGCTGCAGCAAGATGCCGGTCAGCTCCATCCAGATGACCGAGCCCCGCTACCAGCGCCAACGCCAGAGCCTGGCCCAGCAATGCCAACAGGCCGACGTACCCTTTCTGGACCTCACGCCGCTGGTGCAGGCCGAGGAGGCCGCCGGCCACCACCTGTATTGGAGCTACGACGACCACATGCGGGGCGAGGGGTACGTGATGCTGGGTGAGGCGATCTTCGAGTGGTGGGGCGGGCTGGCGGGGCGCTAGGGGCCTCCTTCCCCCGGTGGAGTGTCAGCGAGCGGGAGCGCGAGGGGTGCTGGAAGATCGGTGTCAGGCACTATGAGATCGGTGTCGATCGGTGTCAGGCACTAGGAATTAAGATCGGTGGATCGGTGTGAGGAGATCGTCGAGATCAGATCGGATCGGTGTCAGGCACTAGGAATTAAGCTTTTCCAAAAAGCTTAATTCCTAGTGCCTGACACCTCCGATTCCGATGCGAACCGCGAGGGTGTCCAGAGCCACGCTCATCTCGATCCCCTGAACCTCGCCTCGATCTCGCGGATGTCGTCGTCGCTCAATGGCTGGCTGCGGGTCATCCGCTGCAAGCCTGCCTCGGTGAACTTTGCGACGGGCGACAAGGCCAGCACGTACTCGGGGGGTGGGCTGCGGTCGTGGGCGAAGATACGCTGCTCTGCGCGGCGGTAGGGGGAGTGGGCCACGACCCAGTCGTTCAGGCCGGCCTCGTCCAGGATGGCCACGTGGGGGTAGGTCCAGCCCACCACACCAACACCGAGGGCCGAGATGACGGGGTTGTCCACTCCCTCGAAGGCTCGGGCGCCCTGTTCACGAGACGGGAGCAAGGAGACGTAGTGTTGCCAGAGCAGCACGTGGTCCTGGTGGCGGATGCAGATGTTGTGGCCCAGCAGCCATGTCTGCAGCCCGTCATGCAGGCGCGCGTAGGGACGGAGCGGGGTGGGAAGCGCCGGAGCGATGGTCACGTCCGCGTCGAAGGAGTCGGCGCGTTGGGTCACCTGGCGATTCACGCGCCACTGCGTCCACGGCAGCACCGAGGCAGCAAGCAGGACCGCCAGGGCCACGCCGCAGAAGGATGGCCAGCGCAGGCGGAGCGCCAGCAGGGACCACGCCAGCCCCAGGCCCAGCAGGGGAACGGCGAAGGCCAGGCAGCGGAACTCGAAGTTGTCTCCGCCCACGACCAACAGGTAGCCAGCGACCTGGAGGATCACGGGCGCGGCCATCGCCGCTGCGACGGCAGCAGGGGACAGCCCCCGGCCCGCCGTGCTGGGGGCCTGCAGCCTGCGCCAAACCGCGATCCCCACGGGGAGCACCCAGAGCCAGAGCGCGTACTCCACGACGAACAGCGCCCCGTAGCGCAGGCCGGCTTCAGGCCAGGCACCCGCGACCTTGGCGTAGGCGGTGTTCGGGAGCCAGGCGCCGTAGAAGACGCGCCGTCCCAACAGGTGCACCACCACCAACACGAACGGAGAGAGAGACGCCGCCACGAAGGCAACACGCCGCTGCTTGACCGCCAGCCACGCACCCAGGCAAACCGTGGCCCCGACGTACAGCGATCCCTCGGGGCGGGTCAGCGCGAGCAAGGTTGCCATGACGGCCATGCCGGACAACCAGCGGGGACCGCGCCACGCGAGCAGCAGGGCGGAAAACAGCCAGCCGTGCAGCAGGAAGTCGAACAGCGCGGTCTCGAGCCCCGAGCTGGTCCAGGCCAGGAAGCTGCGGTTCGACAGCGTGTAGGCCAGCGCGACCGTCAGGGGCAGGGCCAGGGGCAGGGTGGAGCGGCTGCGGCGCCAGATCAGCGTGGTGGCAGCCGCGAGCAAGCCCACCGAACCCAAGGAGAAGACCAGCGCAAAGGGGTTGGCCAGCTCGGTCGGTGGGCGACCCGTGAGGGTGCTGGCCAGGTCCAGCAGCGCCACCCAGAGGAAGCAGGTGTAGCCTTCAACGGGAAGGAAGGGGGGTGGATTCCAGGCGTAGCCCCAGCCAGCCTGGCGGTTGGCCACGTAGCGGAAGACGATGAAGGCATCGTCGGTGAGGTACCAGAAGACCCGCCAGCCCCACCAGGTGGCGAGCAGGGCCAGGCCCGCCAGGACCACGAGCTGAGTCAGAGCGCCGCGTCGCATCAAGGGGCCGGCCTGCGCGCAGCCACGATCTCGGTCCAGCGCGCCATCCAGCGCTCGAAGGCCGGCACCCATCGGGGGGCGCGAGCCTCGAGCAGGGCCTGGGTCGCGGCGATGGCAACGCCCTCGAGCTCCTGGTGCAGAGCGTGACCCTCGCTGCCCACCCGGGTGTCCCGTGGCTGGCCCTCGCGCTCCATGCGCACCAAGGGATCGGTGACCGGGTGCACTTCCTCGTGGAGGATCTGCATCAGCACGTGCTCGGTGGGTTCGTCCAGGGAGACCGCAACGAGGCGCTCGCCGTCGTAGCTCGTGGCACGGCCCGCAGGCCCCAGGGCCGGGCAGTGCAGCACACGAAGCGGGGGCGGCTCGCGATCTTGGCCGGCGTAGAGCTGGCTGCGGAGCTCCCGCAGGTGCGAGCCGACCTCTCCAGCGACAGCGGCCACGCGCGCATCGATCCCGTCGTCGGCCCAGGCCCGCAGGAAGGCAGGGGCCTCGGCCTCCAGGGCCCGCGCCAGTCCGCGCGCCAGCTCTGCGTCGGCCTGGCGACGCAGGGGACGCGGCGGGCGCTCGGCCAGGGCGGTGACGAGGGCTGAGACCTGGTCGAAACGCATGGCGATGACTTGGGCGAAGATGCGACCGGGGGCTTCCCGGAGGGCCTCCAGGAGAGCTCCCGTCCAGGGGGCGATCGACAGCGTGGGATCGAACAAACTGGCAGCGTCCAGCCCCAGATCGAGATGCGCCAGCACGTGGTAACAGAGGGCCGGCGCCGCTCGGCGCTCGAAGCGGATCGCAGGTCGCGCCGAGGATCCCACACCCACGGGCCAGGGCAGCCAGCCCCACGGGCCGCCGAGCGCGGGCATGCGCACACGGGCCAGGGGGCGCTCGGACAGATCGTCCCCCAGCCGCCGAATCGACACGAGATCCTGGGCTCGGAAACGCGGGCCGAGGAAGGTGAGCACCCGTCCGCCCGGATCCCGCAGAGCCTCCGCCACGGGCTGCGGCAGTCGGGGCAGCCCCCCCCCGATCCACAGCGCGTCCCAAGGCCCGGGTGAGGGCATCAGCCGGCCGAGGGCAAGGGCCTCCACCCGAGACTGGGGCCAGGGGGCCAACACGCGGGCGAGGTCTTCGGAGGACACACCCCGAGGCACGGCGACGACCTGGCCCTCGGGGCCGACCAACTCAGCCATGAGCGCAGCAATCCACCCCGAACCCGCAGCGAGATCGGCCACCCGCTCACCTGCACCCAGCTGCAAGTCCTCGAACGCGAGCACCGTGAACCGAAACGCGGGGGCCAGTGCCGGCAAGCCCTCTCGCGCCACGGCGGGAGTGCGATCCTCCAACACCTCGCGGGCCGACTCGGCCGGCATGAAGGCCTCGGGTCCGACCTCGAGCAAGGCCTGCACCAGATCGGGGCTATGAAGCACGCCCTGGTCCAGCATTCGCCGCACCGCCTCTTCCCGCTTGCGGACCCAGGGATCCCGCATCTGCAGGCCCATGGGCAGGGGCAGCGCGGTCCCGGGGACGGGCTCGGAGGCTCGGGGCCCGGCGCGGGCTGCCTTGCGGACGAGGGTTTCCCCAGCCGTGGAGTTCATGAACCGCCGCTGCTCGGCCATGCTGCGCTCGAAGACCCGGTCCACGCCACGTCCCTGGCCCCTGAAGCGCTCCTGGACCTGCTCCAGCAGTGGGCCGTACAGCCGATGCATGGCGCTGATCCGCGTGGCGAAGTCCAACTCCCGGCTCGGATCCACCCACTCGGCCCGGAACGCGTGGTCGTACCAGCCCTGCCACCAGCGCGGCGCATGGAACGTCGTGCCGTGGTCGCGCTCGTACTCGCCCATGGCCGCGTGCACTTGGGAGCCCGGGTACAACCGGAAGGGATCTACGCTGAGCCAACCGCAGGTCTCGGGCGCCGAGAGGTACAGCTCTTGCACGAAGCGTGCGGTGGCTTCGAGGCTGGATGGGGTCTCACCGGGGTGCCCCACGATGACGTTCGCCGCCCAGCTCAGCCCGTGCTCGCGAGACATCGTCGCCAGACGCCGCATGGCCGCCAGATAGGCCTGGGGCTGACGGGTCTTGCCGATGACACGCAGCATCTCGGGGCTGCCGCTCTCGAGCCCGACACCGATTGAGAAGCGAGCCTGGGCCAGCAGCTTCACGTCCAGGTCGTCCAGGTCGTCGGCCCGGGTCAGCGTCCAGAACTGCCTCGGCCGAAGCTTCGCCTCGAGCACACCCTCGAGCACCTCCCGCCTCCACGAACGTTGGAACCCGAACAGAGGATCGGCCAGGTTGACCACCCAGGATCCCAGCTCCACCCGAGAAGCGAGACGCTGCAACTCGGCGATGGCGCGGGCGGGAGAGAAGGCGCGCCACGAGGCTTCGCCCTTGGCCCGCTCCATGCAAAATGCGCAGCGGTAGGGGCAACCCCGCGACAGGTGAATCTGCAGCTTGCGACCCAGGCGAGCCGCGCGGGGCCAATAGCGAGCCAGCAGGTCCCAGTCGTAGGGAGGTAGATCGTCGAGCTGCGCCACGGGATCGGGACCCAGGATGTCGCCTTCGACCGACCGACCACCGAGGATGTCTTCGAGCAGGCGCTGTAGGGGCCGCTCGCCTTCCCCCACCACCACCGCGTCGAAGGGGGCCAGGGGTGGGAGCAGATCCTGCGGCACGGCGCTGGCATGGTAGCCACCGGCGATCAGGGGCACGTCGGGCAAGTGCTCGCGCAGGAACCGAGCCAAGGCGACCACCCGCCGGTAGTCGAAGCTCGAGTAGCAGGAGACACCGATGGCGTGGAAGGGGCCCAGCTCCTCGAGGGTGCACAGCAGCGCTCGGTGGTCACCGCCCTCGTAGCCGAGGTCGAGGATCTCCACCCGCAGCCCCAGCTTGGTCCTGACCCAGCCACCCAAGGCCACCAGGTGGGGCAACCCGAAGTCCGAGTCGGTCCACTTGATGATCCCCGGCGAGATCAGCAGCAGGGCGGGCTCGCGGGACCTCATGCCTCTTGCTCCGGTAGATCGGGGAGGCCCAGGTCGGCCCGCTCGTCCGGGGTCAGCG
>PVBE010433009.1_pt1 | contig 12627 bp, 10 predicted proteins | sample 1631181 | NCBI WGS metagenome assembly PVBE01 (sample SAMN08397723, study PRJNA350692) | Marine metagenome, whole genome shotgun sequencing project. | isolation source: water | place: Pacific Ocean | collected 2012-04 | reverse complement strand
TCGGTGTCAGCCGATCTGGAATTCGCGCTGCGCATGGAGGAGGTCGGGCCTCTTGACGCCGTCCCGGAGACACTGGTGCGGTACCGAGTCCACCCCGCACAGATGCATAGGCAACTCAGTGAATTCTCCGCCGACATGTCGCGTCTCTACGATCAGGTGTTCACCGGCGGGCGGTACCAGTCGATCGAGCGGCGGTGTCGCGCCAACCTCGACGCTTATCTCGGGCTTTCACACCTGCTCCGGGGACGCGTCGGTGTCGCCGTGCCGTATCTCCTCAACTGGCTACGCCGCGACCCACACCGACTTGTCACCCTGCCGCTTCGAGCCCTGATCCGTCGGATGGGACGGCGGTCGCGGGTCATGTTCCGGGGTCGCGCACCACGGTGGGAGTTATGAGCGTCGTCGATCGTTGGTCTGTCGGTAGGCGACTCGCCGGATGGTCGCAGCGTGGCAGGGGCGAGGTTGCGATGGTGCTGTCGGCGCGCATCGTGAACGCGGGTGCGGGCGTGATGTTCGTCTTGCTGACAGCCAGGCAACTGGGTCCCACCGGACGTGGCGAGATCGCTGTCGCCTTCACTGTTGCTTATGCAACCGCCAAATTGGCCGACCTCGGCACCTCCACCAGCGGTCGGATCCACCTCCTCATTCGCGACGACCCGATCAACGCGAGCGATGTCTTCTCCCTGACGCTCGCACTCATTCCGCTCCAGGCGATGCTGGCTGCCCTTGTGGTCGGTGTGCTGTCCTGGTCATCGCTGAATCTGTCTTGGGGTTTCTCGCTGGCTGTCATCGGCCTGAGCGTGGCGATCATGATATTCCGCTCGGCCGTTTCGATACTCTACGGACTCCGCCGCTATTGGGTGGTGATGGTGGTCGAGACGGTCGTTGCCGTGGTCGAGGTGGTGGTCCTAGCGATTCTCCTGCGGAGTGGACGCCTGACCGCCACCTCTGCGGTGATGACCATGGCCTTCGGCTCGGCGCTCTGTGGCGCGTGTCTCGTCGGACAGCCCGGAGTACTAACGAGGGGCGGCAGGAAGAAGTTGACAACACACTGGCGTGTCCTATGCGTCGACGGGATCTCACCGATGATCGGTGCCGTGTCATTCTTCATGGCTCTCCGGCTGGACCGGCTGATCTTGGCTATGACCGCCGGCGCATATTCGGTCGGCATCTACACGGTCGCCCTAGCCATTCCCGAGACGCTCAGAATCCTGCCAAAGGCAGTCGGTCAGGTGATCGCTGATCGCGGCCGGAGCGGCGTCGACTCGATAGCGACCGTCAGATTGCACTGCAGGCTGGTCATCCTCGGCCATGTCCTCATCCTGGGTGTACTGGCGATCGTCGGGTCGACTCTCCTGCCGCTGGCCTTTGGTGAAGGGTTCAGGGAGGCCCGCGACGTCCTCATGGTCGTGACGATCGCCGAAGCATTCCTGTCGGTACACCTGATGCAGCAGGCGCTCCTGGTCAGTTTCGGTAGTTACCACGGCATCGGCGTTCCCCGGGTCATCGGTGGTGTGTTCATGGTGGTGCTGAACCTGGTGATGATTCCGAAATGGGGCCTGTACGGTGCGGCATGGGCCTGCCTGATCGGGTACGGGGTGTTGGCCGCTACGTCGGTCCTGTGGATGAATAGGGAACTCCGGAGGGTCGCAGCCCCATGATGTCCTCGAATGCTCCCTGGTCGATCGGCTACGTGCCACATGGTGCGAACCTCGATCGACCGATGGACCGTCGGCGCTTTCCGAGGTACGCGGCAATGAGGGGTCTCTCGTTCGATCTCGTATCGGGTTGGGAAGGCCATGAGGTCATAGTTCTGACGCCTGCGGCCGACATCACCCACTGGGTCGATGTTGCGCCTGACCGTCGGCTCGTGGTCGATTTCCCTGACGCATATCTTGAGGAGGGCCCAGGGCTGAAACGTGCAGTCCGCGGGCTGGCCAAGTGGTTGAGTGGGGAGTCCCGCCGCCCGGTACTAAGTTACCTACGGGCGCTCACGCGGCTGCTCGAACGGGCGGATGCGGTCGTCTGTAGCACCGACGAACAAGCCACCAAGATCGCACGGTACAACCACAACGTTCATCCGATCCTCGACCTGCATGGCGAGTTCGGTTTCCTGCCGGCGACGATCCGGCAATCGGATCGGTTCGACATCGTCTGGGAAGGGTTGACAGCGACCCTTCCAGCGATTCGACAGGTGTTGCCGGCGCTTCGTGCGCTCGCCAGGTCCCGGCAACTCCGACTCCACCTTGTCACCGATCTCGAGGCGCCGAAGTACATGAACCGGTTCGTGGTCCAGCGTACCGAGGAGATGGTGGCGGACTGGGGTATCGATGTCAGGCTTTACCAGTGGACCATTGAGAAGTTGACCGAGGTCGCCGGGTTCTGCGATCTGGCGATCGTCCCGGTCGACCTCACCGATCCGCTGGCTGTCGGCAAGCCGGAGAACCGGATGCGGATCTTCTGGCGGCTGGGCCTTCCGGTCGTGGTGTCGGCTAACCCGGCACACATTCGGGCCGCCGACCTGGCCGGGTTGGGCGACCACGTGGTTTGCTCCACGATCGAGGAGTGGGAGAAGGCACTGGTCGGGCTGGCAGCGAGGCCGGCTCTGAGGTTGGAGGTGGGATCGGCCGGCCAGGCGGCCGCTCGGTCTGCCTACTCTGAAGAGTCCCTTGCTCTGCGCTGGGACCGGGTCATAGACAGCCTGCAGCGTTGACGGCCATGACCGACCCCAGCGGCCTCCCAGTGGTCACCTACCTCTCAATGGACCCGGTGACGAGCACGGTCGGGCAGTCGCAGGTCCTCAACTACATCGAACGTCTTGCCGTAAGCGGTCTTGCGATCGAGCTCGTCACATTCGAGCACCACGTGGACACCGCACTGCGGGTGAGGCTGGCCGACCTCGGTGTGTCCTGGCGGCCGCAGAACTACGGGCGACACGGTGCGGTTGCCGGACTCGGTAGGGTCATCCGGGCAGCGCTGGTCATTCGAGGGGCAGCGCTGGTTCACGCCCGAAGCGACTTAGCTGCGGCGGCGGCGATCCTCGCCGGGATCGACAACTGGGTCTGGGACGTCCGCTCCCTCTGGGCTGACCAGAAGGTGGCGACCGGAGTGCTCCGGTCCCGTTCGCCGCAGGAGCGGATCCTCCGCTGGGTCGAGCGCCGGTCAGCGACCCGGTCGACTGCCGTGATCACGCTCACCGCATCGGCGATAGCGGAACTCGATCGTCGCTACGACGGCATGGTGGCACCGAAGGCGCGTGTCATCACGACCTGCACCGATCTCGAGCGCTTCTCGGTGTCACCAATGCCGACGACGACGGTTCGGGTGTTGCTGCCCGGCACACTCAATCGGTACTACGACATGCAATCGATGTTCGACCTGGTGGCCGAGCTTCGGAGGCGCCGTCCTGTCGAGTTCGTGGTGGTGTCGCCCGAGGCCACCGCTTTTGAGGAAGAGCTCGCGTCGCTGGAGGTCGTACGGCTGTCGGCTACGCCTGACGAGATGATCGACCTGGTAGCGTCGTGCCACGTGGGCCTCAGTGTCTGTCGCGATGATGCCGGGGCGAGCCTCAAGGCGGCCATGCCGACGAAGATCGGTGAGTTCCTGGCCAGCGGGCGACCAGTGGTCGTGAATCCCGGACTGGTCGACATCGCCGAACTGGTCCAATCCCACGAATGCGGCATCGTGTACGGGTCATCGGGTCCCTGCAGCGTCGAGGAGGCGGTAGATCTGATCGAGGAGCGTCTGGAGGATCCAGCGACGCCTGGACGTTGCCGCGGCCTTGCCGAGGAATACTTCGACCTGGACCGTGGTGTTGCTCATCTGCTGGACACCTACCGGTCGGTGCATACACGGCCCTGAGTGGTCCCAGTCACCGACCAACCCGGGCCTGACAGTCACAGACGTTCCGTTCCTCATACTCTCAGATCAGTAGGCGTCACCGAGATCTGCCATCAGTTCCGCAACTCTCTTCAGGTCCTCCGGCGTGTCGACGGCATGCGACGAGTGTTGAGTAGGAATCATCCGCACCTGGTGCCCGTGCTCGAGGATCCGCAGCATGTCGATGGACTCGCCAAGTTCCAACGGCGCCACCGCCATCGAAGCGTACTCGAGTAGGAAGTCTCGTCGGAACGAAATGACGCACACCTGCTTCCCTATGGCGGCACCTTGGAGGCCTCCGCCGATAGGCGCCCTGGAGAAGTACAGGGCGTTCCCCGACCGGTCGCACACGACCTTGATGCAATTGTGGTCATGGAACTCGTCAATCGATGAGATCCTGCCGAGAAGGTTCACGACCGAGATCGACGGTTCGTCGAGCAATGCCTCAACTGCCTCAGTGATCATGCCTGGATGGGCCATCGGCTCGTCGCCCTGCACCATGACGACGATGTCAAAACGAACACCGTCCTCCTCCTCGACTGTTTGGAGAGCCTCCGCACATCGCTCAGATGCACGCTCGTGCTCGTCGCTCGTCATCACCGCCCGCCCACCGATACTGGCGACATACTCGGCAATCTCCACGTCGCAGGTGGCAACCGCCGTCAGATCGACGACATGACTCCGAACGACGTTGTCGTACACGTGCCTGATCATTGGCCTTCCGAGCAGTTCGGCCATCGGCTTCCCGGGAAACCGACTGCTGCCCATTCGGGCGGGAATGAGCGCGAGAACCTTCACGAGCGGTCGCTACGAAACTCGGCCGACCTCCAGAGGAAGACAGCGTCCATCGAAAAAGCGAGGAAGCGGTCGCCCACCTCAATCTGCGCCTCGAGTCGCTTCCTCGATGGTTCGAGGACATGGACACCGCATGGTATGCCATGACTCGCGGCCCGACGGCGAATCTCCGTCATGGCCTTCTTGACCTCGGGGTGGTCCAACTGCCCGGTCTGTCCCAAGGATGCCGAGAGGTCATACGGCCCTATGAGGAGCGCATCCAGGCCGGATACCTCGAGGATTCTGTCGAGTTCGGTAAGCACGTCTATGTGCTCGACCATGGCGACCAGCAGCGGGTTCTGCGCCCGGCTCCTGTAGTTCTCGAAGTCCTTGCCGAAGAGGTTCGCACGTGAAAAGCCGACGCCCCGCGTCCCCGCGTCGGGCCAGCAGCAGGCAGACCTCACGAGCAGTAGGTGTTCGGCCGACCGGATCATCGGTACTATCACACCCGCAGCACCCGCATCGAGTACCTGCTTGCACTCCGTGTCGTCGCCGAGCGCAAGCCTGACGAGCGGCAGGGTGTCACCCGACTCGAGTGCACGGAACAGGTCTGGCAGACTGGACAACGAGAACTGTCCGTGTTCCAGGTCAAGGGCGACCCAGTCGTACCCCGATCGTCCCATGATCTCGGCGACCGACGGGTCCCTGAGTTGCATCCAACTGCCGATCGTGACGCCGCCGGCTTTAAGTCTCTGCCGGAGGCCTTCCAGCATCGCTCCTCTATCCATCGAGCAGGTCACCAATCGATGGTACGTCCAGAGCCTCGACGACCTCACCGTTCAACCGGTGGCGCCGGAGGAGGAAGGGCACGTTATTGGTGGTCGCAGCACGGTGGTCGGACTCCGAGTCCCCGATGAGGACAGTCCGATCCGGTTCGAACCGGTGGCGTGCGAGCGTCTCCGACACGGCGTCGGCCTTGGCCATCGGGGCGCCGTGAACCTCAGAGAAACACGGCAACAGGCCGAGTCGGTCGATAATCCACCTGATCTCATTGGTAGGGGTAGCCGTCACGAGGACGAAAATCTGATCGCCCCGGTTCTCCACCAGATAGTCACGGACACCGGGAACCCACGGCGAGTCGATCACCGCCTCAACGACGAACCGTGAGAACTCGGCACAGGCTCGACGCACGGCGGCAGCGTCAGATGACATGCCTGCCCACGAGAGGTAGAGCGGAATCTTCTCGAAGCGCGTGCTCCCTCCGTTGGCCTCGTGGTGTCGCTGTACACGGTCACCGATCGAATCGCCGGCGCTTCGGACGATCCACCGGAATCCATCGGACTTCACTTCGATCGAATCCTTCACCACGCCGTCGAAATCCCAGAAGACGAGACCAGCATCCCGCAGGATCGGCGGGATGCCGCCTGCCGCCGCGGGCCCCCGAGCGGTCTTACGACACCCTGCGCCAACTGGTGAGATCATCCGCAGCCGCAGTCTGATGCAGTCACGACGTCACTCTGCTTTCGAGCCCGGTTCGTCACCGTCTCCGCGAATCTCATCGATCAACTGCACGAGTCCCTGGCCGAGATCGATCGTCAGTGACGGGATGTATTTGAGTGCCAGCAGGGAGCGATCCGCATACGGGGTCCTCACATAGTGTCCGGGCTGATCGCCGCGCACGTACTCCACAGCTCTCTGAAGACCGAGTATCTCGGCACACATCTCTAGGAGGTCTGACATACGGATCGACTCCAGGCCGGTGATCACGACGGCCTGATTGCGGAACTCCTCGCCGAGTACCGTCACACTCGCCCGCGCTGCATCCTCTACATGGATGTACTCCCGGATCGCCTCCGGAGTCCCCTCATACCGAACCACCCCGTCGACAAGGGAACGACTCAGGAGCCTCCAGAGGAAGTTCGTCTTGGCCGCACGGGGGCCGTAGAGGGAACCGTACCGAAGGATCGTGAAGTCGAGACCGAACGCTCGTTGGTACTCATGGACGTACTCCTCGGCCGCCTGCTTGCTGCAGCGGTAGAAGCCTCCCTCCCGGCTGTTGACGTAGACCGTGCTGGCGAAGACGAACCGCCCGACACCATGTCGGCGACAGCACTCCAGGACTTTCACGTTTCCGAGTATGTTCACCTCGGTAGTCTCAATCGGCCTATTCATGGCCTCGTGGAGATCGGCGAGTGCAGCGAAGTTGTAGACGACACCTGCACCACTGATTGCGTCGGCGAGACTGTCGTCGTCGGCCAATTCCCCGATCACCATCGACTGGTCCGGTCGTCGCCAGGGCGAGTCGACCCGGTCGTACAGGCACACCGAATGGCCGGCCTCCGACAACTGGTCTGCCACATGGGAGCCGATGAAGCCGCTTCCCCCGATCACGACCGCTCGCAGCGAGTCGACAGATTTCGGCATGAGCCCTACCGCCCCTCGGCTCGCTGGCTGGGGAACTCGGACTCTGGTACGAGACTCTGTAGTGGCTGGTCCGTCAGGAGTCGTATCACTTCCTCGGTTGCTTCAAGCTCCATTTGTACCCGGCAACCTGCCGATGCCGATGCCATATGGGACGTCAGCAGACAGCGCTCAATGGTCGCCAGCGGACCGTCGTACGGCTCGTGTTCGAACACGTCGATTCCGGCGCCGGAGAGGCGGCGTCGGACGAGTACCTCGTAGAGGTCGTCTTCGTTCAGTATCTCGCCGCGTGAGGTGTTGATGATCACCGCGTCTTCCTTCATGCTCATCAGTTCGTCGAACCCGACGAGGTTCTTCGTCGATTCTGTCAGCGGCAGGTGAAGTGTCACCACGTCCGACACGGCGAGCAGTCGATCCAGGGTCACCCACTCGAATGCAAGACCTGGGACGTTGTCCGCCAGGCACGGGTCAGGGTTCACATCATGGAGCAGGACATCTGACACGCCCAGCGCACTCAGATACCGGAGGACCATGGTTCCGATAGGTCCGACACCGACGACCCCGATCGTGACCTCTGAGATTCGACGGCCGATGATCCTGGACCATTCACCCTTGTGCATCCTCGCGTTGGACACGTGCAGCGATCGAAGGAGCACGAGCATCATTCCTATCGTCATTTCGGCCACCGCGGGAACCGGAGCGGCCGGCGTGTAGGACACCGCGATCGAGCGTCGCCTTGCTGCATCGAGATCGACGTTGTCCAGTCCGACGCCGAGTCGGGAGATGAGTCTCAGGCGTGGAGCATTCGCCATCACCCTGTCGGTGATGGGCTCGGTTCCGGCGATGATGGCGTCAACGTCTTCGACGATCTCAAGCAGCTGCTCTTCGGTCGGCTTCGCGCCGAGCGGGTTGACGAGATAGTCGACACCGAGAGCCGACAGCATCTCGAGCGGTCGCTGGTCGACTGCGGCGAAGGGCGTCGGGGTGATCAGTACGCGCGCGGCAGGCATTTGCTCACCACCTGTAGATTTCATGAGTTGGGCGACATCGAAGTCCCCGGGCATGCAGGGACTCTGGTTGTCTCCCCGTCTGATGGGTAGTGCATCTCGACGAACTCGTCTCAGTTGACGGACAGGCTAGGTTGTCACACCAATCTACCGAAGTCTGCCGTCGGGAGCCGGACCGTGGTGGGGTCGGCGGGAGGAGTCTAAGTAAAGGCCTGCTGCGTCTCGAAGGGTGATGGGGCGCAGACCGGCTATCCGAGTGTCACGAACCTATTTCGGCTCAGCAGTCGTTTGGGTCGGGCCCTGTCCCGTCCCTGAGATCCGACAGCAGTCGTGTCCAACGTGGGAGAGATCGGTCGAGGTGGAAGTACTCTCGAGGAAGGGTTGAGCCACCGGGAACGTCGGGAAAACTCGACAGGACACGCTCAAGATCAGCAGAGTTGCCGATGGCGGTGATGCCGTCGGTGTCCATCAGGTCGATGAGAGGGAGTTCGTCCGGTGGTCGAAAGACGAGCACGGGAACGCCGGTAAGGTAGGAGTCGACCACTGATGACGACCCACTGCTTGCGACTACTAGATCGGCATCCCCGAGTAGGTGGTGAAGTGGTCGGGTTGTGACGGTCAGGTCGAGGTCCAGGCGATCCTCGGCCCGGATCTGCGAAGTCGGGTGTGGCTTGAAGACGCACAGGACGGAACGATCAGTTGACTGTACCGCTGCGGCAACGAGGCCAACCATGTCGAGGGTCGGTGCTAGCCGGTATTCGCCGACGATCAGAACCCGGAGTGCCGCGTCGGGATCGGACGACGGTTGAGAACGTGGGAGTTCGTCGAGGTACTGGTAGCGCAACGCCTCGACTTCGACCATCTGGTCCGGCGGGAATCCGGCCTTCCTGTGGGCATCAGCGGCAGCCGGTCCGTTGACCGCCAACATGTCTGCTCTCGGCATCCGGTGGCATTGCTCGTCGCGCAGAATCCGTTGATCGAAGTGATAACGCAGCTCCCAGAATCCAACCGTCGAATGATCTACCCCGATGAGTTTTCCGTGGCCGTGCTTGCGCCACGCGTGGATGAACGCCCGCTCCTCCGGGCGGCCTTCCGCGAAGAACATGCCCACTGACTGCACCGGTAAATCGGTCAACGCCCGGTCGAAGAGTTCGAGGCTTAGGAGGCCGAGTACCGTGGACGGTCCGCTCAGGTCGGATCGCCAGTCGGCCCGGACGAGTGGCCAGAGCCATCCCCTGGGGCCTCGTAGGCGGATCGCGGCATCGAGGCCACGAAGCCGCCAGCGTATGTACCGGAGGCGTGCCCATCCTGCAGCGACAAGACCCACGACCCCCGGCGTCAAATAGGTGGCGTGAAAGACATGGGCTCCCTTCTGGGGCGGCCTGCTGTTGTAGAGGTCGAGTAGCGCCTGCGCCTCTCTGCCGGTGCGGGCCGAACGCGAGGGCATGAACAGGTGAAGCCAGTTGACCGGTATGCCGAGATCAGCCACGAGTTCGTGGAACCGACCCCAGTAGAGCGAACGGAACACTCCGTCCTCGGCGGCTGTCTGATCGACGTTGTGGAAACTCCCATGAACGAGCAGCGAGTCCGGTTCGGTGGACCAGTCGACCGTTGCTCGTCGCGCCAGGCCCGTTCTTCTACTGCACTCCCTAAGCAAGATAAGGACTGCTTGGATTGTGTCGGGTATGGCGCAGCGGAGGCGCTCTCTGGTTGGTTGAGTCGATGAAGCCCTAGAGGGTCGGCTGACCTCGAGAGTTATGCCGAGATCGCCACACAGCGTCTCAAGTGCGCGGTGCAGCGACTTGTTTCTGCTGACCAGCAGCACCTCCTCGGTCCCGTCGCGGATCAGAAGTTCCTCGACCATCATGAGTCTCAGAACGTCTAGAAGGGCCGGAGACCGGAGGGTGCTCTTCTGGGCGAGCGAAGTCATCCACCAGAAACTGAATCCGTCGTCTCGTGTCGCGAGGTGTTCGATCAGACTGTGACCATCGAACCGGAACTCGCCCAGGTCGTAGATCCAGCCCAGATAGCGGCGACGAAGATCGTCGCCGCTCTTTTCTACCATTCGAAAGAGCGAACATGTTGATGCGCTCTCGTTGTAGCCGTTCCAGAGAAGGACGGTTCCCTTGTCGGCCGGTGGCGCGTCGGGCGAATCCCAGATGATCACCGGATTGTCGACGCAGAACCGGTGACCGTTCGGCGAACTGCCAATCCTGTCGCCAGGACCTCAGACGATCTACCGAACCAGACCGAATGGGGTTTCTCAGCCGCTTCTATGTTCGTCATTGACCACGCATCCAACTTCGAGCGTGCAGTACGGGGCTGGAGCGACGACCGCCGCGCTATTCGATGGTCCGGAGCCGACCACAGCATGGACCGCAGTGGGGGCGTGCGGGCAAAACGACCCGGTCGGCCCACTGCCCGTTGCCAGCCCTGATCACGGTAAGTGCCTGTGGCGGTACGGGAGAGGTTGTTGTTGATCAGTGCAGGATAGCGACCTCGGCTGCCTGTTCGTACAGGTCCGATGATGCCCGGCGGATGTGCCGTATCTGGTCATCCGACAGGTCTGACCGACGATCAAGCGTTGACTGGTCAATGCCATGTGTTGAGCGAAAACTCGAGTTTGATTGCACTGCGTGACCGCCGACGGTGGGGTTGTAGAGACTCGGTAAATTTTCGATCCCCAGACGAGACGCGAGTTCATCCATAACCGCAACCGTGTTCGAGATCAAGTCGTCGAACAGTACGAGATGACCGAGATGACTCCGTGCACCGGAGGAATGCGCGACTGCATCGATTGCGCTTCTAGTCGACGACTGCCAGAGATCGAGAGACGACTCGAGATCTACGTACTCCCGGGGGTAGTGGCGTCGCGCCGAGGCGTACCAATCGACAGGATCTCTGCACACGTTTATCAGCACGCCAGCAGGCCAGAGGTGTCGGAATACGTCGATTGACCGGGGAAGCATGCCCACTCTCGGCGTGAACGCGGTGATTAGACGCTTCTCGTCTGGTGCTATCTGGCCATTGGCAGTCTCCCAAGCCTCGAAGAAGGCGCCGAAGTACGCAGCCGCGACATCTCTAGCCTCAGGATCGGGTACAGATGAACATATCTCATGGAACCGACGCCTGAATCAGGAGTAGTCGAAACGGAACTCGGGTTCGTATTTCCCCGAACGCGAGTGTGCCTTCAGGTACTTCCGTTTCCGGGCACACGCTCGGAGGCCTTGGGGCGACAGATGCCGGAGTGTTCGCCTGTCGTAGTTGAATACCGCCTCCTCGAGTTCCCACTTGACCGGATTACCGAACATCAGTTCGTCCGGGTGTGCCCAGCACTGCCTGTGTCCGTCGAACAACTGCGACAACAAGGTTCCACCACTTCTTTGGACTTGTGATATCAGTACCAGAGGCTGGTAGAGCGGGCCAACAAGATGTTCTTCGGGCACACGGTCTCGACCAACCGTGTGCACCAACTTGTCGACTGAGATACTGAATGAATCCACCCACCGGTCGGCCCAGGGGACTCGACGAAGACAGAAGTCAATGACGCGTTCACTCAGCAGAGTGGCTCTGAGGGCGAGAGTTCGGGACTTGGCCAATGCCCAGCCCTTCGGGCTCAAGTGCACGTGTCGTTCTCGGTAACGTAGGCGGTGAGGTGACATAGACCGAACGATCAGGAAGTTTTCTGCGGACTAGTATACGCAAGCCCATGGAAGCGACTACCGGGGATGCTTTGGCCAGTTCGTCGAGTATTACGTGGTGGCCGAACCACTTGCTGATCCAAACCCGTTGATGCTGTTGGGGACGGTAAACGCTCGTACGCTGAGGCAGGCTGGTATCGTTGCTCGCTCCAGCCTTCTGCAGCAATCGGATCGACCAGTGCCCCACACGTGACCATGAAGGTTCTTGTCACTGGTGGCGCAGGTTTCATTGGAGCGAACCTCGTTCGAACACTCGTCGACCTATCGGGCATTGACGACGTCGTCGTCCTTGACGACCTGTCATTCGGGTTCCGGTCGAATCTCGACGGCCTCGACGTGACCTTCATCGAAGGCTCGATTCTCGACGAGGACCAGCTGGCCACTGCAATGGAGGGAGTCTCCTCTGTCGTACACCTGGCCGCACGGTCATCGGTTCCCCGGTCGATTGCCCATCCACTGGCGGCTCACGAGGACAACGCGACTGGTACGGCGCTCGTGCTGGAGGCGGCCAGGGCTCAGGGCGATGTCCAGGTGATCGTGGCGTCGTCGTCCTCGGTCTACGGTGCCAACGACACCCTGCCCAAGCACGAGGGTCTGGCTGCGCGCCCAGTCAGCCCCTACGCGGCCAGCAAGCTGGCCACCGAGGCGTACACGCTCGCATGGGGCCACAGCTACGACATGCCCGTGCTGGCCCTCCGGTTCTTCAACGTGTTCGGGCCCTTGCAGCCCCCGCTGCACACCTATGCAGCCGTCATCCCGGCGTTTCTCTCAGCAGCGATGCAGGGCCAACCCCTCCCGGTTCACGGCGACGGCACTCAGTGTCGGGACTTCACCTACGTCGACAC
>PVBE012479798.1_pt1 | contig 12629 bp, 13 predicted proteins | sample 1631181 | NCBI WGS metagenome assembly PVBE01 (sample SAMN08397723, study PRJNA350692) | Marine metagenome, whole genome shotgun sequencing project. | isolation source: water | place: Pacific Ocean | collected 2012-04 | reverse complement strand
GGGAACGGCTTTGGAGGGGGCGCCCCGCAGGCGGCCGCTCCCGAAAAGGCGGCCGACAATCTCGGGTACAGTTCGGTCTCCTCTCTTCAGGCTTTCCAGGGATCGAGGATTCTTCGGTACGCACGGGCAAACTACGCCTGCATGGGGGACGAGATTGTCTGCAGCGATCCGAGGACCGGGAAAAGTCTTTGGAAAAAGAAACTGAAAGGGGATCTTGAGAATGTCGGAGGTTTTCTGGGCGAACCTCCGGTTACGGCGGGGAACTCGATTTTCCTCGCAACACTTTCTGGTGAAATAATGGAATTGGAACCCAAGAGGGGAAAGGTTCTTCATCGTTGGAAGGTGGGGCATCCCCTCCGGTTTCAGCCGATCGTTGTTGGTGGTCGCGTCTACGTGGGAACCCAGAACGGGAAAATGGTCTGCATCGATACGGGGAATTCAAAGAATACCGGCTGGCCGATGTGGGGTGCCAATGCACAGAGAACCGGAATGGCGGTGAAATAATTTTTCACGATCTTCCCGACACGGCCTGGAATTAGAGTTTTCTTCCCCAACAGAAACGCCATAAAATAAGAGCGGAAGGAATCTCGAATGAAAAACCGGATGGGGATGCTCTTGGGAGCGCTCATGATCTACCTCATTCTTGGGGGCCTCACCCTTTTCTTGAACTCGCTGCTCTTTCGGTTGGGGATCTGGCAGGAACTCACTTTCAGTTTTGTACTCTTTTCTACCGGTGTGTTGGTCCTGATCGGGGTCAGCCTGGGGTTGTGGATCGACAGTGGGTATTCAGGCTTGCCTATCTTTCAAATGTACTCAGTAGCGAAGAATCGGAAAGGGGAGGAATATGGGCGTACCATGAAGAAGTGGTGCCTTGCGGGTCTGCTTCTTCTTTTCACCGGTGTTCTCCTTTCCCCATTGCCCTCCCTTCTTTTGGAGATTCTTTCAAAATGATCGGGAAGTTCCGCTAGTCTGTTGGAGGGCGTCGGCTTCGCTTTTCCACCGCGTCGAAGAGGCTGGTGAGGAAAAGGATGACCAGAATCAGAACGCTCAACCCTGTCGCGAAAAGGAGCCAGATAAATGCAAACCACTGGATGGCTAAATCTTCGGTAATAGAGGTAACCGGAATCATGAGGACGAATGTCAGGATCGCGAGGATCATCGGGACAAATGCCCACATCCATTTTCGCAATCGTCTGGCGGCTTTCCTTTCACTCTCGTCCGTGGAATTCGATTGCCTGTGAGAAATTTCTCCGAGAACTCGGATCACGATTCCCGTCGTAAGAGTAAATGCCATGCCAAGGACAAACCACGCAAGAATCGCTGCAGGCCGAGTTACCCCCCCGTATGAGTGGTCGCTCCGTATTATGTCTTTCGGCCATGTGAAAAAAGCGAGGAGGGAAATCACCGAGCCCAATATCAGGGGAACAAGGCAGGGCCGATATTTTTGGAAAAATGTTTTTTCCTTCCGCTCAGCGGCCGCCTTCGCTTTGCTCTCGGGATCCCACCCGGGTGGATGTACCCAGTCGTCACCCATATATTTGAATCTCCCCTGTTTCGTCTCTAATCAGCATTCTCATACCTTTATTGTGCATTTTTGAGGGGATCGATTCTCTATATATTTGGGTCTCATGGCACCTTGCTCCAGCCCCTCTATTCAAGTCCGAGGGGAGCCCACCCGGGCGGATGTCCCCAGTCGTCACTCATGTCTCCGTCCGGTCTCCGCCACCTCATGTCACTACACGACTCCATTCTCGTCCTGCTTTTATCCCAGATGTTCTTTGATGATCCCCATCTCTCGGCTGATATCATGCTCGTCCGGAGAGTGATACTGGACCTGTTCACGTAAGAACGCTTTCAATTTTTTCTTGGCGAATTGGATCCAGTTGCTGATGTCTTCCGTTTTGGCAGAAAACTGTTCCGCCAACTTTACGTAAGCGATCTTCTCGAACATGTGAAGAACCAGGACGTCATAGTAGGGGGGGCGTTTTCCTGAGCTGTATTCCATGAGCTTCTGCAGGGCGAGTCTTACCAGATTTTGTACCCAGAGCCGATCAAAGTTTTCGTCCGAAAGGGCCGGGTCTTCCTTTCCCATAATCTGTTCCGGGTTCTCTATCGCATCCAGCGATGCATATTTGCGGAAACGGGGGCGGGTACGGAGTTCGGAGAGGACGTTTCGGGTCACCGCGAGTAGTAGAGATCGGAACTTGCCCTTCATCCGGTCCGTTTTCTTCAGGAAATCGTCCCTGCAGACCCGGGTGAAGACCTCCTGGACTGCGTCCTGCGCATCATGTTCCTGGAGGCCCTGGAAACGGACATAGGAGTAGATGGGATCTCGATAACGGGCGCAGATTTCACCCCGGTTATCTCCGGGGGACTCCAGCAGTTGGGTCCAGAGCGTTGTCTGGAATCGTTTGAATTGGTTCATCGTCTTCCCCGCAGTATGGATAGTTTCTGCTGCACCCTGGATCGGTGAGGGTGCTCAGAGGAGTACTGGGCGAGAGCCGATTCCATATCTCGGATCGCGTGGGATTCCTCCCCCATGGCCACATACGCCCGTGCCCTGGACAGGTAAATAGTGGGGTATTTCCGGAAATCAAGCGTCCTGGAAAAATCAGCAATCGCATTCTCCCATTGGCGTTTTCTCGCGTACAATCTTCCGCGGGTAAATATCGCGGGGGCATGGGTAGGCTGAATTTCGATTGTACGGGTGAAATCATTGATGGCTCCGTCCAGGTCTCCCTTCTTCTCGAGGAGATTTCCCCTGTTAAAATAGGCTTTCGTGAAGTGGTGCATGCGGCGGATGGCCTCGGTGTAATGCCGGATGGCCTTCTCTGGTTCCCGGCTCCAGAATCCTGAAAGGAAGCTGTACATTTCGGAGGGGATCTTCTTATCCGCCTGTTGCAGAAGGGATTCTGCTTTTTGTACATTTCCCTTCGCGTAATATTCGGTAAGGGCTTCGGAAAGAACACTGGTTACGATTTCTTCTTCCCCGATCTTGATTCCCCATTTCGAGATCGATTCGTTTTTGTCCTCCCCCCTGGCCGCGCGAAGCAGGTAATCCTTCGCTTCCCTGATCCGGCCTTCTTGATTATAGGGGGTGCGCCCTCTGTTCCTCTTATGCTGTTCGGCCAGGAGATATCTTTCGAGGAGGACTCTTCCGAGGAGGGAGTTTCCCGGGCGGAAAGAGTCATCGATCGAAACCGCTCGACGAAGATCCTTCTCCGCCTGTTCGAGTTCTCCCAGATATATTCTGCCCATGGCGCGGATATAGTACCCCTGTACGAGGGTGGGATTTTTTTCAATGAACGGGGAGATCGCGTCGACTGTGTTTTGAAGTTTTTCCCGGATCCGGGCCGCATTTCGCGCCGGAGACGCATAATTTTTCCGCGCCAGAACCACGTCGATCCAGAGAGCGTTAAGGGTGTTCAGCTTTTTCTGACGCTCTTCCGCCATGATTCTTTCGTTCACCACTTTCGCCTCGCCCTTTTCCCGTTCGAGGTCCAGCTGTTTTTCACTCTTCTTCTGTTCGTGGTGCAGTTTCGCTTCGCCCTTTATCCGAAGCGACTCCTCCTTTTTCCAGGAGGGAATGATCAGGCCGGCAATTGCGATCACTCCGATCAGACCGGCCGCCGCTACCGCGAGCAGTTTCCAGTTCTTGCTCGCTTTTTTTCGTATCCGGTAAAAGAACTTATGCTGTTGTGCCAGAACCGGATCGCCCTCCAGGTAGCGGGTCAGATCCTCGGCGAACTCACCCGCTGTCCGATATCGGTCTGCCGGATCTTTTTCGAGGCATTTCGCGAGGATGGCGTTGAGATCCTGGTCAATCGACGGAAGGGGGTGGAAGCTTTCGTGGACGATCCGGTAGAAGATTTGGTCCCGGGAGGAATTTGGTTCGAGATAAGTTGGAGAGAGTAGTTGTGCGGTCATCGTGCCGAGGGCATAGACATCGGTGGTTCGGTCTACAGCCTCACCCTTGACCTGTTCGGGGGCCATGTAGAGCGGAGTTCCTGCCCGGGAGCCTTCCTCGTCCTGTCCCTCTTCCTGGCAGGCAAGACCGAAGTCGAGAACGTACGTGCGGTTTCGCTCCAGATCGACCAGGATATTCTGTGGTTTAATGTCGCGGTGAACAATGCCGTGGGAATGGGCGTAAGCGATTCCGAGAGCCGCCTCTCTGACGAGGTGCAGGATATTTGTTGGATCGTTCGAAGGGATATCGGAGATATGTGCCCCTTCGACGTATTGCATGGCAAGGACGGGCTTCCCGTTGTGCACGCTGAAATCGTAGACCGGTGCGATGTTGGGGTGGGAGAGCGCGGCGAGGTTTCGTGCTTCTTCCTTCAGTTGATCCAGTTCGAGGATGAAATCGGATGTAGGGAATTTCAAGGCGACCCAACGGTGTAGAACCGTATCCCACGCCTTCCAGACTTCACCCATGCCTCCTTTGCCGATCAATCTGACGCGGATGTAGTCACCGAAGAGGTTTCCTTCAATAAGGGAGGCTGTTTTCGCCTCCAGGGGGAGGACCGCATCTTCGAACCCGGACTGATCCGGAGCTAATTTTCGGGCCAGGTTGATGAGGCGAAGCGAGTCCAGATCGGTCTGGGACCGAAATGTTTCCGCTTTTTCGCATTCGGATGGATCAATCATAATATTGTAACCCGAAAAGGAGAGGGAGGGTTCGGTATTGCGGGAAAAACGAAAAGGCCGGTCTCTTTTCGAGACAGAGCCCAGGCCTCTTCCGTTTTCTGTGATTTCCATAAGATTAATTCCTAATTAAGCCTTTTTCTCCAGGTTCAATGCATTTTCCGTGTCCACACTGGAAGGAGTCTTCGTTCACCTTGCATGGTCCCAGATGATATCCAAGCTTAAATTCGGTCGCTTTTGGACGGGCTGCACCGGTGAGTTTGACCATCGATTTGCGGGACAGCTTCAGTTTCGACATATCATTCTTACTATTCATTTTAACTCTCCTTTTCTGTTTCATAATTTCATTCGGTTCACCCTTCAGATTGCCCGGTTCATTCAAACCTGTCAGAGAAAATATTTTTGGTCAAAAAAAGCCCGGAAATAGAAGCAATTCTGTCCTCTTTTGAGGCCCTTCCCGGAAATTCGGAAAAAACCACTCTTTTTCTTATGGATTTGCCTTTCCGGTCTCATTGATCTTCGTACGGACAATTTTTCATCAAAAGGAGGATCAGATGAGAATCAGAAACATAAGCGCGCTTCTTCTTTTCTCTCTTATGTGGAGCTGTTCCGGTGGCGGCGATTCGGAGGGAGGGGGTTTGGCAGGGGACAGTAATTCGGCCGGCGCATCGTGGGATTTTGCGGAAGAGGTTCTTTGCACGTTTGAAAGTAATGGCTATTACGCTGCCTATCTCGCATCTGGCGTCAACAACACACCCGTTGCCGTCCGGGATGGCTTCGGTCGTCTCCATACAATCCTGGCGGTTGGGGAAAATGACCTTCGGCTCTACTCCCAGGAGGAAGAGACTGGATGGTCGTGGACGAACATCCCTGTTTCCTCTCCCACGAACCGGATCAAGTGCCCAAGTCTGATCGAGGAACAGGGAACCTTTCATGCCGCCTGGATTGAAGTAGACGATTCGAGTCATCAAAACTATTTTGTCTACGCAAAGGCAAATTCTTCCAGTCCGGGTGGCTTGAACTGGGCGGTGAAGAAAGTTTCTTCCTTTGTGACGGAGGGTTTTTCGGAGGAACTGAAATACACCGCCTTTGCCGTTCCCGCGGAGCCGGGGAAGCCTGTCATTGCATCAACGCAGGGGTACCCCGATATCCAGGCTCGGATCGCGAATACGGATGGCGAACTCGATTTCAGCCCGCTCGATTCCGGTCTCTATAATCTTGAAAAGAGCAGCGATGTCACCCTTGCCGCGAGCGGAAACAGAGTCATCGTGATGTGGGAAGAAAACGATATCGGACTGGGTCCGGGGTTGTCCGCGAATCTTGTATTCCGAACGTCAACCGATGGAGGTGAAACGTTTTCGAATCCCCGTACTCTCTATTCTGACGGTACGGCACCCGGAGGGGATCCTTCCGTCTGTTTTGTCGGTGACGCGATCTATGTTGCGTATCAAAGATCCCAGATTGGTGGGGGAGGTAAGATCTTCGTTGCCCAAAAATTACCGGGACAGACGTACTTCGAGAAGTTTGGCGATTTCGGGATGGATGAGATTGGGGTGATCGGATCCGGATGGTTGCCGAACATTCAATCTACCAAGCATTATCTCGCGGTCTCGTGGGAAGAGTCGGACAACATCTATTTCGACAAGTGGGATCACCGAATCAAGGTCGCCCTGGTCAAAGATGCCGCTACGACCCCTTCGGTTGAATATTTACCCGCGACCAGCGCTTCCGCGACCGATTCCTCCGTTTACGACCTGGTCGCGCACGCTCTGGTTTCCGAGAAAGAGTCCTGCGTAGATCTGTTTTGGGTTCGTGTCGAGGAACAGGAAGACGGGACCTTTCATATTTCGCTCATGCATCGTCAGTCCTCTCTATCCGAAACGACCTCGGGTCCGTAAAGATGGAATTCCCAGGAATAAGGGGGAGGGGGCGTTTACGCTCTCCCCCCAAGGCCCCTGGTGCCAGAAACGTGTAGGGTCATCCTTCGGGCTTGGTTTGCCCTTTGTTTAGAGTCTGAGCGTTTCAATAAGAAGCTTTTGGGGCTCTCCGATCCAGATCATGTTCCGGCTGTGATCTTCGACGCTGCCCCCTCTGTCTCCCTCTGTTTTGGTGTTTGGATGAATCATGACCGGGAAAGCTCCATGATTGAGCATGAGCCAGGAGAGACAACGACCGAGGTTCGCCTCGACCTGGGAGCTTTCGGGAAGAAGGACCTGCCACATCGGGGTCGGCCAGGGACCGACGGGTCTCGTGAAGATTTTGGCGCGATCGTGGGGGATCTTCTCTGCCTGGATGAACTCCATGAACTTGTCGAAGAGTTGAGTTGCCTCCTCCTCCTGATCGGAGGAGAAGACGAGATGAATGTCATACCCTCTGGTAATCGATTGGTCCGGGTTTCGGATCGATCCTTTTGCAGAAGGAGTCTCCATGTAAGGAAGGGTCCTCTCAATCGAGACGGAAGGGGCTTATTTCTCCGCCCCCTCTTTTTTCATTTCTTTGAGGAGAGCATCGACCGCCTTGTCCATCGGTTCTCCCCGGACGTTTTTGTACCGGATGACGCCCTTGTGATCGAGGACGTAGATGGTCGGCCAACCGCGGACGTTCCACGCCTTGGCAATCGGCCCCTTTGTGCTGCCCCCGTTCCAGAAGGAGCGCCAGGTGATCTTCTCTTTTTTGATTACTTCCTGCAGAGCTTCCAGATCTTTATCTGAGTTTACGCCAATGAGAGCAAAGGGTTCATTTTCGAGCCGTTTCACGAGCGACCGCTCGTGTGGGTACATCGCCCTGCAGGGAGGTCACCAGTTGCCCCAGAAGTCGAGGACAACGACTTTCCCGCGGTAATCGCTCAGCTTGAACTCCACCCCGTCCAGATCCTTTCCAACGATGTCGGGGGCGACTTTTCCAATGACGAGATTATTTTGTTCATAGATTTCCGCTTTCACCACCGATCCAAGAGTTCCGTTGCGGGTCGAAATCTCCCCAAAGTCGGTGATGATTCTTTGGAAGAGTTTGTCTGCACGATCCTTGTTTTCGGGAACCCGGCGGGCGGACCTTTTAAACTGAGTCGCAAGGCTGTAGCAGGCGAGGCCCTGCACGTCGTGATGAGGACTCTTCTCGAGGACCATTTCGAGAAACGGGATCGCTTCTCGAATGTTGCTGTTGCGGAGTCGTTCACAGGTGACCCCGAGTCGCTTATCGTCGATATGGTTCTCCGCCATCATGTCGAGCGCTTCTCCTGCTTCTTTTCCGCCAAAGCGGCTCGCCCCGGTGACGATCCAGCTGAGCGCATCGAAGGCGACCGGATCGGAGGGATACTCTTTGGCCAGTTTTAAGAAACGGGGTGCGAACCCGACGCCGAGCGTGTTGCTCTTTTTACGGATCGTCGCCTGCTCCGCTTTGTCTTTGGTCGCACGATACGCTTTGGAAAGTTCGAGTCGGGCCTTGTTAAATTCATTTTTCAATGCCTGGAACTGTTCCTGTGCGGACTTCGGATTTGTCTCTTCCTGAATGGCCGTACCCAGGAGGGTTGTCAGGAGGAGGAGAGTCGTCTGTACCATGTCAAGATCCTTTCATGGAGGAGAATCGATTGATGACTCTATCTTAGCACTTTGAACCGGGGGGGGAGGAAGAAATATCCATCTTCGTTAGAGGCGAAGGGGGATCTGAAAATAGATTTTTTCCATCCAAATTTTCCCATTGCATTCCTTTCGTAGATGTATAGGTTCTATTCCGTCGGTAAAAATTCTCATTGGAAGAGGAGCGGTATGCAGAAGGTTTCGATTTTTGTAGATGTACAGAACGTCTACTACACGACAAAGCAGGCCCACAATAGTCATTTCGACTACAACGCGTTCTGGGCGAAAGTAACCTCGAATCGAGAGGTGGGGAAGGCGGTCGCCTACGCGATCGACCGGGGGGACGAGAAACAGAAGCAATTTCAGAATATTCTCAGAGGAATCGGATTCGAGGTGAAACTGAAACCGTTTATTGAGCGGCGGGACGGTTCCGCAAAGGGGGATTGGGATGTCGGGATCACCCTTGACGTCATCGAGCATGCGAAAGAGGCGGATGTCGTCGTGTTGGTATCGGGGGATGGGGATTTCGAACTGTTGGTCCAGAAAGCGATCTCTAATTACGGTGTTATCGTGGAAGTGTACGGGGTGGAAGCGTTGACGGCCCAATCCCTGATTCGCGCGGCCACGACCTTTGTTCCGATCGAAGGTGATCTCCTGTTAAAACCAAGAAATTAAACCATCGGCTTTCTTCCCCAGGTCAGGTTGTGAATGTGTCCTCCAGCACTCGCATAGGTTCCCGCATTGATCTCTGCGATTGTTCCGGCGAGTCGTGTTCGGGCTTCCTGCCATAGTTTCGGAAATCGGGTCTCCTCTCCGCCACCCGCCCGGTAGTATCGAAGGCAGTTCTCCCGGGTACTCCCCAATACCATCGCTGCTCCCGATTCATACGTGGTTCGAAGAAATCCAACCATGGTTTTCGAAGCGAGGTCTGTGTAGGGAGGGGTGATCCGTGCGCTTTGATTATTCAGGTGGATCTTCACATCGTCCCAGCCGCATGCTCGTAAGGCATCAAGGACAAGGTGTCCTCCGGATTGGTGCCCTTCTCCCAGGGAGAGTTTTCCCTGCATACATCGGTATTCCAGTTCCAACAGGTCTGAGACCTTCTCCCATGGTGTAAGTGGGTTCTTGATGAATCCGGCCGCGCTGCTCCCAAAATTATTCGGTTCGGCGGCAAGGAAGAGGCCTCCCGGTTTCAGAACGCGGGTCATTTCGTGGACCGCTTTTGTGATGTCGGCAACATGGATCAAGAGAGTCTGGCAAGTCACCATGTCGAAATGGTTATCGGGCCAGGGAAGGTTTTCGGCGGAGCCGACCTGAAAGTCCGATCTCTCTTCCTGTTCGAGGTTCAGGGCCCTTTTCTTCGCCCCTTTGACCCACTCGGCTTCCGGATCGATTCCATGGAGTGTGGTTGCCTGGGGCATGTGTCGGAGCAATCGTTGTCCCCAGTGGCCGACCCCACAGCCTACATCCAGAACGGACTGGACCCCCTCGAGTTCCCATTGAGTGGACATCATGGAAAGAAACTCGTCATTCCACCAGGTGTCGCGCCAATCTCCGTCAAACCCGGTCAGTTTGTGATAGTCTTCTTTTGTCAGAGAGGCTCGATGGGCAGGGGGGGGCTCTTTGTTCATAGGTTCCTCGTATAATATACACTCCGGGAGTGAGACGAATGGCCCGGCTGTTCCGTTACATACTGTGGATACCTTTTTGAAAATTATTCAACTTCGTTTGAAGGAGAGGGGATGATCCTTTTTCTGCTCGGATTGATTCTGCATCAGGAGGAACCCTTGAAAGTGGTGCCGGTGCAGGACGAGATGAAGAAATATTTCTCCAAAGAGGTCGAGGTCTTTGGGCTGAAAGTCTACGCCACAAAATCGTGCCCCGATAAAAAGGTTCTTCATGCCGCGGCGGTCCTCGCGCAATACCTCGACAACGATGAGGACGGGAAGGCGGACAATCCGGCCGTTCTCAAAGAGATGCAGAAGCGGCGTGCCGCGATGGTGCTGGCGGGAACGGAGCGGGAGGCGGAGCGTCTTTTTCGCCGAATTCCGGATCGTGTGCGGGACGGCCGTGCCTTACAGGATCTTTATGCTGAAGAGATCGATCCTGGATCCCGGCGGCGCTTTGATGCCACCCTTGAGGAGGTGCTGCACCTGGTCACCTTCGCCGGGTATTGCGAGGCGTATCCGGATCAGTTCGGGTTGGAGCCGGGGACGGACCTGACCAAAGCGATGGATATCGCGAGGGGAGGGCGCTTCTTTGAGGTCCCCCGGAAATATCCGGCAGGGGCCTGGTACACCTATGACGATGAGACGTGTGACTACGGCTGCATGGCGGTCGAGTATTTCTACTGGGGCCTCACATCGGTGTTGGGCGCGCAGAAAGATCCCGGGCGACTGCGCGAGATCGGTCGTGAATGGCGGCTCAACACAAAGGCGAAAGTAGAGAAAACGGACAAGGCTCTTTACCGGCTTCTTACCGATCCGCGTTTTCGGATTGCGACACGGTTGCCGGACGGGAAGTACCGTTAAAAAAAGCCTCCCGCTTGTGCAAAGCAGGAGGCTTTCGATTTTTACATGAGTTCGGTTACGCCGCTTTCGGCTTCGCTTTTGGAAGGGCGTTCCAGATCTTAATGCACAAGCCAGCACCAATAATTGCAAACGGAATGAGGAAGACCGGCCACCATTGATAATTGAAAGCGACTTTTGCTTCTTCCGAATCTCCAGATGGTATCAGCAGTGGAATAATGAAAGATTGGATTCCGGTTCCGAGATAGACCATCCCGTCGACGATTCCTGTCGCGGCACCCGCATTTTTCGTTCCGGCGAAGTCTGCCGTAGAGGTTCCGGAAAGAATTCCGTGAACGCCGATGACCGCCATCGAGATCGCGAGCGCGGCTCCCCCGGCATACCAGGGGTTAAGATCGAGAGTGAATGTCATGAGGAGCGTACTGAGAAGCATCACGATATAGAGAATGGCCGCCATGGGGGCTCTTCGCGATTGGAAGAATCTATCCGAGCACCAACCGGTGAGCAAGGCTCCTGTAAAGCCTGCAATCAGCAGACTCAATCCCCAGTTGTCGGTAATCCAGGTCTCTTTGCCAGTTTTACCTGCAAAGATGTAGTACCAGTGCATGATCCCGTTTCTCAGGATGCCGCTGCAGAATTCGATGAGGCAGACGATCAGAAGAATTGGGTGCGTAATAATTTTCAGGTACACCTGAGAGATCGGAAGTCTTTCGCCGCTGGAGGAGACAGATCCTTCTCCCGTATCGAAATCCTTATACCCGGCTTCTCCCGGAGAGTTCTTCAGCCAGAAGAACATGAGAATCCAGCAGATCCCGATGAGAATCGAGGGGAAGAAGAAGAGCCACCAGTTTTGATCCACGCCCGTTCCTCCGCTTCCGAGGATCGTCTGGAAGGTTGTCGCCCAAAAGCCGAGGTTTTCCGGCAGGACAGCCCGGGTCGCCTTTGCGATTGCCCCGCCCCAATCGAAGGCGAAGAAGATGCCGAGCGAGATCATCCATCCGAAGATCGTAGAGAAGCGTCCTCTCTCTCGAATATGGAACCAAGGCGCTTTTACGGTGACGATCGCAATCGCACCATAACTTTGAAAGTGCATGTTCAGGGCGTAAAGAATTCCGAAGGCGAGCGGGACGGAGAAGGTCCAACCCCAGTAGGTCATTCCGTAAAGGGTTAGCCCCATCAGGAAGTTTGCCAGGATGGTACCTGCGGCCCCCAGAAGCATCGCACATCGGCCTCCCATTTTATCTGTGAGAGGTCCGGTAAAGAGAAAGGAGATTCCATATACGAGCGCTCCGATGCCAAAGATGGCTCCGAAGTCCATATTACTCATAATGTCTTCCCCGAGGGATCTCTTCGCCACGGTGAGGTTGTACCGCCCCATGTAGAAGAAGGCGTAGGCGAAACCGAGGGGGACCCAGTTCAGGCCTCTGCGAAAGAGGTAGGCCCAACTGTGTGAGGGGGCTTCCATGTATGAACTCCCGTAATGCTTGGCTGAAAGATACTTTTATTCCAGGCGGGACATGGTAGAAATCAATTCCGGCCTTGTGAAGCCTTAAGTTGGCCAGGATTGAAAATCCCTTTTTCGGTGATAAATCCGGTAATGAGCTTTGCGGGGGTGACATCAAAGGCGGGATTGTATGCAGGGAAGTGGCGTGAGATCTCGGTCGGATCCCGTTCTTCAATCGGGATCCCCTTTCCTGTTTTACAGGCGGGATCAAATGTTGTCGATGGGGCGGCGATGTAGAAGGGGATCTTGAATTCCCGGGCGGCGAGAGCGAGGCCAAGGGTGCCGACCTTGTTCGCAGTATCCCCGTTTCGGGCGATCCGATCTGCTCCGGTAACGACGAGGTCGATTCCCTTGTTCTGCACTGTTGTTGCCGCAGCT
>PVBE012740568.1_pt1 | contig 12630 bp, 7 predicted proteins | sample 1631181 | NCBI WGS metagenome assembly PVBE01 (sample SAMN08397723, study PRJNA350692) | Marine metagenome, whole genome shotgun sequencing project. | isolation source: water | place: Pacific Ocean | collected 2012-04 | reverse complement strand
CCTTCTTGCGCTTCCTGACCGATCGTAGGACACTGCTCACCTCGGCTCCTTTCTCTCGTGGCGCGATGTTCGTCTCGCAACGTCATCAAACCACAGGGTTTGGAGCCGATCAATTTCCAACTAAGTTTCGCTCACACTCCCCGACCACCGACGAAGCGCTGCCGGCAGCGCCCAAGAAGAAGGAGGGCCTGGCTGGACGCGAGGCGCTGAAGCTGCTCCGCGGGTCGAAGCACCTCCAGATCATCGGGCTAGTCATCAGCTTGGCCGCGATCGGCGCCGCGATCATCGAACAGCAGCTGAACATGGCTGCGCAGGCCGACAAGGGCCAGGCCGATACCGATGCGATCACGGTGTTCCTCGGGCAGGTACAGCTGTTCATGTCGGTGATCGGGCTCGTGGTTCAGGTGTGGCTCACGAGCCGCATTCACCGCTTCCTAGGGATCGGCTTCGCGCTGTTGGTTCTGCCCGTGACTCTAGGGAGCACGGCCCTGGTCATGTTGTTCAATCGGGCCCTCTGGGCGCCCGCGACGGCACGCGTGCTGGATCAGTCCCTGCGCTACACGGTCGACAAGACGACGCGTGAAATTCTCTTCATGCCGCTTCCGGCCGATGTCAAGTACCGTGCCAAGGCGTTCGTCGATGTTTCTGTCGATCGATTCGCCAAGGGGCTCGCTGCCGTCTTGCTCCTCGTTCTGATCAAGCCGTGGGGACTCGAGCTGGGCTGGCAGCAGCTCAGCTACGCGAGCCTGACCATGACGGGTCTCTGGATCGTGATGGCCATCCGTGCGCGGCGTGGCTATATGGCCTCGTTCCGCCAGAGCATCGAGCGACAGGACATGAAGCCCGCTGAGATGAGGCTGAGCGGCGCCGACCTGTCGACGATCGAGACCCTGATCGAGGAGCTCGCCGCCCCGGAGGAGCGACGAGTCCTGTACGCCATCGACATTCTGGAATCCCTGGACAAACGGCGCCTCATCACGCCGCTGCTGCTATACCACGAGTCCGCGAAGGTCAGAGTGCGTGCCCTCTCGGCCCTCAGCGCGGCGCGTACCGACATCGCCGAGCGGTGGCAATCCTCCATTCAGCGGCTGATCGGTGACGAGGACCCGGAGGTTCGGGTAGCCGCGGTCAGCGCGCTCGCCAACATCCACCAGGAACAGGCAGCTGAGTTGATCCGCCCGTACCTGTCCGACTCCGACCCGCGGATTGCCGCGACGGCTGCCGTTGTCGTCGCGCGTAGTGGTCAGGCGACCGACCTAGACGCCGCGGAAGCGACGCTGAGCCGCCTGGCCGCCGATCCGGGAGAGACAGCAGCTCCGGGGCGCCAGAACGCGGCCTCCGCCGTTCGTGAGATCGGCCACGAACGTTTTCGGCATCTCCTGATTCCGCTGCTCTACGATAGCGACCCAGACGTCGCGGCGGAGGCCATGCGCAGCGTCCAGCAGCTCGACACGTCGGACTTCATCTTCGTCCCGACGCTGGTGTCGCTGCTTCGCCACCGTCGCCTGAAACGCGGCGCTCGTGCCGTGCTGGTGAGCTACGGCGAGGAAGTGCTCGACACCCTCGCGTTCTTCTTGAGAGCTCCCGAGGAAGACCTCTGGGTGCGGCGCCACCTCCCGGCGACGATCGCTCGCATTCCATGCCAGAAATCGATCGACGTTCTCGTGCGCTGCTTGGACGACCCCGACGGCTTCCTGCGTTACAAGGTCGTGGCTGCCATCGGGCGGCTCCGTCGTGAGTACCCCACTCTCACGGTCGATCGAGCGCCCATCGAAGCGCTGACCATGAAGGAGGGTCTGCGCTACTTCAACTACCTCAGCCTCCACTACAACCTCTTCCACAAGGCCGCCCTGCCGCGAGACAACCTGCTCGCCTCGGCGTTGGAAGAGAAGCTCGGCCGGACGACCGATCGGATCTACCGGTTACTGGGGCTCATCTTCCCCTGGAAGGACATCGCCGCCGCCCGGTGGGCCATCGAGCACGGCACCCCTCGGGCGCGCGCTAGCGGTCTCGAGTATCTCGACAACGTGCTGTCCGGAGCCCTGCGGAAGCGTATCGTGCCCGCCATCGAGGAGGCGCCTCTGGATGAGAAGGTGCGCCGGGGCAACGTTCTGCTCAAGACTCGACCGCGGGATGTCGAGGAGACGTTGCTGCAGCTGATCAACGACGACGACCCAGTCGTCTCGGCCTCCGCCATCGATCTGGTCCGCGACCGAGAGGTCTGGACCCTGGCTCCGGACATCGAGCACGTGCTCGCGCACCGGGACGTCGCCGACTGGCATGTGTTCGAGGCGGCATCATGGGCGCTGGCGGCACACCGCATGCCGGAGGAGCAGCGGCGCGCCCTTTGGCTGGAGCCTCTGCCCGCCGTCAAGCTGGCCAGCCGGTTGCGCCGCTTGCCGCTCTTCTCGGGACTGTGGGTGGACGAGCTGTTCCGGCTGGCCGGGGTGGGCCGTCAGGTCCGTCTGGAGCCAGGGGTGACGCTCTTCCGCGCGGGCACGATCCCTGATACCGCACAGTTTCTCCTGGACGGGCGAGTCTCGCTGGACAGCCAGGCGACACAGGCTCGGCAGGTCGAGGCGCCCGCCGCCCTCGGTTTCGAGGCCCTCCTCGAAGGCAGTCCAACTCCCGAGACGGCACGAACGATCGAGCGCTCGGTGTGTCTCTCGCTCTCGAACGAGGAGATCCACACCCTGCTGGCCGACAGCCCAGACCTCATCCAGGGGCTGTTCCGCACGCTGATCGATCCAGCCAAGGCCAGGGCGACGTTGGTCCTACGCGGCGGCGCCGCCGACGAGGTGGCCCGACTGGCCGCGGACGGTTTGACGCCCATCGAGAAGCTGCTCGTGCTCCGCAAGCTCCCGGTGTTCTCGGGGATCGACGCCGACGCGTTGATGGATCTCGTGTCCGTGGCCCGCGAGGTACCCGTGGTGGCAGGCACCGACCTGTTCGCGGCGGGCAGCGCCCCGTCCATCGCGGTGCTCCTCTCCGGGGCGATCTCGGTGGGTTCGATGGACGACCAGGCCGGCCACGTGCGGGCCGGCGTCAGCGACGCGCTGGGCGTTTACGAAACGCTAGCCGGCATGGCCGCCGGACGGGTGGCGCGTGTGGAGGAGGAGGGCGCGATACTCCAGGTCGACCACGACGACCTGTTCGACCTGCTGGTCAACCACCGAGAACTCCTCCAGCAGCTCTTCGGCGCGCTGCTCCGTTCCCACGCACAACGCGCTCGGGCGGACCGGACCGTGGCCGACTGAGCCGATCAACGTGGCACGGCGTCAGGCTCCGCCGCAACCGCTGGCCTTGCGAGGCGAGTCACGGCGTCCACGACGTGGCGTGCCGAGATGCCAAAGCGTTCGAGCAGCTCGTCGGGACGGCCGCTACGAGGGATCTCACGCACCGCCAGGCGATGGACTCGGACTCCTTCTTCGCCTACCGCGGCAGCCACCGCGTCTCCGAGTCCGCCGTTCGCGTAGTGATCCTCCACGGTGACGAACCCACCGCCTGTCTGGCGTGCAGCAACAAGCAGCGTCGCGGCATCGATGGGCTGGATGCTGTAGGCATCGATGATGCGAACGTGGATGCCCTCTTGTGCCAGCTCGTCGTAGGCCTTCAGCGCTTCGAAGACGGTGACGCCGGCCGCGACGACGGTCGCGACGTCACGGTCGCTCTGCCGCAACACGCGTGAGCCGCCAATGTGGAACTCGTCATGGGCATCGTAGATCACCGGCGTCTTGGGGCGCGTCGTGCGGATGTAGGCCGGCCCTGGATGGTATGCGGCCCGGACGACCAGGTGCTCGGTGCTCACCGCGTCACAGGGATACAGCACCGTGCAGTTCGGCACCGCCCGCATCATGGCGAGGTCCTCCAGCGCCATCTGCGACGGACCATCCTCACCGATCGAGACGCCGGCGTGAGAACCCGTGAGCTTCACGTTCAGGTTGCTGATGCCCGCCATTCGGATGAAGTCGTAGGCGCGACTCAGAAAACACGCGAACGAGGACGGAAACGGAATGGCTCCCAAGCTGGCCAGGCCCATGGCGGCACCGACCATGACCTGCTCGGCAATGAACATCTGGTAGAACCGATCAGGGTGCGCTCGCTCGAAGTGTTCGCTGAACGTCGAGTTCTTCACATCGGCATCCAGCGCCACGACCCGCGGATCCGCACTACCCAGCGCAGCCAGCACCCGGCCGTAGGCCTCGCGTGTCGCCACGCTCTCTCCCAGACGGTAGGCTGGAGCAGCGATGGCCTGCGGCACCGTCGCCGGACGACGGCCGGGAGCCATCGGGGCCAGGGGTGGCGGCGGCTCCGGCGCGCCCTCCACCAGCTGCGCCTCTAGCTCCCCCAATGCCTGCGCCAACTGCTCACCATGCTTCAGCGGCTTGCCGTGCCATCCATCCCGGTCCTCGAGGAAGGACACTCCCTTCCCCTTGAGCGTGCGGGCCAGAACCATCGTGGGGCGGTCCTCGGTCTGCTTCGCGACCCGGTAGGCCTCGAGCAGCGCGCTCACATCGTGCCCGTCGACGATGATCGTGTGCCAGCCGAACCCCTGCCAGCTACGCGCGAGCGCCTCGAGGTCGTGTGCCCACCGGGTCGCCCGACTCTGCCCGAACCGATTCACGTCGATGACCGCGCACAGGTTGTCCAGACGGTGATAGACACCCGCTTGTGCCGCTTCCCACACGGCGCCCTCCGCGCATTCGCCATCGCCCAGCAGGACATACGTGCGCGCGGTGGACTCGATTCGGCGCGCGTTGAGGGCCATCCCGACGGCTGCACAGATCCCCTGCCCGAGAGAGCCTGTGGCGACATCGACGAACGAGAGACGGGGCGTCGGATGGCCCTCGAGGTCCGAGCCGAGCTGCCGGAGCTCCAGGAGCTTCGCCCGATCGAAGGCACCGGCCGCCGCCCAGGCCGCATAGAGCAACGGAGCGGCATGCCCTTTGGAGAGGACGAAACGGTCGTTGTCGACGTGATGCGGATCCTGGGGGTCGAACCGCATCTCGGCGAAGAAGAGCGTGGCGACGATCTCTGCTGCCGAGCAGCAGCTCGTCGGATGGCCGCTGCCAGCCTCGGAGGTCGATCGGATCGAATCGATCCGCAGCCTGGTCGCGACGTTGCGTAGCGCAGGTACGAGCGTTGAGCTTTCCACGAGCGAGTCACCTCCGACCGGGGGAGTCTACCACAGCGGCTCGTCGTGATTTCGGACCGACCTACCTCTTTGATCGACCACGCACGGCGCGCGAGCGACGGTCACGCGCGACGCGTGTGCGCCAGGATGAGCATTGGCACCGACGACGAAATGTCAGCGCGACGGGGTCCGGCGAAGGGTCATCAAGGCCCGGCCATACGCGGCGGCCTCCGGTCCGTGCAGACCGTACGCCCCAGCCTGCGAGTCCAAAGTCTGCTCCGCCCTGTGCCGGAACTCGTGCTCGCCGGAGGCCATGGCCAAGTCCGAAAGGACGCACGCTGCATCACAGTTGAGCACGAACGGCTTGAGTGTCTCGGCGAGCAACCCGATGTCACCCTCGTGATCGCGCCGGCGATCGAAGAACCCGCCCGCCCGGTCATCCCACAGCTCGCGCAGACCGTGATACATGAGCTCCTGCGCCAACTCGAGATGGGACAACGTGCCGGCCATGCGGTGCGCGGTCAGCAGGGCCCCGCACGTGCGCACGTGGTCGACGAGCAGATCGCGTACGCCATCGAGGCAGTGCGCGACACCCCGACCGGGCTGGTAGGTCTCGAGGACGACTCGTTCGAGCGCCTGCGCCCCGAGATCCCCGAGCGCGGGGTCGCCCAGCACCTCCGCCGCCCGGAGAAACGATGACGCCATCGCGGCGTTGGCGTCCGTGTACAGCGTCCGGTCGACCGGCGGGGGTGAGACCTGGCGCCCATCGCCACTCCCACGATCGACATAGTAGGCTTCATCGGCTCGCTGACTCGCGTAGAATCCACCGCCGATGGCATCGTTCAGCTGTTCGCGGACGTACCGGATCGTTTCCTCGGCCCAGACACGGTATCGAGGATCCTCGAACTCACACCACGCCTCGAGCAGTAGGTGCAACAGCGCGGCGTTTGTACCGAGCAGCTTCTCCCGCTGGGGAGCGTTCCACGCACGCCCATTCGCCTGGCTGAAGAACCCTCCGTCCAGCTCGTCGCGCAGCGCGCCCTCGCCCATCGCGTCTAGGGTGTAGGTCACGACGTGGCGCAGTCGCGCCTCTGGCGCCTCGCGGTGGCGTTCGAGGACGAACGCCAGCGCCGGAACATGCGGGAACTTGGGTTCCCCGCCAAACCCGCCATCGGCCGGGTCGAAGTGGGTCAGCACGTGGGCGAGCACGTGGTCGATCTCCGGGAGGTGCGGGTCGGACCAGCCGCTGGCGGGCGACGCCGTGGTTGGTGTCACACGCCGACGGTCGGCAGCCGCGGCCGCCCGCGTGTCGATCTCCGACCGTCTCGAGCGGTAGGCCTCTGCCACGCAGACCAGCGTAGATTCCAGACGCCCGGGAGCAACGTAGGTGCCTCCGCCGAGCACCTCACCCGCGGGCGTCAGGAACACGGTGCTGGGGAGCCCGCCCAGACCGTAGCGCTCCCAGATGTCGGGCCGTCGGTCGACATCCACACGAATGGGCACGAACTGTTCGCGTAGGATGGCGGCGATTCGCTCGTTGGCGTAGCTCTGCTGGTCCATGCCCCGACACCCGGGGCACCACGTTGCCACCAGGGACAGCAACACCGGACGCCCATCAGACTCGGCCCAGCTGAAGCTGTCCCGTTCCCACTCGCGCCAGTGGACGGTCACGTCCTCTCTGTACCTCTCGCGTCAGTGTCGATCGGCCCCATGCGTCGTCCGCGGCGTGGGATCGCCCCGATCGCTGGGCTCGACGAACGGCGGTCACCCGACCGGGAACGGCGTCCACAGTGCGTGTCTTGCGTCCCTATATAATGATGCCGATGCTCGCCTTGCGCTATGCATCCCTGCTGGCACTCGCGGTCTGGCTCGGCGGCATGCTCGTCCTGGGAGGCATCGCCGCACCGGTGGCTTTCGCCGTCTTGGAGGCAAGCGACCCAGCGATCGGTCGGAGCCTCGCGGGCACGGTGTTCGGCGAGATGCTTCGCCGCTTCCACCTCGTCACCTACGCCTGTGGGATCACGATGATCCTCAGCCTCTCCACCCGCACGCTGCTGGGGCCTCGGCCCCTGCGTTTCTGGGTACGTCTCGCTGTGATCGGGACGATGCTCGTCCTCAGCCTGTACTCCGGCCTCTGGCTGACCAGCCAGATCGATCGGCTCCAGCACGACATCGGAGCACTGGCCTCGACGCTGGCCGACGACGACCCGCGCCGGGCACGCTTCGGCTTCCTGCATGGCCTGTCGACGACCCTCATGGGGCTCAACATGGCAGGCGCACTCGTATTGGCCTACTGGGAAGCTCGAGAATAAACCTCGGCGTGACCGTCCTGACGACCGTCTGGCCCACGAGTCCCATGGTATATTTCGGAGGCGATGCTCGACGATCTGACGCAGGCCGTTCTATCCCACGAAGACGTGGCCCGCTACCTCCGTGGGGGCAACGGACAGAGCGAAGGTCAGGCACGCGAGCGCATCTACGCATATCTCGAGGAGCTGCGGACCACGCAGCGCTACCCGATCTATCGAGCCCTGAAGCACCCGCTCTACCCGATTCTGCGCAAGATCGAGCGCATCGTCGAGGGGATTGAAACCGTCCAGCGGGCGACACGAGCCGGTCGGGTCATCTACGCGTCGAACCATCGAAGCCACACCGACTATCTGGTCGAACCCCTCGCCCTGGACGACAATCACATCCGGCCCCCGGTCATCGCCGCCGGCATCAATCTCTTCGGAGGACCGCTCGGCCTCATTCACCGACACGTCACGGGTGCCATCCCGATCCGACGCAACACGAGAGACCCAGCCTACCTCGTCACCCTGAAGGCTTACGTCGCGGAGGTCCTGCAGCGCCACGACCTGCTGTTCTACCCGGAGGGCGGACGCAGCTACAGCGGCGCCCTGCAGTCACCGAAGACCGGACTGCTCAACGCTGCGATGCAGGCCGAATGCGACGTCGAGCCCGTCATCATTCCCGTGGCTATCGCCTACGACCTCGTACTCGAGGATCACATCCTCTCGAAGCAGGGCGTCAAACGCCACCAACGCCCCTTCACGAGGGAGCTCGCCGAAATGGTGCGCTACGCGGTGGGCTACCAGTCGCGCGCCTTCGTGACCTTCGGAGAACCGATTCCGTTGGGCGGATGGGACCCGCACTCGCGCCGCGAGGTACTGGGGCTCGCCCGCTACGTAGGGCAGCGAATCGGCGCCTTGTACAAGGTCCTACCGACGGCTCTGGTCGCCGCCGCACTCAAGTCATCGGTCACTCGCCGAGAGCTCGTCGGGCGCGTCGACACCCTGGTCGACACGCTCAGATCCTTGAACGCCAACCTGGATGTCCGGGACGGCCGTGAGGCAGTCGAGCGAGCCATCGAGCCGTTGATCGCCCGTAACGTCATCGTCAGGGACCGAGGCCGATTCCGGATTCGTGATCGCAGCGCGCTTCGCTACTATTCCCGCTCCATCGAGCATCTGCTCTTGGCACCGGGCGGCACGACGCGTACGCACTGAGCGGATCAACGACAAAGCTCTCGGGCGAGGTCGGCGAGGACGTCCCGACACGTGAGCACGTCGGGCACCTTCACGTACTCCTCTGTCGCGTGTAGACCTGCACCACCCGGACCGAACACAACGGCAGGAATGCCCGCCCGGCCGAGGATAGCCGCGTCGGTCCAGAAGGTCGTGCCGGTGACGTCCCCCGTCAAGCCAAAACGGGCACCCACCGTGCCCAAGGCACGCGGCAGCGCGTGGTCGCCTGGGAGCTCGTGGGATGGTTGGCCGAACAGCTGACGACATCGAGCGTCGAACACGTCGTTCTCTTGGACAGCCTCGAGGATCGCCTCCGCTTCCCGTAGCGCTACGTCGCTCGATTCGCCGGGAATCGTCCGGCGTTCGAAATGCATGAGGCACTGGTCGGGGTACACGCTCAGCTCACGGCCGCCGGCGATCGTCGACGCGTGCAGCGACGCGCTCCCGACCAACGGGTGGGTCGGTCCGGCCTGCAGCTGTCGGTCGAGGGCCTCGAGGCGCCCAAGGACCCGGCCCATTCGAAGGATCGCGTCTCGACCTTCGAGCGGGCGGCTGCCGTGGGCCGCACGGCCCGAGGTTTGCATCTCGACCCAAGCGAAACCCTTGTGCGCCACCGCAATCCGCAAGTCGGTCGGCTCGGTCACGACCGCCGCGTCGGCCCTCCACCGGGTGACGAGCGCTTCGGCTCCGACGCTGGCGTATTCTTCGTCGACCACCCCGGCGATCACCAGACGACCAGACGGCAGTCCACCGGACTCCGCAAGCGCGCGTGCGGCCCCGACCATCGACGCGATCCCACCCTTCATGTCCTGGGCACCGCGACCGTACATCCGATCACCACGCTCGACCGGTTCGAAGGGCGCCGTCATGCCCTCAACCCCGACGGTGTCCAGGTGCCCACACAGCATGAGCGTGCGACCGGGAGAGCGACCCTGGAGCACCCCAACAACGTTCGGACGACCTGCCTCGACCTCGGTGACGTCGACATCGAGACCGATCGCCTCGAGCTCCGAGGCCACCGCCCCGGCGACCTCCCGCTCGCCAGCGCCGCCCGGCACGAGCGAAGGGTTCACCGAGTCGATCGCAACGAGCTCTCGCAAGAAGGCAACGGTGCGGTCCATGAGTCACCAGGAGTCTAGCGCAGGTGGCTCGGCTCGCACAGCCACGTCGCGTCTCCCCAGCACGAAGTGCGTCCTCACCCGAGCATGAATTCGCTCTGGTATCATCAGCACCTTGCCGGGGCAGTGGCCGCCGCTGCCGGCGCGAGGCTGCGATCATGACCGAGTTCGTGACGATTCCCGCCGGCTGGTTCCTGATGGGTAGCGACAGGGGACGCCGGGGCGAGCGACCGGCTCACCGCGTCTGGGTCGACGCGTTCGACCTGGCGATCTATCCGGTCACACGGCGGCAGTACACGAGATTCCTCGAGGCCACGGGCCACGCACCGCCCCGGGACTGGGACATCCCCGAGCTCGACCACCCCGATCTGCCGGTCGTCGGCGTCAGCTGGCACGACGCCACGGCGCTGTGTCGCTGGTTGGGCCCCAACGGGCAGGCGTGTGACCTTCCGACGGAAGCCGAGTGGGAACGGGCGGCCCGAGGAGGGTCCGAGGGTGCCCACTACCCGTGGGGGGACGCGATCCCCGAGTGGGTACCGAACGCGGGCAAGGGACCACTGGTCGCCCCATGGCCCGTTACGCTGGGCGAACCCAACGGATACGGCCTCTACGGTATCGGGGCCAACATCCACGAGTGGTGCAGCGACTGGCTGTCACCGACGTACTACGCGGTGTCCCCGGCGCACAACCCGAAGGGACCCGATGAAGGCACGCGTCGGGCCTCGCGGGGAGGTGCGTGGCGTCACGCCATCACCATGAGCCGATGTGCGGCCCGTAGCGGAATCGATCCCTCGTTCCGTTACAACGACTACGGCTTCCGTGTGGTTCGTAGGCACCCCGCGGCGACAGATGACGTGTCGAGGCCGTGAGCCGCCGCGGTGCCCCACGCTCGCGTCCAACAGTTGGAAACATGTCCGAGCTGGAGCGCGCCCTCGCCATCGCCCTCAGCGTCAAGCGGAGAGGAGGCCGCGCCCTCCTGGTCGGCGGCTGGGTGCGAGACCGCCTGATGGGGCGGCAGACCAAGGACATCGACATCGAAGTCTACGGTGTGCCGACCGAACAATTGCGTCAGCTGCTGGCAACGCTCGGGCGCGTCGACACGGTGGGCGAGAGCTTCACCGTCTACAAGCTGGCCGGGATCGACGTCTCCCTCCCGCGAACGGAGTCGAAAACAGGACGAGGGCACCGAGGCTTCTAGGTCGTCGGAGACCCTGGCCTCTCGATCGAAGAGGCCGCGCGACGGCGCGATTTCACGATCAATGCCATCGCGTGGGACCCGCTCACCGACGAGTACTTGGACCCGCACGATGGGCGCAGGGACCTCGACCGTCGAACCCTGCGAGCGGTCGACCCGGTGACGTTCGGCGACGACAGCCTTCGCGTGCTCAGAGCCATCCAGTTCGCGGCACGCCTTGACTTCGCGGTCGATTCGGCGACCAAGACGCTGTGTCGTCGCATCGAACTGAACGACCTTCCCGCCGAGCGCATCTGGAGCGAGGTCGAGAAGCTCGTGCTCCAGGCCGCGCGCCCGTCGACTGGCTTCCTGCTAGCGCTGGAGCTCGGCGTCGTCCAACAGCTGTTCCCAGAGCTGGCGGCGCTCGTCGGATGCCCGCAGGAGCCGGAATGGCATCCCGAGGGCGATGTCTGGGTGCACACCCTACTGGTGGTCGATCAGGCCCGGCAGCGGATCGCGGACCTGCCGCGTCCCCAGCAGGTCGCGATCATGCTGGGCGCGATCTGCCACGATTTCGGCAAGCCGTCAACCACGGCGATGATCGACGGTCGGCTCCGCTCCCTCAATCACGAGCCCGCGGGTGTGCCGCCCACGGTGACGTTCCTCGACCGGCTGAACATCCACTCGCTGTCGGGTTACGACGTTCGCCACCAGGTGCTCGGGCTCGTCGGCCACCACCTCAAGCCCGGCATGTGGCACAAGGCCGGAACGGAGGTGGGCGACGGGGCCTTCCGCCGACTCGCGCAGAAGGTGGACCTGGAACTGCTGGCCCGTCTCGCGAAGGCGGATTGTCTGGGTCGCACGGGCGGGTTCGACTGCTCGGCGATGGACTGGTTTCGGACACGGGCGCACGCCCTCGGTGTCGAGCACGCGCCGCCAGCCCCGTTGCTCCGAGGCCGCCATCTGCTGGCGCTGGGGATGGCGCCTGGACCGGCGATGGGCCGCCTCCTCAAAGAGATCTACGAGCGGCAGCTTGACGGCCACCTCACGTCGGAGTCCGAGGCGATCGCCGAGGCCCGACAGCGGCTACCCCGACCGAACGATGCACGTGACGATCAGCAACCGTGATCGAGCGATCCGTCGAGCTCCGGAGGTATGCGACCGTCGCCGCCAGGAGCGGCGCCAGCCGGAGCGGTCGACGCGTCAAGGGCCCACGTGCGTAGCGCCCTCGACGCGCGCCGCGAACGCTGCCACGGCGGTCGGATCGATGTTGCCTCCGCTCACGACGGCGACCGACATGCCCTCGTCCTCCGTGGGACCTCTCGCCTCGACGGCCTCTTGAAGCAGCGCCGCGACGGTCGCCGCACCGCTGGGTTCGACGACGAGGCGCGCCCGGCGGAAGAGCCAGACGACGGCCTTGGCGATGGCGTGGTCGTCCACGGTGCGTATCTCGTCGACGAACGTGCGCACGTGGGCGAACGTCCGATCGCCCGGCCGTACCGCCAGGAGACCGTCGGCCACGCTCTCCGCACGGGACAGCGTGACGGGGTGTCCGGCTTCGAGAGAAGCCGTCATCCTGGCGGCCCCGGCGGGCTCGACGCCAACGACGCGAACGGAGGGCCGCATGTGCTCGACGACCGCCGAGACACCGGCGATGAGCCCGCCGCCGCCGATAGG
>PVBE012638645.1_pt1 | contig 12631 bp, 13 predicted proteins | sample 1631181 | NCBI WGS metagenome assembly PVBE01 (sample SAMN08397723, study PRJNA350692) | Marine metagenome, whole genome shotgun sequencing project. | isolation source: water | place: Pacific Ocean | collected 2012-04 | reverse complement strand
ATAAAATAAAACACATTAATTTTTCAAAAATTATAACTAAAGATAATAAAATTTTTAAATACGAAGATTATATTTTTGACAACATACATTTAAAACAAAAACCACATAAACAATTTTTAGAGGAAACATTAAAAAATGTAGATAATCTCTGATTTATTCAAAGAATGATGCATTTTCTTTATTCATTTCTTATCAACGCTAGACAAATCTGCTCCAGTCGTTGGATCAAGCTCAATTCCTAATGGAGTAATATTCCTTGGCAGAGTTTACGCCGGTTTTCCTCGTTCATACACCACTAAACCTTGTTTTACCTCTTTTGTTTCCAGTTTTAGAGTGATATTTTTTTTACAAAATATTTCTTCATTGAGATTATATTATTCTAACAATCACTCGACCTACATTGGTATTGTTTTTAATTTTTTTAATAATATTAATACTATTATGAATGTTGCATTCTTGATAAACGAGCTTTAATGTTTTTTCTTTTGAAATTTTTACAATTTCTTTCCAAATCTTTTTCCTTAAAGCACTGTCTGTCGATTCTGCATTTATACCTATTATCTGTATGCCTCTTAAAATAAATGGCATAAGATTAATTTGAAAATTTTCACTTGAAGCCATTCCTATTGCGGCAATTTTTCCACCTTCAACTAATTGACGTGAACCAGATGAAATTATATCTCCCCCAATATTGTCTATAATACCTGCAAAGCGTACCTTTAGTAATGGCATCTCAGGATAACTACTAAATTCATTGCGATGAATTATTTCGCTTGCACCAATCTCTTTTAAAAACGATTCTTGTTCCGGTTTTCCAGTTATAGCACAAACACGAAATCCTAATCTTGAAAGTATGCAAATAGATAAAATTCCAACACCGCCTGTAGCGCCAGACACTAATATTGGATAAGTATTCTTTTTTAATCCATTTTTTAAAAGAAGATGTACAGCTAAAGCTGCAGTGAATCCTGCTGTTCCAAAAATCATTGCTTTTTTTAATGATAATCCCGCAGGTAGTTTTTCAACCCAGTTAGATGGTACTTTAACATATTGTGCTAATCCTCCGGATGATTTGACTCCCATTGGTCGAGCTACAATAATAACGGAATCTCCTGCTTTAAATTTTTTAGAATATGAACGAACTACTATACCTGCCGCATCTATCCCAGGTATATGCGGATAGCGTCTTACCAAACCAGGATTTCCTGAACAAAGAAGAATATCTTTATAATTTAGCGAAGAATAAGATACTTTAATAAGAATTTCGTCATGATTGATATTTTTTATCTCAGTTTTTTCTACATTTAAAATATATTTGTTTGATAACGTTTTTTTAATAACTAAAGCATTGAAATTTTTAGGAAGATTATTGTCTTTTAATTTAAATTTTTTTTTCATTTTATTTTAAGTTGATCTGGATTGATAAATTTAAATATACCATCACTTGTTTTTTTATTATCAAAATAAATATCTGCTTTCGCTTGAACAATACCTCTATCGTTTTTAGTAATTTGAGCGTTAATAGTTAAATCACCTGAGGTACTAATTTTTAGATAAAAATTAGCTGACGATTTTGTTACTAGACAATTTTTATTAGTTAATTGAGTGTCAGAATAAATTATGGCCACAATAGTTTGCAGCATTGATTCAATCTGCAATGTACCAGGCATTATTGGTTCGTCTGTAAAATGACATTTGTAAAACCATTCATCTTTATTAATATGTTTAAAACCACAGCCAGAAAGACTTGGTACAATATTAGTAACTTTATCAATCATTAAAAACGGATCTGAAATTCTAAGCAAAGTTGACAGTTGAGTCTTATTTAAGCTAATAGTTTTTTCTTTGCCTGTTACCATTTACTTGCTGATAATTCTTGATAATGAATGTATGATATCATAACCGTCCCATATAGGTCCAATATCAAATGCTCTACCAACTGAAACTATTCTATCGACGCCTGTTATGCCGTTATGCAATATAAAATCATTCAGTTCTTTTCGTTCAAGTCCATAATAAGTTATAGTTTGGAATCTTTTTGAAATAATTTTTTTAAGTTTATCTATTTTTCCTATATGTATTTCCGCAAAAGTGCCAAAATGACATTGTATTTTTTCAATCTCACTTGATGCATCATTAATGTTTAGTCTTAATAATTTAAAATCTTTGTAATTTAATCTAAAATTTGTCTTAGAAGTAACAGCTACACGAGACAAAGAAGTAATTTTTTGATTAGCGACTGATAAATCACTGCCGTATTTTAAATGAACTATTTTAGATAAAGCTTCCCAAAACTTTTTCTTCGCCAAAAAATTTTTCTTACCAACCCATAATAAAGCTTGTGGAGAAGAGCAACCTTGTTGGTCCATAAGATAACAATCATTATAAAATTTCTGAGCAAGATTTTTAAGTTCTTTCTCTCGAAGTTTAGCAATTTCATTTATATCCATTATAGAAATTGAATAACGATTGGAAAAAGTTAAATCAACACAACGAGGAGAGGTTTGATATTTTTTGAATTTATTTATAGTTTCATCGCCACCCCAAATTAAACGTGCATCAACTTCTCTTGATAGCTGTGATGATATATCATCAGATTTATCATATTTGACAAAACAAAATTTATTTAAAAGTGAACTATATTTGAATTTTTTTAAGATTTTGTAAATAATTCTGCATAAGATATTTACCTGCGTAAAATTTCTGCTAGGTAATCTTACAATATTGCTATTTCCTGAAAGCATTCCAAATGCAAATGAAAACGCAAAGTTTAGTGGTACATTTGAAGGTGTTATGTGTAAAACTATTCCCCGACCCAACATCAAATTCTTTTTTGGATAATTTTCAGATATATTTATTAAGTTTGTTTTTCTGCACCAAAAGCCAAAATTTTTAAGATCGCTATAGGGAGAAGCTAATTTACTTTTCTTAATAGCAATTGAAATGTCATCTAAAAAACTTATTACCAATTTATCAAAAATACAGCTTGGATTCTGAATTACTGGCAATTTGCCCAAAATTTTTTCAATTTTGCTATGAGAATTAATATACATCGCTACAGCCTCTTAATTCTGTTCCTGGAACTCTTCCCTTAATAGAAAAATATTTCCCTTTTCTTCCGCAACTGCAATCATCTATACCTTCCAACGCTCCGATATCCTCTGTTAAAATATTATGACCTGGATAACTTAATGGCAATAAAGACAACGTTTGGATAAGACCGTTTTGTTTAATTGGAGACAATTTAAGATTATTATCTCGAATAAATATTTCTGAAAAGATAGATGAATGAAAAAAACCAAATTCGCATTCCAAAAAAACAGATCCTGCTTGCTCAACCATTCCGTAATAGTTATGTATGGAATTAACACCAATTATATCTTTGATATGCTCGTTAAAAACATGTCGATCTACAGCTTGATCATTCATCTTTTTCCAACCACCACCGTGAATCAAGATTCCATTATTTTTTGAAAGTTTTATTTTATCAGCCTGCATTTTTTGAATTAAGTAAGTCCATAAAAAACTTGTAAATCCAAAAATAATAAATTGTTCATTTGGATTCTGTTTTAAAAATTTTGTTAATTTTTCAATCTTTAAATCGAATTTTTCATCTAACAAAAATATTGATTTTTTAACAAGTTGAGAAAAGCCTTTTATAGCAGTACCTCTCGCTGACAAAGCATCCAAGCCTGATATCACATTTGGAGTATCAACAAAAAAAATAGTAGATTTTCTCTCATTTAAAATATTTGAAAAAATTGTAAATAAAGCTCTAGACTGAAGTAGTGAGGTTTTTCTATCAAGATATATTCTTGAAGTTTTTGTACCCGTTGTTCCTGATGATGTTAGAATTTTAGATGAATTTTGATTATTTTTAGAATTTAAATCAAAATCTTTAAAAAGATACACGGGTACAAAAGGTAAATCAGAAAGTTTTTTTGAATTATTTATACCACCAAATATTCGATCAGCTACTTTTTTGTATTCAATGCAATTTTTATAATGATAAAATGTTAATTCTTTTTGATATTTATAATACCATCTTTCTTTATTTCTTTGTGTCATCGAAAAAGGATTTTCTGCAAAGATTTTTTTATAATCAAGCATTTAAAACCTCTTTTTCTAATTTGAAATAATCAATTTTTCCCGATAAAGTTCTTGGAAATTTAGTTACTCCTATACATTCAAATGCTATTTGATTTTGTCCAGTAATTTCACTAACTTTATTTAAAACATCTTTTTTTAAAAAACGGGATTCAAAAAAAACTGATAACTTATCTCCTTTATCTTTGCATGCTACTTCGATGCCCTTGATTTTCATTTTTTCCTCAATTTCATCGAGGTTTAATCTATTTCCAAAAATTTTAGCAATTCTATTTATTCGTCCCTTAATATAAAAAAAACCTTCATCGTCGAAGCTTGCCAAATCTCCGCTCCGTAAAATACCTTTATTATCATCGCCCTTAATCAAATCCAGAACGTTTCTCGAATATCCCATTGAAACATTTTTTCCTTTAAAAATTAATTCGCCAATTTCTCCAGATTTTTTTACTTTTTCTCCTTTTTTGTTTTCAAGCCACATCTTTGTAAAAGGAATGCTTTTGCCTATACTTCCTATTTTTTTCGGTGCGTCTCTCCAATCTAAGTATGCCATTCTAGCTGTAGCTTCTGTCTGACCATACATCATGGTGAATTTAATATTATTTTGCTCACAAAATTCCAATATTTTCTTAGCTGATTTATTATCAAGTTTTCCTCCAGCATGGGTAAATGTACGTAAGAATGGGGTATAAATTTTATTTAATCCAAGTTTTAAAAAAATATCAAATATATAGGGTACACCGCTTAATGATGTTACTTTATTATTTTTAAATTGTTCCCAAAATTTTTTTTGAGTAACTGAATAATCACACACCAAAATTGATGCTCCTGACTCGATATGAGTGTTTATAATTGATAACATAAAACTATAACTGTATGGCATAGTAGTTACAGCTCTATCTTTTGATTCAATTTTTAAAAAATTTATAATTGAGTCCGCATTTGCTTTTAAATTTTGATGAGATAAACGAACGTACTTTGGACTTCCCATAGAGCCTGAGGTGGGAAGTAAAACACTCAGGTCATTATTCATTTTAGGAAGTTTTTGGTAATTTGTTCTATATATTGAGTAGTCATAAATATTTTCTAATATTGTTAAACCATCTGTTGTTGAGTTTTCAAACCAATTGATGGGCACAACTAAAAATGAAGGTTTGTATGTTTCAACAAGATTCAATATATCTGCTCTGCTAGTTTTGACATCTACTAGCATAACAATGCAGTTATTTCTGATTGATGCTATGTAACAAATTAGTGGAGCTACTGTATTCTTTGAAATTAAAAATACTAATGACCTTTCAGGAACGTATTTTTGAATAACGTCAGTCTTTTTAATCAAATCATTATATGTTAATGGACCAGTTAATTCACTTATAAGAGCAATATTATCTCCATAATTTGAAATTGATTTAAAAAGTGACATGTTTTTTAATCACTATCAAACTTCTGTTCTTGAAAAATTTTAAGAATTTTTTTAGCTATTTTTTCACCAGTTAAGCCATGATAATCAAGAAGATAATTATAAGTACCAGTTGGCCCGAATGCATCAGGTAAGGCAATTGGGAATAAATTTGTCTTTGGGCAATTAGTTGCTATTTTTTCTGCAACTATACTATTAAGACCTCCAAAAATTGTATGCTCTTCTACGGTAACAACTTGATTGAATAATTTCAATTTCTCGACTATTTGATCACTAAATGGTTTTAAAGTGTGAACGTTCATCAGTTCAGCATTAATACCGTTTTTATTTAAAATTTTTGTTGCAAGCAATGATTCAACGACTATCGATCCTGTTGAAAGGATTAATAAATCATTACCGCTTTTTAGTGTGACTGGTTTTCCAAATTTGTAATCATAATTTTTTTCATATAAAGCGGGATAACCTGGAATACCTGTAAGCCTTATATAGCTAGGACCGTGACTGTTAGAAGCATAGTCGTTCAATATTTTTCCCATTTCACCACAATCAGCTGGACTTGAAATATTTATATTTGGAATTGAACGCATAATAGCGATATCTTCCAACCCGAAATGGCTGTTACCAAGATACGCCATAGATAAACCACTACCTAGAGCAACTACATTTACCCCATGTTTCATATAACCGAGATTCATCCTTATTTGCTCGCTTGCTCGCATAGATAAAAATGGAGCAAAGGAAGTTACAAAAACCTTATATCCCTCCCTAGCTAGGCCAGCCGCAACACCAATCAAATTTTGTTCACTGATACCTATGTCTAAATACTTGTCTGGATGTTTCGATTTAAATCTTTCTAATCCTGAAGAACGTCTTAACCCCGCAGAAAGAACCATCAAATCATTATTTTTTTCTGCAATATCCAACATAAATTGCCCAAACATTGCTCGAGGACCCATACGTGACCATTGCTTAGATTCTTTTTCATTAAAAATCATAATTATAAACTCTTCATAGCTTCATCAAATAATTTTTGTGTTAATCGACCGTGATGCCAATCGTTATTATTTTCCATAAAAGGAACTCCTTTACCTTTTGTCGTTTTTGCAATAATTGCTGTAGGTTTATTGACAACTCTTTTTTTTAATGAAACTAACAGCTCACTAATGTTATGACCATCGCAACTAATAGTATTCCATCCAAAACCTTTCCATTTAGAAACTAATTCATTAAAATTCATTTTATCATTTATAGCTCCATCATTTTCAAAACCGTTACAGTCAACAATCAGAACTAAATTTTCTAAATTAGTTTCTGTTGCAGTTATAGCGGCTTCCCAAATAGATCCTTCGTAGCACTCACCGTCCCCGACTAATACAAATATAGAACCTTTTTTTTTCTTTTTTTTATAAGCAATCGCTAATCCAGTTGCATATGACAAGCCTTGACCTAAACTACCATTAGAAGATTCGATGCCTATTTTTGGATTCATAATTGGATGGGCAATTAATTCACTTCCGTTGGTTTGAAATTTCATTGCATCGTTTTTGTTAATATAACCAGTACAATGTAATGCACTTAAAAGACCTAAAAACCCATGACCTTTACTTAAAATAAATCTATCAATAGGATTCTTAAAATTTAAACTAAGTACATTTCCATAAAGGGTAGCCATGATATCAACTATAGACAATGCGCCACCTATATGTGCGGACTCGCTACAATTAAGACTAAACTCAAGCACTGATTTTCTCATTTTTTTTGCTAGATCAATTATTTTATCTATTTGATTATTTTCACTCAAATTTTCATTCCTCCATCAAGTCTTATTACCTGTCCATTAAGATAAGCTGATCTATCCGAAGCTAAATAAAGTGCTAAATCAGCAACTTCGTTTACAGAACATTCGCGTTTTAAAAAAGATTGTTCAATTAAAAAATTTCTTGCACCTTCTTCCATTTTATCAGACATTTTTGTTCTAGTAATACTTGGTGCAATAGCATTAACTCGAATTTTATAAGTAGCTAATTCGCTAGCCATAACTTTTGTTGCAAACATAAAGGCGGCCTTACTCGAACCATATGCTAATGTTCCTCTCTCTGCAATTAATCCTGATATAGAACCAAAATTTATAATAGAGCTATTTTTAGATTTTTTTAATAGTCTTATTAAAAGCTGGATAAGTCTTATTTGGGCAAAAAAATTAACTTCAAATATTTTTTTTAAATTTTTTGAAGAAGTCATTTCAAGTAATGACCCGCTAGCAATTCCAGCGCTATTTACCAAAATATCTAATGCTATATTTTTTTTATAAAGTGTTTGGATTTTTTCTTTTGTATCTTGTTCGTTTTCAAGATCAAATTCTAATATTTCGATAGTTTGTTTTGATTTTTTTGATTGTTTAGATATATAATCAGAAAATTCAGTATCAACTTTTCTAGCAGCACATATTATATTTGCACCATTTTCAATAAATGTATTGATGATAGCTCTGCCGATCCCCCCATTAGAGCCAGTTACTAAAGCAGTTTTTCCTGATAGCATAATATGTTCAATATTTGAAAACATAATAATGTTCAAATATTGAACAGTAAAGTAAAATTTCATCCTCTTAACTCAAAAATATTGAAAAATAGCTTGATTATGATTGATAATATAATTTTTTCTATTATTTCAAATTTTCTTATATCTTGGCCTGCTATTTTTTATTTGTCTGTGAAGTGTGAAGTCATCTTTTTTCTTTATTTTATTAGCAGATAAAAGCACATTTGTTTTTTTAGACAATGCATCTTTAACAAGCGTAGAGGTAAAATAGGCCTCCAAAAGATAACGTTCTATTAAATTCTCAATTTTTCTCGATTCAGCAATTATTTTTCCTAAATTTGAATAATCTAAATCTTGAGTTTTTTTGTAATTATCAAATATAGGTAAAAGCATTTCATTTAATTTCTTTTTTAAATTTTTATCTAAAAAAAATATCTTTAATAAATTAGGTAGATCAATAGCATCGCTTAATTTTGGCATTTTTCCATCGTCACTTTCAGGTATCATTGTGTTAAAAAGACTTTTAAAAAATTTTAGCGTATCGCTATTATTATGTTCTAATTTAATCATTATTAATTATCTTAACCATTTAATTAAAAAATTTTTTTGGAAATTTTTTTATATTATGTGTAATTTTAAGGGCAATAGCTTGCAAAGTAGATATTGGATTAACACCTGCCGACGTTACAAAGATACTACTATCTACTATAACTAAATTTTTAATATCATGAGTCTGACCAAATTCATTAACAACTGAATTTTTGTTAGAAGTGCCCATTTTTGTAGTGCCCATTAAGTGCCATCCTGTAGCTCTAACTGGGCCGAATGCTAGAATAGATTTTGCTCCCGCTTTTTTCATTATTTCCTTACCTTTCGATAATCCATGAGACAACATTTTTTTTGAATTTTCGCTAAGTTTATAATTGATTTTTACACCTGGCATACCGCTCGAATCTTTGTTGTCATAATCTAGTTTTACACAATTATGTATCTCAGGAAGGTCTTCACATATTATTGCCACCGGGATAGAGTGACCATAATGCTCTGAAAAATTTTTATGAAAGTTTTTTCCGAAAGATAATTTTTTAAATTTTCTAGCTGAAAATGCAGTTACCAATGGTCCAACGCCTCTCAAAATATGTATAGTATAACCTCTTTTATATCCACGACTGAGATTAGTTTCATAAAATTCATGACTAAAAATACAACAGCCTTCTGGTCCCATAAACGATCCTAAAAAATTATCAAATTTTCCCTCTACATATCCCAAAGGGTGCAACATAAGATTTTTACCAACCAATCCAGAACTATTGGCTAAACCATTCGGGAAAAATTTATTTGTAGAGTTAAGGAGTAGTCTTGGAGTACCAATGCCATTGCACGCAAGTATTACTAAAGATGCTTTTTGTAATCTTTCTGTGTTATCTTGATCTTTATAAATTACACCATCTACTTTTCCGAAATTATCTGTTGTAATTTTTATTACTCTACAATTAGCTCGTAACTCAACTCCATTATTTATTGCTGGTGGCCAGTAGGTTATATCAACAGTTGATCTAGTGCCTTTTTTTCTATTTTTATATTCTGAGGTTGTAATAGCACTATAAGATGGCCACCAATGCCATCCAAGTTTATTAAAGCTTTTTGCCACAGTTTTTCCAGAAAGCTCTAAAGGAACTGGTGGTAAAAGATTTGGGATCGGTGGATATGCAGGATCTCCTTCAAGACCTGCGACTCCCATCATTTTATCATTCAATTCATAGTATGGTTCTAAATCTTTATAAGTAAAAGGCCAATCGCTACCAACCTTATCTAATGTTTTAGTTTTAAAATTGGAAGGATGAAATCTTGGAAAATGACCAGAATAGAGAATGGTTGCTCCACCTACAGCATTAAAATTTGCTATAGAAATAGGAGATTTACTATCATCTATTGGATAGTCACTTTTTAATTTTCTAATATTTGGATTCATATTAAATTCTTTCTGCTTTAGCTGTTCCCAGTTAGATTGAGAAAATAAATAAGATTTGGAATTTAAAAACGGCCCTTGTTCTAAACAAATTATTTTATATCCGCTTTTACTTAAATTCCAAGCTGCCGCAGCACCCGCGGCACCCGCTCCAACAATTAATATATCAACACTGTCACTTTTCATCGTTTAAAACTGGCAAAGTTAAAACTATCAAGTTTTATTTTTTTGGTAAATATTGCTCCAAAATTTCAGGAATAGTAATTGTCATTGTGGCTTCACACACAATCTCATCTTCGACTATACCTTGCCCATAACCCTTGCATATTCCTCTTTTCCAAGACTCTACTTTTGTCTTTAGTATAAATTTTTGCCCAGGAAGAACCTCTTTCTTAAAACGAATAGCATGTGACAAAGCATGTGTAACTTTACCTTTATTTCCAGGAAGTGTAGTAATTGCAACTGTTAACATTTGAGCAAGAGCTTCCAATTGTAATGCGCCTGGAACATTAGGGTTTCCAGGAAAATGAATTGGAAAATACCATTCGTTATTAGTTAAATTTTTGTAACCTTCAGCAAACACTCCGGGTTTAACTTTAGTGACATGGTCAATCATTAAAAATGGATATCTATTTGGCTGATACTCCAGTAATTCTACACTATTTAAACTAAATGTTTTCAAAATTATTAATTTTAAGAAATATTTACCTTATATTTCTTTAAAATTTCCTTTCCAACTTTATATGAACTAAAATCGATTATATCGTCCATTTCAAAGACAATATCAAAGGCCTCTTCCAAAGCTGCAATCAAGGTCATATGTCCTACAGAATCCCATTCGGGGATTGAATCATATTCCAAATTCTTTTGAAGTTTTGCCTTATTAACTGAAAAACAATCAATAAAAATCTTGTCATATTTTTCATTATTCAATTTCATCCTCCTCTAAAATCGGTACTTGTGATTGTATTAAAAAACTATACTATGTTCAAAAACTGAACATTGTAATGAATTAACAAGATTTAAAGTTTTATGTCAATAAGAATATTAAGAAATAGCTTTAATGAAGCTCTTAAAATTGATGGATTTTAACAAAAAACTCTTAAAAAAAAAACTAGAAAATTGTTTTAAAAAATTTTCTAAAAAAACTTTAGTAGTAGATACTCTAAATAAAAAAATTACATATAGTGATTTTTTTATAAGCACATTAAGGTTAATTAATTATTTAAAAAAAAAAGGTATTAAAAAAAATTCAAAAATTTTAATTTTAAGTGATAATTGTTCGAATTACCTAATTTTGCTTGCTGCATGTCTTTTGGGAGGATATGTAGCATGTCCAGTAGATCCAACTTTAAAATCTGAAAGATTAGATCAATTAAAAAAAATATACAAAATTGATTATACAATAAAAGATGTAAGTAAATTAATTTTTAATGACATTGTTTCTGATACAAATTTAATAGATTATAAAGATACTGATTGTTTGATTATAGCTAGTTCTGGAACCACAGGCAGCCCTAAAGGAATACTTTTTTCATCCAATTCGATTTTAAAAAGCTCACAATCATTTTCTGCATTAGCAAATTATGATGATAAAACTAGAATCCTACATTGTTTACCAATGTTCTATATGGGTGGAATTTTGGATACCTTCTTTGCCTGCTTATTTTCAGGCTCAACCATTGTTCTTGATAAAAGATTTTCAATTGCAAATGTTTTAAATTTTTGGGATTTTCCAAAAAAAATGAATTGTAATTTTTTATTTTTAACACCATCAATTATTGCAGCAATTTGTGCAGTTTATATACCTAAACTTGAAATTAAAAAGCATGTTGAAAAATACAAATCTATATTTGCAACTGGCAGTTATCTTTATCCTGAAATTCGAGAGAAATTTTATAAAATTTTTGATAAAAAAATATTTGCTTGTTATGGCGTTACTGAACTTGGGGGACCCATAGCTATTCAAAGTTTAGAAGATACTTTTTTAGATTTTTGCGTTGGAACAAGTTCTTCAGATGTTAAAATTTCAATAAAAAAAGATCAAGATGGAGCAAAAATAGTTATGATAAAAACTCCCTTTTTTATGAAAGGATATTTGACAAAAGAAGGTATTGAAATTCCAAAAACTCTGGATGGTTATTATGATACTGGAGATATAGGAGATTATAAAGATGGTTTACTTTTTATAAAAGGTAGAAAACGCGATATCATTAAAAAAGGTGGAGAATTAATATCTCTCGCCTTAATTGAAAATGCAGCTCTTCAAAATAAGAGTGTACTGGAAGCTGCAGCTATTGGTAAAAAAGATACCTTAGCAGGAGAGGATCTATATTTAATAATAACCATCAATGGAAAATTTTCCTTAAATGAAAAAATTCAGGAAGTCAGAAATTTTCTATCAAAAAAATTAAGGCCTATCGAAATGCCCAAAAAAATCATTATTACTTCACATATGCCTAAAACCAGTAGTGGAAAAATTATAAAGAATTCTTTATTGAAATTATTTGAAACTTAGAATTTGGTGTAAAAATTACTTATAAGGCATTTTATTTTTTTTAAAATTGGAAATTTTAAAAAATGCAAATTGATCCTTT
>PVBE012892233.1_pt1 | contig 12632 bp, 8 predicted proteins | sample 1631181 | NCBI WGS metagenome assembly PVBE01 (sample SAMN08397723, study PRJNA350692) | Marine metagenome, whole genome shotgun sequencing project. | isolation source: water | place: Pacific Ocean | collected 2012-04 | reverse complement strand
CTGAGCGTTGGATCTCATCTGTCCATGGGCCTACTGAATCTGGTACGAGGGGGGTTTTCGCTCTTGCCCCGGGCGTATCAATTACATCCGCGAAATCTGATGGGCAAAACGATACTTGGAATGCAGGTCATCATACTCTTAGCGGCACGAGTATGTCGACAGCAACTGCATCAGGGTTCGCTAGTGTTCTGGAACAAATGGTGCGCGAAGGTTGGTTTACAGGTCATAACGAAACGATCGCTGCAGTGGATTCTCGTTCCCTTCAGCCATGGTTTTCAAACACTCCTTCCTTCCAATACGAACTTCTCCTAGGTAAAGGATTTACACCTTCCGCACCTCTTCTAAAATCACTTCTAGCGCTTTCAACAACACCGCTGTCAGAGGAATTCAGAAATGGGGGCGAGGGTGGTGGTACAAGTCCAAACATCTACGACGGGTGGGGTCGGTTGAATCTTTCAGAAGTCATTGATGTTGAAGCAATACAATCCGAATTAATGCAGGAAGATGTGCGGCCAATCGAAAATATGTGGGTTCACGACTCTTATCGCTTGGTTGACTCCCAACCTATCGATTTGATACACCAAAGAAAGGGTTCAGGCGAGCCGCTCGAATCTCTTCTATCCAGCCCTTGGGATGGTGTTGGGGCACAAGGCCCTTTTTTAGGAACAGGTGATGTGTTTCAGCAACGTTTTATTCTACAACAAGGACAAGATCTGGACATTCGAATGTCCTTTCAAGCTAAGCCAGAGCCTCATATGGTTGATGACTTGCAGCTCCTTGTAAGACTGTCAGATGGGCGATTTGCTGTTGGAGATACCTACAAAGAAAATGGTCTTTCAAAGTTGTATTATGATTTCGCAGACCCTTCAAACATGAGTGCTTTTCCAAGCACTAATGAGACGACTGTCGGGATTACGCTCTCCTCGGAAAATCTAGATTCCAGTGACTGGGTTGATGTCTTCGTAGTTGGAAGATACGTGACACCCGGAAATACTCCAAATTCCATTGGTGTTGAAGGGAATAAGATCGGTTTTGGGATGGCTATTCAGGGTATCGTTCTCGACCCTATCGGGCACACCGATGCCGATAATGACGGTATTCCGTTTGAGAATGATTTGTGCCCTTTCACAGATGCCAGTTTATGGGATTTGGATTTGGATGGGTGTATCGACGATAGTGATGGCGATGGTGTTGTCGATTCAATCGACGATTGTCTTGATACAATTCAGGAAACCCCGGTTCAAGAAAATGGGTGTGTAGAAACGAATGATATTCCGCAAATATTCTTTGATTCGTCTAAATTACAAAACCACAATAATACAACAATCCCTTTGACATTCTCAGTTCTCGATGACGATATTGTAGACGTCAACATCACGTTAGAACGTTCGAATGATTCGATGATCGTTATCAATATTTGTTCCGTCGTTGTCGAAAATGATTCGTGGCAAACCTGTGATGTAGTCGTTGAGGATGCTTTTTTCCCGCTCTCCCCAAACGGTGAATGGGTGGTTGTGATTCAAGCCGCTGATCGTAATACAAGTTGGTGGGCTGAAGCAGAATCGAATCTGATTAAATCTCCAACATTCACAATCGAGAAATACGAGATAAGTGAAGTCAAAGCGAAAGAACCTTCTCCGTGGGTTTTGACATCGATTTTATCCATCCTCGTTCTTTCTCTGCTTCTTTCGGTATTTTTCCAGTTTTTAAACCGTGAAAAGGTTGACTGAGCGGTTTTTTTCCCTTTAATATTTCCTTGAGAGCGGAGGGCTATATTGAAACCGTATGGCATCCACGCTTGTATATCCGAGAAGGTGATGATGATGAGTGAGCGATTATATGTTGGAATTGATTTAGGAACCTTTCAATCGACGATTGCGTCCAGTGCGGGTGCTATGCATTCTATTGAGACAGTTGTAGGACGACCAAAAGACCCAGTTGCTCGCAACTTTTTGAAGCGTGACGTTCTCTTCGGAGCAGACGCACTGAAGAACAAACTTGCATGCAACCTATACCGCCCAATGGCTGCTGGTGTTGCACAAGACGATGAAGCGAACTTGGCTGCTGCTAAGGCATTCGTTTCCCATCTTATCGAAACAGCGGATCCTGAAGAATTCGACGAAGTTTTCGGAGTCATCTGCTCTCCAAGCCACGTTTCATTTACTGACAAGAGCAACCTCGTTGCTACACTTCGTGGTCAAGTAAACGCGATCATGGTCGTTACAGAACCATTTGCAACAGCATTTGGAATTGGTGAAATTGGTGGTTCAATCGTTGTTGATGTTGGAGCAGGTACGACTGACATCGCTCGTATCCACGGAACATTCCCGACTGATGAAGACCAAGTCACAATCCAAGAAGCTGGTGATTGGCTTGACATTGAACTCATGACTCTCATTTCAAAGAAGTTCACTGGAGCTCAAATTACCAAGGACATGGTTCGTAAGTGGAAGGAAGAATCCTCTTACGTCGGTGGAGACGCCCGAACCGTTGAAGTTAACCTCAGTGTTGATGGAAAGAACCAGACTGTCGATATCGGCGATCTAATTCAAGAGGCTTGTGAACTTCTTATTCCTAAGGTTGGAAATGCAATCAAGAGAATTGTTGCTGAGGCCGACCCTGAATACCAGCCAGTTCTACGAAACAACATCATTCTCTCCGGCGGAGGGTCGCTCATTGAAGGACTCGCAGAGCGAGTTGCTCGAGAAATCTCAGACATCGGCGACATCAATGTTTGGTGTGTCGAAAACCCGCTCGAAAAGGTTGCAGAAGGTGCTCTCATGCTCGCTAGCGAAATGCCTGACGACATGTACACTGCAATCAACTGATTCGGTTCGTTGTTTTCACCTTAAAATCAGGGCTTTTTGCCCTTCTTTGACAGGGAAGGTTCAAGAGTGGTTGTGTCTCGATAGGTAACTGTATGACGCTCGGCGCTGCAAATTCAGGCTCCAACCATGGACAATCCTCTGGTAACGACCGAGCTGCGCTTGAAGGTATGCTCAAAGGATATCCTGTCGAGCAACTCGTCGAAGAAGTTCTCATCGCTTGGGATGAATTAGGTAGGCGAAACGAAGAGGTCGTGACACTAAAACAGCGCCTCCGTGTCTTGGAACTCGATCTTGCTGAACGAGAAGATGATGTCGCTCCAGAAATCCAACGCTTGCATCAAGCAGATGAACAATTGAAAGAAGCGGATGCTCGAATAGTCCATCTTGAACGTTTACTCAACGATAGTCGGGCAGAATTCGCTGCTCAATCATCATCGCTCTCTAAAGAACAACAAGATGCCCTCCATGAAGAAGTCACTCAACTACGAGATCTTAGTGTGTCTCAGGACGATGTTCTTGCTGAGATGGAGGGAAGAATGGCGTTAATGGTTGAGGCTTTGGAGAAAGCAGCAGACGCTGGCCTCACATCTGTTACTGCGGATGAAGTTCGTTCACTCAAGAACAAACTCGACCAGCAAACTGCACAATATGAAGCAGAAGTCGCTGCAAATAACGCTCTTGAAGAGGAACGGCAACGGTTGAGAGATATTGCAGACCGAATGCGTGGATTGCTCGATGCTCGAGATCAACGACTTGCAGACCTTGAAGAACAACTCGAGCGTGTAATGCAGGGGCCTCGTTCTGTATCTGCAGAACACGATTATTTAGTTGAGCAAATCGAAGAAATGAAGCGCCGTCTGCTTGAAAGAAACCGTGAATATGAATCGCTTCGACGTCGAGAACGTCGACTTCACACGGATGTCTTTGAACGAGACGAACGTATCCAGCAAATGTCACTCACCATCACAGATCTTGAAGCCGCACTAACCGACCGCGTTGCTGAAATCAGAGAATTAGAATCTCAGAACCAAGTTGCTATGCAAGAAGTGGACAGTGTTCGTAGAGGCGAAAGAACTCGAGAAGTTGTTGGACGTGTCTTTGCAGATTCACTTTCCTTGGTTCGAGGGCATGATGCTCGTGAAGCCAAGAGAGAAGCATATGCGAATACGCCCGATGTTGAGCGAACACTCTCGACGCCGTCTCCTGATGATATGCAACACCTAGCAGAAGGTGGTCGCGTTGAACTCGATGTTCATGAAGGTGACTTACCTACTGGAATGGAAGTGGATGAAGCAAGGCCTCCATCACCTGGTGGAAGTGGCGATCCTGTGCTCTTTGATGAAGAATCAGAGAACGGTGATGAGTGAGCTTAATTGGTCTCTTAAACTCTCGAGTGAATCGTGTTCTTCTGTAATCGTTCCTGTAACGATGTAATCCGCACCGGCGTTTGCTGCAGCCATGAGTTGTTCTGTCGTTCGAATCCCTCCACCGACGATGAGTGTGCAATTACATGATGATTTAGCAGCCTGAATGAGTTCAGTGTGGACAGGGTCTGAGGCGCCTGATCCTGCTTCAAGATAGATTGTCGAGAAGCCATACATTTCAGCTGTCTTACAGTATGCAGATATCGCTTTCAAATCGGCTGGCTGAATCAGGTCTGCATCACCTACTTCCCCAACCTTTCCGCCTGGAGCACATACGATGTAACCGGTGGAGATTGGTTTGATTCCAAACCGAGCAATCATTGGGGCGCCAGCAAGTTGTTCATCGATTAAGAAGCGGCGTGAACGGCTGTTCATGAGCATCATGAAGAGAATACCATCTGCGCTACTCGACATAGCATGCGCTCCGCTAGGAAAAAGAATCACAGGTACATTCCACATCTCTTCATTTGCATCGGGATGTTGGCTTGCGGCAAAAAGTCGTAATTCCAACGCTTCTTGAATTGCTTGACATGTCGCATGAACGATTTCATCATCAGTATTGGTTGAACCGCCCACAAATATGGCTGAAGTACCACATTCGACTGCAACTAATGCTCTGTTAGCCGCTACATCTGGGAATTGTTTATCTGGATCAATGAGTGTAATATGTCTCGTTTTTCCAGATTGAGGAGGGAGCATAGGCGATTCATCGGTCCACATTTTCAACACCCTCTACCTACCTGTAGTCGACTCGGTTGGTAAAGGATTTCATTGAGATGAAAGTTTTCTGATGTCTGCGGCGACGCTTTCTGAATCCCATTCTGATTGCAGCCACTGTACTCTAACATCACGGTCTACATCAACAAGAACCGCATGTACTGTGTGAGTTACTGTATAATTCATCAAATGGATTGAACAACGAGCAAGAGAATCTGTCAGATTCGCAGATACCTCCACAGAGGTGCCGAAGGATGCCCAAACCGATTCAATCATTTCAAGTTCAGAATTGATATTGCTTACAGTAAGATGTGGCCATTCAACACTGTTGTTTCTTTTGTAGTGGTAGAGCCGGTTACTATCATCGTGCCATGGATCTGTTGTAATAGTGAGAAGAGAGACTCTTTGCTGTTCTTGAGATGAAAGAAGGTTGTATGTTTCATTCATAGACATGGATAAATCATCACATCCATCGAGACAAGATGTGTGAATAAAGCCGACCATGATCACATCTGAATCAATCATTGATAGATTGAATTTCTCCCCATTCTCGTCAAATAATTCGAAGGGTGTGACTGGTTTCGGATCCAATGTATTGCCATAAAAATCAATCGTTCCTATACATCCTGAGCACAACATCGTCACTGTCATCACAGCAATCAGTATACGCATAGTTTCACTTCTTACGGCGTTTTATTCCTGCGCCGATTAAAGCCAAGAAAAGAATTGAAAAACTCACATCAACAATGAATTCTTCGATTTCATAGTGATCAATGAGATAATCCATTTCTGGAGCGAAGGAGTACAATATCGCTCCACCACCAGGTGGTCCTCCACCGCCACCACCTGGGCCGCCGCCACCGCCACCGCCTTGGCCGCCTCCGACGTCTTGGCTAGCGACGTCCGCAACGCCGTGATAGCAGAGAAGGAAATACGGGAACCCAATCATTCCAATGGTTTGTCCATTAGTATCGGTTACCATAGTTGGAGAACCGGAGAGAGGAGTGCTGACATAGTGATAAATTCCATCAGGATATTCTGGAGTTGGCCCAAATCGTCCATTGCATTCGTCTAGGTCGCCGACCCCATCAACATAATTCCAATCATCAATTCCGTTGTAGCCTTGATCGCCGCCTTCTTGAGTGCGCTCAATTGCGTAAGAAGACGTGATTGCTTTCAATGAGGTTTGATCGTCGTTGTAGCCATACATCCCGTAAATAGGATAGCCGTCAAATGCCCATCCAATAATTGGACTATGTTCATCACTCTTGATCTTTGAAGGGTCGTAATCTTCCATTGTCTCCCCCGCTTCAGGTTCCCAATAGACACAGTTCGCGTCATAGTGGTAATGGTAGCCCCCTTGGCCAGCAGAGTGTCCTGTACACCATCCAAGGGTAATTGGCTGGCGGTTTTCGGTGAAATATTCGAAGTGAAGTGCTACCGCATCTCCCCCAGGACCTTCTTCTGGCCCGAATATTGGAGCGCCATTTACTGACATTGCAACAGTTCCTCGGTCTGGAACACATTCCCAACGCCCAGCTGAAGCTGGGCAGTTTGTTGTATCGTGTCCTCCTGTAGTGTCATTAACTGGATTTAGAGGAAACGTCGCCGTGTAGTCCTTCTCTGGAGCGCAGCAACCCATTGTGCTCAAGAAATCGTGATTCGGGATTCCATTACTATCAACAATCATTTCGTTATTTTGAACCGTAACAGAGACTTCGCATTGGAACCATGGCCCGGAACCGCCGCCACCGGGACTGCTCACGCCGTTTGTGTTTGCAGTGTATCCGTTTCCATCACCGTTGAAATCCTTGACCCATGGGCCTTGTCCATCCGTACACATCCATGAGTCCTCGGGAGCCCAATCGGGCAATGTGCAACCATCTGGACCGACTTGTTCACCGGAAGGAGTATTGGGACATTGGTCAATATCGTCAGAAATTCCATCGCCATCCGTATCCTTTTGTGAATCTGAACAGCCAGAAGAATCGACTTGTTCGCCCAACGGTGTGTTTGAACATTGGTCAACTGCGTTACTTACTCCATCATTATCTGCATCGAGCTGGTATTGTGAACATCCATCGGGGTTGACTGCTCTGTTCAATTCTGTATCAGGACACAAATCGGCATCATTCATGACGCCGTCTTGGTCAGAATCCGTCTCTGAATCTGAACATCCGGTTCCATAAACTGGCTCATCGATTGGTGTGTCATCGCAATCGTCGTTCAAATCTGGAATACCGTCGTTGTCTGAATCGGTTGAAGATGGCGTCACTGGAAGATCTACACGTAGTGTTTGAGAGGAGGTTGTGTAAAGCCCACAATCGGCAATAATATCACCTTCAGTATTCGTCGTAGAAACATCAAACAGAATCGAATAAGTTCCTGTTGTTGTGTTCACTTCTCCGATGATTGAATTTGAAGAGCTTGCTCCAAGAGGGTGATACTTGATTGAGCACGTCTCTGGGAATTGATGTAGAATTGCCCCTGAGATGAGCCCTGTTGTCTCGTTCTCCGCAGGCTCTGTCCAAGAAAATACAACATCAACATCTCGTTCATCTGGAACATTGACAATGTATTCAATAAGCCGTTCAACGGTTGCTGATTCTGAATCTGTGGCTTGAACTCGTACAAGCCATTGGCCTGGTTCCGATTCGGAGAATTCAACCTCCCAGAGACCATTCGCTTCAGTTTGAGTTGTTATCGTTGCAAGATATGGAGAGAAATCTTGGTTGAGCATGGTGATTTCAAGCGAAACACTCGAAGGGTCTTCATCCACGACATATCCTTGGAGGGAATGGTTTGCTCCAGTCCACTCTGATGTTCTGTTTTCCACTAAGATTGTTGGTTCAACATTCTCTAGCGGGGTTTGAATCCCTCCTTGATCGGTCTCGTTATCCTGTGATTTTGTATCATCTGTTGAATCTTCATCACTGGAGGAGAGTGCAAAAACTGCGATTGATGCTCCTACGAGAAGTGCCATCAAAATGACTGAAGCGAGTTTGTTATCCATAGCCTCTATCGAACTGCAATAGCATTTAGTGTTGTTTCAATTTTGTGTGGCAATAGTTCACAAACCTAAAACTGTAGCAAGGATTCATGGAAGCAATAGAGAAGCCTCTACGTAGTATTCTCAAGCGCTCAGATGCCCCAAAAGGGAAGATTCGCCTTGCCATACTTTGTTCCATTTTGAATAAAATCTGGGATTTGGCCCCGCCTCTACTCATTGGTGTTGCAGTTGATGTTGTAGTGCAGAAGGAGGATTCGTTACTTGCAGACTGGGGGATTATGGATCCGTGGAATCAACTTCTCGTACTTGCAGTTGCAACATTTGTAATCTGGGGATTGGAATCTCTGTTCGAGTATTTTTATGCAGTTTTATGGCGTAATCTGGCTCAAACCGTACAACATAACCTCCGTCTGGTGACGTTTAATCACGTGCAACATCAGGCTATGGCTTGGTTTGATGAACATCAGAAAGGAGACCTCCTCGCCGTTATGAACGATGATGTTAACCAATTAGAACGGTTTCTCGATAAGGGCGCAAATGATCTTTTACAGGTGACAACAACAGTGATTGTTGTCGGTTCTGTCTTTCTCTTCTTGTCATGGGAGATTGCTCTCTTTGCTGTTCTTCCAATCCCAGTGATTCTATGGGGGTCGTTCCTCTACCAGAAAAAGCTCCAATCACGTTACCAAGAGGTCCGGCATGCTGCTGGGCAGTTGAATGCCCTTCTTGAAAATGATTTGACTGGGATGGCAACCATCCAATCTTTCACAAGTGAAGAAAGAGAATTGCTACGGGTTGAAGCGCTATCAGAATCTTATAGAAATGCAAACAAATCTGCTATTCGCCTATCAGCGGCCTTTGTGCCTTTAATTCGAATGGCAATTTTAGCAGGCTTTACTGCAACGTTGCTCCTAGGCGGAAAATTGGCCTTGGATGGTGTGCTTGCTGTCGGTGCTTATTCTGTCCTCGTTTTCATGACGCAACGTTTGTTATGGCCTCTTACACGTCTTGGTGAAACCTTCGACCTGTATCAAAGAGCCATGGCATCATCTGTGCGAATCCTCACACTTCTCGAACGGCCAAGATCTATTGAGGATGGAGAGAAAATATTTGATCGAGATATCGCTGGAAAAAGTTCTATCCATTTCAGCAATGTGTCGTTTGCTTATCCAGATCGTGATGAGTTGTTTACAGATTTCAACATGGATATTGAGGCAGGAACAACAATCGGTGTTGTTGGATCGACGGGTTCTGGAAAAACAACACTGACCCGATTTTTGCTTCGTTTTGCTGAACCTGCGAAGGGTATGATTTCGTGGGGAGAACATTCGATCTCGGACTATACACTTTCCTCGCTTCGGGATTCAATTGCTTTAGTTTCTCAACATGTTACGCTCTTTCCAACAACAATTCGCGAAAACATTCGTTATGGAAAGGAAGACGCTGCTGACAAAGAAATTGAAGATGCAGCAATAATCGCAGAAGCATTTGAGTTCATAGAAGCGCTTCCTAAAGGGTGGGAAACATTAGTTGGTGAAGGTGGCTATCGCCTTTCAGGGGGTCAACGGCAACGTATCGCTATCGCTCGAGCCATTCTGAAGGATGCTCCTTTGCTCATTTTAGATGAGGCGACATCTGCCGTTGATAATGAAACTGAAGCGGCCTTGCAAAGAAGTATCTCAACGATTAGCCAGGATCGAACAACGATGATCGTTGCTCATAGATTGTCCACTGTTCGTAATGCAAACAAGATTGTAGTGTTCGAAAATGGATCCATAATTGAACATGGCACGCATGATGAACTTGTTGACCTGAATGGAAAATACGCTGCACTATGGCGTGTTCAGACTGGAATTATTGGCTCTTAGTTGGATTGTGTGATTTGTCCTTGGTATGTTAGAATTGGAAGATGTTTTCACACACGCCCTTCCTCGCTTCGATGAGTCATATTGCGCATTGCATTCTCGAGTGAATACTTTGGTATTATTGCCTGGTGAACCACACTAAGTGGCCACCATAGCAACGTATAACCTAGAGTTATTATGCTTGCAGAATAGAGATTTAGATCCATATCAGTAAACACGCTCAGTGGAATAAAGTGGAGAACATAGAGAGTCAATGATAACCTCCCTAGATGATGAAGGCCAATCGTTGATTTCCTGTTTTCAAGCATTGTCCAAATGAGAAGCACGCCTGAAAAAGCTGCTATCAAGAAAGCGCTATTTGCTGGGAAGAAGGTCAACATTGCTTCACCAACAGGCTGTGCAAATGGAATTTCATCTTGCACCGATCTGTATAGGAAATATGCGCTAACAAGAACCCCTCCAGTTCCAAGAGCCAATAGAGTTCTCTGGGAAGGCTTGTGATTGTTGAGTGATGCACCGATGATGGAAAACAGCACCCAAGGCAGGAATGGATATGTCCCCGTTAGGAGAAGATGTTTGATATGTTCTAGTATCCCTCCAACATAGGTTCTTTCGTCCCAAGTTAACGCTTCATGAAACGAAAGAAGACTGTGGTTGAGTACTAGAAGGCTAATTCCAACAACAACTACCATTTGCAGGTTCTGGCTAATACGCACCCACAAAGGTGCTGTAAGATAGAGCAGAGCAAACAACGTAAGCACTCCTGGGGAATACATATCAAAACGTTGAGACGCGGAAATATTCACTGCAATTTGGGCTGCATAAAGAAAGGAAAATCGGATTAGAGCTTTTCGTAATGTCCATTTCGATTGAACCGTTACCCAGCCGCCAACAGTAACGAATAATGGTGCTGCAAGCCCCCCTAATCCTGCTATAACTAACGCAAGGAGATTTGTTGTTGAAGCATCGGAAGGAGCCCACGTAGCTGCAGAATGGACCATTACCATGAGTAGAATTGCAACGCCGCGTAATTGGTCGATGTCTTGACGACGACTCATTGAATCTCACCGTTGACTTCGAACGTATTCAACAGCATTTCTGAATTTTTGAAGGCCAGAACCTTCCCATTGATCATCTTCGAGATTCATCGAGGTGTGCTCAGGATGAAGCCACATGGTGTAGAATGCTTCTGGATGGGGCATGAGTCCGAAGACAAGCCCTGTTGGATCACATATCCCTGCAATGTTCCGCATACTTCCATTTGGACTCAGAGGGAATGGTAGTAAATCATCTGAAAGTCCAGAACCTGATTCAGTTGATGGATCGACATAGCGGACTGTTAATTGATGATTGGTTGAAAGATGATCGAGGCCAGCATCTGTTGGCATGACGAATCGTCCCTCTCCATGACGTACAGGACATTCGATGCGTTGAATCCCTTTTGTCCAAATACATGGGCTTTCCGAATCAAACTCCAATGTAACCCAACGATCTTCGTATCGTCCAGTATTATTGAGAGTTAAACTTGCTCGTTGGATTAGATCAGGCTCTAATGAAGCGTTTTTCGGACCAGGAAGAAGCCCGGTCTTAACCAATGCTTGAAATCCGTTACAAATTCCAATGATGGGTTTTCCTGAATTGACGAATTTTTGTAATTGGTCTCGGAGAGCAAAACGAAGGCGGTTTCCAAGAAGGCGTCCGCTGCCAAGGTGGTCTCCAAAGGAAAAACCGCCAGGAACTGCTAAAATATCGAATTCTTCCAAACTACGATTTCCTTGTACAAGATTGTTGACATGGAGGCGTTCTGAAGTACCTCCAACCATATCGAAAACTGCTGCCGTTTCACGATCGCAATTGATTCCAAAACCAAAGAGAACTGCAACTCGTATACTGTCGCTCATTCATACACCTCCAGTCATATCGAGCGCTTCTTTCCATGACTTGGTTAAGTCAGAAACGTTCGCTTGAATTAATTCATCATAGCCATCTTCGATAATGAGGTTTTGTGTATTAGTAACCATTCCAATCAAATGGATATCTGCATCGCTCATAGATTCAATGAATTGTATTTCATGTTCAGAATCGACTGCAACTACAATTCTTCCAAGAGATTCACTCCAAAGTCGAGAGAATGAGTCGCCTTCTCCGATCCCATCAATATCAATAATGGCTCCCAATCGTCCGCCAATGCACATTTCTGCCACAGCTACTGCAAGACCGCCTTCACTGCAATCGTGTGCGGTTCGAATCAACCCATCCTGAATCGTTTTGGAGAGTCTTCGATAAATATCGAGTTGTCGTTCTGGTTCAGGTAGTCGCGGAACGTTGCCCCCAATGCCTTCGACAAGATGCTTCTCATAGAGGTGGTAAGCAACTTCTGAAGCCCCTAACTCATCTTTACTGTTTCCAACCAAGTAGATACGTTGTCCATGCTTCTTGAAATTCGATGTCGCCGTATTTCGTACGTCAACGTGATTTCCAAAGAGAGAGAAAAGCATGGTTGGAGGGATTGAAATTTTATTTGGCCAAACACCGTAATCGTTCTTCATGGAATCTTTTCCAGAAACACATGGAAGGTGATATGCTCGGCAAATTCGCTCTAGTTCTCGATTCGCTCGAACAAGTTGTGCAAGTTTGAATTTGCCATCGGGTGTCTTTTCAGATTCGATTGGATCTGGCCAACAGAAGTTGTCCAGACCTGCCATTTTGTCGATGTCGACACCAACACATACTGCATTTCGTACAGCTTCGTCGATGGCTGCGACGACCATTGCTCCTGCATCAATAT
>PVBE011110965.1_pt1 | contig 12632 bp, 15 predicted proteins | sample 1631181 | NCBI WGS metagenome assembly PVBE01 (sample SAMN08397723, study PRJNA350692) | Marine metagenome, whole genome shotgun sequencing project. | isolation source: water | place: Pacific Ocean | collected 2012-04 | reverse complement strand
ATGGCACTATCCAGTACAGACCATGCTTGCGGAAAATCTGTCTGGTGAACATTCCCCCAATCTTTAACTTGTTTCTTCTTTTTAATACCAAATCCTCGCGGAATTTTTTCTTCTAAACGCACAGGTAATATTCCATTAACTTCCTTTTGATTTCATTTTTTTGCGTATTCTATGATTTTTTTTAGTTTGGTTCTATCTTTTAATCTTGGTTTTGCTTTGACACCACTGTTTGTGTCTACTGCAAATGGTTTTACTTCTTTAATTGCTTTTTGAATATTTTTTGGGTTTAGGCCACCTGCAAGGAATACTTTGGTCTTTACTGATTTAACTATTTTTTTGCTTATTTCCCAATTGTGAGTAATTCCTGTTCCGCCTAATTTATCCTTTGTTTTTGAGTCTAGGAGTATGAAGTCAACATGTTTTTCATATTCTTTTGCTTGTTCTATTGCTGATTCGTCTTGTACGTGGATTACTTTTGTTAACTTTATTTTTGGTAATGCTTTTCTTATTTTTCCGATTGTCTTTAGGTCGATTTCTGGATTGTGAAGTTGGATGATGTCCGGGTTTATTTCTTCTGCTAATTCTATTATATGGGTCGGGTTTGTTAGGTAAGTTACTAGGACTGGTTGAACTTCTAATGGTAGTTTTTTTATTAGTATTTTTGCTTCTTCCCTTGTTATTGAATCTTCTGAAAAGTCGATTTCGACTAGGAAACCGAGATAATCTGCTCCGTAGTTAACTGCTGCTAATGCGTCGCTGATGTTTGTTATTCCGCAGATTTTTACTTTAGTCATTTTTAGTCAATTCCATTGCAACTATCCCTTTTCTTATCTTACATATTTCTAGTTTTTGTTTGATTGATTTTGGAGGGTTAGTTGAAGGTATAAAACCAAAATGTTCCATGAGTTTTGGAATGTCTGTTGTTGCGTAAAGTTTTTTTGGTCCTTTTTTGATTAATTCGTTAATGATTGTTCTTGCAATTCCCTTTCTTCTATATTTAGGTATTACTCCTAATGATCCAATTTCAACTGCGTCGTTGTATGGCTTTAGTCTGCCAAAACCTACGGTTTTGTTTGATTCTTCTGCGATGATGAACTGGTTTTCTTGTAAATCTTCTGGGTCTAATTTGAACTCTTCTATTTTTTCTTTAATGAAATGCATGTCTTCTCCTTTTGCTTTTCTTAGACTAACCATTTGCTTAAATTTTTTGTTTTCCAATACGGTTTTAATTTTTTATCCAATGGTTTTGATTTTCAATAGGGGGAATATTTGCTTTATGCTCTTGATCTCTTTGAGGAGATGTTCCCCACACCCTTGCGCTTTTGTTCTTTAATGGAGCAAAGGGTTAATGATTAGTTTTCTATTGGTAATTTTTTATTGCTTTGCGGCGTCTCTTAGTTCCTTAATCGCCTTAACGCGGTCTTCTTGTCCGAAGACTGCTGAGCCTGCTACAACAATGTTTGCTCCTGCTTTTACTGCTTCGTGGATTGTTTCTTTTTTTATTCCACCGTCAATTTGAATATCTAGGTTTGGTTCTGCTGCTCTTAGGTCTCTGACTTTCTTTAGGACTTCTGGGATGAAGTCTTGCCCTGCATAACCTGGATTTACTGACATTACTAATACCATGTCTACATTTTTTAGGTAGGGTGCTAATTTACCTATTTTTGTGGGTGGGTTTAATGAAAGCCCTACTTTTACTCCTTTTCTTTTGATGTGGTTGATACACGCTCCAACATCATCACTTGCTTCTACATGTATGGTAATTGAGTTTGCTCCGGCATCTATGTAGTCATCTATGAATCTATCTTTTAGCGGATGTTCAACCATCAGATGAACGTCTTTGAATATTTTTGAGGTGATTTCTTTAATTTGCTCTGGTTTGAAGGTTGTTGGGGGAACGAATTTTCCGTCCATAACATCAACATGGATCATTTCTACATGTTCTTCTATTTGTTCAACTTCTTTTTGCAGACTGTTTATCTCTGCTGATAGAATAGATGGTGCTATTTGTAGTGGTTTCATTTTAGTAACTCTCCTATTTTTTTGTTTATGTTCTTTGCTTTCATAAATGTTGTGCCTATTAGGACTGCGTTTATGTTTTTTAGTTTTTTTATGTCGGCTTTTGTTTTGAATCCTGATTCGGATACTATGAGCTTGGTTTTGGGGATTAGTTTTTTTAGTTTTAATGTTGTGTTGATGTCTATCTTGAATGTTTTTAGATTTCTGTTGTTAATGCCTATGATATTTGTAGATGTTTTTAGAACTTTTTCTAGTTCTTCTTTTGTGTGGACTTCAACTAAGCAATCCATGTTGTAAGTTTTGGCTATTTTAATAAATTTATTGATTTTTTCTTTTGTTAGGATGGCTGCTATTAGTAGTATTGCGTCTGCTCCGTAGAGTCTTGACTCGTAAACTTGGTATTCGTCAATAATGAAGTCTTTTCTTAATAATGGTTTTTTAGTTAGTTTTTTAGTTTCTGCTATGCATGTTGGGGCCATGAAGAAGAATTCCCAGTCAGTTAGAACCGATATTGCCTTTACATGGTTGTTTTTTTGATATGTTTTTGCTATGTTTTCTAGGTTGAAGTTTTTGTTGATGATTCCTTCTGAGGGGGAACCTTTTTTTATTTCCGCGATTATGCTTAATGGTTTTGAGATTGCTTTTTTGAAGTTTCTGTTTGAATTCTTTAGTTTCTGCTTGAAACTAGCTAAAGGAAGTGTTTTCTTCCTTAATTGAACTTCTTGTTTTTTTGCGATTACAATCTTATCTAGTATCATTGTTTTAATCCTCAGAATATTAATTGAGAGGACCCTATTTATTAGTCCAAACTTTTAACTTATTAAGCTTTTCTAATGCTTTGCCAGAATCAATAGAATTTTCTGCTACTTTTATGGCTGCTTTAATGCTGTCTGCTTTACCTGCTGTGTAGATAGCGGCTGCTGCATTAAGAATTGTTATGTCTCTTTTGGGGCCTTTTTCTTTTCCGTGTAGGATATTTAGGATTATTTTTGCGTTGTCTTTTGGTGAGTTGCCTTGTATCTCTTTTGAGGAGGATAGTTTTATGTTGAAGTCTGCTGGATTAATTTCATATGTTGTTACGTGGTTATCTTTGTATTCTGCTACTTTTGTTTTTGTTTCTAATGTTATTTCGTCCAATCCGTTTCCGTGGACAACTAATGCATGTTTTGTTCCAAGTTTGCCTAGGACTTTTGCTAATGGTGTTACTAATTCTTCGCTGAAAACTCCCATTAACTCAAAAGGTGCTTCAGCTGGATTTGTTAATGGTCCTAGGATGTTGAAGATTGTTCGTACTCCTAGTTCTTTTCTTGGTGCGATTGCGTATTTCATTGCTTTGTGGAATTTTGGGGCGAACATATAGCCAATTCCAATCTCTTCGATGCACTTTTCAACTTGTTTTGGTTCTAGGTTTATGTTTACTCCAAGTTCTGTTAGAACATCTGCTGAGCCTGACTTAGATGAGACGGATTTGTTGCCGTGTTTTGCAACTGGGATTCCTGCTCCAGCTACTACGAATGCAGCTGCCGTTGAGATATTGAATGTGCCTGATGAATCTCCACCTGTTCCTACAACGTCAATTAAGTGTTTGTGGTTTTTTGGCTTTATTCTTTCTGCTTTTTGTCTCATTACTTTTGCGCAGGCAGTTATTTCATCAATCGTTTCTCCTTTTTGCCTTAATGCTATAAGAAAACCAGCTATCTGAGCGTCAGTTGCTTTGCCTGACATAATCAGGTTCATTGCTTCTTCTGCTTCATTTGAGGTGAGGTCTTGTGTGTTAAGAAGTTTCTGGATAGTTGCTTGTATCATTTTAACTATCTCTGGCAAACTTGATAATGTTGTCAATAAGTTCTCCACCTAAGGGAGTTAGAATGCTTTCAGGATGATATTGGACTCCAATAATGGGATGTTCTTTATGCCTGATGCCCATGATTACTCCTGTATCTGATCTTGCGGAGATTTCTATTGAGTAAGGGACGTCAAGTCCAGTTAATGAATGGTAACGGCCAGCCTGGAATGGGTTTTCAATATTTTTGTAGATTCCAGTATTGTCATGCTTTATCTTTGAAGGCTTGCCATGGACAATTTCAGGTGCTTTTCCAACCATCCCTCCAAATGCTTCTATGATGCATTGATGGCCTAAGCAGATTCCGAAGATTGGGATTTTGTCAAAGTATTGTTTCACTATTTCAACTGAGTTTCCAGCTTGTTTTGGAGTTGAAGGTCCTGGTGAAATTACAATTAGGTCTGGTTTGAATTTGGTTATTGTGGAGTCTATTACCCTTAGGTCCACGTTGTTTCTGTATACAACTACTTCGCAGTCTCGTTTTTGGAATTCATCTACTAAATTGTAGGTGAATGAGTCGAAGTTGTCGATAAATAGGATTTTCACTTAAATCCACCTGCTTCGCTAATTGCCTTTAGGCAAGACATAGCTTTTTTTTCGGTTTCTATGAATTCTTTTTCTGGAATTGAATCGTGTACTATGCCTGCTCCTACTCTTATGTATGCTTTGTCTTTTTTTATTCTCATTGTTCGGATTACTATTGTGCTGTCGAAATCGTTTGATGGAGTTAGGTAACCAACTGAACCGCCGTAAAAACCTCTTTTTGTTTTTTCAACTTGTCTTATCAGTTCCATTGCTTTTACTTTTGGTGCTCCAGTTAATGTTCCCATGTTCATTGAAGCTAAGTAGGCGTGGAGGGAGTCTAGGTCGTCTTTTAGCTTTCCTTTTACATTTGATACTAGATGTTGAACGTGAGAATATTTTTCTACAATGAATGGTTCATCTACAAATCTTGTTCCTGGTTTTGAGATTCTTGCAACATCGTTTCTTGCTAAGTCAATAAGCATTGTATGTTCAGCAAGTTCTTTTTGGTCTATTTTTAATTCGGCTTCATATTTTGAGTCTAAGTCTGGGTCAATTTTCTCGTTTATTACTCCTCTTGGTTTTGTTCCTGCAATTGGTCTTATTTCAACTGTTTTTTCTTGGTCTCCTTCTACTCTTAGGAACATTTCAGGTGATGCGCCTAGTAATATGCCGTTATTGTTGTTAATGAAGAACATATATGGGCTAGGGTTAAGTTCTCTAAGTTTTTGGTAGATATCTAATGGTTCTGCGTTTATGTTAGACGTTATTGTTCTTGAAGGGACTACCTGGAAGACATCTCCTTCAACTATGTTTTGCTTTAATTTTGTTACGATTGCTTCGAATTCCTTTTTTTCAGTGTCTGTTTCTATTAGTTGTTTTTTTGGTTTAAGCTTTTTTATTTTTGGTAATGTTTCTTTTAGCTTTTTTTCGTAAGATTCAATTGTTTTTATGCATTCTTTGTAGATTTCTTCTCTTTTGTTGTCCATAATCAATGCATTTGCTATTAGATATGTTTTATTTTGCTTATGATCGGTCATGAATAGGTTGTCTAAGAAGTAAAGTTCGTAATCTGGATCATTTAATGGATCTTCTGGGTTGTTTGGTAGATCTTCAAATTGGTCTATGAAATCGTATGAGATGTTGCCGAAAAGTCCTGCGTAGGGTATTACTGGTTTAGATGTTGGCTTGAATTTGAATGCTATTGTTCTTATAATGTCCATATGAGTCTTAAGTCTTAACCTTTCTTCTTCATTTACTGTTTTTCTGGTTGGCTTTAGGATTCCTGAGATTGAATCTGGCTTTATTTTTAGCTTTTCACAGAAACTTAGGTCTTTTTTGATGAATTTTAGGAATTGTTTTCCTAGGTTGTTGAATGCTTTTATTTCGAATTCTTCTCCTTTTCCTTTTACGGATAGGCATGGATCTGATGAGCCTAAGCTTAATTCACCGTATTTTTCAACGATATCAGCTGATTCTAAGAGAATTGAGTGCTTTTTTTGACCATAATTAGATAATTTGGCGAAATATTCTACTGAGTCTAATGGAGTATTAATTACTTTGAATACTGGTACGATAGAGCCAATTTTGGCTTGCTTAATATGTTCTAATGCGTTTTCCATGCTTAAAACCATCCCCTTGCTCATGTTAATAGGCCCCGGATTATATAAAGTTTTTTATTGAGAAGGGAGGAGTGAAAATAGATAAGGCTTTTTAGGCTTGGAAATAGGTTGAATAAGGGTTTTAATGCTTTGTTTTTTCTAAGAAAGCTTAATTCTGGTTCTTTGGCTATATAAGACTCTGATTTTGCTTTATCCACGCCAAAGACAATCACTTTTCATTTTTATTCTAGGTTATGTGGTTTGAAGGGGTTTATTTAATTGTTTTGTTTAGTGATTTTTGTACTTTATCTTTCACCATAAAAGAGCCTTAACAAAATATCATGGCATTTTGAGATATCTTTTTGGTTAATAACAATATCAAATGAAGGCATACCCCCCATTGTTTGTATGATGTTAATGTTATTTATTCCAAGCTCATTTATTATTGGACCTACAATACCAGGCATGTCTCCATATTTTTCTGAGAAATGTATGATTAATTCTCCAATGTTTTCTATTGTCTTTATTAATTCATCCTTTGGGATTAACTTGAGAATCTCTTCTTTTTTTGAATGATCTATAAGGAACATTATTGATTCGCGGCCACCCAAAATTCTAAAAACATCACCTTTTGATTCGTGCATCTTGCTTAGGATTGAAGGTATCATATTTTCTAGATCTTTCAAATGTCTTTTTACCTCAATTATTGTTAATCTTGATTTTGTTGATATCCTGGATTCTTTGTAGATTTTACTGAGGTATTCTTTTTTCTTTTTTTCCTTTGAACTTTCTTTGTGGTACCTTCTTACTGCTGTCATTACTGCATCTAATGAAGCAGGTATTCCTGTGTTTTTTATTATGTAAAGAGAAAGTGCTCTGACATTTATTATTTTTTCATTTAATGATTTCACAATAAATGGGTTTTTGTTCAGATAATCTCTGATTTTTAATGTAACACTTGTCATAATAGTTATAAATTGGACATTTTATTTAAATTTTTTTATTAATTGACAAAATATTAAGAATAAAGAAAAATTGTTAGCCATTTGATGAATAATATTATCTAACTAAACTAGCAAACTCTTCTAGACTTTGAGTGGGATGTGGACTTCCTGAAGTGTCATCTCTAAATGCAACTCTGGGATTCCATGCCAAGACTCTTATTTGATCTAATGGAAGTGAATAGTGATTTCGTGAAGTTCCATTACCATTATGCGTAAAGGATAATCTATCTCCCCTTACAGAAACTAAGACATCATCACTTAAACTAGGGTTTCCATACAATACTCTTGATTCCATATTACCGATTATTAATCCGTTTCCATTCGAGTTACCAGTCCATTCAGATTGTGCTGGCATATACCCATCTCTAAGACTCTTTAGTTTATCAGAACTTAGAACAGCATACAATAAATGCCCGCTAAACAAATCATCTAAAAGTGATTGTAAGCTAATGGGAGTTTGGTTCATATCTTGACCACCCATTGTAGTATGGCTTCTTCCCGGTAGATCTATAGTATGTGGGTCGTAGTCAAGAACAAGAACATTTTCAGGACTTATTGGTCCTCTGGATTGTGAAGTGCCATTGTAACCTCCTCCTAATATTCCTGCATCAGGAACCATACATAAGACATCGTAACCTTCTCCACCCCTTTCAACACCTCTTCTCATTCCCTCAAGGCTTGCATCTGTTTCCCAAGCACCAAGTGAAGATAGATCTCCTGCTCTTAAAGCCCTTAGGTGTCCTACACCTAAAACAGTATACGCTGGGGTTTCTCCTGCCATTTTTTTATTACCGTCCAATTAATGTAATAGTAAGTAATTATAATTTATATATACTCTTTGACCAAAATCACAAATTTTTAATAAAAATGACAAATATATGGTAAAGATGACAAATGTATGAAATATGGAGATTCTTAGATTTTGAGCCAAGTATTAAGAAATAAGTCAATAGAGGTATCTAGAAGTGATTTAAGGCAACAATATCTTTGAGGTGGGTTTGGAGGTTAAGTTTTGAATATCTTCTTAACAATCTCCATTGCGATTTCTCTTTTGGCTGGGAAGGCTGCTATGCTGATTTTAATGTGGAAGCAGTCTCCTGAGTCCGTAAGTTTTAATTCGTTGTCTTTGATTAACTTGCTTTTGTCTAATCTTATGAAGAGGTTTAGTTTATCATCTAATCTTGACTCTGCTTGGTCTAGAATTGTTTGTTTTTGTTCTTTTGTTAGTTTTTCTAGAAGCTGGTCTAGGAATTCTTTTGTATGTTTCGTTCTTTTTAGGATTAGTTCGAAAACTCTGATTTTTCTGTTTTCGAATCCTTCTGCAACAGTGTTTTCTGTCTGTAGTTTTTCTTCTTCTAAATCGAAAGGGAAAAGTGATAGGAATGACTTGAGAACTTCTTCTTCATTATCTTCTTCTTTAGAATAGACTCTTACTCTTATTAGGTGAGTTAATTTCATTTATGCTTACTGTTTTTGCACTATTTTATTTAAATTTTTTCTTTTTCGCAACCTTTTTATACTATCGGTCAAAAAGTTAGTATATGAAACATACTGTTAAAGTGACGATTATTCTTATTGGTTTGTTTTTGTTGACTCAAATTGTTGGATTGGCTACTGTTAGTAAATATATTCAAGTTGGTGTTAGTGATACTGGTGAGACAGTAATAACACATGAAGATACTGTTGTTGGGCCTCAGCCAGAAATTGAAGAGAAGGATTATTCTGCTATATTTATCATAATTGCTGTTTTAGTTGGAACAGGTATAGTTCTTTTGTTGATGCACTTAAAGTTAGGGCATTTTTGGAAGATATGGTTTTTTGTTGCTGTATTTTTGACATTATCAATATCTTTTGATGTGTATATTGCTAGGGTTTATGCAGTAGTCTTGGCTTTGGTTTTAGCTTTGATGAAAACTATAAGGCCTAATGTTTATGTTCATAATTTTACTGAGATATTTGTTTATACGGGAATTACAATTATTATACTACCTTACTTGAATGTTGTTTCTGCTATTTCGCTGTTGGTTTTGATATCTATCTATGATATGTATGCAGTATGGAAGAGTAAGCACATGATAAAGCTTGCTAAGTTTCAGACACAAAGCAAGGTTTTTGCTGGGCTTATGTTAAACTATGGTGCCCAGAAGAAAGAGGAGAAGGTTGTTAAGAAAGAAGCTAAGAAAGAGGTTAGTAAGAAAACAAAAGTAGTTGTTAAGCAGAAGAGTGCTATACTTGGTGGAGTGGATGTTGCGTTTCCACTTATGTTTTCAGCTGCTGTTATGGAAAGTTTGATTTTTGATGGGTTTACTAAGCAGGTTGCATTTTTACAAAGTTTGATAATCACTTTGTTTGTTGCAATTGCACTATGGTTGTTGTTTATAAAAAGTGAGAAAGATAAGTTTTATCCTGCAATGCCTTTCTTATCAGCAGGATGTTTGGTTGGTTATGGGATTATTTTGTTGATTAATTTGATTTAGTTTTATTGAGTAATTTCTGTTTCTTCTTTAATTTCAGTTATTTTTGGAGAAGGGGTTTCTTTTGATGGGAAGGCATGTAGTGTTCTTTGGCCTTGATGAACTGAATATGAAACTGGGTTTAGGACCATTCCGTCTTTTGCTGCTATTGTCTGGACTTTAGTTTCTTTTTGAATTTCTCTTGCTTCATATAATGGGTCTGATTTTACCATGTCGATGCCGAAGTGTTGAATGATTGCTAATCTTGGATTTACTTCTTTGATTATTTTTTTTGCGTCTTCTGTTGACAAGTTGTCTGACTGTTTTTTGTTTGATAAGATGTTTAGGATTAATATGTTTGAGTTTTTGTATTGTTCTATTAAATCTGAGGAGTATTTTGTGTCCGAGGTGTAGGCTAGTGTGAATTGTGGTGTGAAGAATTTGAAGCCAATTGCATTTGGGTCAGAATGGTTTGTTTTTAGTGCTTGTATTTCAATTTCATTAATCCCTGCTTTTTTCCCCTCTTCTAGGACTATGTATCTTTCTAAGAAGTTTCTGTAGTACTTTAATAAGAATGGTTCGTAATCTTCTTCTCCGTTGATTAGTGTTTTATTTGCAATTAGAACTCCTTTTTTGTCAAATCCAGAGTAAGTCATTGCGCTGATTAATGAATTGACTTCAGCGGCATGATTTAGATGGTTATGGGAGACTAGAATTGCGTTTGTTGCTCTTATGTTTACTCCAAATTGAACTGCTCTTGATAATGCACCTGGACCAGGATCGATATGGAATTGGTTTTCTCCGAGTTGGAGTACTATGCCTCCTGCTGATCTAATCTGCCTTCCTATAACGAAAGAATCCCCGCCAGTGCCCAGAAATACTATTGCAGCCGATATTTTTATCCCCAGAATATTAGTTAATGAGGTTGATTAATAAATTTTTTGATTTTATGCAGTAAAAATAGAAAGTGTCAAAAATAGAATATTTTTGAGCATGCTTTGAAATACAAAGCATTTCCGACATGTCAAGAATTAAAAATTCTTGAGCATGCTCAGAAATGCTTCGCATTTCCGACATATTTAAAAATCAGAAGATATTCTTAACTATGGGAAGGCTAGGCTGGGTAGATAGTCCCTATCTGTTACCGCAAGCGGACTTTAGGCGGGGCTGAAGCTGGAAGAGCGATATTAGTTTTGGCTGTTAGTCTTGGTCACTACTATGAGGCTCTGTCCTTTGGGATTGATGTTTTAGTGAATCAAGTCAGGCCAGGAATGGAGCAGCTTTTAGCTTTAACATTGATGCTCATTGGGTAGCGGAGCTGAGGAATGACGAAGGTCGCTAATAGTTAAGGCTGGTATCCATCTTTTGGTGTGCCTTCCTACTTTTCTTTTTTACCTATTCTATAGAAATAGACGTCTAAGGCGAATGTTAAGATAATGAATACTGCTGCAAAGTCTGCAGGGTTTGCTATGGTTATCTTGTCGTTAACTACGAATCCAGTTATTGTAGGATTTGAGAATGTTAAATATAGTAAGAAAATAAATGAGAAGATGTTTGCCACTAATAATGCTGGTTTCATCACTCGTTAACGTAGGTTAACCAGTTATTATACTTTTCGTTTTTCCCGTGAACAATGTCCATGAATAATTCTTTTATTTTGGTTGTTATTGGTCCTGGTGCAGCGTTTCCTATTTTTTTATTGTCTAGGGATTCTATTGATGTTACTTCTGCTGCTGTACCTGTAAAGAATGCTTCGTCCGCATCGTAGATGTCTTCTAGCTTTAATTCCTTTTCTTCTACTTCTATGTTTAGATCTTTTGCTAATTGCTTTACAGATGCTCTTGTTATTCCTGGTAATATTGAGCCTGCCTGTGGAGTGAGTATTTTGTTATCTTTTACTATGAAAATGTTTTCGCCAGGACCTTCAGCTACGTTTCCTTCGTAATCTAATAATAATGCTTCATCATACCCTGCGTTTTTTACTTCAATTGAGGCTAAGATTGAGTTTGCGTAAAATCCAACTATTTTTGCGTCTGAGACTGCGGACTTAGGATGGATTCTTATGTATTTTGAAGTTTTTACCTTTACTGCTTGGTCACCTAGGTATGAACCCCATGGCCATACAGCTATTGAGGTATTGACTGGAGCGCTTTTTGGGTTTAATCCCATCTTTCCATAACCGAAGAAGCAGATAGGTCTTATGTAGCCTGCTTTTAGGTCGTTTTCTTTTACTGTTTGAATTGTTGCTTTTACTATTTCTTTATTTGAGAATGGAATTTTCATATCTACTGATTCTGCTGAGTAGAATAATCTGTCGATGTGCTCATTTAGTTTGAATATTGCTGCGCCTTTATCTGTTTCGTAGCATCTGATGCCTTCGAACACTCCTGCACCGTAATGTAGGGTATGTGTAAGTACATGGACATTAGCGTCTTTCCAGGGTACAAGTTTTCCGTCCATCCAGATTAATTTTGTTTCTTTCATTATTAGATAGAGTTTTTGAAATTAATTTAAATACTTTTTGGAATCAAAGATTCCAAAACCGATTAAAATTAAGAATTTTAATAGTTTTTGGAATCTTCTATCCTAAATCTAGTTAAAATTACAAATTGTGTCCAGTGCAGAGAGGGGCTAATTCTTTTGAATTTTTGGTTTATGGAGGTTTTTGGGGGGGCACAACCCACTGGACATGGACGGGCGTGAGCTATATAAGTTGGCGAATTAATAGATTAATTGAGGTGATTAGAGATGGCGATATGTAGAATGTGTGGAAAGTCGGTAAATAGGTATAAGGCAATTTGTTTGGAATGTGAAGAATCAGGGCAGAGTTTTGCTTTTGAAGCTCTTGATGATGATTTTATGCAGCAGGTTGGAATAGTGGGGTGGTACTAAAATGAATCCAAACGATACAACTCATAAAACAATTAAAGGTTTGTTTTACAAACAAATAAGGGATTTAACTGTGAGGAAAACTGATACTTTTGATTTTCAGTTTAGCGATAGGTGGTTGGTATGAGCTTTTTTAAGAAAAAGAAATTCATAGATTGGGACGCTTACCAAAAGCGCCTTAATTTCTTTGATGAATTTAGGTTTCAACAGGATTGTAGGAATAGTGGCTAATGACGTGCACTTGACAAAACCCTTGATGGGTTCATTTGCACTGATATACAAGGAGCGTACTTGCAACATT
>PVBE011937902.1_pt1 | contig 12633 bp, 10 predicted proteins | sample 1631181 | NCBI WGS metagenome assembly PVBE01 (sample SAMN08397723, study PRJNA350692) | Marine metagenome, whole genome shotgun sequencing project. | isolation source: water | place: Pacific Ocean | collected 2012-04 | reverse complement strand
CACTCAAAGATCCATCCCTACTGCATTTCCGAAACGAGTTTGCCAACCGGTCGGCAAACTTAAAACGCATTTATGGCATCGAAAACATTCCTCAGGACACCGCTTTGCGCGAGGGCATTGACCATGTTCATCCTGATAACATAGTTCAACTGTTCGATCTTGTTTTACCTTTATTGTGGATATAACGGTTCTAACCGTGCCACCCATTTCGGTTTTATAGTGCCAGTGATTTCGGTCTAACCGTGCCACATTTTTCGGTTCTAACCGGTTCTTCGTCACTTTTGGTGAAAATCCCATAGAATGCCATCTTCACTTCTATACAATTTCCTGTGCCATGATCTCCTGTGCCCTTGATTAGACATTAACAAATCCAAGTTTGTTGATATAGTGGTCAGTTCCCTTTTGGGTGGCTTGTAATTTTATGGTCTGGCCAATGATTTCAGGCCTACTTCCGCCCTTCGATGAGATTACTTTCGAAGACCTCCAGGATGACAGTAATTGTTTTTCCATCAAACTGCGTTTAACGAAGCAATCCTCGGTTTGTCCGGAATGTGGGGTTGTAAACGAACGTGTCCACAGCAATTATGTACGGCATTTGCAGGACTTGCCCTGGGCCGGCAAGCCGGTTCACATCCGTTTGGTTGCCCGCAAATTCTTTTGTGATAACCATGAATGTGTCCGTACCATTTTTACCGAAAGGATTTCATCACAATTGCCATCATATAGTCGCAGGACAACGAGATTGAATACTGTCTTACAACAGATCGGATGTAAAACAGGTGCCAATCCCGGGGCATCGATAGCCCATATCGTGGGCATAACCATCAGTGCTTCCAGTGTATTAAGACTGCTGCATAAGGTCGAAACTCCAAGTCATGACGTTCCTCCCACCGTCATTGGTGTGGATGACTGGGCATGGCGAAAAGGACATCGTTACGGAACCATCATTGTCGATCACCAAAAAGGCCGTGTAATTGACTTGCTGCCCGATCGGGAAACGCAAACACTGAAGGCTTGGCTGAGGGAGCATCCTGAAATAACTACTGTCACTCGTGATCGAGCAAGTTGCTATGCGACAGCTATTCGCGAGGCTGCCCCCGAAGCCATTCAGATTGCTGATAGATGGCATTTGCTCAAAAATCTGGGTGACGCACTAAAGAAAGTTTTGGAAAAGTATAACCGGGAATTAAAGCAATCCGCGCAAATGATCACTTACGGAACTACTTGTGCAACCAAAGAAGAAGAGGATACACAGCAACAATCTGAAATGGAGGAATCCACTTCAACCGATCCGTCACCTTCCCGACAGGAACTGCTATTCGAGCAAGTCAAATCGCTTTTACGTGCAGGTCATTCCATACGGGCTGTAGCCCGGCAGACTGGGGTGAGCAGAAACACGGTTCGAAGATATGCCTGCTACGACTTCTATCCCAAGCGCAATCATACATCATCAAATTCAACAGTGATGCCTTATATCGCCTATGTTGCCAAGCGATGGAATGAAGGTGAAAAGAGATCCCGGCAACTATGGCAAGAGATCACCGATCAAGGATATACCGGTTCGGTATCAAGCGTTTACAGGGCAATTAGAAACTTGACCGGATATAGCGTTTCTCATCCTGGTATAACCGAATTACCAAAAGCAAAAGCCTGGTCAACCAGAAAGGTAAGCCTGTTGATGTCCCGGGAATTAGAAAAGTTAGAACCCGAACAAAAAGAGTACCTCAAAACACTCTACTCTTTATGCCCATCCGTAAAACAAGCAGGCACTCTGGCACTTGAGTTTAAGCAATTGATGATGAATAAAAAAGGCGATAAACTCGACCAATGGATCACGCAAGTCAGAAATAGTGGTATCAAAGCACTGAAAAACTTTACAACCGGATTGAGTCAGGACTATGCAGCAGTAAAGGCGGCTTGTGACGAGTCATTGAGTAACGGTCGGGTTGAAGGACACGTAAATCGACTGAAAAATATTAAACGCAGGATGTATGGTAGGGCAGGTTTTTGCCTATTGAGGAAATGTGTTTTAGCCGATACGAGTTGATCGTTTTCACCAAAAGTGACGAAGAACCAACACGACCGGAATATGCACGAAATATAGAAATAATAGTATAATTCTATCAGGCCATAAATTTAGTGCAACTTCTCCCAGGATTGGACAATTGCTTTAGGGATAGGATATCCAAGGAATTTCTTGCCGTCTTCTAATGCTGCTGCTTTTTCCTGGATTTACCGGTAAGCGGTTTCAAGGTAGGTTGTGTCTTCTAAAAGCTCATAGAGACGACCGATCATTTCAAATTCAAGGTGTTATTTTCTTGTGTATAATTTTACTTTGTTTGAATATGTAAAATAGAAAAAAAGGATGGTGTATAGCTTGCATTTACTGTTTAAATGTCAATTTCAACCTCAAGGAGATAGTGTATTGACTATATCCACAAGGATTCATTAAATCGCCAGCAAGCTATACACCTCACAATAATATATTTGATTCAATTTTTCTTAGAATTTATACATAATTCCAAGAGCAATATTGTTTGAATTAAAGCCAAATTTTAAGTTTGATATACTCAGTTCATCTGCAGCATAATTTATAGTTGTCGTCAAAGTAGGAATGGTTTCTAGATTAACAATGAATTTGTTGTTTATCTCATATTGAAAGCCTAATACATATCCGATTCCTGGGGTAAAAGTAAACGACAAATCCTCTTCACTCATATTAACCCCAAACCTACCAATAAGTTCCCATCCATTGATAAGGCTTAAGTTATCATTCAATGGTTTTCTTTTTTCTTTTCCATAAGTTACACCTAAACCAAAGGAGCTTGTAAAATCTTCAAAGTCTGGGATGGAAAAATTTGCTGAGATTAATCTCATTCTTCGATACTTGTTTTCCGCCTTTTGTTTTTTGAAAATAAAATCAAAATCAGAAAGACCATTCATTCTAATTCCGATTTCTTTTTTAAAATTTTGATCGGTTGTTTGCGCATTGGCATTTGTCATAAAGAAAGCTAATAACAGAACTTGATAAATAACTAATTTTTTCATTGTGTATAAATTTTTAGATTAAAAAAGTGCAGCCCAACCCAAAAGGCGTGCCAAAACATTCAACCTGGCCTATAATTATGAAAACCCGTTGCAGGTCTCCGTTAATATCACTAAGAAGTGTTTGTTGCGTGTAGCCTCAGGCTAAAGTGGAATAATTAGTGTCTAAGGTAAGAGACAGATAAGGGTCTTTTGTTCGACATTTAAACTGAATCATTGATGACATAAACGAAATTGCTCTATTTACCTATCTAAGAAACGTTGTCTTTAATGAGCGAATCCTATAATTCCAATAAGCTTAAGAAGGAATAAAATGGAGAATTATTTTTGAACAAACAGTTTCTTTGATGTACTGTTTCCAATCTGCACTAGGTAAACACCATTAGTTAGGGTACTAATATCAAGTTTTTCTCCAGAAGAAATATTCTTTGATTTCACTTTCTTGCCACATAAATCAAAAATTAATATCAATTCTGATTTAGTTGAACCAGAAAATTGAATAGATATCATTTTCGAAGTGGGATTAGGAAATAAAAGAATGTTATTCGATTCATAAACATTCGGTTCATTTGTTAATTGAATTGAATTAGAAACTCCAAAGGTTGGGTTCATTAAAGTAAAAGAACCAGTTCCGTTTGGATACCTTCCGTAAGTGATATCTGCCGTTTGTGTCGAGAATATAGTTTCATCGACTACATTTAAGGACGGATCGACCAAAGACAATGACTCTCCCTGTGCATTTATTTTGAAGGATGCATGTAACCCAGTTTGTGTTATGTCATCATCAGCCCAAATAATTAAATAATCATTAGCAGCAATACTTGTACCTGCCGGGAAGGCCCATTTAGTTAATTCGGAAGTATTATCTGTCAAATAATAACCGTCCAATGCAATGGCAGTTGACGAATTATTGTACAACTCAATCCAATCATCAAATTCTCCATCCAGATCAGTTGCTATACTATCATTCAATGCAGAAAGTTCATTTATTACCACATCACCAACTACTGCTATGCTGTATGATTCATATTCCGCCCTTTGCGGAGAAAAAATTCCGGCATTGATATTTTCAGCATAAATAAAATATTGAATCTCCGGAGGCTTTGATGATATAAATGCTCCATAAATACCGTCACCCATAGCTCCATCGTTATGCAAGCCATCATCAAACATGAAAGTCTTTATAAAAGGTTCAGATTTTGAATTTCTATATCCCAAAAAAACATTAACTGGGTTTGTAATCTCTACCGTAATAGTTACTGCTGTATTTGGGATTACAACTGCAGGAGCAACAATATTGGTGATTGAAGGAGGAATTTTTTGCACTTCCGGATGGTTTTGCAAAAACACCTTACGCGCTGACATTAATTCTTCCAAGCCAATTTTATTACCGTTTACTTCTGTTGTAGTTAAATTAGCAATGAAACTATTATAACTATAAAATGCATTAGGATCACTTTGATAAGCAGACGCAATCAAGTTTTGATAATTCCCTCCTTGACTTAAATACCAATCATTTTCTATATTTTCTTCAAACATCGTTCGAAAATGTGCCATATACATGCGCTTATAGGTGGGATTATCGAAAATCAAATTGAGCAACGGGTATTTGGAGTCACCATTCTTTTCGAAAGGTTCTAAGTGTTGCAACTGTGTATTTGAAGCTTGCCCTCCCCCACCACTGGAAAGGTTTCGAAAAACTCCAAAACAGCCATTCAAATCCCAGGGGATAAAATCCCAGCGCATGTTATCATCTTTGAAAGCGTAAAAATTATGTCTAGGTTGCCCGAGATAGCTATCCAAACTTACTATCACATTATTAAAAGCCATATTCCAAATTAATCGATCGATATCAATATGATTTTCGATTGTAGCAGGATTATCCTGAATTTCAAGTGTCAATAAACGTAGTGCTTCAAAACCATAATCAGATTTTATTTCATAGGGCCCATCGTAGCAACTTGAGTCAGATCCGAGATATAAAAAAGAACAATTAAAACTATTCGCACAGCCAGGGCCGGGCGGAATTCCAAATTGAACAGGATCGCATTTGAAAAATGGATTTTCATCATCGGAATAAAATTTTTCAGCAATGAATTTCTTATTTACAGATTCAGCATTCCCATATAGCCCATGGTAATTACCATTAATGTATACTTGTGCGAAATTACATTGTGGTGCATCAAAATACTTACGGGCAACTTCATAGCCAATCACTTCTCGAACAAAGGAAGGTTCATTTTTCCCATTTGCCATTTTTAAAGTATAGAATCCCTGATAGTCTTGTTCTATTATGTAATCCAATTTGATATTTAATGGATTTTTGGGATTATTAGGGCTAAAAGTGCTATTACCCTTATATTGAACACCAACGGAGTCAAAAGCAACTCCATTGATCACACAATTTGCAAGCATCCGGTTTTCCAAATCATTTTGCTTGTAATAGATCATTGAATCATTCCAATTTGCATCAAAAAAGCTCAGCTCAATTTGTGTGATTGTGTCCAAATCATATAAGTCTTGTGCTATCGAAAATCTTGTAAATGAGAATAACAATAACGTAATTAAACCAATTTTCATATGCGTTGTTTTTATTATCTTCAACTCTATAAGTCGATTAAAATTGCTATTGTCTCCTTTTGTTTCATAGCAAGTTTGCAACTACCCCACTCTGAATAGTACAAAAATAATTCATCTCTATCGTAAATTTTTAGGTTTGACCAAATACCTCCTCCTTCAACCTATATTTTGCATTAATCCCTTTAATACCACGAAGTGTAACTCAGTTCAGCAAGAGACAACGGTGGAATGCTGAGAATCAAAGTTAAGGGACTTTTTGGGTATTTTGATAACCATGTGAGCTGTTTAAAATCACAAACAGTAATGGATCAATTAAGAACCCCTTAGTTCGTAGTCTCAGACTACGAACTGCACAGAACTGGAATTGCTACAAAAAAGTGGACGTTAAGTTAAGTCTCATGCGGCAACTTTTTGGGTTAATAAAAAATATTCATATTCAGAAGGTGTCAGATACCCCAATGCGGAGTGTCTTCGTTTAATATTGTACCAACCTTCTATGTATTCAAAAACCGATAATGCGGCCTGCTGAAATGATTGATATTTGTGCCAATTGGTCCATTCTGATTTTAGGGCGTCTCTAAATATTGTGTAAAGAAAAAAGCATCATCGCGTTGCTCTTCTTTGTTCAGCATCCAGGTCAATTTTAAAATGGCCTGTTGCGATAATTCTGCAAGGCCTCTTGCGCGTAGTTCAATGGCCAACTGAAGTTGCCACGACATTTTTGAGTTCGTAAAATGAGTCTCAACCAGAAACTTTTCTGCCAATCGCGTCAGGTAAGATAGGTGGTTATACAATAGTTGTGCTTTAAATTGTCTATTTGGAAACATGAAATGGAACAAACGTTCGGGTTCAAGTTGCTGAGATGCAAAGTGGGGAGCACCCTTCAAAATACAGTCGAGCAGGTGAATGGTTGTATCCTGTTGCCCTCCATACTTGTCGGTAGCATAAATCTCGAATTGTTTCAGTTCCTTTTTCGAAAAGGTTGACAAGATTTTGATCAGTTTGCTATTGTTCATTATGATATTGTTGGCAAATCAATTCAACTGGTTTTTAATTCAGAAATCAAATATATCGTGGGTAATATTGTCAAGCTAAAAGCGCCATTATACAGGATTTTTGCTTGTTTGAACAAAGATAGTTAAACAATTATGAATGCAAAATTACTCAGAACGCGTATAAAAAGTACTTTTTTGTGCAGCTCAATATGGATAGGTTTACATTGAAAATGAAAATAACTGACCCCTCATCACACTATAAAAGAATATATCATGACTAATTTTGACAGAACATTGAAAGGAAGAATCACACAATTGTTGCTGGTATGTGTGCTTGGTTTTTGGACTATTGAGGGTAACTCACAGGGTTGGGAGCAGATTTATCATCAGGACAATAATGGAAAAACGGCATTCGACAAAACACCGGATGACGGGTACATCATGTTGAACAGAAAATTAGGTGCTCCTTTTCTAGATCCCGACACCATTCGCATCGTCAAGACTGATGCCTCGGGAAATGTGCAATGGGTGTCACTCTTTGAAGATTCCACACATCTTTATGGTGCTGATGATATCAAAACAACACCCGATTCGGGCTACATTGCCCTGATGAGCGGCCCCAGGCCAAGTAACGGAAACGGAAACGCAAGCTACGTATATAAATTAGACCAGGTTGGCAATATTCAATGGTCGCAAATAACTGAGTTGGCCGACCCGGTTAGTGTTACATTGACATCGAATGGGGGAAATCTATCTGTTGGAAGGGTTGCGCTGCCCGGAAGTGTGAATTATCCAAGAGATATGTATGTCTCCAAACTTAACAGTTTGGGAGCTGTTGAATGGCAACACCCCGTGATGAAACAGTTTTACAATGAAGATGCGGCAGAAGTGATTGAAACTGCCGATAGTGGATTTATCATTTGCGGTGGCGGTGTTGATTCTATGAACCCAAACGTCAAGTTTGGCTTCCTTGTCAAGTTGAATGATTTAGGACAAGTAGAATGGAGCAAATCGTATGGCACTTCAGGAACAACCGAATTCGAAAGCGTGCAGCAGACCGCTGATGGTGGCTATATCGTGAGCGGAATGAGATCGGCATTTACAGGGTGGCAAGGATTTTTAGACAGCGATATGCTCGCGCTTAAAACTGACGATTTGGGAGTTGTGGAATGGCAAAACACCTACGGTGGCCTAGATGAAGATTTCGCTATTGACATTGTTGAGACCCCAAATGGAAATTATATGATCTGTGGAACCACTCACAGCTTTGATCCAACTCCCGGATATTATCAATTTCCGGGAGTGCAGGATAGCTTGTTCCTGATCACAACTTTGATCGATCCTTTCGGAGCGGAGATTCGGTCGAATGTTTATGGCCCTCATGCACAATCTTGGGGAGTAGGTGTTCAGAACATTGATGACGGATTCATCTTTTTCGGATCTGTCAGCGAGCCGAACCATTGGGCTCCATTAGGATCATACCTCATCGAAACCGACAGCCTGGGCGTAATGTGCGCAAATGACTGCGTTTGGCCTGGCGATGCCGATGACAACGGTATTGCCAATGTGTTGGATGTACTGGCCATCGGACTTTCATATAACAATACCGGGTTGTTGCGTTACGACAATTCTCTCGATTGGTATGCGCATCCCTCGTTCGATTGGAATTCTGTGCTTTATAATGGAGCCGATGAAAAACATGCCGATTGCAATGGTGACGCCACCATTGATCTGTTTGATCTTTTGGCGATCCTGGTGAATTATAACAGCATCCATTCAAAGACCGAAGAACGGGATACTTTCGATGCGGCACCTTTGTTTGTCGTATTTCCAGACGATACGGTTAGTGGAGGCGATACAGTCACAGGCATCATCCATCTTGGAATGGATACCCTACCGGTTGACAGTTTTTATGGTATTTCGTTCGCGCTGAATTACGATAATTCGGTGATCGATACCGGCACAATGGATATCAATTTTACCACCTCATGGGCAGGTATGGATACCAACACCATTTCATTGACTTATGATCTGCATCTGCAAGGAACGATAGATGCCGGCTATAGCCGAACCGACCATGCAAATGTCAATGGTTTTGGGCCAATCGGGACCGTTTCTTTTATCATGATCGATGACCTGGCGGGAAAAACAACAGACTTCATAGAACACCTTTTCTACTTTACAGATATTACCATGTTGAATGCTCAAGGCGATGGACAAGTTGTTTCGTCTCTTGAAAGTTCAATATACACCGGTGACCCTATATCCGGTTATTCAGCTCAGGAAGAAGCAGATTTCACGATCAGCATATTCCCGCAACCCGCTCACGATGCCATGAGTCTTGTGTTCGAAGAAAAGGTAGATAAACTGAATGTCTTCGATTTGACGGGTCAACTGGTCTATTCGGAAAAGGATATTGAAATGATACATCACATCAACCTTGTCAATTTTCATTCGGGAACCTACATTGTGCAAATCACATCGGGAGGTGAAATGTTCAGGGAAAAAATGATGGTGATCAAGTAATTCGGTTGTAGTACCTGTCTTTGAACAACTTCATAGAAATTCCGGGAAACAAGACTGGTTTTCCCGGAATTCTTTTTCCATCCTATCGGTCGGGCTAAATAATGAACCGCCAGCAAGCCCGTGCCGAACACCAGAGCAGCCGTACCGAAGGCACCCTCTATTACGATGGCCATTCGCGATACATTGAAAGTTGTCCATCAGCAAAATACGGAAGCCATGAGTGAATGGGGATTCAGTGTAGTAGTTGGTAGCGCTGCCGTAGGCCGCAAAGCGGTGTCCAGTTCAGGTGGGCACCGTTGGCAGTTACCGGATTGGTCCATGTTGAATCGGGAGGCCTGCACAACAGAGTAGTGAAGGTGTCCATTTCCGACCAATCGCTGTAGGTGGTTCCTCCGGGCAAACAAACGGAACGGATCTGCCATTCATATTGGCTCAACTGGCTTAGCCCGGCCACCAATTTATAATGAAACGAACCGGATACCGGCAGGGTGATGAATGAAGCGTTCCCTACCCTTCTGCCCCTGATCTCGTAATGATCGGCACAAGCAACGGAGTCCCAAACAAGGGTGGCAGTTGTACACAGAATTCTTTCCGCGGACCAACCCCAACCAACAAAAACCAGGCTATATCAAAACGTCATTCCACCATCACTTTCTCCCTCCAAACCTCTTCCGATATCCTCACCTCCACCAAATAAAGACCGCTGGGCCATCCTTCAATTCTTAAATCGATATTCGTTATTCAAAATCAACTTTCCGGTGGCTGACCAAACCCTCACTTCTGCCGGCCCTTCTCCTGACCAGCTAATGGTGATTTTGTCTTTGGCGGGTTTGGGTGCCACAACTAACGTCATCCTGAACGAAGTGAAGGATCTGGTGGGGTAACCCACACGCTCACCACAAGCGCTGCAAGGGGTGAGTGGGTTTCCCAACCAGTTCCTTCGGTCGTTTCTCCGGCTCAAGTAAAAATATAGGGGGGGCTATAATTTAGAGTCCTATGAATGAGAAACTATCAAATCAAATAACCGGACTGATATTACCCAAAGGGATTACTGATTATTTTGAGGTTGTATCAATAGAAAGCCAAGGAGATAAGTGGTTTAGCCCCTAATAAATCGGACAATTTATTTTCAAGTTTCAATAATAGGCATTTAGGGTTATAGTTTTGCATTAGCAAGGAACGACCGATGGTGATCTTTAAACCGATGGTTGTTTATCTGCCTCACTGGCAGGCAGGAGTGTTTCGGGCCCGATCGCTTCTTTTAGTGTTTGATGTGGTAAATTTTGTTGGGCATTTAGCCCTCCAAAATTTAAGCAAGGAACTTCCTTCAGGCTCTCATTGCCCGATAGCTGCTGATAGGGGATGTTTAATTTGAATTTTACCTTTTTGTTATCCATTTCTTTTCTTGTGATTTTTCCTTTTTGCCACAGTTCCCAAAACAAACGTGGCGGCAGGTTGGCAATTGATCCGTGCAGTCTTGTGTTATTGTATTTTTCATAAAACAGTGTGAGCCTGGTTTCGAGTTGTTCCAGATTCCAAAAGGTCTGTTTGCACAGGGCATTTGATAAAATGGCATGAAAGACTTCATCCACAACTGGGGGGCGGACATTATTGCAGAACCGGGCGCAGAGATTAGTTATAACTTCAATGGTTTTAACAATAAAATGAACTTGATAGAACGAGCCCGATCGATTGCTACAGATCTTCAATTTGGTAAAGTGGTTACAAGTGTCTCAACAAGTAAGCAAACTGAACCTTCAATAGAAACAGGTAAAACCCCGATATGAAGCTTTACGAATTTTTTGATCTTTTGGGACAACATCCCTTATACCTTGTAGCCTTTTTTATTGCCTTGCCGTTGTTTGCCATTCTGCTTTGGGTATTGGCACCTGGAAGCTATCAGATTCTTTTAAATACCAGCGTTTAAATGATGCTGGTTACTTGATCGCAAGAATTTTCATCAATAAAGACAAACATTTTTTTATTGATGGAGAAAAGCCTCTTGATTTTCTGTACCAGGATATTGACACCCTTACCATGACTCCTGATTTCATAAATCTAATTATTGAAAAGTGTGTTACATATGCTATTAATTTCGACTTGTGGGTGCCAGATTATAATAAGGTCAAAGAGATTAATGTGGCCTATAAATTGAACCAGGCAGCTGCATTGAACCATCATTCGGGGAAACGAGTAGGTTATGACATCTATAACATCAATAAATCCAAATAGTTTGGGCATCCCAAATACCATAAACCATGAAAGTTGAATAATGAGGATTGCGCTAATTGCCCATGAGGGGAAAAACCGGAGATGGTCGCATTTCTTCTTGAAAACCGCGAATTATTGCGCGGAATAAATTTATATGCTACCGGAACTACTGGGAGTCACGTAGAAAAGGCTGGATTGGAAGTTGTCCGTTTAGCCTCCGGTCCAATGGGAGGTGATGCCCAAATAGGAGCAATGGTAACTGAAGGAAAGCTGGATATGGTCATATTCTTTCGCGATCCATTGGGTAAACATCCACACGAACCCGATGTGCTGATGCTAATGCGTTTATGCGATGTTCATAACATTCCATTAGCCACAAACCCAGCTACTGCTGACCTTTTATTTAGCGGTTCATTGCAAAAAACAAAAAATTAAACTGATATGCGTTGGAAAGGCCGGCAAAGAAGTAGAAATGTAGATGACCGCAGAGGAAGCAAAACCAAAATGGGAGCTGGAATGGGAATTGGTGGAATCATCCTTGTAATAATCGTAATGCTGATGGGTGGTGACCCAAGTGGCTTACTCGAGCAGACTGGTCAGATGAATGTGGGCACTCAGCAATCCAACTATCAACCCAGTGCCGAAGAAGAGGAATTAGCCCATTTTGTTTCGGTAGTATTAAAAGATACAGAAGATGTTTGGAGTAAATTGTTCAAAGATCAATTAGGTGAAGGATATCGTGAACCAATGTTGGTTTTGTTTACCAGTGAGGTGGTTTCCGGGTGCGGAAAAGCAAGTTCTTCAACCGGACCATTTTATTGTTCAGCTGATCAGAAACTGTACATCGACTTAAGTTTCTACAAGGAATTGAAAGATCGTTTTAATGCCCCTGGTGATTTTGCCATGGCTTATGTAGTAGCTCATGAAGTAGCTCATCATGTACAATACCTGCTTGGCATTACTCCAAAAGTGCATGAATTACGGAGACGAGTGTCGAAGGAAGAAGGTAACGCACTTTCAGTTCGATTAGAGCTTCAGGCAGACTTTTTAAGTGGCGTATGGGCAAAGCATGCCCAGGAAATGAAAGATATCCTGGAAGAAGGAGATATTGACGAAGCACTCAATGCTGCACATGCGATTGGCGATGATGCCATTCAGAAAAAAGCCATGGGCTACGTGGTACCTGAATCCTTCACTCATGGAACATCAGCACAACGAAAAAGGTGGTTCACCAAGGGGCTAAATTCTGGATTGATCAACGAAGGTGATACATTTG
>PVBE010368109.1_pt1 | contig 12633 bp, 16 predicted proteins | sample 1631181 | NCBI WGS metagenome assembly PVBE01 (sample SAMN08397723, study PRJNA350692) | Marine metagenome, whole genome shotgun sequencing project. | isolation source: water | place: Pacific Ocean | collected 2012-04 | reverse complement strand
TATCATCAAGACGTTGAGGGAGAAGAAAGGTAAGCGGTGGAAACGTCAAATCATCGCCATTCCTGTTTTCCAAACGGAGACGGTTAAACCCGAGTAGCGTTCCCTCCGCCATTTTTCTATCGGCAACTGTCTCTCTGCGAGGCGGTTGCCGCCAGAATTACCAACTTCTGCGCCCCTTACGGAATGAAGCTGTTGACCTGCCGTTCGGCGAAAATTTCCAAATTCTCTCTCTAACTGCCAATTCTCTCTCAAGCTGTTGACCACACCGATTTGGTACGGGTTTGTAATGCTTTGTTATTGGATGGTTTTTCCACCACTTTTGGGTTGAGATTTTGCATTCTTTTTGTTTGGCGAAAGGAACTGGGAACGAAGAAAAGACAGTGAAAAATTATAGACACTCGATTGTAGTGCATGTTTTCAGCTTATTTGTATTCTTTGTATTCCACCCGCCCTTCTTTGACGGCATTGTTATATTCGTCACATTCTTTTTTTTCTTGGTCAAAATCTCTGAGCGGTGTATCCGCAGTGCCGCGTTCACCCCAAGCATACCTTACGTCAGCCCCCGGCAAAACACCGTCAAAGGATTCATTCTCTCTGCGGGGGTCGTCGCATGGCAACACCTTGTTTCTCGCGTCCGCATCCGCTTCTGCTTGTGAGGAAAACGGTCCGGCGAACCACATACCCTTTCGTGGGGTGTTCCAGGTTAACCAATACCAACCAGGCGTAAGCTTCCCGCCAAAATTCGTTTTTTCTTCTGTTACTTCAAAGACTTCATAGCCAAGTTGAAGGGCCGTATAAATGTTCCTGTCTGCTAACTTCTGTTCCTCTTCTGAAAGCACATGATCTTTGGAATAGCCATACGTTGTATAAATTTTCTTTTTCTTAAATGGCCACATTTTCCCTCACTTCCCGCCTTGTTTCACGGAGCATTTTCCAGAACTGCAGGGCGACAAAATATTTGTTAGTTATTGTTATATCCAAATTTTCCTCGACTCAGGAGGGCTTCTTTCCAGTAATTTTCTCGTTCAATAATTTTCTCATCATCGGTTTTCATTGGTCTGTATTCGAGCAGAGAAAGCCTGAAATTTTCTCTGGCATAACCCAGTCCTTTCTTATTAATGATTTTTGTGAGCTCATCATTGTATCCGTGTCCGGTGGTCATATAGGTTGACCACCTTGCCCAAATCCCCATGTCTCCATACGCGGAGCCGACATATTTTTTACCGTTGCTCTTATCGAAAATAAGGTACACACCTTTTACGTTTTCCAGAGCAGCTTTCCAGTCAGGTTTGCTGTTGGCAAAAACATTTTCCAATATTTCAAAGTCGTGGTTGATGTTTTCATATCCACAAAATCGTTCCCCAGAATAAGGTTCTTTGAGAATTTCAGACACATCAAAATGCTCTATTAAAGTTTCTAAATTTCTGGATTTTGCCCTGCCTGATCTTTTCCATTTAATTTTCAAACGACCTATCAGGGAATTGAACTGGGTAGTTAGCTCCACCTTGTAGCTATGGGCGTTATTTTTTTTGCTTCTTTCTGTTACTTCAAAAATACCGCCAAACAGCCATATGTCCGGTTCAGGATAAAACTTGATGAGAGAAAAAATGAATCTACGATTGAATTCATTTTTCGTGCTTCTCCACGAATTCCACAGTTTCCATTCATCTCGGCTTCGGACAAAAACATCCAAGGGGTGATTGTCACCATTCCAGTTAGCCAGATGAGCCTTGAAAATTGTCGCATCAGTAATGTTCAAAAGGTCAGTAAATTTAATTTTGTTTGTCATCGTTCCGCCATCGTCAATTCAAGAGACGCACATAAATCAAAATTCCAATACTTCAAAACCTCTCGAATACTATCCCTTGGGTAATGTGGACCAGCATTTTCCATATCACTCTGGATCCTGCGCCACCGCCTTACCGCACTTTTCCGTATCTTAGGATTAATAGGCATTGTTCCCATGGGCGTCGATACGCCATCATTTCTGGGCCAGCTCTGAGGATAGTCTTTCCATTCATTCCAAGCGTCGAGCTCTGCGTTAACACTCAACATTTTGTCATGATCGCATTGCCAACCGTAGGTGTTGCGCGCACAAATGCGGAGCATGGTCTTCACTTCAGGCACAATGTCTGTGAATGCCTTCAGGGGTGTCGGCAACAAGACCATGTTCGCCACGCACGAGAAAAAGCGTGGATCTTGGACCACGACATTTGCCTGTTGATAGGTATGGTCGTCAACGCCCCAGAGATGACAGCAAGACCAGCCCTTTCGTCCGTCTGATCGCAATCCCAGGGCCAAAGTCAAAGCCTTGTTGGCGTGAACATTGCCCTCAGATTTATGGGTGCTAATTCCGGTTTGCCGATTCGTATTCATTTGTGGCTCTGACCAATTGGCTTTGTAGAAAAGAGCCTGTCGAGTGTGTTCCGGATACCATACTGGGAGGAGATTGAACGTTTCGACGTCTACCCATTTTGCCGTGCGCTCAATCAATCGCATGACCTCGCCGAAACTCAATTCAGCCATTAAGGCATCAGTGCCTTCGGGTAGAGAAGAAATCGGCATCAATATTTCCCATTTGAGTTACGTGTATTTGATGCCGATCTTAGCCTATAGAAATATGTTTGACTGCTCTTTCCAAGAAATAGGAAACGATTTTTGTAATATCTTTAGGGTTAATGACTGCGATTGACGTCCATCCAGGATCATCTCAACGATATCCGGTGCCAGCAACGTCAGGCGCAGGATACGACTGACATAGGAAGTATTGATTTTCTCGGCCCTGGCGAGGTCCTCGATTCCCGAATAAACACCGTCTTCCAGCAGCCTACGCCAGCGAAATGCGCGAGCAAGCGCTTTTACCATGGTGTTATCGATTCTGGTTTTTGGTTCTGCCCAGGACGGCATGCCGTCAGGAGAGACAACCAGCTTTCGCCCACCGCGTGTTTTAAAGATCATGGGGATTTGAACCGTCAGGGTTTTCCTGTCGTGGCTCAGGCAGGGTTCCAGCATCAGGCTGCCCTCCGAGCCGAATCGAGGTCGGTAACCAGGGACTGGAGTCCATCCACACGAAACATCAGATCAAGCCTGTCCGGATGAACCTCAATTCGCTCGACCAGAAGCTGGATCACACGGGCCTGTTCGGCAGGAAATAATTCATCCCATAAGGGATCAAGGCTTTGCAAAGCTTCGCGGACCTCGCCCTCGGTAATGCTGCTTTCTTGCTCGCGGGCATTTTGCCATGTGGCCACAATAATTTCCGGTGCCCGCATGAGGCCGCGAACTTGATCTATCACTGCTGTTTCGATTTCAGCGGCGGGCACGCGCCGGACGATGCCTTCCGTGCTTTCCCCTTTTAACAACTCGGCAGCGACGTAATATCTGTAAAGTCGGCCCTTCTTTTTCGTGTGCGCTGGCGTCATAGCCCGACCACCAGCTCCGAATATCAATCCTTTCAACAACGCAGGCGTTTGCGCCCGGGTGTGATTGGCGCGAGCGCGTGGGCTTTCCTTGATGATAGCGCGGACCTTGTTCCAAAGATTCTGGGATATGATGGCTTCATGTTCCCCAGGATATGCTGTTCCCTTGTGAACAGCCTTACCTATATAGACCTGGTTTTTAAGCAGCTTGTAGAGATAGCCCTTATTTATGGGCTTGCCGCGCTTTGAGGAAACACCCTCGGCGGCAAGATTCTTGGACAATACTGTGGCGGAGCCAACCGTCAGAAAACGCTCAAAAATCATCCGCACCGTTGCCGCTTCATCGGCGTTGACGATCAGCTTGCGATCCCGGACGTCATAACCAAGGGGAGGATTACCCCCCATCCACATGCCTTTCTTCCGGCTGGCTGCAATTTTGTCCCGGATGCGTTCACCCGTGACCTCGCGCTCAAACTGAGCAAAGCTGAGCAGAATGTTGAGAGTCAGCCGCCCCATGGAAGTTGTGGTGTTGAAGCTTTGGGTGACCGACACAAAGGTGACATCGTAACGGTCAAAAAGGTCGACCAGCTTGGCGAAGTCCATCAGGGAACGGCTTAGACGGTCGATCTTATAGACGACTACCACGTCGACGCGACCGGCTTCGATGTTAACAATCAATCTTTGGAGCGCGGGCCGTTCAAGCGTCCCGCCTGAGATGCCACCATCGTCATAATGACCCTCATGTAGAACCCAGCCTTCAGGTTTCTGGCTGGTGATGTAGGCCTCGCAAGCCTCGCGCTGGGCATCGAGTGAATTGAACTCCATGTCCAATCCCTCTTCGCTGGATTTGCGGGTGTAGACGGCACACCGCTGTTTTCTGACCGGTAATTTCATCATTGACCAGTCCCCGATCTGCGAATGCCGAAAAACACCCAACCGTTCCAACGGGTGCCAGTGATGGCACGGGCGATGGCCGAAAGGGATTTGTAAGGACGACCTTGGTAATCAAACCCGTCAGCAAGGACAGTGACGCAATGCTCAACACCTTGGTATTCGCGGATTAACCGGGTGCCAGAGATTGGTCGGTCGTCCGTGCGGCGGCTGCGCACTTCGGCCTTTCCGCCATCAAGTTCTTCACCCAATGCTTCCAGGCGTTGGATGGTCGCAGGTTTAAGACCTCCGTATTCCAATTCCTGAATTCGATAAGCCAGGCGACTTTCCAGAAACTTGCGGTTTTGGCGTGGGGCCTCGGTTTCAAAGAGGTCCTTCCACATTTTTCTCAAATCCGGCGTCGGCTTGTGCTTGAGCGCGGAAATCTTGGCGACGATTGTGTCGGTCATGAAGGTTTCTCCGTCTTGGTTTCAACGGATTCATAACCGCTCTTGGGGGGCGGTAAGTCCAGACAACTCTCTCCCTGGTCCGCAGATAGTTGCCTTGACTGTCGCGCCCGCATCCGGATCAAACCGGCGGCCAGGATCGACGCCAGTTCGTCGAGGCGCTCCTGGGTAGAAAGAAGATGAGCAGATATGGGGTTGTGGTAATCCATGTGATACCATATTTTGAGAAGGCACATAAATTGTCTCTACTCACAAGAGAGCAAAATCGTCCCAATCGATGGTTCAGACTCGACTCGTGTGGCTTTGGAATATAAGAACAATGCAAGAACATTGGCGTCTCTGAACTGAGGAGCGAGCCGAATGGCCAAAAACCTTAAGAAATTCGTCAATCCGAAGTTTACTCGAACAATTGACCTCGCTCTTATGCGGCGGCTCTTGGAGCGCCACGCCGAAAGCCTTGATGGTTTCGACATGGCGGTCTTCGACGGCGAGGCCACTGAAGCCCGTGAAGCTGTGCAGAACTTCTTCGCCGGCCCCGAGGAGAACTACCCGGAGGGCTTGGTGGCCGACCTGCATCGGATTGCCGAACTTGGAAGTTCCCACGGGCTGCGGCTCTTGCAGGAACGAGCGGTTCGGTTCGGCGTTGTCATCGCCCCAGAGCGCGACGAGGACGGCAATGAACAACGGCAGGACCCCAAGCACGTAGCCTTAGCCGTATTCCTCGACCATCCGAGGTTGTTCGAGGCCGCTGCGGATTTTCTCTTGCTGACGGCGCGCCCCTCGTTGGCCGAGTTCGCCGGCAAGGAAGAAGGCGTTGCCGCACAGATCAACGATCACACGAGAAACGCTTTTGAGCAGGCAGCGGCAATAATGTTCGAGGCCGAACTGCTCGGTCGCTATTGCCGAGTCGGCTGGTACGACGATGACGGCGAGATCAATCTCGTGATCACCCATGGCTCGACCATTACCACCAAAGAAGTTGTTGAGGATGAGGGCGAACAGATCATCAGCTATCGCGCCGTCGAGCACGCGGTGCTGTCCTACGCTTCCGCCGACGGGCGTCTGAAGATCGGTGGCGTGCCGAAAGCGAGTCAGGCGGAACTCGCGGAGATATTCGCGGACACCATGCTGGAGCGGCCGGATTTCTTCGCCTCGGCGGATGCCCAGCGGCTTTACACCCTTAAGCCTATCGAGCGGGAGGGGTTTGGCTTTGCTCTCAATCATGACTTCGATCCACAAATTCGCCGTGTGCGGATCGTCGAAGCCCAAGCGAATCGCGTCGCCACCGACCCACAGACCGGCGACGAACGCGTTCTCTGGTCGATCGTCACTCGCGACAACCGTGACAACGCGCTGGCACGGCTTGGCGAGTCGCGGCGCGACATGCGCTTTGGACCCGATTCCTGGCGTCTGAGCCACATCGTCGTGCGGATATATTTCGAAGTCGGCAAGCCGAAACCGGCGCAGGTCACCGTCAAGCTGAAGCCGCCTTCCCAGGCCATGTTCAAACGAGAGCGTTTCGAGGGTCAGATCATGGACCTCCTGCGCCGCAATGGATTCTGTTATGAGCGAGAGCCTGAGCGCGCTTCTGCTGCGGCTGAGTGAGGCCGACGGTCCATCGATTCTCTGGGGCCGGCAGGCGAAACCGCACCTCGGACTCACATTCGACCGGCTGCTTTCCACGGGCATCCTCACCGAGCAGTCCCCGACCGATCTGTGGCCGACCTGCCCAGGCTGTGACTGCGACATCGATGCCCGCCCCATCCAAGTAATCGACGGCATAATCATCGCGGCCTGTCCGCTAAACGCAAACAACGATGCCATCCTCGATGCGGACGATTTGCGCAGCTTTGTCATCGATGGCCAGCGCCTCGTGGAGAAGATCATCGCTGGCGACCCGTCCCTGAGCCTGCGAGAAACGACTACCCTCGGCCTATGGCATCTCGGCTCCACGCCTACTGGGCGGGCGATTTTTCTTACCCTGAAGCATTCGACTACGAGCGATCCGGCGCTGCTCACCGTTATGCGGGCAACTGCGCGGGGTGCCGGTATCACGGTGATCGCACCGTCACTACAAAATGACATGGAGCGGCGGTTCCACGATGCCGGCGATGTCCATGTTGTTCCGGCAGTATCCGCCCTGACCCTGGACGACACGGGGCGCTGGTCGATTGACATGCCGCGGCTCAACGCGAAGAAGGCGGAAGAGCCTCGGCTTGTCATTCTCGAGTCGATCCGGCAGGTGACTCTCGACGGCGTCGAGCGGGCTCTATCCGAGCAACCGTTTCGGCTTCTATGCCTACTGGCTGCGCAAGCACGAACCAAGGGTGCGACCGTCGAGATACGTGACATAGAAACGCATATCTGGGGCGAGGTAATCCATCGGATCACGCGCGGAGCGCGCGATGTTGTCCGCGAATTGCGAGATGCACTGGCCAAGGGAAGCACTGATCCCAAGCCCATCCGTTCTCTGATCGAAAGCCGCAGAAACCCCAACGGCTACCGCTTGGCGTTGGCCCCTGAGGACATCGACCTGCGGCCCTAGATTTTCAAAGGAGCCTCGCCTCTATTCGTCGGAGATATTCTTCGTCTAAAAGTTTATTGTAAGCGCCACCCACTCTCTCCTTTTCCGCTATCATGCACGCCGTTGGCACAGTCAGGAGGAGCGCTCAATGTCAGAATATGGCAGCGAGGGCGGCGGCTACAACGCTCTTAGCAAGGCTTACAAGAATAACCCGTCCATCAAACACTACGTGAAACTGCGCCGCGAGAATCCCGATGCCGAAATCGAAGTCAGTGTTATCGGCGGTATGGACCAGCTCTTCTTCATGGAGCCCGAGCTAAGAAAGTATGGATTTGACACTTCTCTGGTAGCTTCCGTCATGGATGCCGACCCGGATGCGATCAGCGATCTATCCCTTCAACTGATGGAGAAGATCATTGAATCCGAATCGCTGTCTAGAAGCGGCGAAACACATCTGGCTCGACGAGGCATGGCCATCCCCGAGAGGCTTATAAATTGGCTTATTGCCTGCATGCTGGACGCGTTGAGTTGGAATGATGAGCTTCACATCCCCCGGGATTTGATCGTCCTGATCCGGGGGCGTCTGAGCGGCTCGAATCCCGAATATGAACAAGCTTCGCGTGCGCATCAAAGGCGCGGGGATGCAATTTCAATCGGCGGCCAACTACTGGCCCGGGGAATAAAACCAAGCTTCAGAATGCTTGCCAAAGCACTTGACGTCGCACCCAGCACGGTGAAGCGCTGGTTCCCGAACGGCGAGTTTATGCAGGAAGTCGAGCGAAGATCGGCTTGGTTCGACGAACACGGTGAGCTTCGACCAATAGAGGAAATGTTCGGTCGACTGTTGCGTAAGAAATAAGCTGCGCAACGCCCCATCGCTGTGTTCCAAACCTGCGTTGCCGGGATATTCCGGCTGTTCGCAGAGACAGGAACATGACACTTCCTTCGGGTGTTTCCCACTTGTCTCCCACGTCACCCCCACGCCCTGCCCACCTATCGGGACCGGACAACGGGCATCCTGCGGACATCACGAACGATGACCGAGGCTTTAACCGATGTCCCTTTCAATTTTCTCTTCCGACCTCAAGACCCTCCAGCATGAGGCCGACGTCGCCGCCCGCCGACTTCTTCGGAAGCTGTGGCTCCCCTACCAGGATCTCGCCGATCTCCGCCAGGAATTCCTGCTCGACCTGATCGCCCGATTCCCGGCCTACGATCCGGCACGCGGCACGGTCGGGGCCTTCGCCGGTATTGTCACTGCCAACAAGGCGACGCGGCTTGCGCGCCAAGTGCAGCGCGAGCGCCGTCTCTTTGGGTTTTCCCCTGTCTCTCTCGATGCGCCTCTTCCCGACGGCGATGGCGCAGTCATAGGCGACCTGGTTAGCGAGAACGAAAGCCTCGCCGCCCTGTTAGGCCAGCCCTTCGATGCCATCGGGGATGCGGAACGGCGCATTGACATAGAACGGGCTCTTGGCCGGATCGAGCGTCGCGATGGGGCGCTCTGTGCGGCTCTTTCCCATACCAACATTGGCCAGCTTACCGCCCAGGGTCATGGAGCCCGTTCCAGCCTCTACCGCCGGGTCAAGGAGGTCCGCATGGAATTTCTCGCCCATGGTTTGAAGGCGGCCTGAGACGGTTTCACGATCCACTGAGTAGGAGTATATCATGAGCAACATCACAAAACTTCCCGCGATCCGATTGGGAATCAAGGAAATCGACCTGTGCGCCTGGCTTGGCCAGGCGGTGCCAGGCGATATCCTGGAATACCATCGGGGTTTTCTCGCCCTCGACGGCACGCCACAAGCGTCCCGGCTGGATGATAAGGCGCGCCGCGAATTGGTCCGGGTAGGCCAGCGCGCCTTCTGGGCCGCCGAACAGGGCTTGGTCCATCTCGTCCAGCGCCGCATTGGCCCCGACACCTTCGCCTATCTCGCCATCGCCCGCCCACGTCCGAAGAAGGCTCACGCCGCATTGTCGAGCCTGATGCTGGTGGAGGCGGCCTGATGTCGAACCGTATCCGCATAGACGATCTCTGTCAGATCTTCGTCGCCGCCCGCACCGTGCGTACCGAAAAGCCGTCCTTCCGTCTCACCATCGACAACGAGGAATCATGATGTCTGCAGCTTCGAATATTAACGGACTGCGCAAGCGCTATTACGCGCTCGAAGCGCTCCCCAAAACAACCATCGCCCTGTTCGGACCGACCGGCGCCGGTGTCCTTGATTGATGCGCCCGCCCGGCCCGGAGCCGTTTCAATACGATCTGGATGAGATCGTCAGGCGCTTGCGCGATAGCGCCGGGCAATGGGCGCCGTCGCATTTTCCCAACGGCAGACGCAACGGTGACGAATGGAGACTGGCCAACATCCGTGGCGACGCCCCCCGCAAGCAGGGCTCCTGTGTCATCACCCTCAAAGGCGAGCATGCGGGTGACTGGATCGATTTTGACGGTAATGAGGGCGGCGGGCCGCTGAGCACACTGGAGAATGCCACGGGACTCTCGGGGAGAAAACTCTTTCAATACGCCGCCGAATTGGTGGGCTGTTCCCCCAACGATAAAACCGTCACATCTCCACGTCTCGTTCCCCTGGTTCAAAAGACACGGGATCGAAAGGCTGCCGGCGAGATTGATATTATTCTGTCGCGCACGGAGCCCCTGTTGGGGTCGTCCGCGCAAACCTACCTGACGTCACGCGGCCTTGCCGCCCCGCAAACGCCGGATCTGTTGTTCCACCCGGACATTCCCTATTGGGAGACCAAAACCGGCCATCCGGCCATGATTGCCATCGTCCGGGATGTGTCCGGCGAACGGACCGCCATTCACCGCACCTATCTTCAGCCCGATGGATCGGGCAAGGCCGACGTCAAGAAACCCCGGATGATGCTGGGCTCGGTTGCCTGTGGCGCGGTCCGTCTTGGAAAAATCACTGAAGCCGACGCGCTGGGAATCTCCGAGGGCATCGAGACGGGCTTGAGCGTTATGACCGCCTGTCCCGACCTGCCGGTCTGGGCGGCGCTGTCGGCGGGCAACATGGCGAAGATACTGCTCCCGCCAGAGGCCGTCCGCATTGTTCTTCTTGCCGATCATGACGCCAGCAAGGCCGGGATGAAAGCGGCACGAAAGGCGGCGGAGAGGTTTGTTCTTGAGGGCCGCAAGGTATGGATCGCCAAGCCTTCCAAAGCCGGAGATGATTTTAATGATATCTTGGTGCGTGACGGGGCTGACGCCGTTGCCGCCATCGTCAAGCAGGCCGAGAAAGTTCAGTCGCCGAAGTCGCCGCCGGAAACATCGGCAAACGGCAAAACCCTCTATTACGACGAAACGGAAGACGGCATCGCCCGGGCCTTCACCGACAAGTACAAGGACGAGCTACGTTACTGTCACCACAGCGGCTCGTGGTTTCGATGGGACGGGCAGAGGTGGCTCAAGGAAGAAACCCACCTTGCCTTCTACTGGACCCGCATCTTGTGCCGCGATCTCAACCGCGCCTGCACGGAAAAACTGGCCAAGGCGGCAACGGCGGCGGCGGTGGAGCGCTTCGCCCAGGCCGACCGTGTGTTCGCCGTCACCTCCGGGATTTGGGACGCCGATCCGTGGTTGCTGGGAACGCCGAACGGAACTGTTGATCTGCGCACCGGCACTGTCTTTCCCGCCAATCGCAAGGACTACATCACCAAGATAGCGAGCGTTTCTCCGGCTTCACAAGGCGAGGTTCCCCACCCACTGTGGTCGCGATTCCTTGAGGAAAGCACGGACGGCAACGAGGAGTTGCAGCGATACCTGCAGCAAATGGCCGGATACAGCCTGACCGGCGACACCCGCGAGCATGCCCTGTTCTTCGTCTACGGCCCCGGCGGCAACGGCAAAAGCGTGTTTCTCAACACCCTGGTCAACATCCTCGGCGACTATGCCTGCACGTCGGCCATGGACACCTTCACGGCATCCGGCAATGACCGCCACCCCACCGATCTTGCCATGCTCAAGGGAGCCCGCCTGGTCAGCGTCAGTGAAACCGAGGAAGGACGCGCCTGGGCGGAAAGCCGCATCAAGCAACTCACCGGCGGAGACAAAATCTCGGCCCGGTTCATGCGCCAGGACTTCTTCGAATATCTGCCCCAGTTCAAATTGCTCATCGTCGGCAACCACAAGCCGGTTTTGCGCAATGTGGATGACGCCGCGAGACGCCGCTTCAACATCATCCCCTTCATCCACAAGCCCGCAACGCCGGACCGGCAGCTGGAGCAGAAGCTCCGGTCCGAATATCCGGCCATCCTGCGCTGGATGATCGACGGCTGCCTGGATTGGCAAAAGAACGGCTTGGTCAAGCCTGCCGTCGTCAAGCAAGCCACTCAGGTCTACTTCGATGACCAGGACCTGTTCGGTCAATGGATCGAAGAATGCTGCGTGGTCGGTAGAGGCGAGTGGGAAGCCACTGCCAAGCTATACGCCTCATGGAAAGCCTACGCCGACACCAACGGCGACCGCCCGGGAAGCATCAAATCCTTCAGCGCCAGCATGGTCAAACGGGAGTTTGTGGCGGACAGGAAATGGATCAACGGCAAAGCCCAAAGGCTGTTTTGCGGCCTCGCCGTGCGGTTCAACCCGGAAGATTCCGGGATCATTCATGACTAAAGGCAGGAAAACAGCATGACGAAAACGACGGGTTTTTCGGGGTTCATTTTTGAAGGAGGACATGATGCATGACGGATATGACGGGAGAAACCTATAACCCTCATACATGTGCGCGCCCGCGCGTGGCCGATAAACGGTTTCATCTGTCATATCCGTCATGCGTCATGCAACAGCGAAGGAGAGCGATATGGATATGACTATTTTGCCCAACTCTGGCAAGGATGTGAACGGTAGTAATGATGCGCCGAACTCAAGCGCCAGAGCCAGACTCCCCAACCGGCGGCCCAACGAAACCGTCCAGTTGATGTTCAACGACACGGCTTACGCGGTGACCGTCGGTTATTACGCCAACACCGGCTGCATCGGCGAGGTGTTCACCCACGGCGCCAAGGTCGGTTCCAACATGGACGCCATCCTGGATGACGCCTGCGTGGCCCTGTCCATGCTTCTGCAACACGGAACGGAACCCGGCAGCTTGGCGTCAAGCATGGGACGGCACGGAGGTGGACAGGCTCCCGCCTCGATCATCGGCGCCCTGGCCGACCTACTGGCGGGCATGGACGTTGTGTCCATAAAGGCGGCGCCATGAAATGGCATCCAAGAGGCTACGGCGGCGACCGTCGCCCCCCTGACCATGTCAAGCGGGACGGCTGGCAAGACCAGGGCGTATTGGCGGTGTCCATTGAGGATGATCGTTTGACGTGGCCAGAGCGGGAACTGG
>PVBE010243944.1_pt1 | contig 12634 bp, 17 predicted proteins | sample 1631181 | NCBI WGS metagenome assembly PVBE01 (sample SAMN08397723, study PRJNA350692) | Marine metagenome, whole genome shotgun sequencing project. | isolation source: water | place: Pacific Ocean | collected 2012-04 | reverse complement strand
TGTGCGCTACCTGTTGTTGCACTCACGAAAGATTGTAGAACTGTTAATCCTAAACCTAATGTGATAGCTGCTACTCATTTGTTATCCTAAAGGCTTTTTATCCTCTAGTTCTTACACTTCATTTCGTGCAAGCTCAGCATACGTTTTCAACTACTTGAGTTGTCCCGGCCTCTTGGGTGTATTATATCTTTTCAACACCTATGCGTTGCCCCTGGTCATACTTCGTATGATCTTCGGTTCAAGTTAGCGTCTCAGCCTCCTTGCTTAATTCCGGGATGATTATCCAATACATTACTGTAAAGGACGGCAGTTTTCTACCAATACTAAGATAACTGCAGACAATTGGTTAATACCCATAGCCATATTAAGTTACCTCCTTGTATTATGTTAGCGTATATATTCTTATTAAAAAGAAAATGTTACCAATTAGCCTGAGACCCAACGCCAGAATAATCCTACTAGTCCTACAGCAGACATTACTAATAATTCATTAGTACCTGTAAGTCCAACTGTAGACAATATTAAGGCAATAATAAATCCAGAGAATCCTGCTGTAATCATTGCTCTACTATTTGCACCTATTATAAAAAATACACATGCAGCGTAGACATATAACATAACGGGACCCATCATATTATTAGTAATGGAGTTAGCATATAACGCCATATCTGCTAACCCTGTAGAACCGTTCATGTATGCATATTTCGTCATCTTGTAAGCTCCCACCTAAACGGTATTGATATTAATAGTAATCCTACAATTACTACCATTGCTCCCGTTATTAGTCCTGCTATTGATGCATCTACACCTAATACATTTACTAATATCGCTCCACCTAAGCCAAACAGCTCTCCGACTGCAGACATAAATAAGCCTACGGTACTAGCAATTCCACCTGTTAAAAAGAATGTTACGAATCCAGCTGTTGAATTTGTCGCACTATCTATATCCTGTTGAAATTCTAAACTCTTATTTTCTATTAAACTTGTATTCATAACACTATCAAGTTGTGTTGTATTTAGTGTTGTATTATAAGTACTATTAACATCAGTAATTACTACCGCTTGAATCATTAATACTACAGACATAAATACAGCCATTAAGAACCAATCAGATAATCTCATCTTCTACCCCCCATGGCGAAGATATTGATCATCCCCCATATGGCTATTAACACTATAGTAGACATGTTAAATCGCATCAATCCGAGTTGTGAAAGCAAGAAAATACCTGCTATACCAAAGAAAATTGACACCGCTGGATTTACTGCCGCCATTATAGCCATTGACCCTATAATCAACGCAGCCCAAAAAGTTCCTTCATTATTTTGTATTTGATAAACTAAGTAATCTAAGAATGCTGGACCATACACAGTTAAGGTTGCTACTAAACCTGTATCAGTATTTCCAATCCATGTTCTATTAAAATCTGTTACGTATGCAAAAGCTCTCATTGTATGATTAGCATCTGCAAGTGTTGACACATTTGTTATTATTTCACCAGGATTTGTAGAGTTATATGTAGTTGAGAAATATTCATATTGAGTACCATTGAAAAAGAATATCTGTAATTCAGTTCTATTCATTGTATTGTCTGTATCATTATATGTATAATTGAATGTCTTTTGATCTGAATCATATATTAATGCAGCATTGAAATTTTCTACGTTACCTATTAAATTATTAATACCTGTACTATTAGTTCCAGGACCTGGACCTGGAGCCGGTGCTGGTGGTGTAAATGGATATTGTTGATGAGATGTCGGTGCTCCGCCATTATATAGATATTTAACTACCGCCGGAGAAACAGGCTTATTATTCCAGAAAACCATTTCATCTATTTCACCAGTGAATTTTTCTGTTTGTGTATCTGGTCTCATACCAACTGTTAAACCATTTGACCAACTCGGTACTGTATATAATGAAGCTACTGCGTCTGTAGATACAGCCACACCATTTTGATATACTCTAGTCATTTTACCGTAATTAGCTGTACAAACTTGATCCCATTGATTATAATTAACAACTCCACCAACGGATTCCAGTCTTACACCGCCGTCATACCAAGTATATCTCCAAGTATTTGAATATGGAGCCCCCGCGTCCGCGGTTCTTTGGAGCGCTATACTTTTACCTGTACCTTGTTGTGCTCTCCAAACATTTTCCCACTGTTTTGTACCAGTTACATAAACCCATTGACAATTTCCCCACTTAGCTTCATTAGTAAGAGGATAATTATTAATTTCTACTTTAGCGTTAGCTACTCCGTCGTATCCAAAGGATTTATCTATAATACCTGTTTGATCGTAAGTTACAGCACTTGTTGTTACTGTACCGGTTGTTACTGAATCTACTGCGTCACCAGCTAATTCTTCATATTTATAATAACCTGTGGTGGTTGCTGGGTCAGGTTGCATATTATCATAAGATAAAGCTGCTCCGGAATTATATAATAATCCTACATCTGCTCCACTAAGTGCTTTTGTCCATGCAGCTAATTCATCCATATCTCCTAAGAAATAATTAGTTGGTGATCCTGTAGGATTATCATAAAATCCCCAGGCCATTGCTCTATCCGTATTACTTAAACCTGAAATACCTCCAGTTTGACTACATGGAACTGCAGCTCCATCTACGTATATATTTATACCTCCGGTTGAATAAGATACAACAACATGGTTCCATTGATTAAGAGTTACTACTCCTCCGGCTGTATCACAATAAGCACCACTGCTACCTGTATGAACTCTTATTCCTTGAGCACCAGATAGACCCATCCATGCTCCACCACTACCAAGATTTCCTTGAGAAAAGAAAGCGTGATATGCAGGGGTAGCACTTGGCTTAATCCAAGCTTGCACAGAATAATCATCAATCGTAATTGTGTTAGCTAAGTTTAAATAAGGATGAGCTGAAGTTGTTAGGATGCTATCGGTACCCTGAAAGTTATAACCGTAATCTAAGATCCCGGCTACTCCTTGACATGAACCACTACCACAAGTTAATGTTCCATCCATGTCTCCAGTTGTACTTGTTACAGCCGCACCAGCTAAAGAATCTAAGTTATAATGTACCCACATGTCCTCTAGTAATCCGTTACCTGTAGCAAAAGCTGCGCTAGGTATAAATAAAATACCTAATACTATCATGATTAATTTAATTCCGAACTTTCCCATATGTTACTAATAATAGTATGCTACCGATAAGCATTATAACAAACGGCAAGTTTGTCATTACCATATCCGTTACCGGAAAGCTTGCTACATAAGAAGCAAACTCCGGAGTTTCTGTAAACTCTTGATATGCGTTAGAAACCGGTGCACTTACTATGACCCCCAATATTACTAATATTAAAAATAAAAAGAAATACGCTGGACTAAAGTTGGTTAGGTAGCTTGTTATAATTAAAGCTAAAATGTAACCAGCAAATATAATTAAGAATACTCCATCACCTGAAGAAGATAAATTTATTCCGTCAGTAAAGGATTGATTTACAACTTGTCCTGAAGGTGTACTATAATCTGTAACGTTTGCATTTTGTATTCCTGAAAGTACATCTCCTCCAACCTTAGCTGAAATAAATACTATGAAAGCTATAGCTAAGAAGTAAGCCATTCCTGTAAACAAGTCTTGTATTGCTCCTTTATTATTCATAGTCTGTATTTTCTCCCCCTTAATTCTTCTGCTATTATTTTTGTTAATCTTACTTTTGACAAAGACTTAGATGAATGTTTCTTTAACCATTTATCAAAGTCCGTTGATACTCTGATCTGTGTTGATTTTACCAATTATCCCACCCGCTGTCATCCTGGACATGTTGAACTTCTGCAATCATGTAAATGAATATACTGATTAAGAACCATATAAATATTGGATAAACAATTATTCCCGCTAATAGCCCTACGAAATTTATGAATGTAAGTATTGCTGATGATGAAAAATAGTTAGTAGCCATTAATATAATAAAGTTTAGTAATAAAAGTACGAAGCTTGTAAATATACTCATCTTTATATTATACATTGCACTGTTCTTATCGAATTTAGTCGTCAGCATCTTTTCTCCTCCTTGCTCCTAACTTCATACTAATGTACATGAATCCTGCTAAAGCAAATAAAAATAAAGTCATACCAAGAACCATACCTAATTTTACGTTACCTGTATCAGATGATAAGTTTGGATTTAGATTCATAGCATACGTATAATTAAACTCACATTCTTCACTTGCTGGCCATTGGTTATTAGATAATGCAGTTAAATTTTCTACTTTAATGTTTACATTATATTTAGTATCATCTGTATTAACTGAATCAATTGGACTTGTCCAATAGTAAGTATTAACTACGTGTGGTCCTATTGTTGTAGGTGTTTGATTATTAGGCCAACTTAATAAATAATTATCTGTAACATTGAATACTGTGTCGTTGTATCTTACGCTTACGTTAAGCGTTGGTACACTTATTAAATTTTGATCATAAGCTACAGCATAAGATAAACATGTTTTCTTTTCAAATATAGTTCTATTTACTGGTGTACATCCGGACGGATCTTGATAGATAGAAAAATAAGCTTGTGCTGGTGCTTGAAAGATTCCTTCGACAGATGGTTTACATTCGTATTGAAATGGTTGTCCAATCATAAATTCATAAGGTATTCCAAACGGTCCATAACCTGCACCTTGATCTACTTGACATTGCATAAATAAAGGTGTATCCGTAGGTATAGTAGAATCTAATGTAACTTGTTGAATCGTATTTGGCTTACCTGGAATACTTGCTTGAACAAATGTTTGTAAAACACTAGCAAATGTAGGATCAATTGCTACTTCGCAACGATACATTTGAGCTGACGGGTCTGGTGTCATTGTAAAAAATGGTTGATAAGTTGGAATTACTGATCCCGGCAGAGGTTCCAATACTTCTGGAGGTGTTGCAAATACTGCACTTATTGTTCCTACAAATAACGAAATATAAATTATCCACTTTAGTACACGCCCTAGCATGTATTTTCATATGATGGATATTTAAAAGATAAGTAAAATAAGGCTGGTCAATTAAGACCAGCTGCATTTAGTAGCATTCCCATGCTTACTATATTAAATACAATTATGAAACCTAAGAAAACTAAATCCTTAATTTTCTCAAATCCCTCTAAGGTAAATATTTCTTTTTGTTGTTTTTTCCATTCTTCAACTAAGAAATCAATACCTTTATCTTCGGCTACAAACTTAAGCTTGTCTCCTTTTTTACCAATAAATTCTGGTTTCAATTGTCTGTAAGAATTATTATTTTCTTTCCAGAAATAGAAAACATAGTTTCCTCTCTTATCTATTGTACACAAATCTGTGTTGTATGTTTCAACCTTGTATTTTGGTTTCTTTATAGTCATTTGACCGTTCTTAGATATTTTAGCTGATGTAAATATTGACCGAGTTCCCTCGTTAATTACAACTTTATATTTGTATATCATAGCTTGTGCTGCGATAAAACCAATTACAATAAATGGTACACCGAACATTGCTAAGTATACAACTACTTTACCTATACCAGCTAAGGCACTAACAAAAACGGCTGACATTTCTGCTGTTCCGCTCATTTTCTAAAAGCATTTAATGGGTTAAGACTACCCAACATGCTGCCTCCTTTGTTTTGTGATATGTTTCTACTCTCTACAAATTTAGTATTTTGATTCAATAGATTTACATCTATTCCTCTCTCATTACTTCTAAATAGATTTAAGGCGCAAGCTCTTGTTACAAGGTTACCTATTTGTACAACGTTGTCTATTTTTATTCCGTAGGTATTCCTTTTACTTTTCACCTTTAACGTAGAACCAATCTCGTCTACAAGACTATGAATTAACTTTACAATTTGATTATGTTTTAATCTGTTTGTTGTTGTGGACACCGTAAAGAACGGTGCTAATAAATTATCTATCCATTGTCTTCCTTTTCTACTTGATATCAAAGCTTTCCTAGGATCTTTATTTTCCCAGTTCTGTTTTGAATCATTCCATTCCAAACCAAACAACTGAATCAATAAAGCACTCTTTTGTCTATTAGGATCTAAGTATCTAATTAGCTCAGCAGTGCTTTGATTATTTTCAAAGTTGTATTTCGGTATCTCGTTTTCTTGATATTCTTGATATTCTTGCATTATTATTGTAGTCCAATTATTTCAAGGCCAGTAAATTTACTTCGTCTTCTTTGTTTCTTACTACCTCTAATATTAAATGCCGCTGCCGTTACTGATGAAAAAGTCTTAAAGTTTGATCTTGATCTGCCTGTTGAAAATGATCTGGATCTTGATCCTCCTCGTAATTTAGGTAACTTGATACCTGTTGGTCCTTTAAAATTAAATGTACCAAAGCCACCTAATGAAGTACCGCCTGATGTGATACCTCTTAATCCTGTAATACTTGTACTTGTTGATCTTGTACCTAACGATAAACCAGATTGGGTTGCTGATATAAGTGATGATCTTGAAGCGCTACCATATATATTCGCTACACCATAAGCTGATACTGCTGCAAATCTAGTTCTAGGTCTACTAATTAGTTTTGAAAAGTCTGGAGTAGTTACAGTTGTACCTGCCGATCTTGATCTTGATCTTGCTCGTGTACGTGATACCGAACCAAATTCTAAATCTAAATCAGATCTAGTTCTTCGTCTTGGTCTTGATATTGGTAATGTTATAGCTCCTCGGCTACCTAGTTTTGGTATTTGAAAACCTTTTGGTGAATATCTGTAGTCAGGAAATGAAAACCCTCTATAAGGACCTGGTTGAATGATTTCTCCGAAAGTTTCTCCTTTTCTTGGTCCGCTTGCTATTCTTGGATCGAAATCGTCACCTCTTATTCGTATTGCAAAATCTTTACCTACTATTTTATTTCCTCTTGTATCTGCTAATCTAACATCTCGAAGAGTTGGATCAAAAGATCTAGATTTTTGACCTCGTAAAGGATTTCCCGCTAAATCAAAGTTAGGTAATGTACCTGTATTACTACTTACACCCGGCAGACTTCTTGTTATACTTCCTGATGGACTACCTAAAACATTTACACTACTGCTTATTGTAGGATCAAATTGTAATCCCGATCGTGTAATTTGTAGTGTTTGAGGTATAGGATCTCCATCTTGGGTAAATAATCTTGTTTTTGTATCAAGTCTACCGGCTCCCCCTCCTCTTCTAAATGGTGTAAATATATTATCTTGTATTATTATTCCGGGTGTGTTCTTGGGAACTCTATCTGGATTCTGTAATATAAATCCAGAAGTAGATTTTCTTGATCCTGGTAATGGTCTCAAAAGTTCAACAGCCGATAATTCGTCATTAGTTGCAGCCAAGTATTTTGGTTGTTCATTTCTTAATTTTAATTTAGTTGAAACACCTTTACCGATCTTTGTTTTAGTAAGAAATGCCTTTGAACCTTTAGCTATACCTTTTGCACTTAAACCACCGCTACCTAAACCACCGCTTAGTGCTATAAATTCTCCACTAAATTTACCAAATTTATAACCTCTGTATTCTTTAGGTGTAGCTAATATATCTGCTCCTGTGTCCACAGTATATTTTATAGCAGCTGCTCCAGCTACAACTCTTGCGGCTGTTCCAACAACCGCAATTGGACCTAATCCAGCAAGTAATAAAGTTGCACCAACACCGATTGCTACATCTTTTACAACTCGCGGTTTATCTGAAAAATAGCCTTTAAATCCTTCTTTAAATGTTAATTCTGGTGTTCTATCTCCAGTTAATAGTCCAGCTTCTGCTGATTGGAATTTAACTTCATCGCTACCATAATCGAATATATTTTGTTCTACTCTTTCTCTGTATTGTACTTGTCTGTCAAATGATTCCTGTGTAGCTTGTGGTATTTGACTAGACACTTGTCTAGCTACTTCTTCGTCTGAATAACCTTCAGCTGAAGTAGGATATTGTATTACTTCTCTATCACCGTAATCTCTATCTTCATCAAACTCATCTTCTGGTATAAACACAGGTCTGGATGTGCCTTCTGGTTGCCTTCTAACTACTTCAAATTGTTGTTGTACTGCGGGACTACCATATCGTGCTAAAATTTCCCTTGTTCTTTGTTCTTCTGCAGCTTGTTGAGAATCTATTTCCGTAACGGTATTTGATTGGCTTCTTGGTTGATCATCGCCACTTCTTAATGCTTGTGTACGTTCATATGCTGACTGAGATGAATATATTCGGCCATCTGGAGCCCTGTAACCACTTGAACTTGAGGAACTTGTTGAGGACCCAGATGAACGTGATGAACTGCTACTGCTTCGCGAAGAAGAACTTGATTTTGACTTACCTGTTAAACCTAGACGTTTGGCTCTATTGTAACTACTTTTACTCGCATAAGTACGACCGTCATCACCCTTGTAAGCCATAACTTATCTTATATATTGGGAATTTAAAAGATAAGTAACAATGTTGGATTCTAAAACATATTACAGAGCAAAAGCACAATGGGATTATTATAAAGAATATATTTTAGGTTTAATGTTTAAAACAAACGAGTTACTTACAGAGGTAAGAAAAAATAAAGTTGGTTCTAATACTAGAGCCAGGTTAGAGCATGAATTTTTTTGTGAAGTATTATGTCTGTATAATGTTTTAAGAGTTAAAATACATCCAACAACGGGTGTCTCATTTAGAAATAAAAAAGAGTTTGATCACTTATTGCTTTTAGATGAAGAACATCCTGATAGGGGAATAGATCACAGTAGTGCGGAAAAATATTTTTTTGATCTATGTAGTTTAATTGATTGTCTAGGGTATTCGAGAGTAGAAGATGCAGAGGAGAGTTTAAGCCTAGATGACTTCGCTTAAGTTTAATTTTTTTGGGACAGTTTTGAATAAGTGGATTACCAATACAACTAAAAAAGATCTAGATGTTATCTGTGTTGTTTATGGTAGAGAGGGTGTAGGTAAGTCTACATTGGCCATAGTTTTAGCAGATCATTTAATGAAAAAGCAAGGCAAGAAATTAGATGTAAGAAAGAATATACATTATACTGTAGATGACTTTCAGAATGCAATATTTAATGGTAGCCCTGGCGATGTACACATAATTGATGAATCTATCTTGTTTGCTTTTAGTCGAGAAGCTATGGCTAAAGATAACAAAAGATTAGTAAAAATTCTAGCTACTTGTAGAAGTCAAAATCAAATCATATTATTTTGTATTCCGAATATACACACACTAGATTCTTATCTTAGGGAACATCGAACTGTGTGTGGTTTACAGGTAACAAGTAGAGGTAAGTTTAGGGTGTGGCCAAAACGAGCATTAACACTTATAGCACAAAGAAAGCCTCATAGAATGAGACAAAAACTATATGAAACATTTAACTCAGTACAAAAGATTTGCGGAATAGATACCTGGAATGAATATATAGCCCACAAACATGAAAAGGTTAAGCAAGAGACAGGAGAGCAAGATAAGTCAAATAAGCATATGGAGGCTCTTCATGATGAAAATAAATATGTGAGGGCTATACAGATAACTAGAAAGTATGATGTCTCTGGTGACTGGCTAATAAGACATGCAAGAATGGGAAAGCTAGACGCTATCGTTCTCCCTAGCGGGGATCGTAGATACGACCTTAGGTCATTTCACAAACTTATTGGTGTCAAACCAGGTTCCGATTAATAATGAAAGGAGAAAAGATAACTTATGCCGATGCTTTCGGCTCAAGCAAGGACATGGCTGGACAAGTCATGGATCAAAGTAAATTAGTAAGACAATTACTTACACTGAAAAAGATGGATTCAAACTCTTATATTATATTAGAGGATGCAATTCTTACATGGAAAACATGGGTCAAATCCCTAGGGTGGAATACTAATATTGAGAAAGAATGGGATAAAGCCCTAAATATATTAGAAAATAAGTATCCTAGATTGGAAAACGGTTCGATACACCCTCGCTTATCTTTAAAATATAGAGATGATAAATTCCATATAGACGCAGAATTCTTAAGTAAAATGTCATTAGACATTGGAATAATTGACAGAAAAATAGCAAGCAATGAAAATAGCAAAATATCTGAGAGTTAGTACGAAAGATAAAAATCAAGATCCTGAAACACAGAATCTAGCAATAGATAGGTATCTAAAACAATTCGAATCATATGAAATTGTAGAGACTTATGTAGATTCAGGGGTATCTGGAGCTAAAGAAAAGAGACCGGCCCTAGAGAGATTAAAAAATGACATGCGTGATGGTAAATTTGATACTATAGTAATATACAAATTAGATCGTATTATGCGTAATGTACGAGCATTTTTATCGTTACATGACGAACTCAAGAGTAAAAAAATAAAATTAATTTCTGTAACAGAAAATATAAGAGGAGGTGATAGTCCTATGGATAAATTATTTATTACTATATTAGCGACTATTGCTGAAGTAGAGAGAGAAACTACTGTGGAAAGGGTAAAGGCTGGATTAGCTAGAGCTAGGGCCAGCGGAAAGAAACTTGGTAGACCCAAGGGTTCTAGAGATAAAAAAGTAAGGAGAAAGTCCGGATATTATCTCAGGTACAAATCGGGAGCATTTTCAAAATGAAAGATTATAAGATAAAAGAAGTTCCGTATGGAAATAGGACATCACATAATTTACAATACCTTAATGAAACCATTGATAAAATGGTGATAGACTTTGAATTAAGATTATTACCCAAATGGTTACAATTTTCTAAAAAGAAAGAAAAAACCTTAGAAGAAAAAATTAGAGATTGTGATAGGGATGAAAATGGTATTCCTTATAGTTCTCCGCCGTAATTCCAATTATTAACTATTGCAGTAATTACATTAGTAGTAACTGCATTTCCACATTGTTTATAGCGTTGAGTGTCGGATAGTCCAGATGTCCAATTATCTGGAAATCCTTGCAAACGCTCACATTCTAATGGCGTTAATTTTCTAATAATCCTATCATAAGATATTGCTTGTGCATTACCTGTATCTAAGCAGTATGATGTTTGATCTATTTTAGATAATTGTCCTGTTCCACCTTTTCCGGTTTTACTTGATCTTGGATATAATGAATGCGTAATTAAGGTTTGTTGCTTAGCAGTTGATCCCGTTCTTGTTGTGAGAGTTTTGGATATATGTCCGATAGATATTGGTCTATTCTTTTTCTCATACCTGGCGTAAGGTTGTACTTCTGGTTTGGGCGTTCCTCTAAGATGTCCGATAATGAACACTCTTTCCCTGTTTTGGGGTACTCCGTGAAATTTGCTGTTAAGTACCATCCATTGAGCATCATACCCCAATTCCTCCATCGTTTGAAGGATCGTGGTAAAAGTTTTCCCTTTGTTGTGATTAAGTAACCCTTTGACATTTTCAAGGAATAAATATTTAGTTCTTTTAGCCTTAGCAATTCGCATAACTTCAAAAAACAATGTCCCTCTGGTATCTTCGAAACCTCCTCGTTTTCCAGCAGTTGAGAATGCTTGACAAGGAAATCCTGCACAGATAAGATCGTGGTCTGGTATATCTCCTGCATCAACTTTTGTAATGTCGGTTGGCTCATATTCTGTACTGAAGTTTTTATTATAGGTCTGGACTGCATATTTGTCGATGTCGGAGTAATATACGCATTTCCAAGATTTGTTGCTTTGTTCAATTCCATATCTAAATCCTCCAATGCCTCCAAACAGATCTATATATCTCATTCACAATAAAAAATATACCTACTAATATATAAAGTTACTGCAAACAAACACTTGTTTATTTGTTTTGTATTTTTACGCATAGAAAAGTGACGAAAAACAGGGGGGGTATTATTTACCCCTTTATTTCCGATGGAACTTATATTTCCATTAATTTATTAAATATTTCAGCTGATCGCTGTCCTTTATCTGTTAAATAAACTAATTTAGTTCTACCACTCCATTCAGCTCTTACATAATCAGCTGCTTCTAAATCTCTAATTAAATGTGAGCAATGAGAATGAGTTATTCCCAATTCTATTCTAATACTAGAAATTGTGTGTTTGTAAACTTTAATATCACCCATATTTACTTTGTGTCTACCGGTATATCTTGGTTTTTGTTTTTTATATAGATGTAGCAGTATCATATATGGAACATCTCTCATAAACATCTGCATAGTCTCTGAAATGTATTGACTAGATACATCTTTTGGATTTTTAAATCGTTTATTTCTAGATCTACCGCTCACTATGTTCACCTGCTATTTTAAATACAATTTTATTGTCACGTTTAACAATTTTACCTGAGAATTTAAGAGACATGCTCAACACCTAATTCCTCTTTTAATTTGTTTATTTCTTCTCCTTTTGCTAACAAATGTTTTCTTAAACTTGCAATATTAGTAGTTAATCTAGTTATTTCACTTCGCATTTCATTCATATTTGAATTTATAACAACTGCTTGTTGATTGTCAGTTTTACCGTTATATAATCCAACTAATCTGTTTACCCCAAAACTTATGGCTTGGGACCATTTTATACCATTTTCTTTGGCTAATTTCCATGTTACTTTATCAATTGTTGTTGATATTGTAATCGTATTTCCTTCATCTTTTACCATTATTTCTAAATAAAGATATGATTGTTTATTTAAAAAGGTAACTATATATTAATATATATATAT